>Ga0315314_1000189_pt1 | contig 80776 bp, 89 predicted proteins | sample TDP9_MG_FD_203631 | JGI IMG/M metagenome (GOLD analysis project Ga0315314, IMG submission 203631) | Freshwater sediment microbial communities from Lake Towuti, South Sulawesi, Indonesia - TDP9 | ecosystem: Environmental > Aquatic > Freshwater > Lake > Sediment | place: Indonesia: South Sulawesi...
AGAAGTGGTAATAAGGGATGTCTGAGCCAAACAGCACTCTATTCTCGTCGATGTCGGTTGCCAACTCAACGAATTCGGGCAATGTACCCGAGGTTTCCACGTAGACGTTGTTTAATTCTTTTAGGGAGGAGATGCAGCCTTCTTTTAAATGTCCCAGAATCATAATGATGTTACGATGTTTTCTAGCGACCTTTGCAGCCAATCCAGGCGCTGAGAAACCGTCGCCTGTGTGAATGAGAACTGGCAGCTTCAGTTCGTTGATTTTTCTGAAAAATGTGTTAAAGTAGGGGTGGTCGGGTCTGAAGCATTCCACCATCGGATGCAGTTTCATCCCAGACAATTTCAGCTTTTGTTTGATGCGTTTCAACTCTTGAACCGCTGCTTTTCCCCTTCTCGGGTCAACTCGCCCAAAGCCCACAAGCCTCTTCGGATACTTGACTACGCATTCTGCGATGTAATCGTTTGTTTCTGGGTATTCATCGCCCACGTTTGGGTTCGGAAAAACCAAGGCTCGAGCGATATTGAACTTATCAAGAAGCGGCATCAACTCTTCAATATAAATTGTCGGATTTCCATAAGGTTGCCAAGGTCCAGACTTACCCAAATGTACGTGAGCGTCACAGATTTTTATGCGTAAGCTCATTTAAAACACCATGGCGATGTGCGATTTTAACTATTTAAAGAGGTGTTAGCCATATTTCCTTTGCGCTTTGGAGACTATTTTTGTATTTTCTTGAGCGGTTAAAGTTACTGAAACACGACAACGACGATGACACTGTGAGTTAAGAATATATGATGAAGTTGGGAAAACCATAAAAGTGATTGAGCAATTATCATAGTGAATTCGCGTTGGTGAGAACGAAATGAGTCAGGCGAGCCGGGAGGATCCGATTAAGATTCATCGTGAAGGAACAGCCCTATACGACAGCGGCAAATATAAAGACGCGATAGACAAGTTTCTGCAAGCTTCTGAGTTGTATGCGAAATCAGGTAATTTTTTTGATGCTTCGTACACGCTGTTTAAGGCGGCTGAGTGCAACTTTCTCCTAAAAGATTATACAACAGCCATCGAACGCTTCGTCAAAGCCGCTGACATCGCCTTAGAAAAAGGCTACGACCGATTCGGACTCGGCGCCTTGGAATACGCACTCGACTGTTACAAGGCTGCGGGAAAAGAAAAGGACAAGAAGGTTGCTGGTTTAAAGAAGAGAATTGGTGAAGTGAAGAAGAAGCTCGAAGCCCAAGCCTTCTAATTCCATAACCAATATTGTCTTAGCTTATTGAATTTAATAACTTAAAGGAAGCTTATTGCTTCTCCAAAGGCTTGAGCCAGTATGGGTAAACTAAGCGCCTACCTTCGACTGATGCGTCCAGTTAACTGTTTAATGGTAGGTTTCGCAGTAATAGTTGGCGCAGTGATTGCCAGCCCTGATTTTTCAAGCGCTCTCTGGCTAAACCTTGTCTACGGATTCACCACAGGTTTCATGTTAACAGCTGCATCTATGTCCATAAACGACTATTATGACAGGGAAATCGATGCCATAAACGAGCCGAAGCGACCAATTCCCAGCGGCTTAATTAAGCCAAAAGAGGCTCTAGTGTTTGCGTTCATTCTCACCGCTGTAGGTTTTGTAGCTGCCTATGTGACAAATTTTTCTTGTTTCATCATAGCAATCATTGCGTGGGTAATTCTTGTTACCTACACTACCTTTGGAAAACGCAGTGGATTACCAGGCAATTTTCTTGTCAGTGTTTGTGTGGCAATACCCTTCATTTACGGCAGTTTGACTGTCCCCCCCAACAAGATTGAATTGAAAGTTTTAATTTTTGCCTCAATGGCTTTCCTCTCAAACACTGGCAGAGAAATCACGAAAGGAATCGTTGATGTGGAAGGAGACAGAGCAAACAAGATTCAGACTCTGGCTGTTCACTATGGAGAAAAAAGCGCAGCGGTTGCGGCAACAATCTTTTATCTGTTTGCAGTGTTGTTAACTCCACTACCTTGGCTTCTGAACCTTGTTTCCATCTGGTTCATTCCCCTAGTAGCCATAACTGATTTTGGGCTTGCAGTCTCTTCATTTACTCTTATTACAGACTATTCAAGAGAAAATGCTAGAAAAGTCAAGAACACAGTTCTCCTATGGCTTATTATTGGACTGTTCGCATTTGCCGTTGGCGCTTTAAAATAGACACTTCAGAATTTTTTGAACGCTAAGAAACTTAGAAAGAAGAAGAGGGCTGAAACTATGAACGCGTATTGGAAACCGAAGCTTTCTGCAATCAATGGTCCAATCAGGCAACCGATGGCGCTGCCCGTGCCTACCAACGCTGTGAACAAGCCTGCCTTGCCCTGCGGAATCACTTCCATAGAAAGTGAAAGCACCGAAACCGAATAGTAAGCGAACGCTAGTCCCATGGCAGTTAACACTGTTATCGAGAGGGCGACTGCTCCAAAAAATGGAACTACACCGACGAAGATGGTCAGAAGCACAAGCAAGCTGCGAATCAATGCAACTCTCTTTACAGACCTATTGTCTTCTAAATTGTCTGTTTTTCCTTGGATTAACATGTAGCCCAAAAAGCAGCTTGAAGAGTTGAGCAGAAACAACACAAATATGAAACTTGTTGGAAGCGTCAAGTTTCTTGCGAAGAAAATTGGCAATGGCGTGAAGAATGTAGCGGTTGCGAGGGCAAACAAGACCAGCCCAACGCCTAATGCAGAGGCGCTCTCCTGCTTGAGTTCTTCCAAAATATCCGAGCCCAAATCAGCCTTTGAAAGCAACATGGCACCTCTTTGCACAAGACTTATGGATTTTTCCATCGATACCAAGCCTCTTTCAAAAATCAAAGCTGGATCCATCACAGATATTCCGGTCGCTATGAAGGATGTCAAGCTGAGAAAAACAGAGATGAGCAGCATTGTTGAGTTTCCAACGTACGAAGCAGCCAATAGGAAGCCTAAGAGTAAGCCGACGACCCATCCGAGTTCTGTCCAAGCCTCATAACTTGCAAAGCCTCGTTTCCAATCTTCGTGGGAATAAGTCTCTGCAATCAACACGTTTTTTGGCGGTTCATGTGCCACTTGAAAGACAGCGATTAAAGTGTACAAGAAACCAAGCATAACTAGGTCCGTTGTCAACGAGAAAATATAAAGCAGTAAAGTAACAGTTGCGAAGGACAATAAAATGAAGAATCGATAGCGCTGGGTTGCGTCGCAAAGGTAGCCCCATAGGAAAGCAAAGGGAATAGCTAGAAAAGTGGCCGATGAAGCCATTATGCCCCAAACAGTGAGGTTGCCCTGACTTACGGTTTGAGTAATATAAAGCGGCAACAACACAGAGAGGAGCCCGAAAGCCACTTTGTGAAATATGAAGCCAACAAGCCACCGCATAGCCAGAAACCCATTACAATGACCCAGAAAAAGCTTTCCGAAGAAAACTTGGTCAGGTGAATTTTGCCTTTTTTTCGTATTGTTTTTCGTATATTTCTTTCACGTGCTGTATAGTATCGGCGTCTTCTGGACTCTTATCATCTCGAATTCTCGTTATTCTAGCAAATCGTAACGCCATTCCACATTCGTATTTTGGGCTCTTCTGTATCTCGTTGTAGGCTACTTCAACCACTACTTTGGGAACAACCACAACTCGATGCGGCTCTTCCTTTACAATTAGTTCTTGGAGGCGCTTGGTCATTTCGATGATTTCTTGGTCGGTTAAGCCCTTGAACGTCTTGCCCACAGCCATAAACTTTCCTGTTTCTGTGTCTCTTGCAGCGAGGTAGTAATCGCTCAGCCAGCCGTGTCTTCTGCCGTATCCCCATTCTGCTGCTACTATAACGAGGTCTAATGATTCTAGCGTGCGCTTGATTTTGAACCAGCGTTTGCCCCTAATCCCCGGCGTATACGGGCTTTCGAGTTTCTTAGCAACCAAACCCTCGTGACCGTTGTCCAACGCTTCCTTCAAAAACTCTTCAGCTTCCTGCGGATTGCTTGTGACTATCTGTTTTGTTAATTGTATGCTTCCAGCGATTTCGCCAAGTTTCCTCCTCCGCTCAGTGTACGATGCGGTAGCAAGACTTTGTCCGTCAAGATAGATGACGTCAAAAAGTTGCAGCTCGATTGGAATTCGCTTAGTCATCTCATCTATTTCGTGCACTCTTCGAAACCTGCGCATTAAATGCTGAAAAAGAAGTGGGCTGGTTCTGTCTTCGCCCACCGCGATGACCTCTCCCTCGAGAATGGCTTCATTCGCCTTTACCTCACTCTTGACGAGTTGCACAACCTCCGGCAGACTTTCAGTAACGTCTGTAAGGCGGCGACTAAAAACTCGAACATCATCATTAGACTTGTGAATCTGAATGCGGGCGCCGTCCAGCTTGTATTCGAAAGCCATGGCGCCGCCTGCCTCCTTTAAGGCTTCGTTTACATCTTCTGCCATTTGAGCCATCATAGGTTTTATCGGTCGAAAAACCTTAAACCCGAGACGGGTTAAAGCCTCCTTTCCTTTCACTCTTGCCATTGAAGCAATTTCGCCGATGTCTCCGGTAAGCATGCTTGCGGTTTGAACCGTTTCAAGAGACAGGTCGAAGGCTTTTGCCACGGCCATCTCCATTAAGCCTTCGTGAAAGCCTGTGCGCATTTCGCCGATTATTATCTTGACGACGTATTTGGCTTCGAGAGGTGAGGCTTGGCCAAGAAGGGTTTCAACTTGGCGTTCTTTTCGTTCTCTTGAACCGTAGCCCGATGTCTCCGCAATCTTCTCGAAGGTGCGTCTGACTTCAAGAATACTCAAAGGTTTCTCCAGAAGCGTGGCTTGTCTCTGAATCTTGCTCTCTTCAAACACCGATTTAGTCGCTGAGCCTATGTCGCCTGTTAGACTAAACGCGTTTCGAAAACTGCTCCAACTCACATTAGTCAATCGTTTAATCACCCCACTCAGAGTAGCCCAGCTGATTTCTAGCACTCGCTGATCCCATCTTGGAAACGGGCGACCGAGAATCATCGAAACCGCTGGCTCAACTTCGTCTGGCTGCAAGCTCTTCAAGAAGTTAGCCACTAAGTCAACCATTAAGAGTCGTTTGGTTGTTGCCTCCAATTTCTCGCAGAGTTCACACAACTCACGAAACGCTGTCTGCATAAACTTTTTCCTGTTTAATTTGACCTAATCTTTCACAAAAGACATAAACGTTTTCGTTAACCTAGCTTCGAATCAGCAGTCTTGTAGCGAAAGTTTACGAAATTTAAATATCAACACATAAAAGCTTGAACTCAACCCTCGATGAAAGTCCAACGTTCAATATTTTAGGGTTGAATCGTTTAAATTCCCATTACTGAACATTGCTGCCAGACTTTAGTCTCATGTTTCTCCACTCTGCGTTTCTCGTTTTGTGACTTTTGGGTGCCGAAAAAGAACGAACATGAAAAATTTTAAGTAAATTGCGCAAAAAATATCTCAAAAAAAGCATCTCTACCTTGAAAATTGAAATAAAAATGTCAGCGATTGTTTTAAGATTCATGAAAAAAGCAGCGTAGTGAATAATAGAAGAATGAAGTTTGAGCAGTGCAAAGTGAACTGAGGCGTCGAGTTTTGAAAAAAGTTAGGGGTTATATGATGTGGAGTTCTTTTCCGATTTTTTTAAATGCGTTTACTGCAAAGTCCAAGTCTTCTCTTGTCAGTGCTGCGTTCATCATGGTTCGTATGCGGGCTTTGTCTCGAGCAACCATTGGAAAGACAATGGGCAGTGCAAACACGCCTTCTTCAAACAGCCTACTGCTGAGTTTCTTTGCCACGCCGCTTTCTCCAACTATCACGGGTGTTATGGGCGTCTGACTGTTACCCACATCGAAGCCCAAGTCTTTCATTGTACTTTTGAAGTAGCGAGTGTTATCCCAAAGTTTTTTGACGTGTTGCGGTTCTTTCTCCAAAACGTCTATTGCAGCGATGCAGGCAGCCGCAACTGGGGGTGGATGTGAACCGCTCAACAGCCAAGTGCGCGACCTGTTGTAGGCGAAGTTGACTAGGTCCTGGCTTCCTGTTATGTGGCCGCCTACAACGCCAAACGCTTTGGAAAACGTGCCCATTTCCACGTGGACTTTGTCTCTGCTCAGTTTGAAGTGGGAAACTATGCCTCTGCCGCCTTCGCCTAGTACGCCTTCGCCGTGGGCGTCGTCAACGTAAACCATGGCGCCGTGTTCTTCGCCTAACTCTGCTATTCGGTCTAAGGGTGCAATGTCGCCGTCCATGGAGAAAACGCCGTCTGTTATGATAAGTATGCGTCTATACTGTGGTGAGTGCTTCTCAGCCTCGTTTAAGACTCGTCTCAGGTCTTCCATGTCCGAGTGTTTGTATATGGCTCTCTCACCGTGTGCCAGCCTAACACCGTCTATGATGCTGCCGTGATTGAGTTCATCGCTTATGATGAGGTCTTCCTTGCCAATAAGTTGGGGAATCAACCCTGAGTTGGCTGCAAAGCCAGTTTGATAAACCAATGAAGCCTCTGCATGCTTGAATTTGGCTAATCGCTTCTCAAGTTCAACGTGTATGTCCATGGTACCAGCTATTGGTCGCACTGAACCAGAGCCTGCACCGTGGGTTTTAACCGCTTGGATAGCGGCTTCCTTAACCTTTGAATGATTGCTCAGCCCCAAATAATTGTTGGAACACAGCATGAGCACTTTTTTACCGTTTACAACGCAACGTGGCGTGCTGGGACCCTGCAAAACAAGCAGTTTCCAGTCGAGTTCGCTCTTAACTAACATTTGATATTCTTCAGCCAGAAACGCTGTTGGATTTCTCATACGATTTCACCTTGTTTCAAGTTCCTATCATATTTCTTCTTAATCTTTATTTTTTTTACCATGTGGGTTCCAGTAAGATTTTGGCGGCTTGTTTTGATTTGATCAACTCTATGGCTTTGGCTATGTCGCGCATTGCAACCTTATGCGTTATTATAGACGAGATTTTCTCTCTAAAACTCGCATGTTTAAGCAGGTCTCGGACCTGAACCCAAGTTTCAAACATTCTTCGACCCGTGATGCCGTAGACTGTTGCCGACTTGAAAATCATAGTGTTGTTTAAATCGAGCTCTAACGGCTTCTCAAAAATTCCCAAGAGTGAGGCTCTGCCGCCATGAGTGAGCATTTCAAAAGCTTGTCTCAAAGCGTTTGGGTCGCCTGACATTTCTAAAGCCACTTCAACACCGTTGCCGTCGGTTGCTTCAAGGATTTTTTTCACAAGATTTTCACCTTCTTCCCTGGCGCTTAGAACCATGTCTGCGCCCATCTTTTTGGCGAGTTCCATGCGAACTTTGTTGAAGCCGCCAGCTGTAGCGAAAATTTTTGCAGCCCCAAGATGTTTGAGCACGGCTATAGCCATTAATCCTATCGGACCAGCGCCTAACACAGCCACATTTTTACCAACGATGTCATCAGTGTGGTCTTTGGGCAGGACGGCTTGAACAGCGTTTCCAAGCGGCTCCTGAACTGAAGCAATTGCAGGGTCCAAACTTGGGTCGTTTTTCCACGCGTTTCGTTCGGGTAGAGCGAATTGCTCGGCGAAGACGCCGTCTCTGTCCACGCCTAAGATTTCCATGTTTTGGCAGACGTGCATTCGGTTTGTTCGGCATTGGTAGCATGTACCGTCGACTATGTGGGTTTCTGCTGAAATCTTGTGGCCAACCTGAGCCTTTGTCACGTCTCTTCCAACTTCGATTATTTTGCCTGCTACTTCGTGTCCGAATATTATTGGAAGCTTCTTGATGCGGTTTTGTGCCCACTCGTTCCAGTCCCAGATGTGCACGTCTGTGCCACATATTGAGGCGGCTTCAACTTGGACCAAAACTTCGTTTTTTTTGATTTTTGGCGGGTTTACTGTGGTGATTTCGGCTCCTGGCTGCCTTTGCTTCTTGACTATGGCGTTCATTAAGCTGTGTCCACCATTCAATCTGTTGTAATAATCCTTAGTTTTATGGTTGTAAGAGAATGCATTACATGGTGGTGTAGGCAATTAGGTTTTTCTATCTGAGCTTTTATCATTTGGTGAGTATCGTGGAGCGACAAGTCGGTTGAAATTGGGGTTTTTGGTTAATCCCATTGCGGGCATGGGCGGCAGAGTCGGCTTAAAAGGAACAGACAACGTCTCAAGTAAGGCTTTTGCCTTGGGAGCCAAGCCAATCGCGCATGTAAAGGCTGTCGAGTTTCTCAAAAGACTCAAAGAAATCGAACTGACAGGAAAGATTTGTTTGATTACGTGTCCGGGCGTTATGGGCGAAGACGAAGTCAAATCAGCCAGTCTGAGTGCTCAATTCTTACCGATGGCAATTGGCGCAGAAACTTCGGCTGATGACACAAAGTTAGCAGTAAAATTGATGGTTGATGAAAAAGTCGATTTAATAGTTTTCGTTGGGGGCGACGGCACAGCCAAAGACATATTCGACGCGTTGAATGGCAAAGCCACGGCAGTGGTTTTGGGTGTTCCTTCAGGCGTCAAAATGTACAGCGGGTTATTTGCTGCGAGTGTTCTCGACGCGGCTGATGTGGTGCAGGCTTTTGTGAACGGTGAGGCTCAAATAATGGATTTTGAAGTTGTTGATGCTGATGAAGAAGCAATTAGAAGCGATCGGTTTTCCACGCGGCTCTACGGTTTTTTGAAAGGACCTTTTGTTCCCCTGTGTCTGGTGGGCAGCAAGCAGATTAGTCCTGAAACATTGGATGAGCATGAAAATCAAATGGCTGTTGCCCGTTTTGTGGTGGAAGAGATGGACCCAGAAGCCACGTACATTCTTGGACCAGGCACGACCATAAAGTGTATGGCAGATTTGCTTGGGGTAGAAAAAACATTGTTGGGCGTGGACATTTACCAAAATAAAAGGATCATCAAAGACGTGAATGAAGAGAAAATCTTGCGGGAAATCAAAGACTGGGACAACACGTGGATTGTGCTGTCTCCAATCGGACGCCAAGGCATCCTACTGGGAAGGGGAAACCAGCAGATAAGCCCAGAAATCCTGAGGCGGGTTGGAAAAGAACGTCTAATAGTCGCCGCAACAAAGAGCAAGATTCAAGGGATTGAAGGCGGCGTTTTGCGTGTTGACACAGGCGACGTCCGCGTTGACAATATGCTTAGAGGATACATCAGGGTGACAATCGACTATCGGGAGTGGCGACTCATGCAAGTCCTCTAAAGAGTCTTCTGTGTTATTCTCCTAAAACCTGTACAATCACTGTTCTCTGTCTTGGGTGAACGTCAGTTTCCACGAAAACGAGAGATTGCCAGGTGCCCAAAACCATCCTGCCATCGATGACTGGCAAAGTCTTGTCTGGACTCAACAACACTGACCTGAGGTGAGAGTGGGCGTTAGAGGGATGCGCATAAGACGCGCGTTTGGGAACGAGCTTTTCAAGCGCAGTTTTAATGTCGTCGAGCAGGCTGGGTTCGTATTCAGTTAAGATGAGTACACCTGTTGCGTGAGGAGCAAAAACATGGGCTACGCCGTTTCTGACACCTGACTTTTCGATTACCTCTTGCACTTTATCTGAAATGTCAACAAAGTCAATTTCTCCTCGCGTAGAGAATCTCAGACTCTCATTAAGAATCTTCATAATCCCTTCCGCCTCTTTACTTAATGAGTTGTCTTAAAGATAAAAAATGTGTGCAGCACTTTAAGTTGTCTATGCTTTTGTATCCACAAAGGAAAACATTGGTGCATTCTGGTGACGTATTTTAGTGATTTTAATACTTTCTCACCAGTATCACCTAATTTTGTTTTCTACATGTTACTGGAAGTCAAAAATTGCTGGTTTTGCCTACATAAATTACTTCAGAAACACTATTCAATATCGAATACGCCTTTTTTGGGCTTCTTTTAGAGGCGCTGAGTCCATGGCTTTTGCGGGTTTGCTTGGATACGAAAGCATAGACAGCACAGCGTGGCGGATTAATCTTTTAACCGTGAACTAATAATGTCTCTTCAGGTGGGTTCGTTGATGTCATTGAAAGTTGAGGACGTAATGATCGAAGACGTTGTAAGCGTGGAGGCAGATGTTTCCGTCAAGAAGGCCGTCAGTCTCATGAACAAAAACGAGATTGGCTGCCTCATCGTGACCAAGCAGGGAAAGGCTCTGGGCATCGTGACCGAAAGGGACATGCTAGCCCGAGTTTTAGCTCAGTCTCGCAATCCCGAAAGAACTCGTGTTTCGGAAGTGATGAGTGCTCCATTAATCGTGGCTGACCCACAAATGGAATTGGAGGAAGCGGCAAGGCTCATGTTCAAGATGAAAGTGAAGAAGCTGCCTGTGGTTTCAAAGGGCAAACTGGTCGGTTTGATAACGTTAACAGATTTAGCCCGTTTTCAACCTCAAATTATAAAGTTGCTTAAGAAGCTTTACGCAGTGGAGCAGGCGCCTAAAAGAATGCAAAAAGTCGTCGGCTACTATGTAGTCTAACATTGTCTTCCATTTGGACATAAAACCTGTCCTTTCCTAAAACCAAGCCTTCGTTGAAGAGCATTTTTGGATATAAAAACTAGCCAAAAACCACCAAACTATGTTTTCTTAAACCTCACTTAGCTTAGCGCTTCTGGACGCCTCATAGAATAGTTAGTGTCGAGGTTTTGGACAAAAACAATATCCAAGCCTTTCTGCCAAAAAAATGGTTGAAGTCAGTGCGCATTTCATCGCGAGAAACAGCATATGTAGAGAGAGAAAGGAGAGAAAGACTCATACGCACTGGTTCCCGCCGTTGAGGGTCACTTTTTCGGTGGTGGATTAGTATGATGTTAGATGACGTGACTCAAAACGCACGCCTTTTCTTGAGGAGCCCTGATCGTTTTTTGCCGTTTCTGACCTCAACGGTTTCGGGCAATGATACTCAGAATATACTATGACGCATGGCATATTTAAAGCGTTTGGTAAACTAAAAACACATTCATCCACTGGACACAAAAGCATAGACAAATTCCAGTTTCAACATCTCAGAACCAGATTCCAAAATAGCAAAAACACGCACAGGAAGCTTAAGAGAAACTTTGCTTTGCAAGAGTCTTGGTTAAACGGGGACGCTTTCTGGCCATGTTAAAGCTTGGTGCCAAAGGTCTTGAAGCTCGACGACACGGTCTTTAACAACTCTGTGTAATTTGTTTTTCAATGTAGTGTTGTTTTTCCGCAGGGGCTTGCTAGTCTTCAGTTTGCCTACTCGTTGAGTTAACTCGAGGTCGCCGATAGTCTCTCGAATCCAATTTTCAAAGTCTCCGCGCCTTAAGTGAAAAGCTAAGCACTTAGGAGCTACCGTGTTAATCTTGTTGCAGAAGTCTGAGAGGCTGACTGCAAAGTCTCCAGTAGGCTTGCCGACTTCCTCGTAGAAAAAGAACGCTTTGTCATAGACAACAGTTCCCAGAATTCTTGAGATCAAGTCTCGGTTTAGACTCTTGAAGTCGAAGTTTTCTTGCTTCTCCCGCCTAACCGTTGATATTTGAGTCATGTTTTATCAGAACATTGGGCTCATGAATGTTCTAGATAGTCTTTATGAATCCACAATCCATATTGAAACGTTGCGAGGCTTTCAATCTGATTGAGGCAACCAAAAGCTTCAGGTTAGGTAAGAAAATTATAAGCAATCAAACCGTACTTAACTTAAAGAGGGTTTGATAGATGGCAACTGCTTTGGAAGAGTTCAAGAGGATAGTTAACTTGGCAATGCCTTTCCCAGCTGAAGTGATTTCCGCCTACTCACGCTTACCCTCCGTTTTCACCAGTGGAGACCTGAGCAAAGAAGCCAAAATTTCACGTTCAACAGCAAAATACCACGTTAACCGCATGTTAGACCTCCGCATGATTTCCAGAGTCCCACACAAGAAAAAATACCAAAAATACGCCAGTGCCCAAACCTTCTCCGACTGGTTAACAGACCTCATCAAACTGGCTATCCGCCCACTTGAAAGAGGAAGCTGAAAATGTCGCTACGAGAACTTGCCTCACAAGCCAAAAGAAAAACTGGCAAAGGACGACATGGACGGCTGTTAACATTCAAAGAGATTCGAAGGATTAAGAAGCGAGGCTACGAAGCCGAACGAGAGCTGGTGCACAAACTACGAGTAAACGGCTTCAAGGCAGTCAGGGTGCCAGTGAGCGCGCCCAGCAGCGAACCTCTACCCGATGTTTTCGCAACAAAAGGAAACTGCCTCGTAGCGTTTGAGGTTAAAGCGCCGAAAGCAGAAAGAGCCTACTTTCGGAAAGACCAGGTAGAGAAGCTCTTCTTTTTCATCAATTTTTTCGAGCCTTATGCACAGAAACTAGCGGTTTTAGGTGCAAAATTTCCCCGCAAATGGGTTTTTAAACTAGTTGACAAACCCGATGACTATGTAGTGCACAAGGAGGAAAAAAGCAGCTTCCAATTAGAAACCTGACAGCGCATTGCTCTGAGAGATGTGTGATCTAATTGCATAGTCAAAGCAAATCAAAGAAGCGGCAATGGTACGTAAACATCTTTAACGATATGGGCTTAGACTGGGAAGCCATCGTCAACGTAAGAAACACACAAAAAGAAGCGGGCTTTATTGAAGGTGCAACATCCAAAAAAGGAGTTGCCTTAGACCTCTGCTGCGGAACCGGGCGCCACTCAATCATTTTACGCAAAAAAGGCTGGAATATCGTTGGAATGGATCTATCAAAGAATCTTCTAGTGATAGCAAAGCAAAGAGTGAAAGACGCAGAAGTAACGCTTCCTCTAGTCCGAGGAGACATGCGCCACTTTCCATTCAAAAACGAAGTTTTCATCACAGTCATTAATATGTTCACAAGCTTCGGCTACCTACAGTCAGAAAGAGAAGACGTCAAAAGTTTGTCTGAAATTAGAAGAACCCTCAAAAGCAATGGAAGCTTTCTACTCGATCTTGCCAATCGAGAACATATCATCAAGAATTTTAGAGAAAGAGATTGGGCTGAGTTTGAACCCTTCTATCTCCTTGAACAACGCTCTTTGGATCTGAAAAGCTCCAAGTTGACCAGCCACTGGACGCTCATCCAAAAGAACACTAGACAGATTAAATCTATCAAGCATGAAGTACGTCTCTACACGTTCACCATAATAGAACAACTGTTCAAAGAGGCAGAGTTAACCGTTAAACAAGTTTACGGCGGCTATGAGAAGCAGGAGTTTAATTCTGAAGCTTCTAGAATGATTCTCATCGCTCAAAGGCGCTGATTAAATTATCTTTTGAGATAGTTTGAGACGAATTTGACCAGTTCGTCGGCGACGTTGACACCTGCAGCGCGTTGGAGACCTTGCCAGCTTGGAGAGCCGTTGACTTCTAATACAACTGCGCCTTTTTTGGTCTCTAAAACATCGACGCCAGCGTACAAAAGGTCGAGTGCCCTCGCAGCTTTAATGGTTAGTTCCTTCAGTTCAGACGATAACCAAGCAGGTTTTACTTTTGCTCCTTGAGCGACATTAGTTTTCCACTTCTTTGCTGGCGCTTCACGGTACATTGAGGCTAAGACCTTCTCGCCCAACACAAGCGTTCGTATGTCTCTGCCAGGGGTTTTCAAATATTCCTGAATGTAAAGAGGTTGTCCCCACCGTTCCAATGTTTTGTAAGCGTTAAATGCCAAGTCGACGCTGTCAAATTTCATCGAGCCGTAGCCTAAAGAACCTACGATAGGCTTGTAGACAGTTTGCTTGAACTTTTGACTGGCTCTGTAACCCCAATGCGCCATCTCAGTAACATAAGTGCGGGGAATTGGCAGACCAGCCTTAGCTAGGGCATAGGTCATGGAATACTTGTCCTTTGCCTTCCGATACGCGTAGGTTGAATTAACTAAAAAAGTGCCCGACAATTCCAGATGCTCCATCATGCTAATGCGCTTAGTAATCTGCTCACAAGAGCCTATTCCAAAAGAACGCAAAAAGCAAACGTCTATTTGCGGAAGCTGCTTGTCACCCAACCAAAAATGGTTTTCTTCTGCTCCGATGTAAGCGGACATATCCATTATGCGCGCTAGAATGAGTTTACCAAAATACTTCACACAAGCCGAATACAACTGTTTGTTGTTGTCATCCAAAGCCCGTCCAATAACGATCATTGCTTGCATGTTTTCACTTTCTCTTACTGATGTATACCACGTGAGAAAGGCGTAGGGATTAAAAGTTTGTTTCTGATAACACTAGAATAGCAACCTCATCATAGCCAAAGGGGCGCATTTTAAATATGAATTCGTCAAAAGACTTGTTGGGCAGACTTAGGGGCACCGTTGTCAACTTTCGAACAGGTCCCAAGACACAGCGCCCAAAAGAATGCATCGTCCAGTTTTCAACAATCAAAAGTGCAGATGAAGCAGCTGAGCTAATTGGCAGAAAGCTTGCTTGGCCTGTTGGAAAACGCACGGTCAGAGGCAAAATCGTGGCGTTACACGGAAAAAATGGATTAGTCAGAGCGAGATTTCGGAAAGGCTTGCCTGGACAAATCGGCACACATGTTGAAATCATTGGATAACATGGAGCAACCAGTTAAGAACTCTTCACAAAAGCCTACTCAACCCATCTCTGAAGAAAGCTTAAATTAAAAAGATAAAATTTCAACTTTCAATAAAAACCTCACATTAAAAAAGAAACTTTCTTCTCAAAAATTTACTTATAGAACTCAAAACGAATTAATTTTGAAATTTGATTCTGATTTATTGACAGAATGTTCGCAAATCTTTATCTCTATTAACGCATTTTTGATGGAAAGTTTTCAACAAACGGGCTTGAGCGGGGAGTTCATTTATAAAGTCTTGAAGCTGTAGAACCGGCACTACAGGCACGTTGTTGTGGAATTTATACGGTCCAGGTTTAAGCGACATAACCATGGGGATGACTGTTGCTGTTTCCCAGTTTTCGAGCTTTGCCTTCTTATTATAGTTAGGAAGAGTTTTTGCAAAGGCTTGGGTGCGCTCAGTCTGCGTTTCAACTGCCTTTACAGTTGCAGCTCTCTGCCATCCGCGTTTCCAGTGTTTGCAGTCTACACAGAGGATTAAGGGTTTTTTCGTGGCTACTACGTCTATTTCCCACCTTTTTGAAGCGTGCTTGAAACGAAAGTTTTTCATCGTTCTGTAGCCGTTGATTTCAAACACCTGAGTCGCAACGCTCTCGAACTCGTTCCATGAAAGCAGGCTACATACGCGCTCGGAGTCAGCGCCTAATTTTAAGGCATACACTGCGATTTTTACGCGTTGAACTTGTGAAGCATCAATTAGGTTTTCAGTTTCCCAAACGAGGTCACTGCGGAATAGTTTTCTTAAAGCTTGCTCGGTTGCGATGGCTGAAACTCTTGCGTCCCGTGAAAGTAGCTTTCTGTGCACAGGTCCTGTTCGGGTTAACTTCAACAGAGATAAGAGAACTTCTTTCTGAGCGTTCATTGTGGTCGTCAAGACTGTGTAGAAAAAGGTATTTTAACGTATACTGTGGCTGGCGTAAATTTACACAAAAACCGCAATGTTTCGTCGTGACTGAAGTGAAAGATTAAGATAAGGTGATAAAGGTGGTAAAGTCAACACTTTGTATCATAATTCACTGGGATATATTAGAATATTATAAATGTTTAAGCCGTGAAGCACGGCAATAAAAGCCCAAACAAATTCCAAACTCCTAGGAGACTACAGCATGAGTGAAACGGGAAGAGCCATATACGATTCCTTGTTAGACCCTCCAAAAACACAAAAGGGAAAATGCAAGAACTGCGGCTCACCGCTTGAACTTTATGAAATTGACTTTCGGAGAAGCACAAAAATCATGAGATGCCAACGCTGTGGAATGTTGCACATGTTTAGAAAAGACATAATAGGCAAGTGGAGGCTGCAGAAAGCTCAAAAACCTGATGCTCCGTCAAGATAGCTTTCATTAACTTGCACAACTGTAATAGCGTCATCTTTTTTCTGAGCCGTTAGGCTTTAAAATCACTTCTCTACCAAGAGTGAACGGTGAGTTCTCGATTTGACTAAGCGTTATCTGTCTATGACTACAAAGTCTCAGAAATTGTATGAGCGCGCTAGACGAGTTCTTCCGGCAGGTGCTTCCTATTTCTTACGTTTCTATGAGCCCTATCCCTTCTACACAGAACATGCTAGAGGAAGCAAACTGTATGACGTTGACGGAAACGAATACATTGATTTCTGGATGGGACATTACGCCTTAATCTTGGGGCACAGCCCGCCAAAGGTGATGCGTGAAGTTAAGCGACAGCTGAACAAGGGCACGCACTACGGCACAGCCCACGAGTTGGAAATAGCCTTAGCTGAGCAAGTGACTAAAATGGTTCCAAGCGCCCGAATGGTTCGATTCGCTAATTCAGGAACCGAAGCTGCCATGTACGCTACCAGACTTGCAAGGACTGTGACACAGCGAGACCGAATTGGCAAGTTCGAGGGGGGATGGCACGGAGGCTACGATGCACTGCACATCGCCGTGAAACAACCCTTTGATGTTCCTGAATCCAAAGGCATAACCCAAGGAACGTTAAAAGACACTGTGGTCTTGCCCTTCAACAACACTGAAGGAGTTAAAAAGGTGCTAAAAAGAGAGAAATTAGCCGCAGTTTTCGTTGAACCCTTGCTCGGGGCAGGCGGATGTGTGCCTGCTCACATAGACTTCTTGAAGGAATTAAGGGGACTCTGCACTGAGAATGAAACTCTTTTGGTGTTTGATGAAATCGTCACTGGTTTCCGTTTGGCTCCTGGAGGCGCTCAACAATTCTTCGGGGTCAAACCAGACATTACTATTTTGGGTAAAATTCTTGGTGGAGGCTTTCCAGTAGGCGCCATTACAGCTTCTGACGAAATAATGGGACACATGAACCCACTTGTGTACAAGCGCCCAAAGTTTTCATTTCACGGCGGCACGTTCTGTGCCAACCCTGTAACTATGACTGCTGGATTAGCGACGCTGAAACTACTTCAAGACGGAGCATTAATCAATCAATTAAACAGAAGAGGCGATAGCGTACGAAGGCAACTCAAAGACATTTTTGAACGCAAGAAGCTTGAAGTTCAGGTGGTCGGCATTGGCTCGCTTTGGAACACACATTTCACTAAAGAAAAAATCAGAGACAGCAACACCGTGGCCCGTGCAGACGAAGAAAAGCTAACCAAATATCACATGCACCTAATTGAGAACGGCGTGTTCTTCCTACCTCGAAAAACAGGCGCCTTGAGCACTGCGCACACAGAGGCGGACTTGGAAAAACTTATAGCTGAAACTGAGAGGTTCAAACTTCTTTCATGAAAGAGAAAATAGCAAGCTCTGTGGGCTACTTTAATTTAAAATTGGAATTGTTCAATCTCTTTTTCTTGGCCACATTTGGTGCACACGAGTTTCACGTGCGTCTTCATGTGTGACTCACCTACTGCTTTCCAATCATGGTCACATTGAGGCTTAGTTTGTTTCTCGCTTTTATTTTCAGCCACTTGATTTCCTCCTTTTCAACCTGCAAAACAGTTTGAAGCAACACCGCATAGCTGGCACTTTTCCGTGTTTAATTGAGTTTCCAAACGTTTGTGCAGGTCGCAGAGCAAGCCTTCTTTTCTCACTAGTGCGCACGCTTTGCAGAATTCGGTCATTATTTTTTCTCTCTGAACCTTGGGTTTCATTAGTAAGTTGGCTATGTTGCCTACGATTGACATTGCTTCTGCGTTTTCTTCGAGTTTTAGGGCTTTTCCCCTCACGCCGCTTAAGTATTGGCTGATGGCTGGCTGAGTGGTTCCGAGAAGGTTTGCGGCTTCTTCTTGTTTGAGTCCATGAACGCTGACCATTTCTTTTGCGATTAGAGCTTTGAGTGTGGGAATTAGAGTTTTTACAGCTATTTCGCATGGCAGTAGCATGAGGTTGTTCTCCGTTTATGTTGTTTGTTTAGCAATATTTAAATATAACGATTGTTATATGAGACAACCCGACAAAAAAGAAGGAAAAAATATGCATTCCACACACGTAGGACATGCAGGTTCTTCCAAAGCAACTGAAAACCTCAAAGAAGAACACAGGATCATCGAACGCATGTTAAACATACTCAACATAGCCTGCGAAAGACTGGAAAAGGGTGAAGAGGTCTCGTCGGAAGTCTTCAAGAACGCGATTGATTTCATCAGAACTTTCGCCGATCGTTGTCATCACGGAAAAGAAGAGGATAATCTGTTTCCGATGATTGAGCGCCATGGATTTCCACGGTTGGGCGGTCCAACTGGAGTTATGTTAATGGAACACGAGCAGGGCAGAGTCTTTGTCCGAGCGTTTGCTGAAGCGGTTGAAAAATACGAGAAGGGTGACAAAGCAGCGAAGCAAGCCATAATAGAGAACGCTCGCGGCTACACTGCGCTTCTTGCTCAGCACATTCCAAAGGAAGATGAGATACTCTATCCGATGGCAGATAAAGTGCTTGGACCGAACGAACACAAGGAACTGCTGGAAAAATTTGAACAGATCGAGGTTGAAAGAATCGGAGAAGGCAAACACCACGAGTACCTGAACCTTGTGATGGAGTTAGAAAAACAGCTTAATATAAGCTAAAGCCTAAATGGGGCTCTCAAAAGGAGGTTTCCTCATGAGCGCTGAAAATGCAAACGAAATCGCATCTGGAATCTTCTGGGTCGGCGTTGAAGACTGGAACCGTCGAATATTCGATGCACTTGTTCCTCTGCCTCAGGGAACATCTTACAACGCCTACATGGTTGTCGGCAAGGAAAAAACAGCCCTCGTTGACACGGTTCAGAGCAATTTTGTCCAAGAGATGCTTCAAAAAATCAGAAAAATCGCTGATCCTGAAAAAATCGATTTTGTTGTGATGAATCATGCTGAACCCGACCATGCGGGCTCTATACCCACGATTTTGACCATTGCCAAAAATGCAAAGCTTGTTGTGTCTAAGGTGGGTGTTGACATGGCGAGAGTCTTCTATGACGTGCCGCAGGAGAGGATGGTGATAGTTAAAGAAGGCGACACGCTTGACTTGGGAGGTAAGACGTTGAGGTTCGTTGAGGCGTCTTGGCTTCACTGGCCAGAGACCATGTTTACATACTGTGTGGAAGATAGGGTTCTGTTTTCCTGTGACTTCTTCGGCGCTCACACGGCTAAGAGTAGATTGTTCGACGACGAAGTGGGCGACATTGTCTTGCCTGAGGCTAAGAGGTATTACGCTGAAATAATGATGCCGTTTCCAGTTGCTATACAGCGAGCGCTCGACAAGGTCAAGGCTTTAGACTTGAAAGTGATTGCGCCGAGTCATGGTCCAATCTATAGAAATCCGAAACGCATCTTGGATGCTTACGAAAGTTGGGCGCGTGGTCCATTGCAGCCCAAAGCCGTTGTGATTTATGTCAGTATGTGGGGCGCTACGGAGAAGTTGGAGAAGGCGGTTGTGGATTCGATTTCTGCGGAAGGTGTGGAGACTGTTCCTTACAATATGTTGACGGCTGACGTTTCGCATGTTATGAGGGATTTGGTGGATGCAAGCGCCATTGTTATTGGTGCGCCAACGGTTCTCAACGGTGCCCATCCGCTTGCCATAATGATGACTGAGATAATTCGTGCGATAAAGCCGCGAACTAGGCTGGTGGCGTTGTTCAGCTCTTATGGTTGGGGGAGAGGTGCAGTTAAGATGATGACAGACCGCTTGCAGCAGTCGGGTTTCGAAATCTTAGAAACCTTGGAAGTGCGTGGACCACCCAAAAAAGAAGACTTGGAAAAGGCTGTGAATCTAGGCAAGCACGTGGCACAGAAGATAAAGGAAGGCTTCAAGGCATAGTTGGCTTAATGACTAGCCAATGTCCAGCACGAAGAGGATAGATGCTTTTCGCATCTTTTATCAATGAGTATTCTACCCGTAGGCTGTTCCGAAGATTCTGGCTGATGATGCTATGTCGGCTATGTCGATTTTTCCATCTGAGTTGAAGTCGACCGTTGGATCCCATCTTGGATCTCCTGTAGAAGTGCCGAAAGCTTTCGCCACACTAGCGATGTCTCTTATATCGATTTTTCCGTCACCGTTTACGTCTGGAGGACACCAGATAATAGTGACAGTTTCGCCAATGTAGACATTGTCAGAAATGTCTTCTTCGCCAGCAACTATGTCGGCTTCAACTCTCACGGTAAGGTTTTCTACCATGGGCTTGCTCGGATAGGGCCATGGTGGCGGAAAGATCATTACTCTCACAGGGTATATTTCCCATTTTTTTGTTAAGGTTACGTTTAGCCCGGGTGCCAAGTCCACGACCGTTAGAGGTGGATAGGTAAGAGTATGGTTGCCAGCATAGATGGTTACGTTGAATGTTTCATAGTTGGTTCCCTGATTTTGCACTGTGGCGTTAATTGTTATTGTTCCCATGACAAGAACCTTTTTTGGAAAAACTGTGACATCAATGACTGCCACGTCATGAACTTCTGAACCTGCACTGGTCTTTAGAGCAAGAGAGGAAAGAGACGCCAATAATAGCAGGGTCAAGAATATCGAAACAAGCTTCATCTACTGTTTCCTCAAGTTATATCTTTAGACTGGAAATAAAAGTTTTTTGCAGGGGTTCACTATCTATTGCCATAGATTGTTGTAGAACTTTTTCGCTGAGCTTGATTTTTCGCAGTTTTGTAGGCGTCAAATGAAGAGATCCTTTCTTCTTTTTCTTATGAGCATTCTTGCGCTTGCTTTCTCCGACTTAGGATAAGGATAACCCCTTATTATTGCAACAGGTATTCCTTCATGGGCTTGTCCGATTACCAGTTCAGCGGCTGAAGCAAGTTCGTCCGCTATCGCTGTTTGTTTGACTCTTAAGACGTATCCGAAAAGGTCTGTTTCGCCTCTTCTGTCTCGTATCGGGGTTATGCCTGCGACGCCTACTGCTATGTTGATTTCGCCTTCTCGGAAGGGGCGACCGTGCGTGTCAGAGATTATCACTGCCACATCCTTTCCTGTTAATTTCTTTATTCTGCGCTGTATCAGACGTGCTGAACGGTCAGGGTTCTTGGGTAACGGCGCCACTAGTCTTTCGCCGGGAACGTTGGATTGGTCGACTCCAGCGTTTGCGCATATAAACCCATGTTTGGTTTCTGTGATTAAGTGTCCGTCGCCCATGCGTCTTATGCTCTTTGACTCATGAAGAATGACCTCCACTAAAGCTGGGTCTTTGTCTACTTGTTTGGCAACGGTTTTGGCAAATTCGGAAGGAGTCACTTGGTCGAGGTTGAGGATGTTTCCTTCAGCCCTAGAGGCGACAACGTGGGTTACGACTATTACGTCGTTGTCTTTTAGTGGAGTCTTTTGCTTTTCAGCTGCCTTGCAGATGAGCTCGGCTAGGTCGTCTCCTCTTTTAATTATTGGTAAGCCCTTGACTCCAAAAACCTGAATCATGTTCAAGCACAACCTCTCGAATGCGATTACTCCAGATGCGAGCTTCAAATATATAACGAAAACCCAACAAGAAACCGAGATTGCTCACAACGGGGAGTCAACACTGCTCAAAAACCAGGTCAAGAAGGCATCTTGTTTACTAGGGAATAATCGGCGTTTTTGTTTTTTTCATGGGGCAAGTCGCGATTCAGAACACTTTTGAGAAATCATCGTAAACTTTCTTTCGGTGTCCAACGAATAATATCACAACCTGATTTTTGTTTCTGTTGATTTCGTAAATGGCGCGGTAATCGCCAACTCTTAGGCTCCAGAAATCAGAAGGTCTCAGGCGTTTTCCAATTCTTTCTGGGCTGTCTCGTAGTTCTCTCAATTTCTCCTTTATCCTTGATCTTATTTGAGCTTCAATTTTCTCTAGTTCTTTAGCTGCTTTTGGATGTAGTAGTACTGCAAAAGCCACTACGATTCCTCGATGGGGATGAGGGATTCCGGGTGTCTCTTTGCTTCTTCGCTGCGTTTTGTCAGCATCTTGAAGAACTCACGTGTTTTCTCCCTTTCCTCGTAAAAACTTATTATGACTCTTATGGCATCGCTTCGGCTCTTAAATCGTCCTTCAGCGACCCATCGGTCTATTTCCTCAAGTAATTTTTGAGACAACCTTAGCTGAACCTGAGTCAACAAGACCACGGTAAACAATACTGTTTACAAGACACTTAAACCTTTCTCAAAAGCTGAAAAATGCACCTACGCGCTCCAAAAGGAACAACCGCACTAAGAATAAACTTCAACCTACTGAGGGTTTTTCCATAGGTGGTGCTTGTGGGATTTGACCCCATGTCACAAGATAATCTTCTCTAGCCATATCGCAGATCCTGAGGGACCTTCTTCCCACTCATGCTCTTTGAATCCAATTATGTTAAACTCTTTTTTGAGCAACAACCTAAGCATTTCTTTCCATCTGTTAGAAGTCTTGACAAAAAAAGAGGAATATCCTTTCTCCTTAGCAGATCTCACCTGTTCTTCTATTATGTCTGATCCGATACCTTTCCTTCTGTATTCTGGCAGAACCGCAAGACTCCACAAATAATATCTGGTTTTCTCCTCGTAACCAATCCCGTATCCAACTAATTTGCCATCGGCTATGGTAGCAATAGTGACATATGCGTGTTTTTTGAGTCTAAGCATATCTTGGATCTCTTTAGGAGTTCTAGAAAGCCCAAAAACCACTCGATCTAATTCCACGATCCCTTTTAGATCATTAATCGAACCTGATTTTACGATATAATCTTTCATGTCCGAGCCCTCACATATGTTCAGAATCCTGCTCTTAAAATCGTTCCCAGATGTTGAATCCTGAGCGATTTGGATGTTCAGTGCGGGGGATTTGAACCCACGAAGGATTACGCCATAGTGTCCTAAGCCCTGCTCATATGACGAGGCTCGGGTACTGCCGCAATATTTCAAGCCTTCACATGAAAGAAGTTTGTCGCCGGTGGGATAGTTGACTACTGCTTCTGAATGCACCACTACACAATCTTACACGATGATGACGCTAAGACTCTAATAATCATAATCATGCACAAGTTGAACAAACAGTGCTGTCTTGCGTGTTCAACTACTTCTGTTCACACGCTTCCTCAGCAATGCATCAGCTAATAACATCAACTGTATGAGTAGAAGAAGGCTATGCCTGAAGAGCTCCTTCTTCTGTGAAATTACTTTTCCGCAGCCCTGCCATGCAACTTGGTGATGACACTATAGTGCAGTTGGTCATCACCACGCACACAGTCTCCGCCCTAAGCCCTGTTCCTACCTAGATTTCTTCAACATGGACTCTGCTCTTCTCCAATCCTCAACCGTGTTGATGTTGAAAAACGTAGTCAACTTCTCATCGTACTGCTGCAAAACCAACGTAGAAACATACCGTATCAGACGCAGATGCGCAATCATCGCCAACATGTCATGCTTTCCCTCCCCCAAAGCCGTCCTCGCCGCCTCCACCGCAACCTTCACGTCGTAAGTCGCCTGCAGAGGCTCAATGTATCCATTAGGCCAGCGTGGAACAGCAGCGCTTCTGCCCACACACAAATCCAAAAGCAACGCCGCAATTTCTGCGGACACAAAAGCAGCATCGCACGGAAGCAGCAAAGCATACTCAGAGCGCACAGTTTCGAAACCAGTTAAAGCGCCAACCAATGGACTGTGATCCTCATACTTGTCTACAACAACCTTTTCCCTCAATTGCGGTAGCCGCGAAAAAGCGTCTCGTTGAGACTCAGAACCAACCACGATCACGTGTTCATCAGCAACATTTGAAACACGGTCAAGCACGTGAGCAGCAAGCGGTTTTCCAGCCAACTCCTTTAAACACTTGTCCTGACCAAACCGTTTAGAAAGACCGCCTGCGAGGATGATTACAGCGTTCTTCAAAGCAACACCTCTGCACTAATACGCTGTTGTAAATTATGTTTTTGAAAGTGTTTTCGTTAAGTTTTGGGATGCCTTCTCGACGCCATAACTGCTGCGTAGGCAGCGCCGACAATAATCATTATTCCCAACACAATAAAGAAAAGAGCCCAAACAGCTTCCCACCTTATGGCAGCGGTTATTGTCAGATAGAAAACCAAACCCAAGAATATCAGAACTAAGCCTCCTATAAGGGCGCCCATGTACTCGACTCCTCGTTTCTCGTATCTTTCCTCCTTCTCCATCTTTTCATGCCTCTCTCCCTTCTCCTCCTTTTCGCCCTTCTCCTGTTTCTCAACCTTCTCAGCCGTAGAAGGCGCAGGCGGCGCAGGTGCTGTCGGAGTCACCGCTTCCACCGAGGGCTGTTGAACTTTTAACGGGGCGCCACACTTTGAACAGAAATTCATCTGCTCACGAACCTTTGCACCACACTTAGGACAATATGACATGCTCTTTTCACCTTGCCAGTTCAGTTTCTTTAAGTTGAGAACGGGGTATTTAAAACATGCACCAAGGCTAATGAAAAGAAACGTTATATGCTAATACCATCAAAATATGAGAGCTAGGGTGGACATGTTGAACGAGAGCTTCCCAAGGCTTTCACGCAGAAGCAGAGAAGGCATGATCAGCGCTGTTTCAGCTGGAGTTTTCTTCATATTAATCGGCTTCATCTTTGTTACCACACCGGGTTTATTTGACAGAATCCTAGCCTTCTTTCAAAATTTTGATCTCGTAACAGTTCCTAACACTGGAATTCCCTTTCCAGCGCCCTTGTATCCAAGCCGTCATGTGGTGGTCTACACAGCCGTTGAACAGTTCAGCTTCGCTTGGGGTCTTTTCCAAATAGTCATTTTTCTGCTCAGATTTGCTGTTGACTCTCCTATAGGCAAGAAAGCAGAAGCTGCCTCGAATATTGTTTTCTGGGTGGGTACAGGTTATCTTATTCGCACATTCCTTATAGAAAGAGTAATGTTGCCTATCCTCACTGCAACCCAGAGATGGTTCGTGTTCTGGTCGGCAATAATAATGCTGCTTGGCGTGTCGCTCATAGTGAGAGCTGTTATTCTCGCTGCCGCCTCAGCATGGCGTCGCACCTAACCAGTTATCGTCACTCGCTCTGGAAACGTAAAAACGTTCATTCGTGAGCCGCGGACAAAACCGATTAAGGTTAAGCCCGTTCGTTTGGCAACTTCAACTCCCGAGTCCACAGCAGCCGCTAATGAAGCCACTACTGGGATTCGCATCCTAGCCGCCTTCAACACAATATCACCCGTAAGGCGACCGCTCGAAGCGAGAAAGCATTTCGAGAAATCAAACTTCCTTAGAGCGCCAACACCGATTACTTTGTCCACCGCATTGTGACGCCCAACATCTTCAGCGTAAGTTAGCAATTCACCTTCCGATGAGTATAAGGCTGCGATGTGCACTCCGCCTGTTTTGCGAAAGGTCTCAGCCAGCGTGTTCAATCGCCTGACCGCATCTGAAACCACTTCAGCTCTCACCTTAAAGCCTAATGATAATCTGCGCAGGTCAAGCCTATCAACTAGTTTAAACAGCGGCCAATAATCTGGTGAACCGCAAGCGGTTAGAACCAATCTAGTGAAGGGTTGCGAAACAGCTATTCGCTTTTCTGCGTCAACTCCGCGCTTCAATAGCACTTGGCACTTCCCTCCCTTTTTGAATCGGATTTCACTGATTTCATCAGCTGATTTCAAGATGCCTTCTGAAAGCAGGTAACCTATCGCCAACTCTTTCAAAAGTGTTGGATAACAGAGAATAGTAACATAATGTGTTTGATTCAGAAAAATGTGCAGCGGTTTTTCCTCAGCAACATAATCTGTTCGACGCTCAAGTTTGTGCTCGGCTACATCAATTCGTGAAACTTCAACTTCAATCAAGTCGGGCTTTCTCCTCTTCATGTTTTAAGCTCGGAAACAACAAACTTCACTATTTCTTCAGCGATATTAACATGGGCTACTGATTGTAAGCCTCTCCAACCTGGTTGACTGTTAAGCTCTATGATGATTGGCCCCTCGTCGCTTTCGAGTATGTCTACGCCTGCCACCTTGCAGCCAATAACTTCTGCTGCCTTAACTGTTAGTCTCTCTAACTCCTCGCTTAAGTTTAAGTCTTCAGGCTTGGCTCCTAGGCTTACGTTGGTTTTCCAGTTTGACTCTAAGACCCTGTGCATCGCAGCGACCACTCTGCCTCCCACTACAAAGGCTCGCACGTCTGAGATGCCGTGTGGAATGAATTTTTGAAGGTAGAGGACGCCGTGATAGAAAGTGATGGCGCGGAACAACCTTTCAGCGACATCAGCGTTGGAAACTCTTGTGGAGCCTATTCCACGAGAACCAAACAGCGGCTTCATTACTACATCGCCTCCCAGTTCGTGGAAGGCTTTCAAGGCTTCTTCTTGGCTTTCAGTCACAACTGTTTGAGGGACGGGCAAGTCGTGTTCTTCTAACAGCGCCAATGTGTGGTATTTGTCGACTGAGCGTTCAATTGACAATGGTGGATTGACAATTAGCATGTTTAAGCGTTGAAGTCTATGAAGCAGGTCCATTCGGAAGATTATCTCTTCTAGGGAGCCTCGACCAATCGGGCGTATTATTAGTGCGTTCAAGTCTTTTAGAATGTTTATTTGGTTAACTGAGGCTTCTGGTTTCAGTTTTATTCGAGCTGCAAGTTCATGGAAACCGAAATGCACAGGCGTGATATGTTGTTTTTCGAGGGCTTGGCGTAATTGTGTTGAACACCAACCGTCTTGGTTGCGGGTTATGATGCCGATTTTCAATTTTTCTCACTGTTTTGATGTTGTTGTGAGGGAATTATGGCGGTGGTTGCCTTTAGAGTTTGTTTGTTGTTGGGCAGTTGGCTGGAGATGTGGTATGCTTATGTTATGCCTTAAGAAATATTTATCTGAGGCGCACAGTATATGTTCTCATCTATATGTCTAAAAATGGACATAGTGTATAACTGTCTAACAGCACTACAAGTCGGTCGCGTCCAAAATGCAATGTCCACACCTCTCCACCAAAGAAGGAAAAAGACAATGCCAAAGGTTGTTAGAGGAGGGACTAGACGGAGAGGTCTCTGATTTTGATGTTCAACATTTTTGCGCTGGCAACCCAGTGTGCTGTTACTATTTCAGAGCAACCTCAAAGAGCGCGAAACTAGAAACCGCATTAAAAGATAAAATCAGTCACCTGTTTACAAATCTCTAATGAATTGTCGAAGCTGGAACACATCTTTAACTTGGCTTGCCAAATCAAACTGGAGATACGCACCATGGCTGTTGAAGTATGGTTCACCTTTTCTTGAAAACAGCGTCAAGATCCGTCCAGAATGATTGATTTTGAAACCTTCGTCGCATGGTTCATGCCCTCTTATTAAAGCTTTAACGTTAAGCATCTCAAGAAGCTTGACGGTTACGTCTTCGCCGAAAAGTTTACCAGCGCCCCTCGGAGACGGATAAGTTCCCTCGATGTCTTCTTCTGGGTCGCTCCAGAGAATCTCTTCCAAATGGCTTTCACTTGGATGCTTTAAATGGGCAAAAGCCAAATCGTCCAATGATTCTGCTTGGCTGGGCGCACCGCCGTGCAACATGGCACATCGGTTGCTGACAATAACGCCGTTGTATAAATGGTTGAAAAGTTCCTTCAGCTTAAGGTAAACGTTTGACCAGTTTTCTCCAAACCTGTAATGCAAATGCGCTGGCAAGTCATGAGGAGAAGCAAGAAGGTCATCTGGACCTTCATGATTACCCCGCATCAAAACCACATTTTCAGGAAAGTTTTCCTTTAGTTTTAGAACGATAAAGTAGACTTCGGGTGACTGAAAGCCTCTATCTCCATAATCACCCAAGAAAATCAGCAGTGACTGCTTACCCAGCCGAGCCTGCTGCAGAAAATCACTTGTTCTCAAAATCTGCGTTAAACTTTCTAGGTCTCCGTGTAAGTCACCGATGACTGTTGCCTCACCTTCAGGTGGTGCCTCAACCAGCCTGCCAGTGATGTGAAGTCTTCCAACGTATCCGTTTTCTTTGCTCAACAATTCTGTGACGTTACTGGCTAGCTGCGTGAATTCTTCTAAACTCGTTTTGAGGGCTTTATCAACAAGGTGGGTTAATTCTTCAAATCCAGTAGCCATCGAACACACCAATAGACTTCTTACACTATACCCTTTGGTTTTTTGTTACAACATTTCCTCTTTTAGTGGGCAAGCTCTCAACTATCTTCAGAGTAGCTTGGGTGCGTTAAAATATGTTTTTATAATTGGCGAACACATTTACTGCTTCATTATCAAGCTGTTACGGCGACTCTTTAATGAAGTCGTTTCAAGATTTCCTAAACGAAAGCTCGATAGAATGGTTACTTGAAACTGAGAATCAATCGATACGTTACTTCACTTTACGCGACCTCCTTGACAGGCGCGAAACAGATAACGAAGTGAAGGCAGCAAAAGAGGCCATTCAAACTTCAAAAATTGTTACAAAAATTCTCACCAAACAGAAATCTGGAGGGTATTGGGAAGACCAAGAGAACCCGTATCATCCCAAGTACAAGTCCACGTATTGGCAAATCATGACATTGGGGCAACTTGGAGCAGACAAGAGCAACAAAAAGGTTCAAGATGCCTGTGAATTCATTTTAAATCTCCAATTGGATGAAGGCGGGTTCTCATCATATACTAGGAAAAGGGCGTTGGCGGAATATGAGTGGATGCGAACCAAAACCGCCTTGAAGCAGAAGTTGCAGCTTGAACCTGAGGCGTGGGCTCAATCACTTGTCACAGAACACCAATACTCTTGTCTGACTGGCAACGTCTGCGCAGCCCTGCTTCGAATAGGTTACCTGGAAGATGCCAGAGTTAGAAAGGCGTTAAACTGGCTGGTCAAGATTCAGAACAGAGACGGCGGGTGGCTCTGCCCATATTGGAAGGCCCACATCAACGATACACACGGTTGCTTCTACGGAACCATCTGCCCACTCGAGGCGTTTTCAGAAGTTCCAGAAACAGAACGCTCACCAGCAATAAAACGTGCAATTGAGAGAGGCGCCGAGTTCCTGCTGATGCATTGCTTGTATAAGGCTGACCATCACGATTACAAAATGATTAATCGACAGTGGTTAAAGTTCAGTTTTCCATGGTTCTACGGATATCACATTTTAAGAGGACTTGTTGTCATCACAAAACTGGGCTTCATCAACGACGAACGGTTAGCAGACGCAGTGAGAGTGTTGATTCAAAAATGTCGCCCAGATGGAACATGGCTACTAGACAACGCTCCGACGGGACGAATGCAAGCTAACATTGAAACCGTCGGTAAACCAAGCAAATGGATAACCTTAAACGCCCTCAAAGTATTGAAAAATCTATCCCAAACAAAGAATGAAAAGCTGAAGGAAATCATACTCAAGACTTAACAGAGGAAATAGATGTTGAGCGCTCCAAAACTAAGCTTCGAAGAAAGCCTTCAAGAACACGTAATTCTCAAAGAAATCTGCTCTGGCTGCGCAGCTTGCGTTCTGGTCTGTCCCTTCGGCTGCTTGGAGTACTTTGAAGAAAGACCAAACTTGATAAAGACGTGTGAAATCTGCGGAATCTGCCCAAAAGTGTGCCCAAGATTCGAATTTTCTCAAGCGAGTCTCGAAAAAATTGTGTTTCAAAGAGAGCACAACCCTGAGGAAGAGTTTGGAATCCACAGACGCCTGGTCATAGCACGAGCCAGAGATGATAAGATTCTTGAAGAATGCCAAGACGGCGGAGTAGTTTCAGCTCTCCTCTCCCATGCATTAAAGAGTGGAATAATTGACTCCGCTATAGTTTCAACTGCAAGCAAAGAAAAACCGTGGTTTCCTACACCACGGCTGGTTTCAACACCTGAGGAAGTTTTGGAATGTGCTGGAACCCGCTACACTTACTCGCCCAATCTTTTGGCGTTGCAAGAGGCGGTTAAACAAAAGAGAAAGAGCGTTGCGTTCGTGAGTACACCGTGCCAGATTCAGAGTATTCGTAAGATTGAGGCGTTTCCCCTGAAGAAATATTCCAACCTCATCAGATTTACCATTGGGTTAATGTGCACTGAGAGCTTCACTTACTCCGGACTGATGCAGAAACACATCCAAGAAGTGTTAGGCGTCAACCTGCATGACGTGAAAAAAATAAACATCAAAGGCAAAGTCATTGTAACAACTAAATCGGGTGAGACAAAAACGATACCATTGCAAGAGGCTAAACAGTATACGCGAAAAGGGTGTCTTCCATGCACAGATTTCTCTGCTGAACTCGCCGACATATCGACTGGCGGTTTAGGGTTGAGCGGCTGGACCTTCACTGTAATAAGAACAAGCAGGGGCGAAGAAATCTTTGACAGCGCCGAAAAATCTGGAGACGTACAAACCAGACCTGTAGAGGAGGAAAAGGGCTCTTTAGACCTGCTCGTCAAACTTTCGCGAAAAAAGAGAAAGACCAGCTAAACAAGTTTCAATTTAGGGTAGATAAGGCAACCTGTACGTTCTTGTTTGTCGCTTGGAAAATGCTCTTTTCCAATTCTTTTCTGAAAATTTCTATCTTTTCCTTCAGTTTTCCTTGTTCATTCTCGAGCGACATGCGTCCCGAGCTTATAAGCTCCCTTTCTTTCTGCAAATCCTTCAGTTTGTTTTGAATTTGTGCTAGTTGGTTTTGAAGTGTTGTTATGGTTTCTGAGGCTAGAAGCTGTTTTCTCATATAAAGAGTTTCTTTGCAGTTATTTTGAAGCTGGCTTAGAGTGTCTTTGTTGAGTAGGCTGTTGATTTGGTCCTGAGCTTTTCGCAACCGCGTGCTCTTTAGTTTCAGCTTACCTTCGGCTATCGTGGCGTCCAGCTTCCGGAGAAGCCCTTTTAACATTGGGTACCCGTTTTCCTCGGTTGCCAACGCTGAGAACGGGTCATTGAGATAATCGCCAAGTTTATTCATCTCGTCTAGCGGTATGGCAACCTCCCCACTTTTGGCTCGGCTTTGAAGTTTTAAGAATGGCTTCTGCAGATACCTCAGGTCGTGTTTAACCTTTTCCTTGAATTCTCCTGCTTTTTGATTGATGTTTACGAGTTCACTTAGTTCGGCTTTGGCTCGAATCTCTGCTATTTTCTGCTGGTTTTCAGCTATTTGTTTCTCTATAATTTCTTCTCGTTCTTCCTTTCGCCTCGTGTTTTCTTGGTTCTGTTTGATTTCATTCAGTGTTTGAAGAAGCCGATCAGCATGAGAATCGACATTTTCTATTGCTTGAATTTTTGCGTATTTCGTTGTTAGGAAGTTTCTGAGTTCCTTGGTTATGTCGTAGAGTCTTTTGAGTGAAACGTCCAGTCTTCGGCGGTCGAAGATGAAATAGGGAGAGATGTAGGGATACGCTCCTCTTCTCAGTTGTTCCAAAAAAATACATGTTTTTTCCAGCTCTCCGCAGAAAGCCTGGAGTCTTTCGTAGTCATAGTTGTCTGAAATTGTTACAGCTTTCACTGCGTTTGCGAGGTTTTCTGCAAACTTGTTCGCATTTCTTGCAAAACGGTACGTCTTAGGGTTATTCTTATTCATTTCGCCCTCGCTGTTTTCCAAGATTCTTTGGCCGCTTTGCGTTGTGTCGTCGATTCTTTCTTTGACCTCTTTTAGTAGGTTTGATGCCTTGTCTTTTAATGGTTCCATCAATGGTGCAGTTTCGTTGCTAACCCATTCTTTCACGTCTGAGAGTTGAATCTGCAAGGGCTGCGACATGACTTGTCTCTCACTTCAAAATACCAAGAAGCATTATTAAATTTCACGCTCTTTAAGGCAGATGTTACGGTCTGTACCCGTTCAAGATGGCAATCGCTAAAACTGCAGACGTTATGTCGGCTGTAGTTCCAGGGTTTAGTTTGTGTGCGGGGTCATGCAACTTTCTGTCTAATTTTAAGAGGCTGCTTCTCCCCTCTTGAGTTGTTAAGGCTCCAGCTTCAAGAATTTGCTTGGCTTGAGCTGAAACCCATTCCGCCTCTTCTGCACCAGCTTTTCGAATTATAAGCGTGTCTGGGACTTCTGACAATATCTTCAGGTATGTGTGAACAGTGGCTAAGTTTACGTTCTTTGTTGCTTCTAACTGTTGTTGGAAAAAGGGGTAGCCAACGTCAAAAGTGATATGATAATTGTTCACCCACTCCGCGGAGATCGAGTCCCAAGGCGATGAAATCTTAAACACTTGAAAAAGGCTGACGCCTTGCTCAAGAATTTTCTCCTTAGACTTTGCATCGGTCACATCAAGTTGAGGTGCTTTGCCAAGTCCTCCTGGCTGAGCCAAGGCTATGGCGTCATAGACGTCGACTGCGTCCTTAGCGGTCGCGGATTCAACAACAAAGTTTAAGCTTGCTCTAAACTTGTCAAGGGCGAAAGATGAGTTTTGGACAAGGGTTAGTCCAGCAGCAGCCGACATAGGTGTTAAAAGAATGATTGACCCTAAAAGTGTGTTTCCTCCATGCTGCCAAGCAGCAACATCCATTACGGAATTCTTAATTATTCTACCGATTCCAATCTGGCTCAAACTAATCTTATTGTTTAATGCCTTCACGCCCTGTTCCGCAGCTTGTTTAAAATATGGCACCAAAGCAACTGTTGAAGCCAAAAAATGTTCGTACACAGTTTCTTGAAAGTCAGATGTTCTATGAACGTTGCCAGGCTTAGGATAGGCGCTCACTTCCAAAAGAACAGCAAGTTGAAGACATTTAGAAACATGATTGGGAATTTGACTAGCTGATTTCAGCTCTTGATTAGGCGAAATGTGTTCAGTTCTTCCTTGAGGTCGCATTTGTAGGTTGACTCCTTTGCCTACATAATTTGCAACGAAAATCTTAATAATCTTGTGTAGAAATTTACACAGGAAACTAAAAAACTACACAGGAAGCATCCAAGTTGAAACTGTCAAGTCGAAACATTGCGTTGATTGCAATCTTCGCCGCATTATATTATGTTTTGTCGTTGATATCACCATACGTTCCCGCTGTCGGCCTTCCAGACCTTAAAATCAAGCTCGAAGCCCTAATGGCATCGGTTTTCGGACTTATCTTAGGACCCTACCTAGGCACATTAGCTGCTTTTCTAGGCGCTTCTGTAACATGGGTTTTGCCTCCTGAAAGTATGAATCCCCTTAGTGCGCCTTTTCTGCTTTCTCCGCCCATTAACGCTTTAGTGGTGGGACTGATTTTTTATAGGAAGTGGAAGTGGGCCTTCGTAGTTTTCGCTGCATTAATTGTTGCTTTTCTGTTTCTTCCCCCTTCCCAGCCCATCACTGATTACTATTATGTCTCAATTGCAGTAATCTGGGACAAGGTTATCGCTCTCTTGCTAATCATCCCAAGCGTGAAGTTTAGTTCGAAACTTTCTAAAACAAACCGTCTACCAATCCTGTTCTTTTTCCTTTCCTTTATCGGAAACCAAGCCGACAACATGTGGGGAGCAACTGTATTTGCAGTTCCATTCGTTTATGAGGTTCTTTATGGTCCGGCGCTCTCACCGCTTTTGGAACTGGGATTCCCTACCTACTTAGCTGCAGTTCGTTTCTTGTTCACCATTAGCCCGTTTATCTATCCGGCAATTAGGTTCGTGCAAGCAATACTTGCAACAATCATAGCTGTACCATTGATGAGAGCGCTTAAAAACACCAAATGGGTTCTCTTAGAAAAATCAATAATCGAACAATAAGGCAAGCAAAAGGTTGATTAAACGCAGAATGAAATAGACGCTTTTGGGTGTGCTGTTTGAACGCTGATTTACATCCTTATGTAGTTTTTCTTCCAACAGAGCAAAAAAACAGGATATTAAGTGCGATTTTCGGTTCAAAAGCCTCCGTCGACATTCTGAAATTCTCACTCACGCAGGGAGTTTCAAACAAAATCTATCAAAAAGACCTCGTGAAAAAACTTTCTTATTCAAACAAGACAGTAATTGAGACCTTAAAGTCGCTAACCAAGCTTGAAGTTTTGATGGAGAACATGGAGAAGACTGAAAAAGAGGGACGCACAATGTGGGTTAAAGCTTTTCAACTCTCAGACATAGGCAAATGGTTTGCATTATTGCTCGCTGAAGAAAAAGACCTATCCGACAAAGAGAAGGCAGAAATACTGCAAAACATTTTCAGAAGCTACATAAAATGGGTGAAAAACCTTTCAGAAAACCTGCATGTGAACAAAGAAACGCTGAAAAAAATCTTCTTTGAAGAAATGAAATGACACGAGTAATTTTTTATCTGTTAAGTTAGAGGATATTTGAATCCGTGGATTCTTCGAAGGGCAAGAAGTAGTGGGACACCGACCAGAAATGAGACCACAACCACCTGCACATCTTCGATATAGGAGTAGATTGCTCCCATCAGAAAATCGGCGTAAACTGCAGCTTCAGTCTCATAGAAGAGCGAGTACAGCCCAACTGGAATAAACAGGAAAACTCTTGTCAAGGCGTCAGTAACCGTGCCAATGAAAGAAATAAAGACAGTCATAGGTAAACGTTTAACATTCTCATAGAAGTTTCTGCTGAACCTTGCAACTGGGTATATGAGAACGAAAGCTAAGAGTACATCGAGGATAGTCCAGAGAGGAAACCAGCGCCCAAAGGGGTGAGCAAAGTAAGCGGCCAGCATTACCACGTAAATTAGCATAACTGGTTTCCATTTTCCTTTGGCCATAAAAGCGGAGGCTAAAACTCCTAACGGTTCGGCTATTACACCGAACATCCAAAAGTCAATGGGATTTATCATCCTCCCTGCAATGCTTCCGATGAGGGCGGCGGAAAAACCTGCCCATGGACCCAAAACTATTCCTTCAATGGGCATGAGATAAATTGCCCAGTTTCGCCACAGTCCAAATGAGAGGAAATAGAGCGCGGCATGAAGTGCTGCAAAAACAGAAGTGAACGCGATAGCACGGCTTGTAAGCTTCAATCAGCTCGCATCCTGTGTAACTTTTTAGTTAGCTGTGTAAATTTCTACACAAGACTTTTAAGACTTTCTATGCTATATTCAAGGTTGCTGTTCTGTTTCTTTAAAAAGTGTCAGCAAGAAGACTAGGTTTTCGGTTGCCTCGACTGAATGTGGCAGATTAGCCGGCATGTAGAACCACGCATTGGGTTTGGCTTCGTATCGTTCATCGGCTAAAGTTACTTCTCCCTTGCCGCGTAACACGTGAATTATTGCGGGAAAGCTTGATCTGTGCGTGGAAATCGACTGCCCAGCCGACATGCAGAAAAGGCTTACCTCTCTACCAGCCACTTTAACGATGACCTTGCTGACGATGCCGTCTCTTGCGAACTCAATCATATTTTCTAAGCTGACATGTATACCTTTTGCGGCGCCTTTCAAACTAGACATCACACTCCCAAATCATTGGTTTTCGCTGCTCTTTTATTCCTATTCAGAGAGAGTATGAGTTATGGAATATCTGGTGATTTTAACTTTTATTCTTCTTTTTGTTTTCCTTTTTGAAATACAGGTATCGGGTTCGATTGTTTAAGTCAACGAAGGAAGCGTTGTTTTTCTTTGGTTTGTGCTTACTCATCGGCGTGGCAGCTTCGGAGTCCTCAGAGGACACTGGAGTTTAGGAGAAAAATACCTCGTCGGAATAAGAATAGGCGTATTACCCATGGAAGAATACCTTTTCATAATAATCATTCCGTTTGCAGTTGCAGTACTCTACAAAATCGTAACTAAAAACACACATCAAACAAAAATTAACCCATAGTGTGCCTCTCTAGCTTTTTAGCCCTTGCGCAAGTTCTGTGATGGTTCTTTGGGAAAAGTTTTGGGGATAACCAAACACTACATGGTCGATTTTCATTTTGGACATCTCTGAGAGATATTTTCTTAACTCGGTTGAAGGTTTGAAAATGGAGAACAGATCAATGGTCGTTGGTGGAATTTCGTCTAAGATGGATTCAATGATAAAACCCGCATCTATTTTCTTCCTCGCATTCATAATTTCTTCATAAAGGTTCAAGTTTTTTAGAATAGATTTGGGTGCACCGAGAGCCACGACAGCACTGGAAATTCGTAGAAGATTGTAGACGTTTGGGTCAATGTTTTTGTAAACATAAGAAGGTGCATAAACGCCTAACTGAAACCCTTTCTTCCTTGCTGAGCCAATCTTGCCAATCGCCCACTTTATCAAACTCGGCTGTGCATAGTTTAATAGGACACCGTCAAAGAACCGTGCAATCTCTAAAATCTTTGGTCCTTGAGCGCCTAACCAAATTCTGCCTTTAAGCTTACGCCTTTGCGACGTCTTTTCTATTTGCTCCCTCACATCTAAAAGGAAGTTGCCGATGCCTTTCGGGTCAGACAGAGACACGCCTACCCGTTTTAGCTGATTCCTGTCGCCCGGTCCTATGCAGAGTTCAAATCTTTCACCATAAGCTTCCAACAACGTGCAGAAACAATTAGCTATCTGAGTCGGCGTTAGAAGAAAAGGGCTGAGCAGCCCTAAGCCAATTCGAACCTTTCGGGTATTCGCTGCAATAGCTGAAGCAATCGTCGGTGCGTAGCGTTGCACTGGAGCGTCGGCTATCCAAATGTAGTCAATATCTAATCGCTCAGCTTCATGGCTCTTCTTAATGATTTCTGGCACGGTCTCGTTTGCGTTTACGCCTAGACCAAACTTCAAGAGAACCTGCTCCACGTCTTTGCTAGTTTGGTTACTGCTGCCTCAGGGTTAGCGCCATAGGGCGGTCCAAAGATTACCTCTTGGACTCCAAGTTTTTCAAACGATTTGAAAGCATCACAGATTTGTCTTGAATTTCCGTGTATCGTAGCTTCTTCTATCAAGTCTCTGGTGACAAGTTGTAAGGCTTTCTCCAATCCATGGTCGCGAAAAGTCTTTTTGATGTTCTCAACTCTGTCTTGATTTAGCTCAGCCATTTCTACAACTTTGCGAGGAGTGTCAGCCAAAACAAACGCAACAGTTCGCTTAACAATGTTCAAGTCTTTGGGCTTCTCAATCAACATTGTTGGAATCCAAACAACAAACTGAAAGTTTCTCGTCGGCTGTGGGCTTTTTCGGATGCTCGAGCTTACCAGTTTTACTGCCTTTTGCAGGTAGGTTTTGGGTCCGCTAAGGATAACGCCGTCAGCTATTTCTCCTGCCAATTTCAACAGTTTTGGTCCGCGAACGCCAAAGTATATAGGAATATCATAGCCTAAGCCGTATCCGTTGTAGTAGTTTTCAAGGACAAAGTTACTATCTTTGAAGGATAATTTTTCGCCATTCCACATGCTCTTCAACAAAGTTGTGGCGTTTCGCATCAATCTTTCCGGGTTTTTAAGTGTAATTCCAAGCTTTGCTAGGTCTTGAAGCCCTCCGACGCCTAATCCAAGCCGAAAACGCTTGTCGCCCCCGATTTCAGCTAGGCTTACAGAAGCTCTTGCTATTGTTGAGATATTCCTGATTAGCGGGCTGGTTATGCCGATGCCCACGTTTACGCTAGATGACTGAAGTAAAATTATAGACGCAACTGTGAAGACATCGTAAGCCCCTGCCATATCCTCTCCAATCCACAGGCGATTTATACTCATCCTTTGTGCGAGTTTTGATAGGCGTGTGATTTGTCTCAGTTGCATACCATCGGTTACGCCGATATCGAGTAGCATGTTGTGCGCCTCTCGAAAAATGTATCAGTTAGAAGATACATCACTTTCTTTTCAAAAGGCTTTGGGAAACACTACATGAAAGCACGTGAAGGCGACCTTATCGAAACATTTGATGGCAACATATTCGACGTGAAAGGGCTGGTTCATCCGCCAGATAAAATCATCGCATTTATACGCTTCACACCCGACATGGAAGGAGAGAGGAAGAAGGGCAAAACTCGTTACAAGAAAGTTTACCAGCTTCAGGAGCGGTATTCGCTTCTGAAAGAGAAGTTTCCACAATACCTTGTTTTCGACCCTGTTTTCAACGAATGGCTGTGCGAAGTCCCAAGAGTAATGGTGAAGAAACATTATGAACCAGCGAAGTATTTGGCTCAACTGCGCCGCAAACAAGTTCTCGAAAAACTGGAGGAGCAGTCGCTGCTGATGGTGCGGTTGTTGCAGGAAAATTCTAGGGTTGAATGGCGTGCACTTGGTGTTTCTGGGTCGCTTCTCGTGAGCTTGCACTCTCGGTCATCGGACATTGACCTTATTGTTTATGGTTCTGAAAATGGGCGAAGAGTTTATGACACATTGAAGTCTTTGGTGAAAAATGAAGCAAATCATGTGAAGTCATATAGTGAGCAGGATTTGAAGGCGTTGTTCGATTTCCGTTCGAAGGACACTGCCATGAAATTCGAAGACTTTGTTCGAACTGAGTCAAGAAAGTTTCTGCAAGGAAGGTTTCATCAAATGGATTACTTTATCCGCTGTGTTAAAGAATGGACGGAGGTTAACGAGCACTACGGCTCCATATATTATGAGCCCATGGGAGAGGCAAAGGTAAGGGCGACAATAGCCGACGACTCACAGATGATTTTCACGCCATGTTCTTATCAAATTGAACATGTTGAAATACTTGAAGGTCAAAAAATTGAGCCCTTACGAGAAATTGCCTCCTTCAGAGGAAGGTTCTGTGAGCAAGCGAGAAACGGTGAGATTGTTATTGCGCGTGGCAAGGTTGAGAGAGTAAAGAAACTTGAGGGAACAGAGTATTTCCGCCTTCTTTTGGGAAACAAGCCTTCAGACTATATGATTCTTGCTTAAGGCTACTACCCGCTTCTTTTTATTCGGACGAGTGTACGATTGGAAGAGTGACGTTTCCATGGGGCATAACCCAAACTTTGCCGTCTTTGCCTACAATGTCAAAAGCGTCCCTTAAGGCGTCGTTTAAGGCTCGGGCGGTTCGCAGTCGAAAGGTTCCAACAGCATGATAATCCGGCAAGGTTGAGACAAGAATAATCTGAACCCTCTGCAAAGCTTTTGCCAAATAATATGCTTTGTGTCCGCCCAATCGAAAGTGTCGCTTGATTTCGGTTTCCATCTCCTTCAAGTCTTTGAATTTGGTCATCCACTCGTAGAAAACCTCGTTTCCGTGTCCTTCGGGGCATTCAGCTGCCCAGATTATGACGCCGCCTCGCTTTACAGCGTCCAACGCGTTGTCCACTGCCTTGTATGCTTGGTAAAGGTCAATGTCGTGTGGGTGTCCACCGGGGCTTACAATCACGATGTCAGCTCTGCGTTCAATCGGCACCTTATACATTTCGTCGACGAGTTTGACGCCTTCGTTAAACGCTTGTTCCACGTCGCCGGCGAAGGCTTTCACCAACTCCCTCTTGCTGTTTGTTACAATGTTAACGATAAAGTCGGCTTTGGCCAATTTTGCGGCTTCAACCATGTCTTCATGGACTGGATTTCCTTCTAGAATTCCTGTTCGAGATTTTGTATGCAGCATCAAGGCGTGATTGTGCTGAATGGTTTCTTCCCCTGAAACAGCGGGTAGCACGTTTTTTCTTCCTCCCCCGTACCCCGCATAATAATGCAGTTCAATTTCACCTGTTAGAACGCGCAGGTTGGCTTGAGCGAACATCTTGTTCACGTACACCTTGGTTAACGACTTAGTTCTGCCGAGATAAACGAGGCCTTTAGCCTTGCAGTCGTGGCTTACGGCTTTGACTCTCTGAATCGTTTCCTCGCCCAGAAGAGTCTTCATCTCTTCAGGCTTTGCAGGACGATGCGTTCCACAGCCAATGATTACTGCGATGTTTGCATCTTCGACACAAGCTTTGTTCAACTCATCTAAAACTGGAGGCAAAATAAGATAGCTCGGGGTTGAACGAGTTTGATCATTAACTACAATGGCAATCTTGTCTCCAGGTTTAGCCAATTCGCTGAGTCGTTGTGTTCCAATAGGCTCGTTTAAGGCTCGTTCGATTTCTACGCGTGGGTCTTTCACTCCTTCTTTCTCTTTTGGTTCAATGGTGCCCAGATAGTTTCGGGTCGGAATGCGCGCGCAGATTTCGGTTTTGCCGTAGGGTATCCATGCATCAACCAAAGAGGTTTCCTTCCACCTAGACGCAGATGCAATATGAAGGATTGAGAATTCATTTAAACATAACGGAACCTCTTATACGACTTTTCTAAACTCTTCAAAAAAGATTAACTGCACAACCCGGCAATTAACAATAACATACTTCAAGATGTGGGATGGAAGCCTTGAATAAATCGTTCAGGTTAAGGGAATTATCAGTCGACGATGTTGAAAAATGCGTTACTTTATACGCGCAGATGGTTGAGCATCACCGAGCCATCTACCAAGACGACAACATACCGTATGGAGACGAGGAGAAAAAGAAGATGAAAGAAAAACTGCTGCGCAGCGACGGCGACTTTGTCAAGATGGTTGCAGAAAAAGGCGAGCGGATAGTCGGCTTGTTAACCCTTGAATTTAAGGGTCGAACGTGCGAAATCGACGAAATTCTCGTTGACAAAAGCTTACGAGGCAAGGGAATAGGACGAGCATTTGCAGAATACACAAGAAAGACAGCGGAAGAAAGAAAAAGCAGCGAGATTCAGGTGAGTTTTGCAGCTCGAAACCTTGAGGCGCTGAAGTTCTACAACAACATGGGTTTGAACTGCCTTGGAATGATTCAACTCTTTATGCCATTGACTCAGCAAGGCAAGGAGCAATGGTATAAGAAAGGAAAGAAAACTCGGTTTTTGGGCTTCAACTGTTATTATTAGACTACTTTGTAAACGGTGTCGTGTTCTCTGACGCGTTCGTTGACCTTTAACCCTATGCTCTGTCCTTTCTTAGCTGTTTGCACGTTCTGGTGTTCAATCTGCATTGATTGAATTGTTTGTTCAAAGTCTGTGGTTGGACCTTGGATGCGAATTTTGTCGCCTACGGAGATTGGCGCCGTGAGCTCTACAACGGCTACATTTATTTTTGCGAAGAAATGCGTGACTTTTCCTACTTCTTTCAGTTCTGGTTCACTCAATTTTGATCCACCTCAATCTAGCTGTTTTGCAGCTAATATATGAAATACGTAGTGGATACATATAATTTATTGCGATAGTCATGAGCTTTGCGATTCAGTCAACAACTCCACTCGTATCCATTGTTATTGCCCAAGATGTAGAAGAGAGCGAATTGTTGGCAGACAGAATAAATTTAGGAGTATTTAGGTAGAGCTCTTTCAGGCGAAGCGCCCAGAATTGTAACCGCTCTTGTTGAGATAGGCAGAATCGAAGGATTGGGCAACATGCTCAATAAGTTACTGTTCTCATACGCTTGATCTGATTCTGGAAGACATTTTATAATTGCCTCTTTAAGCTGCGTTACAAAACGTGATTTCTGCTTCATTCTTTTTATTGTGTCCTTTGCCTGCATCTCAGCCTCAATGGACGTGATCATGCCTCTTGCAAACTTGATCAAAGCGGCTTTCTGTTTTCTCGTCAATTCTTTACATGACTGTTCTTGAAGTTCATTTATGTACTCATAAAGAGTGTTTATGGCTTCTTTGCCATGAACCTTCGGGAATTCTGGAATCTCCAAAAACTTCATCCCTATCACTGAAAGGTTATGTCACTTTTTTCTATAAATATCGTCTTCTAATGAACGGAATATTCTGAGATTCGATATATCCGTTGCTTGAAGACTCGATTTAGCAGCTGTTTTGATAGTTAAGTATAATTTAATGCAACACACAACACTTGACAAGGTGTGAAGATACTATGCCTTTAACACTGCAAGAGGCGCAGCTAGTTTCTTGGAAAGTTTTTCGAAAAATTAACGACAAATTAGACGTTTCAAGGGGAAGAGGCTGGGACCCCTTTGTCATCGTCACCGACATTTTGGAGGAAGCTGGAGAAGTGGCGGCTGTTGTCAAGGGACTGGAAGGTTTCAAACCCCCAGACAAACCGAAGACCAAAGAGATGCTTGCCAAGGAGCTTTCTGACATGCTCTATGGAATTTTTGTCTTAGCTGAACATTACGGCGTCAGTTTAGAGGAGACTTTTCTGGAGCACGTAAACGAATACTTGCTCAGGTTTCTAACTTAAAAACGCAAGAATTGAAGTCATTTTTCTGAGTGCAAACTCCGTGAAAGAAGAGGTGTGCTTAGAATACAGATTGTGACTTCATAAAGCAAAAAATAAGCGACGATAAAAAAGAGACACAGGAAAACTTCAAGCAGCGTTTATTTACACACAAAATTGGAGAGTGCGATTAAATGAGGGTGGATTTGAACAGGCGTGAGCTCCATTTGATTCGTTTGTGGTGGCTCAGCTGCGAAGACATGATGATTCCAGAGGGCACGTGTGAAATATGCGAGTTAAGAGAAGAATGCATGGTTGTGAGAAAGAAGCTTTACGGCAAGAACGGAGGCATTAGAAACAAGGCTCAACCAAACAATCAAACGGTTACTTTACAAACTGAAGTTGAAGAGTTCATACAAACCTGATTTTTCTAACTTGTATTTTATGAAACAGTGCATGTGATTAAGATGCTCAAAGCTTGGATGCTTTTTTCCCTAACGTTCTCTTGAACGCTTCGACAGAATTGATGCGATTTCACGCGCTTCTTCAACTATAGGTAAAGAATCTCTCAGTTTTTCCAGATACTGCAACGCTCGCAAAGTCTTGAAAACCGCCAAGCCTCTTTCGTTAAGAGCGTAAACAGCCAGCTTGGGCTGCAACATTCGTTTTTCAACAATACCATTTGAGACCAGAAAATTTAGACAACGCTTCAAACTACTCTTTTCCATACGGGTTTTTCGGGCGATTTGGTCTATTTTTCGTGGTTGATCTAGCAGAACTTCGAGGATGTTCAGGTATTTCTCTAGCTTGGAAGGAGGCATTTTGGATGGCACTATTTCCTTGCTTTGCCCTCTTCAGATAAATCATTTAGGAATTCAGAATAAAAATCAAAGAATCATATTTCTGATATCTCTCAGACATACAGATTATTTTTGAACTTGCGCTTTCTCTTCAAAGCCTGCGCTAGATACAATACTCGTATGCCAACGCTCTATCTGGTGGACGGGGCTAGGTTTATACCTTCGTTTAAATTCTTCATTTTTCTCCAAAAAAAGCGGGTCAAACGAAACAAACGTGAAACGCCCGAACTGCTGTCCCATAAACAACGCTTGGAAGGATAGACCAGATAGATTTTTAACGGCAAAGGTGGGCTCTATCACTGAAAGTAATTGGGATGGTTAAGCATGAAAGAGGAAGAGATACTTTGTTTTAATAGACAAGTTTTGGACAGATTTAATCTGCCAAAAGTATTCAAAGAAAATTCCTTTTGGAATGCTATTCTGGAAAATTTGGAGAGTATTCCGATCTCTTCCGCGGAGAAAAAGCACGACTTGAAGCAATTAGTCACATACACTGCTGTCAAAGCTGGCACGTTATATTTAACCTATCAGAGAACCAAAAAAAGCTGGGAAGAAAGGTTACGTGGAAAGTATTCCATAGGGATTGGAGGACATGTAAACGTTGTTGACAGAACTCAATTACCGCTTATCCCCAGCCACGAGAAAACTTTGAGTTTTATGCTGCAATCCGCTCGGCGTGAAATCAACGAAGAAATAGACATTAACGCCGGAATCTTAGACGAGCCTCGCCTCATCTGTTTCATAAATGATGATTCTGATCAAGTAGGCTGGAAACACTTTGGGGTTGTATGGCTATTAAGAATCGCAGAACCTAGAGTTTCGCCTAGGAGGGAAGGGGTGGGAAAATTAACATTTAGAGATCTATCTTGGTTAAGAGCGCACAAGTACTATTTTGAGAAGTGGTCAAGGTTGTTGATAGAATACATCGGCAGGGAGGAAGTCTAAATGTCGCTCTTGACAGACACCGATATTGAAGAGATACTAGCAACTGATGAGAATGAGTGGGAGCGAAATGAAGACATAAAGAGAGAAAAATTGCTCATAAAGGGTTACCAAGAGAGCTCTCTTACACCAGTGGGTTATGATTTGAGAGTTGGACAGCAGTACCTCAAGATGGGAAAGAGGATTACTGCTTGGAATAAATTGCAGGATAACTGCGATCTAGTTATACTGCCCGACGAAATGGTGGCAATCGAGACAGAGGAATACATAGGAATGCCTCAAAACAGGAGTTATTCTGGAATATTTGTCTCCAAGGTTTCAGTTGCCGAGAAAGGATTATCACATATTTCCACATCGCTGGACGCTGATTACAAAGGGAAATTAATAATCACCCTTTCTAATGAATCAAGGAAAAAAGTGACCCTGAGGAAAAATCAACCCTTTTGCACGATGATTCTGTTTAAGAATAAATCTCCCGCTACTAGACCGTGTGGAAAACATCCGAGCGAGCATATTAGATCTCTCTTGGAAGAGTGGCAGATTGTAGGAAAGCTGCTTAAGAGAAAAATTATCAGTTTTTGGATAATGAAAATATCAATTCCGATTCTTCCTCTAGCTTGGGGGCTTTATATCAACTACTTTGTAAGACCGATATCAGAAGCTGAGGCCGCTCTTATTGCAGCTTTAATTTCATTACTTTTCCTGATTTTAGACAGGGTTCTCAGAACGGAGTGAAAAACTCTGAATCATGGAATAGCCCTGAACTTTAAAAAACCTGCAAACCAAGTGCAAAGGACGGAGTTTGTCCTTCAAAGCTAAGGCAGAAAAGGTTTTGTTCAAATATATCCGCAAAGAAGATTGTAGGAGGGAAGCAGAAATTGGAATATTGGGTGGAGGAAAACATTATGCCCAACACGCCGAATGATATGGATAGGGTCTTACTGGAGCACATAAAACCAGTAGTATTATATCTAAAACAGAAAGGCTGGCTAGTTACTTGGCACTTTTTCAGAGAAAGTGCAAATTGGAGAGAGAGGGGCAATCAGCCACCGCCTGTACCACATATTCGATTTCGAGTGAAAACTCAATCAGATATCGATCGGCAAAATGTCAGAAATTGGTTAACAAAAGTGTTGAACGGACTTCAACAAGTTGGAAAAATAGCTGATCATTATCGTGGAAATCACGGAACGCCTAACCAAGATTATCAGGGTGAGAGTAATAATTTTGATGAGCGCATCAGAAATCCTTACGGTTGGGATGCAGTTCAAAGGTGGTTGCAAGCCGGAAGCGAAATTGAATTAGTCTTCTTAAAAAGTATATTTCGCGGGGCTCAACTCGGACCAAGGTTCAGATTACCAGACCTTCTCCATTTTTTTGCTAATCAGTGCAATCGCGACCACGATTGGACCATAAGTGGACAGTTTATGATTTTCCAGATGTAAGCATGGGTTAAGCGTTGCTGTCATGTGCACACAACTTTCATGGACCGTTAGCGATGAGATTAGAAGAAAGTTTAAACCGTAGCGCAAAACGAGCTCTCTACGTGAGCTTTGGAAAAACCAAAAAGGGCAAAAATTGGATTCTTCAGTCAGAAACAGGAATATTTGAGCTTATTTCTTCAAAAGAACTAATGTGGACGGGGCGGGATTTGAACCCGCGGCCTCAGCGATGCCAACGCTGCGATCATACCAAACTGATCTACCCGCCCATAATCATACGCATACCATAACAGAAAACTATTAAGCATTATGATTAACCCCCTGAACCCACCGAAGTTGAACGCTACAGTAATGTGTGTTCAACAACAACTGTTTACACAGCAACCCACCAAAAGAAGTCATTATCATTAACAGTTCTATAGGCAAGTTAATAACAACTGAGCAGAAACCAAACCTTAACCCACAGCAGGATCAGCACAAACAGTCTGCGTTTGCGTGTTCAACTACTTCTGTTCACATAGCAGCCCAGCAATGCAGCATGGTGATGACACTAGGGCGCAGTTTGTCACCACCACGCACACAACCACAGCCTCGCGTATTCAACAACAACTTAACACACTCAGAACCACAAAGTAGAAAAAGACTAAAGGCGCAGCCGACAACCTTCTTCAAAAAATACACACGCTCACCCAGCACAAAACCACAAATAAGACAACATCAACATACTTACAAACATGAACCCAGAAACCAAAAAACTGGTCAAAGACGAACTGTCTGGCGAAACAGCCAAAACCTACGTAGACGAGATAAGCCACTACCACCGAATCCAAGCGTCAACCATGTTCCACGAAGCGGCGGAACACGTAAAACAACAACTCATCAACATAGGCTTACAAGACGCAACAATCGAGCAGTTCAAGTCAGACGGAGCCACAAAATACTGGACCTACACCACACCAATCGGATGGACTATCAAAAGCGCCGAACTAAAACTAACAGAACCCGAAGAAAAACTGCTCGTGCGGTACTCTGACACGCCCACATGCCTACACACATACAGCAACGCCACGCCTCCCGAAGGCATCACAGCCGAACTCATAGACGTCGGAGCAGGAACCAAACCCGAAGACTACGAAAACAAAGAAGTCAAAGACAAACTCGTTCTAGCAACTGGACGAGCCAAAACCGTTCACGAACAGGCAGTTTACAAACGGGGTGCAGCTGGCGTCATAACAGACACGTTGGCACATGAGATGAAAGATGTCAGAGAAAGCGTGGACATACCCGACGCCCATTCCTACCAGAGCATCTGGCCCACAGCCGAAGTCTTAGACAAAGTCAAATTTGGATTCTCACTATCAAAAAGACAGGGCAACCACCTGCGAGCACTGCTTAAAGGGAAGAAAAAAGTAAAGCTCCAAGCCAAAGTTGACGCCAAACTGTTTCCAAGTAACTTAGACGTGGTCACAGCCACCATTCAGGGCTCAGCTAAACCCAGCGAAGAAATATTCCTAATAGCCCACCTCTGCCACCCTCAACCGAGCGCAAACGACAACGCTTCAGGAAGCGGCCTCCTAATCGAAATCGCCAGAACCATCCAAACATTAATCAACACAAACCGATTGGCGACACCGAAAAGAACCATTCGATTCATCTGGGTGCCCGAAACCTTCGGAACCATCGCTTACCTGCACAGCCACGAAGATTTCGTGACAAACAGGTTTTTAGCAGGAATAAACCTTGACATGGTGGGGCAAAACCAAGAAATATGCAAATCAACCCTAACCGTTGACCGCACACCCGACTCCCTACCCTCTTACCTCAACGACTTGATTTTGTGGCTAATCGAAGAATCAGTTAAGGAATTTGACGTCGAAACAGGGTTCGGCTCATCCTCAACCTTCAGGTACGCTGTTAATGCGCACACGGGCGGGAGCGACCACCACGAGTTCGTTGACTCAACCATCGGCGTGCCCTGCGTCATGCTGCTCCAATGGCCAGACATGTTCTATCACACAAGCATGGACACCATCGACAAGGTCAGCGCTGACAGCCTCAAGCGCGTAGGCTGGGTAACTACGGTTGCAGCTCTGTTCTTAGCAAACGCCGATAACGAAGAGGCTTTCATGTTCTCGAACCAAACGTGCTCGAGAGGAGTGGCCCGAATCGAAGAAGCTCAACGCGCAGCTGTTCAGGCTCTATACGATAAGAAAGATGACTCGAAACTCAAGGCAAACAGAGTGGAGCAGGCTAAAGCATTGTCGAAAGCCTCGTTCTATTTCAGAAACAAGATTGAACATATCATGTGGCGGGAAAAACAGGCTGTGAACTCAGTTAAAAGACTTGCAAACAGTGCAGAATTAGAAAATATAATTCACAAGTTTTCTGAAAGTATAGATGAAACGGGAAAACTGGCGTTCTCAAGAATTGGAGATGCCTTGTCGCTCATCGGCAAAACCTTAGATATGCCATTGCCGATTGGCATTGAAGAGGCTGAATCGGAAAAGCAAGCTAAGGCAATTGTTCCAAAGCGAGCGTTTAAAGGAACTCTGTCAATGGAAACTTTCAAGGAATTGTTGGGTGAAGAAGAATACAAATGGTACGAAGAGATTGGCGAGAAAGACAAGCAGTTTGGAAGAAAGAGGGCGGAAATCCTCAACTTCATGGATGGAAAAAGAACCCTCTACGAGATTGTGAATGCAGTTTCAGCAGAATACACCGAGACTAGCATTGAACACGCTTTAAGGTTTGTCAAAGACCTCGAAAAAACAAAACTCATCACAGTTTGAATCAAAGTTGAAAATCTAAGCTGCGTGGTGCTGCAGATAAATCTTGGTTTTCTTGCGTTAATCTTAGTTTTAGTAGCTGTTATTGCAGTCCGTTATTCTTTGATAAGAAAAGCTCGGGGGAAGCTGCGTCAACGCCACGACGAGGTTTTGCAGGAGCAGGAACTTTTCCTAAGTAATTTTAATGCTGCTCCGTTTGATGATTTCAGTGCGTTTGAGTTCAAGCTCGGGCATTTCAGCCATGTTTCCCCCTTTCCCACACAGGTTGAGGGTGAATGGCGATACGTGATCAACTTAACTCGTTCTGAAGTTGACGATTTTGTCACTGTTAATCATGAAATCTGCGAATGTACGATTGGAAGAATCGTAGAAAGGCTGCTTAGCCTCGAAAAGCCACTTTATCTGCAACGAAAGGAGAACAATAGATTCTGGGTGCATGGAAAGAAACAAAGATATCTTGTTGAACACATGTTGGCGACGCTTGGAGAAATTGACGAGTTGACACCTGAGAAGCTAAAGGAACGCTTAGACAAGGAAGAAACAGAAGAGCTAACCTCGACTTGAGAACTTTAGACCTAAAGAATAAGCCTTGTGCTTTCTAAGAGGTTAAAGCTACTTGAAGACATGAAGACATAACAACGCGCTTGAACAATCACACTAGAAGTTAACAGATTGGGATTTTTCCTTTTGCAAGCTGCTCTGTAAATTTGCCTATGTTTTCAAATTCGTGGTTGACGACTTCTTCGATTTCTCGTTTGACGCTTTCAAAAGAGTTGTTGCTCTTCATGACCACTTGCGCAGCGGCGATGGCTGGTTCATCTATGGGTTTGCCAATCTGGCTCAGCAACCAGATATAGACTTCTTCAAGTCCCGAAACGTTCTTGTAGACTTCGCCTGCTATCTTGTGAGTGAGTGCGTTATAGATTTTTCCAACATGACTGACAGGGTTTTTGCCAGCTGCAGCCTCAGAGCAGTAGGGTCTGTTCAATGGTATGACGCCGTTGGTTCGATTACCCCTACCCACCTGTCCCGAGTCGCCTGCCTCTGCACTCGTGCCCAAAACGGTTACGTAAACTCCTTCAATTCCTCGTCCATTCACGTCCAACGTGTTCAATCCTATCGTAACTTGGTCAAAATCAGCCTTTTTCTTAACAAATTTGGCTATTTCGTCTTGGATGACTTCTTTTTTCTTGAAGTAGTCCTTTTCATTTTTGACAAAGCGGTCAATTAATGCCATGCCGATGGTGAGGCGCAGTTCATTGTTTTTTCTGTAACCCATAATTTTGATGTCTTCGCCAGTCTCTGGAAAATGCTTCTTGAATTCGGATGAGTTCAAGTATTTCTCGGTGTCCAAGACTATTTGTTCAGTGCGAGTCATCGGAGCATATCCCACAGCTGCCGACGTGTCATTGGCGCCCAGTACTCTACCCTTTCGTTTAAAGATGTCCATAAGTTCGGGGTGCCCTGGCTTGAGTTCCACTTGATATCTTACGTGTTCTTCTGGGTCAACGAAGTGAAGGTGTTCTTTGAACCATTCCTTTGCCGTATTGACCGCAATCTTTTCAACAGGGATTGTTTCGCCGTCGACGTTGAAGGTGGCTCTATCTCCAATGATCAGCAGCATGGGTTTCTTGATTTTGCCACCTCCGAATTGGGGCTCAGCTTCGCCTGCAGCAAGCAGAGACTTGTCGATATTATGGTGAAGGATGACTCCTGTCTTCTTGATGTATTCTTGGCTGAGCCTAACTGAAATTCTGTCCATTATGTTGTCGCATATTGAGTCTGGATGCCCCACTCCTTTTCTCTCAACTATTTCTAGCCGCTGTTGCTCCAGTGGGGTCTGCTTCAACACATCTACCAATATATTTCTCGTCGGCGTATTGACCAACACTTTTTCCATCGCCATGTTGTGATGCCACCAAATTTGGCGCAGTGTATAAGGGGAAAGGCATATATACTTTACGATATGTTTTTGTGCATAAAAAATAACCAGTGGTTATTCAAAATATGGTTATAAGAGGCTCATTACTAAGGAGACTCAGAATCGAAGCGGGACTCACCCAGCGCGAGTTAGCTGAGCTAATCGGAGTTTCTCAAGCGCACATAGCCAAAATCGAAAAAGAAAACGTCGACCCGCGTCTTTCAACAGTCAACAAGATTCTTCAAGTTTTGACTGAAGGCGAAGGAAAAAAATGCGGCGAAATCATGACACGCCAAGTTATCTCAGCTCGACCCACAGATAAAATCATGAGGATAAGCCAGTTAATGATGAAACATGCTATAAGTCAACTTCCTGTTCTGGAAGGTGGAAAAATCGTGGGCACCATAACCGAAGAAAGCATAGTTCGAAACCTTAGCTCAGGCTTAGCTGAAGAAAAAGTTGAAAAAATAATGCAGGCGCCACTGCCCAGTGTTCCCGAAGACACCAACTTAAGCATGATCCGACCATTGCTTCAAGACCATCCCGCAGTGCTTGTGGTGAGAAGAGGCGAAATAGTGGGGATAATAGCCCGTTCCGACCTACTCAAGGTGATTTCAAAAACGCTTTAATCAAGAAACCGCCATATTATGTGTCTGAATGAAGGATGCAAAACGCTTAACTCCATGTTATAATTACTGTTCGTGAAAGCTGGCGCCAAAATGGTTCAAACAACCTTTACACTGAGACGCTTTCACCCCACTGACCTCGAAAAGGTTGTACACATTAATCAAGTGTGTTTGCCCGAAAACTACTCAAGCTATTTTTTCATGGACCTCTACGAACGGTTTCCCGAGACTTTCATCGTAGCTGAAGTTAACGGAGAAATAGCAGGCTACATTATGTGCCGAATCGAAACTGGTCTGCCCGACTTCGGACTGCTCGGAATCACCAAACGAGGACACGTAATATCAATAGCCGTCTTGCCTGAACACCAAAGAAAGGGCATTGGTGAAGCCTTAATGGAAGAAGCCATGTTGCGCATGCGTTTGTATAAGGCTAAAGAATGTTACCTTGAAGTGCGCGTCAGCAACATACCCGCCATCAATCTATATAAGAAACTGGGTTTTGAAACCTCGAGGACTGTGCGCGGGTACTACGCTGATGGAGAAGCCGCCGCTGTAATGACTCGAAAGCTTGCTTCGATGTGAAGCGGTGGAAAAACAACAAGTTAAAACACTTCGAGAATGTCTTTTTCTTCTGGTGCATGACTTGGGGCAATGTCAACTCTGCGGCGAACGGTCACCATTGATTTCTAGCAGATTAGGTGTGTGTCTACAATGTATTCGGGAGAAGCCCGAGTCTGCCTTACAAATCACAGATAAAGTCCATGCAGAAAGCCGAGAAAGGTTTGGTTTGCCTGCTAAACCACCCCACAGCCTAGACGGTGTTTCTTGTGGTATGTGCGCTAACGACTGCAAAATAGGTATGGGTGAAAAAGGCTTCTGTGGACTCGTCTACAACGTTGAAGGAAGACTTGTTCGCAAGGGCGGCACATCGGACAAAGGGATTTTGGAATGGTATTATGATCCATTGCCCACCAACTGCGTGGCGTGGTGGTTCTGTCCAGGCTGCACGGGTGCAGGCTACCCCAAATACGCTTATAAGCCCCAAGCGGAATCTGGCTACTCTAATCTAGCGGTGTTTTATGGCGCCTGCAGCTACGACTGTCTCTTCTGTCAAAACTGGCACTATCGAAGCCTAGCTAGTAAACTTCAACCTTCAATGACGGCTGAAAGCTTAGCTCAAAGAGTTGAAGAACATGTTACATGTATCTGCTATTTTGGCGGTGACCCAGCCGTTCAGATGCCGCACGCGTTGAGAACAAGTCAAATTGCTTTAAAAAATAAGCGGAGACGGATTCTGCGCATTTGCTGGGAGACAAACGGCTACGAGAAAGAAGAGTTGATGCTCAGAGCTGCAGAAATATCACTTAAAAGCGGCGGCAACCTCAAGTTCGACCTTAAAACATGGAATGAAAAACTAAATCTTGCTTTGTGTGGAGTTTCAAACAAGCCCACGCTTAGAACCTTTAAGCTAATAGGCGACAAATTTTTCAAGCAGAGACCAGAACTGCCCGTGTTAACCGCCAGCACTTTATTGGTACCCGGGTATGTGGACACTGAAGAGATAGAAAAAATAGCCAGTTTCATCGCTGAAATCAACTCTGAAATTCCCTACACTCTCCTCGCTTTCTATCCCCAGTATATTATGAATGACTTGCCTACAACTAGCCGAGAACAAGCCAACCGATGCTACCAAGCCGCCAAGGAACATCTCAAAAACGTGAGAATAGGAAACGTCAATCTGCTCTCCTGACTCACTCTCATCGTTTCGAGAGGAAACTACTAAGAACAATGGTAACACGAAGTGCGAGAGCGTTATCGAAAACGATGAAGACGTGCATATGGTGGTGTAAGCATAGTGTCTAGTGATGAAAAACGTGGTGTGATAGTGTGTTTTTCAAAGAAGAAGGAGCTGAGTTCCTCTAGCTTTTTTCTACTCTGTGGTTCTGAGTGTGTTAAGTTGTTGTTGAATACGCGAGACTGTGGTTGTGTGCGTGGTGGTGACAAACTGCGCCCTAGTGTCATCACCATGCTGCATTGCTGGGCTGCTATGTGAACAGAAGTAGTTGAACACGCAAACGCAGACTGTTTGGAAGGGTTGTATATGAGGTTAAATGCTGTGGCGCTCCACAAAATCTCTTTTTTCATGCAGTTTTTAAACATGCATGGCATGGTTTGGCACTTCATATTAGTGGTTCATAACCCTTTAAAGAAAACGAACCTTAGCCTATTCTGTGGATGCAGAATGGTCCGCGTTCCCTATCACCCTGCTGTTCGTCTTAGATGCAAAATGTGTCATAGGCAAACAGACCATGCATTGATTAGTTTTTCAAACGACCCAACATCAGCAATAACGTTACTCTACGAATGCCAAGAATGCGGAACAATCAAGAAGATTCTTGAACTCAACACGTTGCCGGAGCCGAAGGTACTTGATGTAAACGAAAGTGAACCAACACCTATAGTTGAACATGCAGAGCATCAAGCTATTCCAATTGAAAGAGGACCGCAGATTGAACGTTAGCCACCATGAGCGATAGGAATAAGTGTCACCTCATCTTCTTCTTTAACCTCGGTTTCTAATCCTTTCAAAACACTGATTTCTTTGCCGTTCAAAAGAATTAGAGCGTTGGGTCTCGGATCGTTCAATTCGGAGTCAATCAGTAATCTCTTGGCTTCGGTTGAAAGCGACCTAGCCAAGGTTTGAATGAGATTTCTTATTGTTGGCTGCTTAATTTTTATGGACAGTTGACTTTTGCCAGAGAACCCACGAAAAACGCCCAACAATTTCACTTTAACCTTGACTTCCATGCTTATTCCTCGAAAACGTAGAGTTCCTCTTCATACCGTCGTCCGTCTAGCACGCTGCCTGAAGGTAGTCGCTTCAAGCGTCTTTGTTGGAGCATGCGTTTCAATTCCTCATTGACTTCAACTAGAGGTTTTTTATCATTTCTAAGAAGATTTAATGGCACATTTAGGTGCATCGGACGAGCTGGAACAACATGTCGGGTTGTTTTGGAGGCGAAAACTTGACCTGAAACAGCAACCTCAATTATTTCTTTTTTGGTCAGCTTGGGTGTACAGATTACAGCGTCAACTCGTTCCGCTTGTAGGTTTCGAAGCGCATCACTCTCGGTCTCATGCTTTACTGTTAGTCCATCTGCTTTGAGCTGTCGTTCAATTTGTTCAATGATTTTGTAGGCTTCTATGTGGTTTTTGAATGCGAAGTTGATAAGGAATGTTTGGTTTCTAAATTTAATGACAGCAGCCGTTGGAAAAACTCCAATGACACTTTCGTCGAACTCTCCAGTTTCTCTCGGGGTAATTCCAGCCTTCTTAACTTGCATGAGGATTTGCTGTGGGTTTGAAGCGTTTGTTATGGTTCTGTACCAACTTAGCACTTTGATACGGGGGCTTTTGTAGTCGACAAGACATGCAGGGATTCTTTTGATGTTCAGTTTTTTTAAGGCGGCAACTCTGTGCACACCGTCCAAGACAACAAGCGATTCCTTGTCAACAATGATGGGATGCCTAATGAACCCATCTGCTTTTATGGAGTGTGTCAAATGCTCTAACAATTCAAAGATAAGCTCTTCATGTAAATGAAGCAAGTTAACGTCAAGTATGGCTATAGAAAAATCTAACCTTTTGTTCCTGACCGTGTAGGCTACAGACTCTGGCAAGAAAGTTCTCACCTAACGGATGGAGGCGAAGACAACTAATCAGCCTTCTCGCCCGTGAAAAGCTTAATTATGTCAGCAGCAATTTGAACGATACCGTCGACTTGTTCCAGCGTTCTTTCTCGGTCTGAATCTGGAGTCTGAGCCACTTCCTGTACCGTTCTTTCTATTTCAACCAAACAACGCAGCACAGGATCTTTTACAACCTCTCTCTTGAAAACCGCCCCCCTGACGATGGCTTCAATCGAAGCCGGGTCGCCCATGCTGTAATAGATGGCGGCTTGCGCCTTCCTTAGGGCTTCGAGAATAAGTCCAGGTGCCATGTAAGGTGTCTTTTGAGCAGCTGTCAATTCTGCTCTTGCCTCGCGTAGGTAGCGTAGTGCCCAGCCTTTTCGATAACTGTTTATCATCGGCATTTCACTGTGTCCTCTTTATTTACAGCCAATTTTGTTAGTGTGTGTGAAGCAGAATAAGTAAGACGGGTATTATAAAGAATATTATGGTGTTTGTCAAGTCTGTCACTTCAATGTAAAAGCGAAAGAGACACATTAAGGTTAGCTATTCAGTTCCTTCTTCTTCAGCGCCTTCTTCAGTTGCCCCTTCAGGGTTTTCCTCTGCCTCAGCTGCTTTTTGGATTGCGATAAGCCTTGTGATGTAGCCAGCGATTCGGTTTCTCAGGCGCGGTGAGTAAATGGAGGCTACAGACGGTAATAGCTTCTTGTTGTTCTCAAAATCTGTTGAAAACCTGTCGGGGTAACGTTTCAGCAGCTCCCGAGCTAATTTTTTCACTCGTTCTGGACGCACTTTACCCAAATCGTTGCTCAACCTCTATGTGACGACAGCTCTTGTTCACGTTTTAATGTCTGTTTATTGCTTACCTTAGCATAAGGCTTTGTCTTAAAAAGGTAACGCGAACTTTTTGTTCTACTCGTTCAAGCCTTGATTAAGAACGCAGCGTGAGCCAACATCCAATAGAAACGCTCATCCTGAACCTCTTCACCTCTTCTTTACCTGTACGTGCACGTATATTTTACGTGTGTGAGCTGAAGAGGCTATTTCTTGCTTCTGAGAACCCCGCTTGTTGCGAAGTGTGTCTTAGGCATGTCGTTAAACTCAATCCAGACCACGTCTTTTGAAACGCCGAGGACTTCAACCATGACCTCGGTTATCGCCTTCGCCAGCTTTTCCCTCTGCTCCTCAGTTCTTCCTTCCAACAGGTTCACTTGAATGTAAGGCATGCAATCACCTCCGATTGAACATCTGAATTGAAACAATCAAGTTTTCCTTGTCTAACCTAAAAACAATGCGAAGAAAACGCTCCAACATTCTATAAGCTTACCTTAAAAAGACTCATGAAGTTGCGTTGAACCTGCTCTGCGACGTGACTTTCCGAAACATTCTTAATCTTGGCTATAGCCTTAATCACCTCTGGCAAAAAAGCTGGCGTGGTCAATCTATCCTTAAACGGACCATAATAGCGAACTGGTCCATCTGTTTCAGTCAGCAGATTCTCCAACGGAACAGCACGAACAACATCTTGAATTCTTGTTGAGAAAACTGTTGGCGGGCCTTCAGAAACGTAGTCCCCACGCTCAACGATTTTAGGCAGCACATCTGCTGGGCTGCTTAACCAATGCCACAGAAGAGCGACATTGCTGTATGATGTTAAGATTTCAATGATTTTTGGTGCGCTCCATCTGGAATGAACAATGACTGGCAAGGTCAAGTTTTCAGCCAGATGAAGCATTTCATGAAAAACCTTCAGCTGCAGCTCTTTCTGTTCCTTTCGCTTGGCGTATTGCGAATCTAAGCCCACCTCTCCGATTGCGACCACTCTTCCATTGTTTGCTCCGTTCTTGAGAATGAAGTCTATGGTTTGTTCAAGCTCATTGGGAACTAATTGATTAACGTTCCAAGGATGAATTCCCAAAGCCGCGTAAACTATTTCAGGATGCTCTTCTGCCAGTTTGAGGCTTAGCTTACTGGTTTCAAGGTTCATGCTATTAGAAACCATAGCCACCACGCCTACCCGCTTAGCGCTTTCAACTATTTGAGGAATTTTTCCATTGTACCCTGGGTCTGAGAGATGAATGTGTGCGTCAACAAACTTCATATTACATCGCGACCTTTCCAAACAAAACTGGATAGCTGCTTAATAAAACCTACAGAAACAAGAATCCACATCAAAACAAGAAAACATTTTTTACTTTCACTCCAGTCTGTCTGAAGCGGTTTTGTTTGTTGCTTCACTGGTTTTTTAAGCTCTTTTCAAAACCGACAGTTTGGTGAGTAGTTGGAGAAAATCCAGTACGTCAAAGGGTTCGAGAAAGCCTTGAAACAATGCCAAGAAACAATTGAAAGGTTTGAAGGTTCAGAGGAAACGCTGCGACACATCATGCGCGTAGAAGAATCATTAAGAAGACTCGTAGCGGAAGCGAATTAAGGAAGACCAGACAATCTTTCAAATTTAAAAGGTAATACGCCAACTAGGTTTAACAAAAAGAGAGGAGACTGTTCCTTGAAGCCTTTCAGCTTTGTCCACGTTGCCGACTTGCATCTGGGCTACGCTCAATATAATTTAGAGGCTCGACGTGAAGACTTCGACAATGCCTTTAGTGAAGTTGTTGACAAAACAATAGAGTTGAAACCAGACTTCATGTTGATTGCAGGCGACCTTTTCCATCAAGCCAGACCTTCCAACGTAACGCTTGAAACCGCCATCAAAAATTTTCGAAGATTAAGAGACGCGGGGATACCTGTTCTCGCGGTTGATGGTGGTCACGACTCCGCACCCAACATGGTTACGGGAACAATCTTGAACCCGTTGGACAGCGCTCGATTAATCCATTATTTACCTAGACACGAAGGCGCCAGTTGGCACAAAGATAGCTGCTATGTCTATGGAGTGCCAAACTTTCGAACCAAACGCAAGACAGATGAGCAGTTGCCTCTTTTCATGGAACAGAACAAGCCTGCGCCTGAGCCATCTCGCTTCAACGTCTTCTTGTTTCACATGGCAGTAGACCTACCCTACATTGACAAACCATACCTGATGGAAGCTGAGGCTTCACCTGAACTGATTCCAGACGGTTTTAACTATTTTGCCGGCGGGCACGTCCACAAGCCTTCAAAGAGTAAGTTCAAGAACGGCTTGCTTGTTTACAGCGGTTGCACAGAAACCGTCAACTACGATGACGCCCAAATCGAAAAGGGCTTCTATCATGTGGAAGTGGACGAAAAGGGAGTCCCAACATTAAACCGGGTTAAATTAGAGTCTCCGCGGCGATTCGTTGTTTTAGAACCAGACTACACTGGTATGCTTCCAACTAAAATAACTGAGTCAGCTGTGAAACTCGTGAAAGAAAACGACAAGGAAGGCGCCATACTCGTGGTAGTTTTAAAGGGTGTTTTGCCTTCAGAAGCCAACAGAGCAGAGGTTGATATGGCTCAGATAAGAGAAGCAGCTCAAAAAGCGTTGTTTGTCTACCCTATTCTACGTTTAACAGAGACAGAAGTTCCCCCGGAGGTGATTCGCACCATTTTTGAAGGAGGCTTAAAAGACATAAAAACCAAGGCTTACGAATACTTCATTCAAATCTTTGGCGAACGCTACAGTCGAGAGCAAGCTGAAAGAATAGCTCGATTAGCCGCAAACATCCTTGAGCCTCTGGTTAGGAAAGACGAGGAAAGGGTCAAGCGAGAAATGGAGGCGTACTTGAGTGAGAGTTGAAACCATCGAGCTCGAAAACATCAGGTCGCACACAAAATCAAAGATTCAGTTTCAACGAGGCTTCAACTGCCTTGTTGGCGGAGTCGGCTGCGGCAAATCCAGCGTGCTCTACGCCATAGACTTTGCTCTCTTCGGAGACCCGCTTGGCAGAAGCTATGAATACCTGCTTCGAGAAGGAGTCGACGCCAGCAAAGTGACGCTTCAATTCATTCATGCTGGAAAGAATTATACTTTGACGCGGGGCTTGCGGAAACGTGGAAAAGGCATCGGTCAAGACTTGGAACAGCTAAAACTCTACGAAAATGAGAGATTAATCGCCCAAGTGAAGAGCGAGGCAGTTGCTGAGCAGTTGAAAACCATAACGGGCTTGGACAAGGAATTGTTCCGCGAAATAGTCTGGGTTCGCCAAGAACAATTAAAAGAATTGCTGGACATGACTCCCCGTGAGCGACAGAAGCGACTTGACGAGTTATTTGGGTTGTCAGATTATGAATTGGCTTGGGCTAACCTTCAAGGCGTTCAAAAGGAGTATGAGGGTGAAAAGAATGCTTATGAACGCGACCCAGACATTGTGACAATGGATAAGCTCCACGCTGAATATGACAAGACTGTGCAGGAGTTTGCCAATCTAGAAGGGCAATTCGAGGAGTTAAAGAAGAGATATGTTGAAGCCCAAACAGCGCTTAATGAAGCATCAGCACGTCTTCAGAATTTAGAAGAATTGAGAAAACAGACAGAAGAGTTGATGCGAAAAGAGGCACAGTTAAAGACCAGCATAGAAAACACTGAGGACAACAGCGCACGGTTAGCCGACGAAATCGCACGAAAAAACACATCCATAGAGAGCAGCAATGAAAAACTGCAATCACTAGAAAATGAACTGAAAGCGCATCAAGAAAGACTCCAACAAGTGAACTTGAGCCCTGAACAAACGCTTGAAGAAATGAGAAAACACCTTCAAGCCTTAGAGGAACAACTGCGAAGTATAAGCGGCGAACAAGAAGCCGCTAAAAAAGATATGCGGGATGCTCAGAAAAAGCTCTCCAACCTCACCGAAGAGAACAAGTGCCCACTATGCCAACAAAACCTCACCCAAGAATACAAAACAGACCTCCTGAACACACTGAACAAGACAAACATCGAAGGAGAACAGAAACTGGCTGAACTCCAAAAGAACTATGACGAACTTGAACAAATGCGAACCCTAGAAAGCAATGTCGCCCTCAGCCTACACACACTGACGCCCAAAATAGAAGACTTGAAAAGCCGCATCTCTGACGAACAAGGAGAACTCGAAAAACTCTCAAAAGAGTTTGAAGAAAAACAACTTCTCGAAAAGACTCTTATAGAGCAGTTGAACGCTGTTAGAAAAGAAATAGCCAAATTCAACTTGGCTCAGTTAGATGCAGCCCGCAAAATGCGAGACCAAGCCTTCACCGAATATTCTCAGGTGGAAAACAAACTAGAAAACGCACAGACTCGAAAAAACGACCTGGCCATTAGGATGGAGGAACTCAAACAACGTTTAGACAACGCTCAGCAAAAACTCGACAGAAAAGAGCGCATCGAAAAATTGCTCGAAATCGTCACAGGCGTGCGCGATGCGTACAGAAGCATTCAGCCGCGGATGCGGGGTGAATTTGTGACTTATCTTCAACGCATGGTTCAACAGTTTCTCGACGACCTAGTCGGCGGCGTCGGACCCGCACTTATAGTGAAAATCGATGAAACCTACTCGCCCATCGTAAGGAGTGAAGAAGGATTCGAGCGAGAGGTCACAAACCTTTCTGGCGGAGAACGCACCCTCTTAGCCTTTGCCTATCGATTAGGTATGGGTCAACTCATTATGCAGTCAAGGATGGGACATGGTCTTCATATGCTTCTTCTCGATGAACCCACCGAAAGTTTGGGCAGAGAAGACGGCTCCATTGATCGACTTGCCGAAGCCATATCACGGTTAAAAGCGATAGAGCAGATTGTAGCGGTGACGCACAGTGAAGCCTTCGCCGAAAAAGCTGAGCATGTGATTCGTGTCGAAAAAGAAGCCGGCGCCAGCAAGGTAACGGTTGAAAAATAGCGTTTTGAAAGCCAAAAACATTTATCGCTTCTTCAAGTCTATTTGAACTGAAGTCTTTCACTAAAGGCGAGTCAACCCAGAATGCATGGAGAAAAGATTGAGGCAGCGCTGTCAGCAGCCTTAAACCATGTGGAAGATTCTATTCAGACACTGTCAAATAACGGCGATAAGAAAGCTACGTCAGATTCGTTGTGGTTAGCGTCGGCTGAAACAGAATACGCCGTTTTCCTATTATCCCTCGTACAAGGAGGTAAATCGGAAAATGTTCAATGGAAGCATGATTTGCCATCAAAACAGACCATAGAATTCAAACCTACTTTGATTATGGTCCGTGAACTGCTCAATGGTGCCAAGGCAAAAGTTGAAAAAGGCACGTATGAAAAGGGTTACGAAGAAGCTTGGAAGGCGAGAATCCTTCTTTTGAAGACACAGGAATTGCTGGATAAGAAACAGAAAGAAACCAAAAAATAGGCTATTCTGACTCTTCTGCCATTTTTCTTCCCTTAATCATTAATGTGTTTTCTTTGCCCGCGATTATTCTAAACTCATCTTTTAAGTTGGCTTGGTGCAAGTATTTTTTCAGAAGCACTCGCAGGTAATCTTTTCGAGGAATCTCTCCTTTGTCACTAGGTTTGAAGGTGATTTCTCGGTTGGCTACTTCGATTTTTGCTTTGACTTTGGTTTTCAAGAATTTTTCTAGTTCTTCAATTTCTCCACTGTATGTGTCGCGGAGTTCGCCGATGTCAATGATAACGCTTGACAAATGTTTTCGCCTCTTTTACATTTTTATCTTCGCACTATTATTATTCTTACTTGGTCGCAGGCGTCTTCGCACCAGTCAGCGATCATTTCAATAGCTTCATAGAGTTCGTTCATTAAGATGGCTACTCCTATGCTGAGTCTTTCTTCCTTTGCTAACAGTCGTCTTGAGGTCTCGAAGAGGTCATCAACTTTTTCTTCAAGCCTTTCAACCTCGTCCACTGCCTGTAATGCCTCTTCGGGTCTTTCTGTCATCCGACTGATGGATTTGCGCAGGGCTACAGCGCATTCTTTGACGCCTTCGGCCATTTTTACAGCAGCGTCGCGGAGCGTGTCTGGCACATCCTTCATGGGAATAGCGACTAGAACTCGCATAGATTCTCTGCACCAGTCGGCTACCATGTCCACTCGTTTCATGAGGTGCATGAGGTCTTCTCTGTCTGTGGGTAGCAGCTCTCCACGTGCCAGTTCGGTCATAACAGCCCTTCTCAACCTGTCAGCTTCTTTTTCAGCTGTGATGACTCTTTCGATGGCGGCTTTGGCTTCTTTCTCGTTGAGCGCAACCGATGCCTTTACGGCTCTTTCAAAATCTTCAACTGCGCTCATTGTTGTCGCAAGGTGGCGTTGCATCGTGGCTATGGCTTTTGATTCTCTGCGTTTCTCAAACCATTTAATGAGTTCACTCAACGGATAATTCCTCTCTTAACCCTTTACTTGGATACGCAAACACGTAGCTTTTTTCGTTTGGAAAACTGACTGTAACTTTATCTTCTGGGTTAAACCATTCTTCCATGAGCGAGGGGCGTACAACAACCACAACGTCTTCGTTTTCTAATCTAACCTCGTATCGTATGTTGGTCCCTTCATATCGCAGTCTTTCCACCACTCCGAGCAAAGAATTGCTTCTCTTTTTGTGTCCTCTTTCGATTGTAAAGGTTTCGGGTCGAACCGCCAAAACCACGCGTTCACCCTCTTTTTGAAGAGAGTCTGAACCGAAAACAGTCAATCCTCCGCGAAGTTCGATCTGGACTTTGTCATCGCTTGTTTTCACTATGTGACCTTCCAGAAAATTGTTTTCACCAATAAAGTTGGCAACAAAAATGTGCTGAGGATTATTGTACAATTCTTGAGGTGTCCCAACCTGCAGAATCTTGCCCTTCTTCATAACAGCTATTCTGTCCGAAATCGCCATAGCCTCTCCTTGATCGTGTGTGACGTGCATAGCAGTTAAGCCCAAGTCTTTGACTAGCCGACGAAGTTCGTATCTCAGATCGAACCTAATCTTAGCGTCCAAGGCTCCTAAGGGTTCATCGAGTAGAAGAAGTTTAGCTCCAGCAGTTAAAGCCCTCGCTAAGGCTACTCGCTGCATCATACCTCCGCTCAGTTCAGAGGGCACGGCGTCGGATCTCTCATAGAGTTTGACCATCTCCAACATTTCGCGCCCAACTCTCTCGCTTCTGTCTCTTTCCCACGCTTTAACAGTGGGTCCATAAGTGACATTGTCCCAGACATCCATGTGGGGAAACAGCGCATAATTTTGGAAAACAAAGCCAACATCGCGGTCTTCTGGTGGTAGACCTGTTACGAGGCGGTCTCCAACGTAAATCTCACCTTCGTCTGGTTCTATTAACCCAGCTATCATTCTTAAGATCGTGGTTTTTCCGCAACCGCTTGGACCGAGCAAGGTCAAGTATTCCTTGTCTTGCACTTGAAGACTGACATTGTCCACTGCGACAATGCGGCCCTCCCCGAAGGTTTTTGTTACATTGTTAAGTCTTACTTCAGGCATCTGCTTTCACCCACAACTGTTGGTTCTTTGGGTTTTTAAGTAAATTCCTCTCATAAAGGTCATCGCCTTACCACCAGCCTGAAGAGGAAGAGAAGCACCATCGACAGAGCAATTAAGTATGCTGATGCAAAGAGAGCGGCTGGAATGGCCAAGGCCTCAACCATGTTAACCACTAAGGGTGGAACTGTGACATCGCTTCCCATAACCAGAAAGGTTGCGCCTGTCTCTCCGAGGGAGTGCGTGAAAGATAAGATTATTCCAGCTAGAATGCCACGCTTCAACAAAGGAAGTGTAACTGTCTCAGCGGCATCATAAGGAGTGGCGCCTAAAGTACGCGCTGCACCCTCGAATGTTGGTATCTCTGATCCTTCATAAGAGGCTGTAATTGACTCGACCACTACGGGCACTGAGAATACTATGTGAGTTATAATGATGAGCCAGATGCCTGGAGTAGCGAGTTTCAACCCGCTTGGCCCCCAAAGCAGCAAAACAGATAAGCCTAGTGCAGAAGTGGGGACGATTAAAGGGATTCTGAGCACAGATCGGAAAACTCGACCCAATCTGTATCGTTCAATCAAGTAAACCGAAGGAATCGCAATGCATGTAGCTATGTACGTGGAGATACCTGCAACGATTACAGAAGTCTGCGTGGCTCTAAGCAAGGTATTGAAGTAGTTTGCAGGGCCAAACATCTGATAGAGCACGCTACCTTGAACCCTACCAGTGAAAGGGTCGCTCGACCAGTACACATAAACAGAATCCAAAACGACTATAACAGGCAAAATCACTACCACAATCACAGCACCCAAAGCGAAAATATCTTTAAGAAGCCGCATCTTTCCAGACAAAACCTTTTCAGCCTTCAAAAGCTTGTCTCCAATTTTTAAGCTTGGAAAGAATTTTGGAAACTTGAAAACGCCCTTCCTTTGCAGAACGAACTCGACTGGAAGAATTACAGCAGTTGCGACAATTATCAAGATGAATCCGAGAAAAGAAGCGGTTGCCAGCTTGAATTCGAACACCCATCGAACAATGGCCATTGGAGCAGTAGTGTAGACGCTGGCAACTATCATGGTGGCTCCTGTTTCTCCGAGAGACCTTGCAAAGGCTAAAACACCGCCTGAAAATAAAGCTGGAAGCGAGAGAGGCAGTATAATCTTTCTGAACGTTGTAAAGGAAGAGGCGCCCAAAGTTCTTGAGGCTTGTTCGAAAACGGGTTCCAAATCTTCCAATTTGGCTTGCAACGTACGAACAATGTATGGAAACGTAAGCGCCACATGCACAATAAGAATTAAAAAAGGAACGTTGACCAGCGGGATCACATAATAGGCTTCAACAACTCCTCGACCGATCAAAGCTCCTAAACCAGAAATTCCAGTCCACGTCAACAAGGTGGCAACTCCAAACCCCGAAGTTGGAATAACCAGAGAAAATGTGACTACATCTTCAAGCAAGGATTTTCCAAAAAATTTTTTGCGAGCTAAAAAATATGCTAGGGGAACGCCGAAAAGAAAGTCGAAAATAACTGTTAAAAAAGCGATACGAAAGGATAGAGCCAAAAATCTCAAAATTTGCTGCCAGTTTTCATCTCCAATCAGCGGATTAGCAAAAACATCTTGGTTTATGCTTCCCCACTGAGTAAATGTGAATGAGATTAAGTAAAAGGTGGGCAAAAATACGAAGATGCTTAAGCTGGCAACCGTCGCAAACAAAAGAATTTTGGCAGTTAACTTTCTTCTATCAGCCTTCATAAAACTGTCCTGCCCATTGCACCGTTCATATTCCAGGGTTTTTGACTTTAACCCAAACCGTGAAAAGCGCGTCAAGCGCTTCTCCTGACAATGGATTTAAAATGGGCACTGGAATCTCTTCTTGAACACCGTTTTCTTCGTTGAAAATGCTCCTGTCCAATGGCACGTTTGGGTTTACTGGTCGAAATCCATACTGCTGTGCCCTGAGCTGGTTTTCTTCGTTTAAAAGAAAGCTCAAATATTTCTCTGCAATTTCTCTTTGCCAGTCCTCAACCCACGGGGCGTCAAGGATAACAAATGGGTGGTCGCACATTAGAGTGCCATTTTTTGGGTATATGGCTACAAGAGAGTCATCCCATTTTTTCTGAGCTTTCAATGAGCTGTCAAGAACCACGTTTTCATACACGCTGAAAAAACTTATTGCTGATGGTCCGTTTTCAGCAGCCCATTTGCCAAAGAACCCTGTGCTCTTTCCATAGTAAACAGCTTTCGACTCGAGCGTGCTAACAAATTCGAGAACAGATTCATTTTTGAAATCATCAATTGTCAATTCGTCAGGTTTCTTCGTTGCAGCTTCTGAAAATTCTAGGACGACAGCCATTGTGCCGCCGTTGCTGTCACGTGGGTCTGGGTGTCCAAACTTGAACCAGTCTGTGCTTGCTAAGCGATTCAAGTCTCTGAAACTTGTGACGTTGTACTGTTGGGAGAGAGATTTCCAACCAGCTATTACTACAGGTGATAGAACTAATGGCTTCCAAACATCTGGGGCTATTTTCCCTCCATAACCAAGGTTCTGCCACTGAAGGTTTATGTAGGGTATCCAGATGCTCGCTGCCGGGCTCCATATGACAGGTTTCACGTTTCCCCAGAGAATCTGCGTCACTGAGTCATGTGTTCCGGTAACAATGAGCTTCACGTAGATTCTTTGGTTGAAGTTTTCGAAGTACCATTGCTCAAATTTTGGGGTAACTTCTTCAATCCAGCCTTGCTTCTCACTCGTGTATAGGAACTCAATAACCGTTATGCCCCCAGGCGCAAAAATAAGTGATATGAGCGAGAAGAGTAAGAAGCCAATCAGGATTCCAACTATCAACAGAATGTAGCCGCGTTTTGGGAACAGTTTCCGCTTTGCCCTTTCTTTTTCCAACCCCCACCAACTCTTGCTTTCGCTATTCAGAACGCAAATTGATAGTCTAAGAACGACTCTGCAGATTAATTTTGTTATTTACCCCTTCTATCCACCATTTCGAGTGCGTCTGGTCCAGTGCCGATCAACGTTATAGGGATTGCGATTTCCTTCTCGATACTTTCAATGAATTCCCTAGCGTTAGGCGAAAGCTGATTGTACGATTTGGCTCCTTTGCATTCGGGAAATAAAACGTCTATTTTGGTGAGCGCTGCCTGTGTCGCGCCGTTTAACATCATTGCGCGCTTAGCTAAATCGTGGTTGAAGGGAGCGGCACGTCGAGGACGCCCTGTCACGGTGCCGTATTCTGCCCAACCGCGTTTTTGGACCTCTTCCAATGAGATTTCGTTTGGGAGTGGTCCTGCGCCAACGCGTGTGGTGAATGCTTTAAACACTATGATGACGTCGTCGATTTTGGTTGGTCCGACACCTACGTCAGAGCATGCTGCTGACGCTGTTACATCTTTGGATGTGCAGTATGGATAAGTGCCATGGTAGAGAGACAGATACGTGCCTTGGGTTCCTTCGATTAAAACATTTTTTCCCTGATCAATGGCTTTATTCACTTCCATGGGAACATCTGTTATGTAGCTCCTCAATTCAGCGATTTCCTTGGCAAGCTTCACCTTTCTTAAGGCTCGTTCAGCGTTGCATGGTCCTGTTCCCGTGCCTGTCGTCTTTATATCTTTGGCAAGATGCCCAATCTTGTCTGCTTCTATGTGTCTGGCTTCGATGATAGCGCATTGGTTGTCAACGCCAACCTTGCCTTCAGACTCAGTCTGTCTTATTTCCCGTAACAGAACCTCTGGGTTAACTAAGACGCCTGGACCAATCAGCAAACGGCATTTTTTGTTCATGAAAGCGCTAGGCAACATGCTCAGTCCGTATTTCTTTCCTTCAAAAAGCACTGTGTGTCCCGCATTGGGTCCTACGCCTGCACGTGCAGTAATGTCAAGTTTATCTTTCAATGCCAAGTATGAGATGACTTTCCCTTTTCCTGTGTCGCCGAAAAAACCGCACACCACAACCGAACATGGCATGTTTCTTCACCTCTTTTATGAGGTATTTTTGTTTAAAAATCATTGAATAATAAAGCTTTTTGCACTAAAATCTGTAAAAAAGTATGATAAAATTGTCAGTTCGCCCGTCGAGAGTTTCAATCACAGCTTTTGGCTCTGCTTCTCGCACTCATCATCCAGCTATGAAAGACTACGCCCTAGCTTAAGACATTTTTGCTCAGAAAGTGAACTGGAGTGTAATAAGTGTAAAATATTCGTTAGCAATCAAAATACATGACGAAAAAGTTAGGGAGGATTAAACATGGCGCTTCTTCGCTTATGGATAGATGGACTTGATGAAATGCTGGGAGGCGGCTTACCAGACAAAAGCGTGGTACTCATGACGGGCGAGCCAGGTTCAGGATACGACATTCTTGCTCAGCAAATAATGTATCAACGCGCTCTCCACAATGAAAAAGTTGCTTACTTTTCCACTTCACGGTCACCAGATACATTAAAAGAAGACCTAGCTACATACGGTTGGAATATTGCTCCTCTTGAAGAACAAGGAAAATGGATTTTTCACCAGGTCTCTGTGGCAAACGCCATTCAAGTCTTAACCGAAAAGATTCCACAAACAGTCGCTGAGGGACGCTGGATGATCATTGATTCTCTCTCCTATCTTATTCTCACACAGAAGTATTACCCGGTGGTTCAAGCTGTTGAGCTGCTTCTCGATAATGCGCGTAAGCACGGCGGCGTTCACTTTCTGCTTTTGACACAGAGAATGCATGACGCCGAAACCGAGACAACGATGCAGCATTTAGCCGATGGAGTCATGGAGTTTTCAGCACAAGAAACCACAGGCGGAATCGACAGACGCATACGAATAAAAAAAATGCGCAGAGCCGTCTACGAACCCAAACTCATACCCTTCAACATAACAGAACATGGAATAACAATCGAAACGGCTGTCCGAATCGCCTAGCCAGCAGCGTATAGAAGGAGTAAGCAATGGACTTTTTTGAAGTCATCAAAACACGAAGAAGCGTCAGAGCCTTCACAAATGAACAAGTTTCCAACGAAGAGGTTGAAACGATATTAGAGGCTGCAAGATGGGCTCCCTCAGCAGGTAACATACAACCGTGGGAATTCATCGTTGTTCGAAGCCCAGAGGTAAAGAGAGGTCTCGGTGAGGCTGCTTTGAACCAAACATTCATCGAAGAGGCTCCCGTTGTTATAGTTGTCTGCGCCAATACGCTGCGGTCTGGACAAGGCTACGGGTCAAGAGGAATCAACCTCTACTGCCTACAAGACACCGCCGCGGCTACCCAAAACATGCTGCTGGCAGCTCAAGCTATGGGACTAGCCACATGCTGGGTCGGCGCTTTTCATGAGGAAGAAGCCAGGAAAGTATTGAATGTTCCAACAGGTGTGCGACCAGTAGCTATTATTCCTGTGGGGCATCCAGATGAAAAACCCAGAATGCGCTCGAGAAGGTCTTTAGAAGAGATCGTTCATCACGAAACTTTTGGGCGGAAGTAGCGAACAGAATATTAAGTGTTACATCTGTTTATTTTCGGATCAGACCTTGAAACTCGTTTAAGTTTAGAGGAGACCGTTGCCAAATTGACTGAACGCATGAGGAAATTGAGCAGGTTGGCTGTTGCCATCGGCGGTTTCCTCATTATGATGGGGATGATTTTGATAAGTGCGTTTGTTTTAACCCTGCTTGATGTTATTGATATCACGGCTTTCACGAATGAAACGTATCTATTGCTGTTCATGTTAGCTTTGCTATCAGTCGGAGTATTGGACGTGATAGGTGGAATTCTACTCTCACGAGGGTGAGCCGAGTTGAGTGTCAGAAGAAAGGTTTCAATCGTTGTAGGCTGCACACAGAGCGTGATAGGCGCTTCTGCCACAGTTTTCGCCTACTTACTCTACCACAACTTCTTAGAAATACAGACAATGTTAAACGTGCCTCAAGAAGACGTGGTCCTGTACATGCTGATCCTAATCGTTTATGGCTTGCTCTCAATCATCAGTGGACTGTTCCTCGTAAGCGAACAATAGAAAGGAGAATTGTAAAGCTGAGAGAAAAACCAGGCTTGAAGAGGGAACTGGGACTCCTACAAGCAACCATGCTTGGGATAGGAGGCGCCATACAAGCGGGCGTCTTCGTGATGCTCGGTTATGCTGCGAGCTTGGCTGGTACAGCCGTCATAGCGGCGCTCATAATCTGTGGAGTCATAAACCTCTTCACCATGTTAAGTTACGCTGAGCTAGGTTCAGCCATACCCAAGGCTGGCGGTGAATACACTTTTACTAAAGTGGCATACGGTGGCTTTGTCTCCTTCTTGACAGGATGGTTCGAATGGATCAGCAATATGTTCTTTGCTGCTTTGTCCTCGGTGGGTTTTGCCTACATCATTTCATACATTATACCATTAAATGTGCCTTTAACAGCCATCCTAACAATAATCGTTTTCGCAATCGTCAACATTAGAGGTGTAGAGGAAGTTGGAAGAAGTCAAACGCTTATGGTTGGAGCTTTACTGGCAATCCTGATTGCATTCATTTTGAACGGCTTAATTATTCCAAGTGCCGGGACTTTTCAGCTCTCATCTTCGAGAGGTCCTCTCGGAGTAATTCAAGCCACTGCTTACATCTTCGTAGTGTATTTGGGAGCCGAAGCCATCGCTGTTGCACAGGCTGAGGTCAAGAACCCGAGCAAAACAATTCCAAGAGCAATATTGTTGTCAGCTATTGTTCTGCTCATTGTTTATCCGTTGATAGCTTATGTCATGTTTAGAATAATCCCGCCAGAAGCGATTAGCGGTCAATCCTCTCCATTGATTTATGTAGCCCAACTATACATGGGCGACCTCGGAAAATTTGCACTTGTTATTGCAGGCACAATCGCAGCCTTATCTTCAGTTAACACCTCGATAATGGCTCAGTCCAGAGTAGCTTACGCCTTGAGCCGAGACGGTTACTTTCCTAAAGTCTTGCAGCGAATTCATCACAGATTTAGCACTCCACACGTTGCTGTTGTGGTGGGCTCAGTTTTCACGGCTGTTCTCGCTGCAACAGGGGTCATAAACTTTGTCGGTTACGCAACCGATTTTGGATTCATAATTGGTTTCGCCTTAGTCAACCTGTCACTGATGAAGCTTCGTAAGGAGAAACCCCTTCTAAATAGATCTTTCAAGACTCCGTTTTATCCCTTCACTCCAATCGCTGGAGTTGTCACGTCTCTCTTTCTTCTGATTTTTATTGACCCTGGAGTACTCTCATTAGGCATTGCCCTGTGCGTCCTTGCAGCTCTTGCATATTATGTCAGAATGGTAGGTTACCTTCGCTTCCGTGTTGCATTCGGAGGAATAAGCCTAGGTCTCGGAGGCTTCACAACCATACTTACATACCTCATTTGGACAGGGTTCGTGCCGCTCAACGATGTATCCCCAGCCATAATTACCATCATCCTTTCCATCATGCTTTTCATGGGCATAATCGAGATAACTGCAGGCATCCTAAATGTAACTGCAAAAAGTCACTCTTTCTAAAATTTTGCTGTGCCTTTTATGAAGTTCATAGGTAGGGAAACCGAAGACTTAACAAGTAAAACCGCTTAAAGATTAGGGTAAACAAACATTCTGTGACTGTGAAAGAAATGCGGCAAAAGAAAAAAGACACTAAGGCTGACTATGTGATTCTTGACACCTCAGAAGACAGCTTAATCAAAGACACAACGATAAAGGAAAAATTCCATGTCTTCGAAATATCCAAAAGAATAAGCAGGTACCTAAGCGGTCTGCTTTTCGCCACGGGAGCCATATCAATTCTTATGTCTGCCCAATATCTTTTGGACGCCAAGCTACTGTTTGCCCTCGAATTAAAAACCCTCTTACTTCTCACTCTGGGCTTTATAGGCGCAGTTAACCTTATCTCTGGATTGCTGCTACTGACCAAAGAATGAATAAGCCTTTTACTGATTGTTCACCTAATATGAAGCCGAAAAAGAGAGCAGTTTCCATTGGTTCAACAAAATTCAAAAATCCTCGTAGCTGGAGGGGCTGGCTTCATAGGCAGCCACATAGTTGACAAGCTGCTTGAAACTGATGCCGAAGTCACAGTTTTAGACAATCTTTACACAGGTCGAACAGAAAATACAGAGCAACACAAACAGAACAAGAACTTTCATTTCGTCAAGGGAGATATACGCAACCTCAAACTTATCAAAGAAATAGTTTCAGATGTTGACGCAGTTTTGAACCACGCCGCGGTAGTAAGTGTGACCCGTTCGGTTGAGAATCCCTTGCTTGCAAACGATGTGAATGTGAGAGGTACACTAAACCTTTTGAAAGCCAGTTTGGATTGTGATGTAAACCGTTTCATTCAAGCTTCGTCGGCATCGGTTTATGGCAACAGAAAAACACTTCCTTTGGATGAGAACATGTCTCCCAAACCTATTTCGCCATATGCAGTGTCTGAATTGGCAGCAGAAAACTATGCGAGAGTCTTCTATCATGTATACGGGTTAGAGACGGTTTGTTTACGTTACTTTAACGTCTATGGACCTAGGCAGACATATAGCGCATACAGTGGAGTCATAACAATCTTTGTGAATCAACTTTTACGCAATCAGCAACCAATAATTCTGGGCGATGGAGAACAAACAAGGGACTTCGTTTTCGTTGAAGACGTGGTCTCAGCAAACATGTTGGCATTAACGAAGAAAAAAGCGGTGGGCGAAGTCTTCAACATTGCCACAGGCAAAGTAACAACCATAAACAAGCTTGTCCAAACACTACAGAAAGTAATGGATAAAACTGATCTGAAACCAATCCATAGAGCACCTAGGCCTGGCGACATTCGACACAGTTGCGCCAGCATAGAAAAAGCCCAAAAAATCTTAGGTTACGAGCCTATGTTTACTCTTGAAAAAGAGCTTGAGAAAACTTGTTGAATGGTGCACAAACCTTAAACCAAGCAAAGCGAGATGATAAGCCTTCAAGGGCATGGGCATTACCTAAGCGTGGATGGCTAGTTCATGAGTCAACTTCTAATCAACTCGTGGACGTTGATTTCTTTGGAGAGCTTTCTGATTGCCTTATTAGCATGTCTGCTTCTGTTACCACCTTATATCAAGAAAGCTAAACAAGTGGGCATCACTGGCTTAGATATTCACAAGCCTGGCACCCCAGCCATCGCTGAATGCGGCGGAGTAATCGTAGTTTTGGCTTATCTCCTCGGACTCTTCTTCTTCATTCCTTTCATCAATCAGATCTTAAACGAGGAAATCATAGGCACGGCAGCAACTGTCCTCTTAGCTTCGTTTGTCGGGTTCATAGATGACATTTACGAAACAAGGTGGCGCATAAAAGTTTTGACACCTCTCCTAGGCGGCATTCCCTTAGCTGTCATGCGCCTAGGCAGACCAAGCATATTAACACCATTTGGTATACTTGATTTTGCGGCGATAGATGTTTTAGGCTTGGTCTTCTTTTACTCATTATTTATTCCCTTTGTCGTAACTGCCTCAGCCAATGCTGTGAACATGTTCGCAGGCTTGAATGGACAGGAAGCAGGTTCCTCACTCATTATGGGTTTTGCTCTGCTGTTTCTGGCTGTGCGTTGGGATAAAACTATAGGTTACATAATTTTGATACCATTTATTGGAGCGCTTCTCGCTTTCTTAGTGTTTAACAAGTATCCTTCCAAAGTGTTTCCAGGAGATGTTGGCACTTTTGGGATGGGTACAGTTATCGCTTGTGTAGCTATACTCGCGGATCTTGAACGAGCGGCTCTTATCATGTTTATACCTTATGCTATAAACGCTGCTCTTTTCTTTATTGGTAAATTGAAGAGAGTACCCCCGCCTAGAGAGGCTCAAATGAATCCGGACGGCACGCTGCCAGCGCCGAGCATATGGAGCTTAAGAAGCGTAATTCTGCGGATTCATCCAATGAAAGAAAAGACACTAATCTACGTCATGCTATTGATAGTGGCGGCATCCTCAGTTGCAGGAATGCTTGTTTACGGAACATGAAACAACGTTTAGCCGAACGTTAGACGAGAAGTTGCACTTCAAGTCAAAGTTAACACTGAGCATCGCCAGTTGCCTATCCTCAATCACAGAGCAGAATAACTAGCGATGCGATGGATTAAGGCGCTGAACTCTAATGCTTAGACCTTAGGATTTGTTTTAAATCCATAACTATGGAAAGAGCCAAGAGTGCTAAGAAAACAAGATGAGGAGCAATTAATGCAACAGGAACAGCGATCGGATAGCTTAGGAAAGCTGGCAGAATAATCGTGAAGACGGGAATTGTGAGTAACAGATTGGTTGGATGATGTTGAAACAGAGATGTCACATCTCCAGTCTTCCACAACAGCCCCATAGCTATTGAAAAAGCAGCCCATTCTAAAGAAATGTTGAAAGCACTTGTGATTTGCACCTGCAGACCATACCATTCGGAAGCGACAGGCCACAACATTTGGACACCACCAGTCAACAAATCACCTAGAACAACATGCTGAGTCAAAGACGCAAAAAAGGGCAGGGACCGTTTTCCATACAACCAAAAGGCGGGTACAAACACTAAAGCATACACAATAAGGGAGTGAGTTGGCCCCCGATGTTCCAAACCCAGAACGAGGTCAACATCGGGCAACACAGAGGCGAAAAAGAGCAGGGGCACATGGGTTTTCACGTCTAACAGTTTGGAAGTCATCTTCCCCGTCAAGTAGCCTAATGCTAGATGCCCAACTGCAAACGTGTTTCTTCCCTCAAGGAAACTTAACAAAAGAACAATATAAACTGTACAAAACCGTCCCGATAGACAGAAAAATGCAGTTCCGTTAATTCGTAAGAGAACCATCGAATGGATAACGAACTCAAGATTCATACATTTGCTCCTTATGCAGGGTTCATCAAATCTAAATGCGATAGCAACACGATTGAAAATGACAGTGGAAACAATGTTTTCCTTTGAAGTATCTGCGATTGACATCGTTCTCTTGATAGCTGCAATGATACTATTGTTACTTATAATTACACAGAGGAAAGGTCAGGCAGCAGCTGAATCGCCGTTGTCGATCCGAGACACAAAGAAGCCCTTAAAGAAGCCAGAAACAACTGATGAAACTGCAATAAACAAGTTCTCAGAAGAGCAACCGCAGGTGGGCTTTCAAAAGTGCGTTCATCATTTTGGTTATCTAAGGAATTTTCCGAAGAACACTCCTGTTCCAGATGAATGTTTCGGCTGTCCAAAAGTTTTGCGCTGTTTGTTTCCCAGCAAGCGAATCTGATGGTGTTTTTTTGGTAACCTATTGTACACCAACACAAATCCGCAAAATTGAAAAAAGAAAAAATTAATAAATGGAGGGAAAAGGTGACATTGGGTTTCAGATTTTTATCTCTCAATGCTCCATGATACGATTAAGCCGTTAATAGGCATAGCAGTCATCCTCATTCTCATTCTGTTTGTTTCTGAGTCAAGTTTGGGGCCGTTATCTTATCTCCGTCTCATCAGCAGTCGAGGAAACGTGAAAGTTCTAGGAGTCGGAGTTTACTGGGACGCCAACTGCACCAGTCCCATCGAGTTTCTCGATTGGGGAAGTTTGGAACCGGATTCAGTTAAAAACAAAACTGTATTTATTCGCAATGAAGGCAACGAACCTTCAATCTTGTTCTTAAATACAGACAATTGGCAGCCCGCTAACCTTTCACGCTACATGACCCTCACGTGGAATTACAACGGAGCCGAAATTCTTCCGGACCTAACCCTAAAAGTAACGCTAACTCTGTCAACAAGCGCCTCACCTGATTTCATCAGCTACATAATTGCCAATGATGTGAAACGGTTCAACTTTGACACAATGATCGGCGTCAATGGTTAGACGCGATCCTTTAAGATTCTGTATTCATGTTCAACGTTGATACGCGAAGGTTTATTAAATATTAATATATACTTCAACTAATGATGTTCGAATGGGCGCCCATAAACTTGAGGTTGCAGTTGCCGCAGCAACGTTAATTCTCGTCGTGTATACTTTGGCTTTGTCCATATTAACTCAGGTGATGTCGTCGCCTCTTCAGGAAAATAAGGGGATTTCTAACGCGGGTTCTTTGAGGTCTGTTGGAGTGGGTGTTTACTGGGATGCCAGTTTAACAGACAAGGTTTCTTGGATTGACTGGGGAATGCTTGAGTCTGGTTCGAACAAGACGGCTTCTGTTTACATTCGGAACGAGGGGAATTTGGTTGTTGGCTTAACTCTGCAGACGTCTAATTGGAACCCGTCAAACACTTTGGATTATATGAATTTGACGTGGGATTACGGTGGTCAAACCGTTAGTGTGGGTGAGGTTGTGCAAGTCACGTTTATGCTGTCAGTTTCTCCAAGTGTTAAGGGGATAGCCAACTTCAGTTTTGACATCCTCATAGTTGGAATCAGCTGAAATCACCTTAGGGCTGCTTTAAAGACATAGTAATTAATTTTCAGAAAAATCTGCCATAGATTTAAAAACTTTAAAGCCCTGTAAATGGTTAGAACTGAAAATTAATACAGTTGTAATGGAGGTGAATTCTCTGTGAAAAGACTGAATAAAAGAGGAATTCTCGCTTTAGTTGTTCTTGTGTTGATTTTGATTGCAGCTGTTGAAGCTGGAAATGGTTGGTTTGCTCTAGCAAGTTACATAGGTGAAGTTATCGTCGTCAATTCTGCTGCTAATCCAGTGAACACCACACTGGCTAAGTTGCCAGCTATTACGAAATATGTATGGTTTGATAAGGTTATACCAGGCTCGGGGGATACTGGAAAACTAACCTCACCTAAGCAGAGTTTCACTGGTTATGGAAAGATTCACGTGCTTATTGCAATTAACCTGACGGCTCCAACTGCCTCGGTCACGTTTTGGGCATATGCATACTTGTACAACTCAGCAAAGACAAAGTTTTACGCTGTGGCTGTTGATTCATCAATTGTACTGAGTGGAACGGGAATAAACACAGTCCGCACAGCTTCAGCTTGGTATTACCTTCCAGGACCAGACCTCTATTTCGCGGTCGAAGGCACTCCTGGAACCAAAGTTTCATTGATGGTCTCTGCAACTATTGCATAGAAAAATGAGCAACTTATGTTTCCTCTACTTTATCCCTTTTTGAATTTTATAATAAGCAGAATTATCGATTCGTATCGCTTGTCGCCTGCTTTTTAAATTGGCTACGCAGCATGGCAAGCTATACAAATTTAAGCTGTAATACGGTGTAGGCGGATTTGCTTTGTCGGTGACGATACTTCGGTTGTATCCTATTTTACGGATTTTAGTATTTGCATGAGCTCTTTTAGTGTTATTCCTTTTAGGGTGAAGATTGTTACTGCAGATGTTGCGAGTGCTGTAGAGAAGGTTGAGTGCAGTGAAAAAATGCTTTGAGAAGTGTTCCGGGTATATTGGCAATACAAATCCTCTAAGTGAATGAGATAGCCCCCAGGAAACTGGTAAGGATGGAGTGTGAGCTGATACGGAGAGAACTGTGGCAATTCGGGTTTTCAACCTTAATAACGGTTTCAAGTACCCCTTCAACGAAGAAATTGAACCTATCATCATTATTAGGTATCCGACAGTTTTGTTTTGTCGTGAGTCCGCTGCTTCCTTGCATAAGTATTCTTGAAAGTACAATCGAGCTCACTTACATTTGGTTAAGAGGCAAAGACCTATAGTTGTGGCTTGAAAAGATTGTGAATATGCATTTTCGATTCGTACGTTGTTTTGCTCCATTACGTGAGTGGTGATTCTGGTGAGTGTGGATTGCTTTTGTTTATGGCTTTTTAATCCGGCTGGGCTCATCTGCGCTTGTTTCTTGGTGGTTTGCTTGCGCTTACAGTCCAGACTCCTGGATAAATACGTACTAATCCTTATGATGCCAGAAGTCTAACAAGTCATTCCGATATGAAACTCTGATTAATAAGCTTTGTATCCGCGATCTTTGTATCAGAATTAAATTTAGGATATTTGATTCGGCTCGTATTTACTGTTTTTCCTTGGTAAAAAAAAGAGTATAGAGATTGCTTGAAATGCTAATAGTTGCTATGGGGTAGGTTGAGGGAGCTCTGGTGCGGAAGGCACGGTGGGGGAACCGTAGGTGTAAGGATAAACATACGGCTTTGCAGGCACGAAGTAAGGCGAAGGTATCAAAGTCACAGTCCACGAAAGAGTTCCGGACGTCAAAGACTTGCCGACAATGCCCCACTTGGTCTCGCCAGGCTTGATTTCCATCGTTGGATAGGGCCCTAAGTAAACAAGTCTATTGGGCAGCATATCCCCAAACGGGAATACGTTTTGATACAAAATCATTGGGCTGTCCAAATCCGTGGTTGAGAAGGCTAACACAACCAGCGGCTTTGTTGGATTGATGGGTTCCCATAGATTCTCACCCATAATGGTCACGTTAAATATCCAGCCTTCAAGCACTCGTGCATTCGGGTTTTGCATTTTCACAATCATCGTGAACTCCTCGCCAGCCAACGCCGTCCTCGGGCCTTCTAGCCAAGAAATTTTCATAGGTTGAGGCACGTTTATCGTGTTTTTCGCAGTCAAGGTGTTCGATGGCCTCAAAACATTGTGCGCATACACGCCGACAACACTTGTTAACATCGTTAGAGCAATGAATATCAGAGCAATCTTTCTCTTCGTCATTTTTTCACCTCCTTGAACTTATTGTCTGAACTGTACGTGTGCTTTCACAAAATGCCTCTTTTTTTATTAAACAAATCATATAAATTTGTAGGAAAAATCGAATCAAAAGTTCTATAGAATTGTTCTATAAATCAAGGAATGATTCGTCTTTACAATTAGTATTCGGTTTCGCCATGATTTTCGTCAAGATTCTATATTGAGGGGTGCATTTGATTGCTTGTCAAGAAAGCAATCTTGCCTTTAACTAATCAAGTTCGGTCTTTGACTGATACTTATTCGCATTAGGTAGACTCTTCAAAGGTATACAAGCTGCAGAAGCCAAAAACAAAAGAAATAACAGCGATTTTTTTTGAGATAGAAGAAAGTTAGCAAAATCTTAAATTGGCAACTAATAGTATTAGTTTCTTTAAGAGAGAAAAGGAGATAAGAAATGTTGAAAATAATAGAGAAAACATTGGTTATGCTGCTCATATCCTTGGTAGCTACTACCCCTCTGTCTTTCCCCCCAGTTTATGCTGCAACCATAATATACGTGGATCCGCCGAGCATTATTGACCCAACATTAGATCCAGGTGAACGTTTCAACATTACGGAGCGGGTGAGTAATGTTGTTGACATGTTTGCTTGGCAAGTGACACTCAAATACAACTCGACAATATTGAATGCAACGAGAGCTTGGCGACCCACATGGGATCCCGAGTACGTGTTCTATGGAAAAAGCACTGTAGGGCTGTCTCCCTCGTTCGCTCTTGGCTCTATACTGATTGGTGATTCCCTTTATTCCCCACCCCTCTTCAGTGGGTCTGGAAAGCTGGCGATAATTGAGTTCGAGGTTAAGGGCAGAGGCTCAACCGTTTTAAACATTACCAATCTAGATACCTATCTCTTAGATTACGACTTGAATGAGATTAGCGGTGTCGTTAAGAATAATGGTTATTTTGAAAACATTGTTCCTTTCGAGTTCAGCGTTTCCGCCACGCCTTCAACAAGAGTTGCTGTTGCCGGAGAATCTACAACTTTCACCGCTACTGCCACGCTAGTTAGCGGCACAACAAAAACGGTGTCTTGGAGTGCTTCGGGTCTTCCATCTGGAGCAGCTTATACGTTTACACCGCCTTCAGGTCTTCCAACCTTTAGCTCAACACTCAAGATAACAACAAGCACTACCACACCTCCTGGAGTCTACACAATAACAATCAAAGGCACTGGTCCATGCGTCCACGGCTCTCACTCAACAACAGTAAAACTAAAGGTTATGAATTTCACAGTGGCTCCAACTCCATTCAGCCCGAACGGAGACGGCGTGAAGGACAAAGCAACCATAAAAGCAACTTTCTGGCAATCCCTTTCATGGAAACTAGTAATCAAGAACAGCACTGGCACAGTGGTACGCTCGCTTGGGAGCGGAACAAGCCTTTCATTAACAAAGACATGGGATGGAAAAAACAGTTTGGGTGCGGTTGTTCCGGACGGGACATATTACGCGTGGCTGAGCGGATCGGGCTTTGCCAAGAAGAAACCTGTTGTAGTCGACAACAAGCCTCCAACAGTAACAAACGTAACAGTCAAGCCATCATCGTTCAATACAACCCTAGGTCAGAAGACAACAATAAGCTACACGCTATCTGAAGCCTGCTACGTCACAATAAAAATATACAACTCAACAGGCAGCCTTGCAAAAACACTTCTAAACAACGTTCTCAAGCCCGCGGGCTCAAACAGCATAGTCTGGAACGGAAAAGACAATGCAAACAACATCGTGCCAGCAGGAAAGTACACTATCAAAATATGGGTTACTGACAAAGCAGGAAACAAGGCCACGCCATATCCCATAATCAAGTACGTAACCGTCACTAAATAAAGTGACTCAACCCTAGCATCCCCTCGTTTTTTTCGTTACAATGAATCTTAGCGATGAAACGGTTTCATATTTATGGCTGTTGCATGAGCAGTCCGCTGATGAGTATGAGATGATGGGTTAACTGAGCGGTATGTTAGTTGATTATTTTACAAGGCTTGGATACAAGCTTATTCCACAATCATAGAACTCACTCTGATGCTCCATTCATAGAAGAAAAATTTTTGATGGATAAAGTACTGGAAAGAAAACCATTGGGCTGAGGAAGAATGTGATGCGGTTTCTAGCGAGGAACGAGCATTCCAAGATGCACAAACTTCAAGCTTCGTTTTTTCTCAGGTATAGAAGATTATTCTAGAAATCTACTTGAGTTCATCCAAAAAAATCTATAAGTCTACGCTGTAGATATGCTTTGAGGGTTCGTATGAGAGTCATCTCAGCTTTCTTTCTATTTACACTTCTTAGTTTAGCAAATCTTGGGTCGATCAATTTCAATATTGCGTTGGCATCATCGAACTCTAGTTCCGCTGAAGGTTCAGCTACCTTAACGCCATGGCCAATGTTTCACCATGATTTAAGGCACACAGGATTTTCACCATCTTCAGCACCTAATACAAACGACCTCCTTTGGACCTTTCAAACAGGCGATAGTATTGCATCGTCTCCAGCAGTTGTTAATGGTAAAGTCTTCATAGGATCAATGGACAGGAAGATGTACGCACTTAACCAATTCAGCGGAACTTTGATATGGAGCACAACGGTTGACAACTACATTTTCTTCGGCTCGCCCGCAGTGTATGCTAAAAAAGTCTTCATCACTGTTGGCAGTGAAATATTAGCCCTTGATGAAGCTACTGGCGCCATTCTTTGGCGCTACAACCTTGGGAGCAGCGCGGAGTTCTCTTCTCCCATGGTGGCGAATAATATGGTCTTCGTGGGATCGGCTGGAGGTTATCCTCCTATGGGCAAGGTTTTTGCATTAGATATGGACACCGGAACCCTCGTGTGGAAATATTCAGACAAAACAGGAGTGTGGTCGAGTCCAGCTGTGGCCGATGGAATGGTCTTTGTCTCGTCAATGAAATTTTCTTATTGGGGAAAGCCCGGGAAAGTCTTTGCTCTTAATCAGTCTAGTGGAAAGTTGATTTGGGCTACACCGATTGGAGACGGTGCGTTCCTTTCTTCGCCATCCATATCAGGAGGCAGAGTTTTCGTCGGTGGTGGCATTAGTAGTTCTGGACATGTATACGCATTAGACAAATACACTGGTTCGATTCTTTGGCAACGACCAACTGAAGACCCAGTTTATTCTTCTCCAGCCGTGGCTTATGGCAAAGTCTTTGTTGGCTGCTACGATGGTAAAATTTACGCGTTCAATATGGTGAACGGCGACATTGTCTGGACTTTTCAAACTGGAGACGGTGTCGCGTCCTCACCAGCCGTTGCTGAGGGAAAAGTTTTTGTGGGTTCCGACGATCGCAACGTCTACGCACTAAACGCAACAACAGGGGCAAAAATATGGAATTTCACTACTGGGCACTGGGTATATTCTTCTCCTGCGGTTGCTGACGGAGCAGTATTTGTTGGATCACTCGACGGCAACGTTTACGCATTTGGCCTGCCTGCTATTACATCCTTTACTGTTCATCCTAACCCATTTAGCCCCAATGGAGACGGAAGAAAAGATACTACAACTCTCGCAGCTTCGTTTAATACTTTGGTTAAATGGAAGGTTCAGGTCCGCAGTTCGGCAGGTGTGTTAGTTAGGTCTTGGGCTGGAACAGGGAGTGCTTTAACAATCATTTGGGGTGGGAAAGATGCATCAGGCACTATTGTTCCCGATGGGGTCTACAT
>Ga0315314_1000190_pt1 | contig 80662 bp, 76 predicted proteins | sample TDP9_MG_FD_203631 | JGI IMG/M metagenome (GOLD analysis project Ga0315314, IMG submission 203631) | Freshwater sediment microbial communities from Lake Towuti, South Sulawesi, Indonesia - TDP9 | ecosystem: Environmental > Aquatic > Freshwater > Lake > Sediment | place: Indonesia: South Sulawesi...
AAGATGTAGGGAAGCTGCCACGTGCCGCCTGGGGTGAAGCTGGGGGCGGCGAGGTAGACGTCATGCGAGGCAAACCAGGCGTCGTTGTGCAGCGTGTCGGTGATGGGCCCCGGAAGTGGATGCAACGGGAGATGCGGATTGGGTCGCACACGCCCGTACCAGGGCAGGCCGATTTCCGCTCGATCGAAGAAGGGGTCGCTCAGTGCCAAAAGGGAGTTCTCAGAATCCACTCCGGCCACGGTGACGTAGTGGCCGCCAATACGGAAGGGCTCCGGCCATGGAATGGGCCAACCGACCCAGCGGATCTGCCAGAAGCCCAGCAGCAAGATCGCGTCTTCGCTGCGGCGTACCTCGTCCTCGATGAGCTGGAAGGTCGGCGAGACGACGACGGTCACGCTGTAGTCGCTGGTGAGTCCCTGCTGAGCGATATAGGCCTCGATGCCGTCCGCCAGATCGTTCACCTGAGTGCCCGTGACCGTGCTGGTCTTCATCAGCTCCGCGAGCTTATTGGTCAGACTGATGACGTTGCGGGGATCGTGATCGTCCCAGGAGTTGCCGAAGTTGGTGACCAGCGGGTAGCTGTCGCTGATAATGGGTGGCGGGGGGGAGTCGGGGTCCTCAAACTTGCTATCAAACCACCACAGAGAGTTGGCCGCCGCCATGGGGCCGCAGTAGGTCCACTTCGATGAGTCTTCACCCCACTCGTCCTGCTTCTGGTCGAAGTCGGGCATGCCGCTGAGGGCGTAGTCGTGCCACTTCTCCTTCCAGTACATGGTATCAGAGATGACGGCGTGGAAGTCCACCGTTACCGAGATCGCCTCCCCGGAGGGCAATAGGTCTGGCCCGCCCAGCGTGGGACTCAGCAGGTCTGCCCAGTAGAGGGTACCCAGCACGGTGTCCGACAGGGTCGGAGTGACGCTCCAGGAGGTGACCTCCATGCAAGCGGGGCAATAGTAATCCAGCAGTGGCAACTCCGCAACGGTGATAGGCACCGTGTTGGTGATCCAGATGGTGTAGGTGATGGTGTTCGAGATCACCGCCATCCCCGTGGGCGGATCTATCAGCTCCTTGACCACGGTGATAGGCCCTGCCAGGGCCGTGTTGGTGAAGGTGCAGGTGACGGTCTCGCCCGATTGCAGGTTGATGTAGGCGGTTCTGATGAGGGGAATCCCGAAAGAGTCACTGAAGGTATCATCCTCACAGGTCAGGCCGGTGAGGAAGAAGCCTGGCATCGGGTCGTCCTCAGTGACCGTGTAGATGCCTGCGGTCACGCCACTGAAGGTTTGCTTTCCGTTGTCACTGAGGGTAAAGGTATAAGGCGACGTAACGGTATCGGTGAAAGTGAAGCTGCCAGCAGCTCCATCAGGAACGGTCTGCTTCTCTATGATGATTGTGCTTGTGAACTGTGGTTGTAGCGCCGCAGAGGCAGCGAATCCACTGAAGAGATGGAGCACCAAGACCACCCCCAGTAACGGCAAGACGATTGCTAACATCATGCTCAGCCACTTAGTTGTCTTCATAATGCCCTCCCTAATCTGGTGGATCAATGCAATAGGCTTTGGTGGATTGGTAGGTTCGTAAGTTCGTAGGTTCGCGATTCGTTTATTCGTTGCTCCATTCGTTGACAGAATCTCAGGCGCTCCTGCGTCTTCTGATGAGGGCAGTGGAAACCGCCACTGCTGCAAGCATCGCCAGCCCCAGCCACGGCGCCAATAACGCAAGCCTGTTCACCGGCACGATGACCCCGCCAACGGGCACAGGGGGCACTGCCTCGCAGACATCGCCGACCCCGTCGCCGTCGCTGTCTTGCTGATCTGGGTTGTAGGCCGAGGGGCAGTTGTCGCAGGCGTCGCCTATCCCATCGCCGTCGGTGTCTGTGGAGTCATAGCAGATTTTCGCTACGAAGGCGTCGTAGTCCTCGACGCCGTTGTAGGTCAGGTCTGGCCCGACGGTCACAGGGAAGGTGGCTTCGGTGGAGTAGGTGTGGCCCGCCACGTAGGCGTTGCCCGCCCCATCCACGGCGATGCCCCTGCCATAGTCGCCGCTATCGCCGCCGATGTAGCCGCAGTAGACCAGCCCCGTGCCGTCCGCCTGGACCTTGGCCACGAAGGCGTCGTAGCCGCCGTTGTGAGTCAGGTCTGGCCCGACAGTCACGGGGAAGGTGGCTTCGGTGAAGTAGGTCCAGCCCGCCACGTAGGCGTTGCCCGCCCCGTCCACGGCGATGCCATCGCCGTAGTCGCCGCCATCGCCGCCGATGTAGCCGCAGTAGACCAGCACGGCGGGGTCCAGCACCAGGGGCAGGGTGGGGTCGTAGGAGCCCAGGCGGAAGGTGTAGGATTGCCGATTGGCGATTGCCGATGGCGGATGGTCGGCGTCGGGGACAAGCCGGTCCCTTCGCTTACGCTCAGGACAAGCTTCGGCAAGAGCGTAGGCAACGGAGACGGGAACGCGCCGGCCGTCTATCTCCTGCCAGGCGGCAGGGGTGTCGTCCTGAAAGCCGCCCGCGGGCGTGGTCACCGCCAACTGCCCGGCGGCGTTGAGCGTCACGCCCGTGGCCCCGCGGTAGGCCAGGCGAATCTGGGTGGGGTCGGCACCAGGATGGACGATGAACTCGTACTTCAAGCGGTTGACCGTGCCGTAATACACCAGGTCAATCCCCGGCCACAGGTCGGAGTAGACGATGCGGGCGTAGGTCGGCAGGCCGGTGCGCCACTGGTCGGGTGGCCCCTTGAAGAAACTGATCACCGCCTCCGTCCGGTCTTGCCCCACCGGCTCGACGCCGCGGTTGGCGCTCAGGAACTCCAGCTTCAGGGCATAGCGCTGCCGGCTGCCGGCCTCATCCTCCAGGCCGGTCAGCACAAAGGTGACCCCCTGGGCGGTGAAGTACAGCGTCTTGTCGCTGCCCTGCACGTAGTAGGCGACGCGGTCGTCCACCTGCCCCCGGTTCTCGACGAAGTAGAGAGGCAGTTGCGCCAGCGCCGCCTCGACCTGTGCTTTCGTCGCCGCATCGGGCTGGGCCATCTCCTGGGTCACATCCGGCGGTTGGATGTTGCTGGGGGCAGCCCGCGCCGCCGGAGGTGCCGCCGCGCTCACAGCCAGCCCGGCCAGCAGGGCGGCGATAACAAACACATAGAGCCCTCTGGCGAGGACGTGGGTGAGCTTGTTTTGGCTCATGGTGTCTCATCTCCTCTCGTGTGAAGAACACCTGCGCTGGTGTTTGATACTGTTGTCTGCTATTATAACGAAAAATAGGCCTTTTAGATACGGCTCAGAAGCGTGATTTCGCAAATTTTAACATTCTCGCCAAGGCGGGCGGATGATTCCCTATGGACTCCAGTTCAGCATCGCTATTGGTTTGAATGATGTCGAGAATTGATGTCAAATGCGATTGGCATTTCCCGGCGATTTGTGGTATAATAGAAGGCGGAGGAAATAGGTGAGCTCAGGGTGGTTTAAAAGCGGGTTCATGTGGCTCCTCATAGCGGCCGCCGCCGCGGTCATCCTCTTCACCATCTTCTCCCCGTCGAGGGAGACGCCCCCTTCGATGCCCATTGACCAGGTGGCCAGCGAGGCGAAAGCGGGACGGATCAGGAAGATCATCGTCTCTGGCGATGATCTGAAGATCGAGCGCATGGATGGGACGAAGGCCACCTCCCGCAAGGAGCGCAACGTGAGCGTCGTGGAGACACTGCGCGACCTGGGGGTCGGCGAGGAGGAGATAGAGGCGATCAGGTTCGAGATAGAGGGCCCCAACGAGTGGGGGAATTGGCTGGGCCTATTGAGTGGGCTATTGCCTGCCATATTCGTCGGGGCCCTGTTGCTCCTTATGATGCGCCAGGCCCAAAGCAGCAACACCCAAGCCCTCTCCTTTGGCAGGAGCCGCGCCAGGCTCTTCACCGGCGATAAGCCGACGGTCACCTTTGACGATGTGGCCGGGGTGGATGAGGCCAAAGAGGAGCTGCAGGAGGTGGTCGAGTTCCTCAAGGACCCTCGCAGGTTCACCGCCCTGGGGGCGCGCATCCCCAAAGGGGTTCTTCTGGTCGGCGCGCCGGGCACGGGGAAGACCTTGATGGCCCGCGCCGTAGCCGGTGAGGCGCAGGTGCCCTTCTTCAGCATCAGCGGCTCCGAGTTCGTGGAGATGTTCGTCGGTGTGGGGGCCTCCAGGGTGAGAGACCTTTTTAATCAGGCGAAGCGCCATCTCCCCTGCATCGTCTTCATAGATGAGATAGATGCCGTCGGCCGACACCGCGGCGCCGGGCTGGGCGGCAGCCACGACGAGCGGGAGCAGACCCTCAACCAGATCCTGGTGGAGATGGACGGCTTCGACACCGACACCAACATCATCATCATCGCCGCGACCAACAGGCCAGACATCCTTGACCCCGCCCTGCTCCGGCCCGGCCGCTTCGACCGTCGGGTGGTGTTGGATATACCCGACATGAACGGGCGTAAGGCCATCCTGGAGGTCCACGCTAGGGGCAAGCCCCTGGATGAAGATGTAGACCTGATGACGCTGGCCAAGCAGACGCCTGGCTTCACCGGGGCCGACATCGAAAACATGGTAAATGAGGCGGCCATCCTGGCCACTCGGCGCAACAAGGAGGCCATAGGCATGGCTGAGCTCGAGGAGGCGATAGAGAGGGTGATCGCCGGCCCGGAGAGGAAGAGCCGGCTGATCAGCGATGAGGAGAAGAGGATCATCGCCTACCATGAGGCGGGCCACACCCTGGCGATAAGGATGCTCCCCCACTGCGACCCCGTGCATAAGGTCTCCATCATGTCCCGTGGCCTGGCCCTGGGCTACACCATGCACCTTCCCGAGAACGATCGCTACTTACAGCCCCGCGCCAAGTTCATGGATGAGCTGAGCGGCCTCCTGGCTGGGCGAGCCGCCGAGGAATTGATCTTCGGCGATGTTACCACCGGCGCCGGCAACGACCTGGAACAGGCGACCATGCTGGCCCGGAAGATGGTCTGCGAGTACGGGATGAGCGAAACATTGGGCCCCTTGACCTATGGCCACAAAGAGGAGCTGGTCTTCCTCGGCCGGGAGATCGGGGAGCAGCGCAACTACAGCGAGGAGATTGCTTACCAGATAGATCAAGAAGTCCGCAACATCATCACCCAGGCCTACGACAGGGCTATGGAGATATTGAAGGCCCATAAAGACAAACTGATTGAGATCGCCGAACGGCTGATCGAGGAGGAGACCCTCGAGGGCGAAGAGCTTGAGGCGATGTTCGACTGAGATCTGCAGCGGAAATTGGTTCTGGCGGGCGGCTTTTGCCGCCCGTCAGGGTTTAAAGGGTATTGAGGGGAGAAAGTTGCGTATCGTCCTGATCGGACAGGCAGCCTTCGGCAAAGAGGTCCTCCAAGCCCTTTTGGATGAGTGCGAGGAGGTGGTGGCTGTCTACACCCCACCAGATTTGCCCGGTGAGAAGCCCAACCCCCTCAAAGAAGCGGCTGGGAAGTTAGGGATACCCCTCTGCCAGCCGAAAAGGATGCGCGATGCGGAGGTCTTCGCGGGGTATATTAAACTAAAGCCTGACCTTAACGTGATGGCCTTCGTGACCGACATCGTCCCCAAGAGCATCCTCAATTACCCAAGGCACAAAACCATCGAATATCACCCTTCTCTGCTCCCCAAGCACCGCGGAGGCAGCGCCATCAACTGGGCCATCATCAAAGGGGAGACGAAGACGGGGCTGACCATCTTCTGGGTTGACGAAGGGATTGATATGGGGCCGATCCTCCTTCAGAAGGAGGTTGACATCTCGCCGGACGATACCGTTGGCTCCCTGTACTTCAACAAACTGTTCCCCTTGGGGATAGAGGCTATGGTGGGGGCGGTTCGGCTCATCAAAGAGGGAAAAGCCCCACGCATTCCCCAGGACGAATCCCAGGCTACCTACGAGGGGCTATGCACCGAGGAGGACGCGATCATCGAATGGGCTCAGCCGGCGCAACAGGTCTATAACTTGATCCGAGGGACCGACCCCCAACCGGGCGCTACAACCGAGATCAACGGCCAGCCCTTCAAGGTCTTCGATTCGCGTTTACTGCCCGCCCAAGAGGGCAAAGCCCCAGGGGAGATAGTGGAGATCGCTCCAGGGGGCATGTTGGTGGCTGCCAACGGGGGTGCTATCCTGATCGGGAGGGTCCAGCGGAGGGGCCTCCCCAAAATGGCGCCTCAAGAGGCGATTGAACTCCTCAACTTGAGACCTGGTGCCAAATTAGGTTAAATTAAGGGGCTTGTGTGGGCTGTTGAAGGCGCCCCACACAAGCCCCTTTCCTCTCCATGCCCGACCTACGGTCAGCTCGCAGCCCGTAATGCCTCCCTCTGCGCCTCCAGCAGCTCCTTAATCCCCTTCTCCGCCAGGTTCAGCAGGCGATCCATGACCTCCCGAGGGAAGGGTTGTTTTTCAGCCGTGCCTTGGATCTCGACGAACCGGCCCTCGGCGGTCATGACCACGTTGAAGTCCACCTCCGCCTGGGAGTCCTCCTCATAGCAGAGGTCGAGGAGGGCTTCGCCGTTCACAAGCCCCACGCTGACCGCGGCGACGGCCGTCTTCAGCACCCGAGCTGGCAGAAGCCTGCCCCGTATCAGCTTGTCCAGGGCGATGGCCAGGGCCACGTAGCCCCCGGTGATGGAGGCGGTGCGGCTCCCCCCATCGGCCTGAAGGACGTCGCAATCCACGATTAAAGTGCGCTCCCCCAGGGCCTCCAGGTCAACGGCGGCCCGGAGCGAGCGCCCGATGAGGCGGCGGATCTCCTGCGTCCGGCCCCTGAGGCCCTTGATCTCGCGAGGGGTGCGCACCTGTGTCGACCGGGGGAGCATGGCGTACTCGGCTGTGACCCACCCCTGGCCCGTGCCCTGGAGGAAGAAAGGCACCCTCTCCTCCACGCTCACAGCGCAGATGACCTGCGTCGCCCCCACCTTGATCAGCGCCGACCCCTCGGCATAATCGAGGTAGCTTGGGGTGATGCGCACCGGCCGGAGTTCATCGTTGGCGCGGCCGTCAATTCGCAGCATTTGTTTATCCGATCTTTGTCCCGCAGTTGGGGCAGAACTTGGAGCCCGCCGGCACCTCAGCTCCGCATTGGGGGCAAGTCACTCCGCCGATCTTAGCTCCGCACTGGTTGCAGAACTTCGAGCCGGCTGGAATCTGAGCACCGCAACTGGGACATGCCATCGTCGCCGGAGCTCCCGGCTGCATGGCCTGGGCCATCATCTGGGCCATCATGGCGCCCATGCCTACACCGGCACCCAAACCCATGCCTGCCTGGGCCGCACCCCCGGCTGCGGCCGCGCCGCCGGCCCCAGCTGCCTGCGACAGAGCCAGCGCGGCCTTATACTGCATATAGGCCCGCATGTCGCCGATGGCGCCCATGGCCGCCCGCTCATCAATGGCCCTCTGGGTCTCCTCCGTGGGGCTGATGGAACTGATGTAGAGGGATTTGAGGTCAATGCCCAGAACCTTGAAATCGTCCTGAACCTTGGCCTTGGTGGCGCCCCCTACCTCGTCGAAGAGGGCTGGCAGGCCGAAGAGCCCGGCCTTGGTCTCGCCCAGCAGGTCGGTCAGCTTGGCCACGATGATGCCCCGCAGGAAGTTCTCGATCTGGCCGGTGCGGTAGATGCCCTGGACGCCCACGATCTTGTTGACGAAGAGCTGGGGGTCGTTCACCTGCATGGAGTAGGTGCCGAAGGCGCGCAGGCGCACCATCCCCAGATCGGCATCGCGCAGGGCGATGGCCTCGGGCGTGCCCCACTTCATGTCCACCATCTCCACCATGTTGACGAAGTAGACCTCGGCCTTGAAGGGCGTCTCGCCGCTGAAGGCTACCCCCAGCAGGTTGACCAAAAGCGGGATGTTGGCCGTGGTGATGGTGTGGCGGCCAGGTCCGAAGGTGTCCAGTGCCTTGCCGTCCCGGAAGAAGACGGCTGACTGGGACTCCCGCACGATGAGCTGGGAGGCGATACGGAAGTCACCTGAGCCCTGCTCCGGCACTCGGCGGACCATCTCCTGCTCCCCCTGGTCAGCGACCTCGATGATATCGAAAATCCGTGGCATGGTTATCCTCCTTTTTTCAGCGTCTTAGCGCCGTAGCAGCTTAGCGTCCTAGCGTATTTCGCTGAGATGCCTCGCCGCTAAGACGCTACAACGCTTGTAGTATTACATCTTGCCTCTTGGTGAAGGTCCCGTTGAGCTGTTCCAATGTGGCGACCAAATCGTTGGCCATAGCGGTTGGGTCCTCATCCTTCGTCGCTGCGGCGGCCAGCCCGTTAATCGCCTCGGCCACCTGGGCGGCCCCATCGGCCAGGGCGCTGTCGAAAGTGTACAGGGCATCCAGCTCCTCCTCGCGCACCTTGACGGCGTCGAACCAGCCGCCGTAACCGTAGCTGGCCGTCTTGAGGCGGTCAATGAGGAGCTGCAACTTCATCATCGCCCTCTCCAGCGTCGCCACAGTGGCTAGCTGGCGCTTCTCGGTCAGTTGCGCCTGAACCCCGCTCAGCCGGCCTCGCTGCTCCTCGAACTGGCGAACCAGGTGCATCCGGAGCAGCTTGTCGGCCTCGCGGCGCACCTCCTTCTCCTTGTAGCCCCTGTAGCCGGGGATGACCTTCATCAACCTCTCCAGCCCTCCCAGGCCCCCGGTGATTTTCCCTTTAATGTCCACGCTTTGTAGCCCTCCTATCACAATGTTTGTCTGCTTTCGCAAGGTAACGGCTTGAAGGCCGCCCCAGATTTTGGGCCCGAAGGTTACAATGCCGGTCTCTGCTCCTTAAAACCGAGGAGCCTCCTCGCAGCCATCTTGAAATCCACAAGCCGCCTTGCTACGGTGTAAACCATCGCCGCCAAGGGGTCGGCTATGTCGTATTCGTAATGGAGGTACGTCCCCCTCAGCTTCACCTTTCGAAGGAGAGCCTCCTCGATGGGTGTGCCGGCGAAGATTTGCAGGCGGTTTAACATGTCAATGGTCGCCTGCTTGTCTCCCAAAACCCCCGCCCTTTTCAGGAAGTTAACATTCTCCACCAGATCCTCCAATTTGGTATCGGGATCGAACATGATGAAGCCGATGGCCATATTCAAGCCCAGTCGTTTAAGGGTCTCGAGGGCCTCCAGATTTTGGGCGACGGTCACGCCCTTCTCGAATCGGTCTAGCACCTCTTGCACCCCTGACTCGATGCCAATGAAGACCCTCCTCAATCCCGCCTCTTTTAAATGGGAAAAGAGGTCCGCCTCGACATCGTCGGCCCTACATTGGATGCTGAAGTTGATCCGAAGCCCTCTCGAAAGCACCTCCTGGGCGAAACGTCGGGCCCTGTCTTTGCCGGCCTGGCCCGGGCCGATGAAATTGGCGTCGTGAAAGAATAACTTGCTTACGCCAAACCCCTTTTGCAACTGTTCGATCTCATCGGTCACGTTTTTTGGGCTGCGTGCCCTATACCTCGGGCCGGCGCTGAGCCCGTAGAAGGAAACCACGCTGCAGAAGGCACACCTGGCATAACAGCCGCGGCCGGAGAGGAGGCTGGCGTACCCGCTGCTCCTCAGCGCCAAGGGAAGGGTATCTCTCTCCGGGAAGGGCAGGCTGTCGAGATCCCTGATCAGCGGACGGGTCGGATTGCAGACGACCTCGTCCCCATCGCGATAAGCGATGCCGTCAACGCCTTTCCAATCGCCCCCCTGGATCAATGCCGTCACCAGCTCCAGGAACGTCTCTTCTCCCTCGCCCCTTACAATCGAATCTATGCTGGGGAAGCCTTTGAGCAGGTTTTCGTAGGCGAAGCTGGGAAAGAAACCTCCCACGGTGATATGGGCTTTCAGGCCTCTGGACCGCAGTATACCGGCCATCTTTAGGGGCCCAAGTGCCCATTCCTGATAGGGGACAGAGATTCCCAAGACCTTAAACTGCCTCTTGGCGATCTCTTCAACGGTCTGTGAAAAGCTTAACCCTTTTAACGGCGCGTCAATTATCTCAACCTCATAGTTACCTTTCCTCCTCAACATCGCTGCCAGGTAGGCCAGGCCCAAGTGCTCCGTCGGGTTATCCAGTTTAAGGGGAGGGTTAACCAACAAAACATCCATCATGGCCTCTTCTGACAAGCTGTCTCCCCCTCTTCTCTCCATAAGTCGCTTCACCCCCTTTCGGGGAGACAGCCTGTCATCAGCTCATCCTTTGCCAAGCCCAGATCGTCCATCACCACGATGCCCTTCTCCAAGGCTTCCACGATGGAAGGGTGGCGTTTAGCCAGGAGGGTCTGAAACTCGGTGAGCGTGTAGCCCTTGGGCTCCAAAGGGGGCTCAAGGCAGGAATAAAGGAGGTCCATCCGCGTCAAATAGTGAAGTGGCAACCCCTCGGAGACGATCAAGATGTCCACGTCGCTTCCCAGGTTGAAATCGCCCCGAGCTACCGAACCGTAGACGATAGCTGTGAGTCTGCCCAGCTTCTTTTGCAGCCTCTCGGCGTAGGCCTGGGCCATCTCTAACCACCTCTCTTGCTGCCTCCGTCTTTCTTCCACGATCTTAAACATAGTGTATCTTTACCTATCTAACAGCGTCTATCACCTCCTGAGCACAACTGAGGGCCTCTTCGGCTGTCTCTCGATCGTAGAATTCAAAAGGGCTGCCCATAGGGTAAGCGTTTGGGTAGCGCGGAGGGATGTAATGGCGGTCCAGGGTCCGGGTACATCACTGGATCTCCTCAGGAAAAGGGAGCCCCTGCTCCCTGGCCTCGCCGAGAAGCCTGAGGATGGAATGGCCGAAGGCCAGCAAGCCAAAACCACGCAGGAGGCCCTTCACTGCGTATTCAGCGGTCTGTTGGGCCTTGAAACAGGCCCAAGCGTAATCGCCCTCAGAAGCATACCTTTGGGCAGAGGCAAGGCTGTGCTCCGCCTGCCTCATCCAACGGGAGAACTCCTCGTTATCGAAAAGCGCTTTTGCCACGAAGTCGGCCCCCCTCTGATGAGATGTCTCGCCTGGCCCTGTCCTACAGTTCCTCTGGCTAGGGCGATGACGAACGTTCTCCCCTCTAATGGAAGGGCTTCGCCTTCCGATCCTAGGGAGAGCGTTCGTCAGAGACATCTCATCATCACAAGAATATCTCTGTCCCGCAATAGGGACATCTTACCACGCCCTTGCCGGCCAGCCCCAGCTCCCCCCCGCAGTTGGGGCACTTGTTGGTCCGCAACTCCCTCGCCTCCTTGGCGTAGAGCATCCCTTCATCCCAGTTGATGTAGCCGGTAAAGAGCCCTTTGCCCACTAAGTCGTAGACATACTTTTTGACCTGGTCGCGGGTGAGGCCCATCTCCAAAGCAACATCGGCGACGCGCACCTGGCCTTGAGTCTGCACCATGTCCAGCACCCTCCTCTCCTTCCCCAGCTCGACGAACTCCTTCGCCTCCGCCCGCCCCCTCACGAAGATGTAGCCCCCAGCGGCGAGGAAGGGAATGGCCAGGACAAGGACCATCACCAGGCCCAGGGCAAAACCCGAGTAGCGCAGCGTCCCCTCGGCCAGGCCCGACAACAGCCAGAGGGTGACCGCTAAGCCGATGATCAGCCCCACGACGATCAGGATGACCCCGACGATCCTGCCTTGTCCGATCAATCTATGCCCTCCTTGCTCTCCATGTTTTCGCCTAAACGAAACCTCTCTCCGTTTGCTCACGGAGTTCTGCGTTCTTCCAATCTGCGCGTTCTCTCACATGATTCGGAGAGAGGTTTCGTTTTTAGCCAGCACCGCCGCCCCCGCCACCACCTCCACCGCCACCTCCCCCACCTCCGCCACCGCCGCTCCAGCCACCGCCCGATCCAGCGGGCGCGCTGGAAAGGATGCTGCCGGCTGCGTTGAGCATGGAGACGAGACCATCGCTCATCCCCTGTAAGGAGCCAGCCATCCCCTCGCTCACCTCCTGGAGGGAGGGTGCACGCCCGCCCTCGACCGGGCCGGCGCTGATCCCTCCGCGGCGAGGAGGACGGCCGGTTACGATGATGGGAGGGTAGGTTCCATACCAAGACGGCGCCGGCGCACCAGCGGCCGCGAACTTGCTCACCCAGCTTTTCTCCAGGCCAAAGGCGATGGCGTAAGGCAGATACTTGTCAAAGATGTCCTTTGCCTCTCGCAGGTCGGCATATTTTTCGATGTTGGCCAGGTATCGCTTGAAGGCCCTCCATTTAGCGGCGGCCATAGCGCCCGCCCAAGTCTTGCGGGGCATGAACCGCCCGAAAGCTATCAACCCGATGGCCACGACAATGAAGCCGAGGGGGAGGCAGATGGCCGCTTCAGCGTAGGGCAATAAGGCCAGCAAGGCGAGGAAACCGAAAAGGATAGACAGGACGATGCCAGCGATGCCAACGGCCAAGTAGATGTTGCGTGTCCGTTCAGGGCTCCGCCGGAAGAAGCCTGCCTTCACCACCTCCTCGTACATCTGGTCCTTCAGCTTGGGGATGGCCTTGTAGAACCTCTCCTTCAGATCCGATAGCCTTATCAGAGAGTGCCTGCCAAAGAGTTTCCTGATCAGCGTCTGTTCGTACTGGCGCAAGGGCTGCTGGTCGTCAAGCAACTCGAAGGTGTAATCGCGATGGGTGCCAATGCCTAGGAAGCCAGGCTCTTGGACCTCGACCATCTTGATCACCCCCCGCCGTGCCAAGTCTACGATGCTGGCGATAATGTCCTTCATTTCAGCGTGCTCGTCGAGCAGCGTCCCCACCACGCCGGCTGGCAGGTCATCAGGGGGCTCGGCTAGGCGGTCGGCCACTGTGCCCACGGGCACATCCCGCCCCCTAGTGTACCACAGGATGTAGAGGCTGAGGAGGCCCCCTATGCTGACGAGGAGGCTGATGAGCCCTAAGGCCAGGTTGACCACTCGCTTGTATCGTTCCTCGTATTCGGCTTTCCTATCGGCCGCTGCCTGCCATGGTAAGGCAACGCCTTGGACGATGCCGTGGGGAAACTGAACCCGCACCTCCAGCTCCTGGCCCGGCCCTATCTCCTCCATAGCGGTGAAGACCACGGTGCGATCGTCGATCATCTCCCAGGTGGCGCGGGCCCCATAGGAATCAACCTTCTCGGCTCGTGCTCCCTCGGGCAAGTGGACAGTGACCGTCGAGGACCGCACGGGGAAGTCGCGATCGGGGAAGACCGCCTTCCACCAGAGCTGGTCCCCGCCTTCATAGAAACGCAGCCCTCCTTTGACCGTGTACTTGAAGGTGAAAGTGCGGGCGGCGTCGCTGGTGTAGGGATACCACCAAGTGATCCTGAAATGGCCATCCTCGCGTGAAGTAGAGTAGGTATACTCGCCTTCGCCTCCCGGTTCATACCGACGGCCCCCCTCCCAAACCTCGACATCGGTGATGTCCTCCAGCTTGTCGGTGGGGATGTCGCGGTAGGCGTAATGGAATCTGCCGCTAGTGAAGACGAACTCCTGGATCTCAACGATCCGAATATCGGAATCAGGCAGAACCGTTATGTCTACGTCAAGCCGTCTCCAGTAGTAAGTCTTCTCCTCTGCTAAGCTATCCCCTATAATGCGATGAAAATGGGAGGGTAACCTGCTCCCGGCTTGGGCGACCTCAGTGGCGCTGAGCATCAGTGCCAGGATGATAGCCAACCATAATAACCTGCCTCTTTTCATACTGCCCTCCTGTTAAAAGTGAAAAATCTCTTGCTGCTATTATACCCTATTTTGGGGCAAAAGGCAACGCCAACAGGAGTGCTCAAGGAGGACGTGTTAGAAGGCCCTTTCTTCTTATGGCCTTTACAAACCCACCGTATTTTGATATAATTTGAATGGGCTTAACAGGCAGGAACGGGTATGGGGAGATGTTCAGAGAGGTTTGAGCATGCCCAGGGAGAGTTTGCAAGGGTTCTCCTCTGAAGAGCTCTACACAGGTGTCAGCCAGGCTCGGAGACCCCTTGCGAGGATACTGGTAATAGATGATGAACCCGATGTGGTGGAGCTCTGCAGGCGCATCCTGGCATCGGAGGGCTACCTGGTGAAGGGGGCGACCAGCGGTCAGGAGGCTCTGGAGATGGCCAGGGGAGAGCCCTTCGACCTCCTTCTGGTGGACATCAGGATGCCGGACATGGACGGCATGGAGACATACCAAGCCATCAAGAGGCTCAACCCAGAGGTGGCCGGGGTGATCATCACCGCCTACGGCTCCATAGAGAGGGCCATAGAGGCCATCAGGCTGGGCTTTTCCGGCTTCGTGACCAAGCCCTTTGCCCCTGAGGAGCTGGCCCTGGCCGTGGGCCAAGCCCTGGCTAGGAGGGGGCTGGAGATGGAAAATGCCCGCCTGAGGGCCCTCATCCCCCTCATCGAGCTGAGCAGGGCCTTCATGGGCACCACCGACCTGGACGAGCTACTGAACCAAGTGGTGCATGTGGCCAAAAGGGAGACGAAGGCAGACCGGGTCTCCTTGATGCTCCTGGACGAGGCGAGTGGGGAGCTGATTATCGAGGCCTCAGTAGGCCTCCATCGGGTTTTAGCAACCGAAGCGAGGGGGAAGATTGGGGAGGGCATCGCCGGCTTGGTGGTGAAGAGGAAGGAGCCCTTGCTTTTGAATGAGGAGACGCCCATTGACCCTCGGATCAGGGAGGCGATGAGGGGGGAGGTCTCCTCGGCCCTCTGTGTGCCCTTAAAGGTCAAGGACCGGGTCATCGGGGTGCTCAACCTCGCCAAGCTGGGAGGCCCTCTCTTCACCGAGGGTGATTTGGAGATGGCCTCCATCCTCTGTGGGCAGGCGGCCATCGCTATCGAAAACGCACGGCTCTACGCCGAGGTTAACAGGCTGGCCATAACCGACGCCCTTACAGGGCTCTACAATCGGCGCTGGTTCGACATCCAACTGGATAAGGAATTTAACCGAGCCATCCGTTATGGGCATCCCTTGAGCTTGGCGATGGTGGAGGTGGATCACCTCAAGAAGGTCAACGACAAGTGGGGACACCAAGTTGGAGATCTGGTTCTGCAAACCATCGGTCGGGTGCTTAAAGCTAACTCCAGACAGATAGATGTGGCTTGCCGCTATGGCGGCGATGAAATGGCCATCATCCTGCCCGAGACCGATAGGGAGGGGGCACTGAAGGTTGGAGAGCGCTTGCGCGCTTTAATCGAGGAAGCCCCTATTGAGGGAGGGGAAGGACAAGAAATAGAAAGTGCTTCAGTGACGATCAGCCTAGGAGTGGCGACATACCCCACTGATGCAGCCAACAAGGAGGAACTGATTCGACACGCCGACCAGGCCTGCTATCTGGCAAAGCAACAGGGAAGGAATAGGGTTTGCAGTTGGTTAGAGTGCTCTGCTGATGCCCAGGTTGGAGAGATCAGGGGAAACCCTTCCCCTTAGGGTGTGGGAGTGGCTTTGTTGATCCATAGAAGCACAACAGGGTGCTCCCATATCTCCGTTGGTCAACCAAATGGAGGGTCTTCAGATTAAGGGCTTCGTACTCTTTGGGGTGGATCTGGGCTATAGCCAGGCCATCCTGAGCGAGGAGGGCTTCCTCGTCCAGGGCCTGCAGAGTCCTCACCCATAAACCCTTGTGCTGAGGCGGGGCTATATAAATTATGTTAAATTGGACGTCGGCCTGCTTTCTAATGAACTTGAAGACGTCTTGACGGACCACCTTCGCCCTGTCGGCCAGGGCGGTGGCCTCCAAGTTGCGCCTGATGACCTGGACGGCCTTCCAGCTGGCCTCCACGAAGATCGCTCCCCGTGCCCCCCTGCTCAGAGCCTCGATGCCCACGCCCCCTGTGCCGGCGAAGAGGTCGAGGAAGAGGGCATCCACCACCTTATCCCCTAAGACGTTGAATAGGGATTCCTTTACCCTGTCGGCGATGGGTCGGGTGGCGTGGCCCGGCACCGAGAGCAACCTCCTCCCCTTCGCCTCCCCAGCGATGACCCGCATCGCGAACCTCCTAATGCTCCTCCCCGATAGAAACCAAATCTCCATCAAGGGAGAGCTTCCGTTTCCAAGCTTTTCAACCGCTCAAAACGAGAACTCTCTCCGTCTGCTGACGGAGTTATTGCACTATTCTCGTTTATGCTTACTCTCATATTTTTCGGAGAGAGTTCTCGTTTCCCGCAGCTTATCCCACTTCTCACGGTATCCGGCCAGCTTCTCTCGCTCCCTCCCCACCACCTGGGGCGGGGCCTTGGCCAGGAATTCCTCATCAGCCAGGAGCTTCTCGGCGCGGGCTATCTCCCCCTTGACCCCTTCCATCTCCTTCGCCAACCGCTCCCTCTCCCTCTCGAGATCAACCATCCCCGCCAGGGGAAGGTAGACCTCAACGCCGCCGACCACCAGAGCCGAAGCCCTCGTTGGCCTCCCCTCCAGCCTTTCCTCGATGTGCAGCTTATCGGCACCAACCCGCGCCAGGGCAGCGATGACATCTGCTTGGGAGGCGACCAGGCCCCGTTGCCCCCCGGCGGCGATGATGGCCTCAATGCGGCGGCTTGGCTCCACCCCATACTCGGTGCGGGCGTTGCGGATGGCACGCACTATATCCATGATCAACCCCATCTGGCCCTCGGCCTCCTCGTCAATGGCCTCCTCATCCGCCTCCGGCCAGGGAGCGATCATGATGCTCTCCTCTCTCCCCTCCCCTCTCTCCCCTCTGAGGTGCTGCCATATCTCCTCGGTGACGAAGGGCATAAAAGGATGCAGGAGGCGAAGGGTGCGCTCAAGCACGTGGAGGAGAACTTGCAAAGCCACCTCTTTAGCCCTCTCGTCCCCCCCATAGAGCCGGATCTTGGAGATCTCTATGTACCAGTCGCAGTATTCGCCCCAAAGAAAGTCGTGAATCTGCCTTCCTGCCTCGCCGAGTTGGTAATTATCCATAAGGCGAGTAACCTCCTTGACCAGGCGGTTATGGCGGGAGAGGATCCAACGCTCCGGCAATGACCAATGTCCAATGACCAATGACCAATTGGGATTTGGGATTTGGTCATCGGTCATTTGCGCCAGCACAAAGCGCGCCGCATTCCATATCTTGTTGGCGAAGTTCCTGGCCGCCTCCACCCGTTGCATGCTCAGGCTCATGTCGTTGCCCGGAGTGGACCCCGTGGTCAGGGTGAAACGCAGGGCGTCGGTGCCGTATTCGTCCATTACCACTAAAGGGTCAACCACATTGCCCAACGACTTGGACATCTTCCGGCCACGCTCGTCGCGGATGAGGCCGTGCAGGTAAACGGTGCGGAAGGGTATCTCGCCGGTCATCGCCAGGCCCATCATGACCATGCGCGCCACCCAGAAGAAGAGGATGTCGTAGCCCGTCTCCATCACGCTGGTAGGATAGAAATAGCGCATGTCCTCGGTGTCGTCGGGCCAGCCCAGGGTGGAGAAGGGCCAGAGGGCCGAACTGAACCAAGTGTCCAGGACGTCCTCGTCCTGGTGGATGTTTCCGCTGCCGCAATGCTGACAGGATTCGAGCGTCTCCTCGGCCGTGACGCTCATCTGACCGCAGTCGTTGCAGTACCAGACGGGGATGCGATGGCCCCACCAGAGCTGGCGGGAGATGCACCAGTCGCGGATGTTCTCCATCCAGTTGAAGTAGATCTTCTCGAAGCGCTTGGGGATGATGCGGATGCGACCCTCCCGCACCACTTCGATGGCCGGCTCAGCCAGGGGCTTCGTGCGCACGAACCACTGTTCGGATATCCTGGGCTCAATCAGCGTCCTGCAACGGTAGCAGCGGCCGGGGGCATGGCGGTGACCCTCCACTTTAACCAAAAGGCCCTCCCTCGCCAAATCCTCCACCATCCGTCGGCGGCATTCGAAGCGGTCGAACCCCGCATAGGTCCCGGCCTCCTCGTTCATCGTCGCATCCTCATCCATCACGTTTATCTGGGGTAAATGGTGGCGCTTCCCCATCTCGTAGTCATTGGGGTCGTGGGCAGGGGTCACCTTCACCGCCCCCGTGCCAAATTCCCTGTCCACCGCCTCGTCGGCGATGATGGGTATGCGCCGCCCGAGGGCTGGCAGGATGGCCGTTCGGCCCACGAGTTGCCTATAGCGCTCGTCCTCGGGATGGACGGCAACCGCCGTATCGCCCAGGATAGTCTCCGGCCTTGTCGTAGCCACGGTTATGAACTTGGTGGCCCCGGCGGCCCAACTCCCGCTGCCCCACTCGCCTCTCGGCGTTTGCCATTCCTCGTTCACCAGCGGATAGCGCACATACCAGAGCTTGGCCTCCTCCTCCTCGTGCTCCACCTCCAGGTCAGCTAGAGTCGTCCCGCAGCGGGGGCACCAGTTGATGATGTATTCCCCCCGGTAGATGAGGCCCCTTTTGTAGAGGCGCACGAAGGCCTCCTGCACCGCGCGGCAGAGGTCGGGGTCCATGGTGAACCTCTCCCTCGTCCAATCGCAGGAGGCCCCCAGGCGGCGGTGCTGGTTGGCGATGATAGGTCGGTATTCGCGCATCCACTCCCAGACGCGCTCCAGGAAGCCCTCCCTTCCCAATCCCTGTCGGGTAAGCCCCTCCTTGGCGATCTCTTTTTCCACCACGTATTGGGCGGCGATGCTGGCATGGTCCTCGCCTGGAAGCCAGAGGGTAGGCTCGCCCCTCATGCGGTGGTAGCGGATCATGATGTCCTCGAGGGTGGCGGTGATGGCGTGGCCCAGGTGCAGCTCCCCGGTCACATTGGGCGGGGGCATGGAGATAACGAAGGGCCTCTTCGATCGGTCAATCTTGGGGGTGAAATAACCCTGTTTCTCCCACCACTCGTAGAGGCGCCTCTCCACCGCCTGCGGATTGTAGGTTTTGGGCATCCTCATTTCGCTCATTTCATCTCTCCTCCCGATTTCTCTGCGATCAAGATCTGGCGATTGCTCTCGACATATTGAAAAGCCCCTCTCGCCAAGGACGAAAGGGGCTCCCTTGCAAAGCCTCTCCCCGCAAGGGCACAAACAATTCGAACAGCAAGAGGGGGAGAGGCTTTGCAACCTTCCGCGGTACCACCTCGCTTCTGGTCAATCGATCAGATAAGCCGCTCATCCGTTTAATCGGCTTAATCGGCTGACCAGCTCTCCTTTCGCTATAACGGGCTCACCCGTATTGACCCTACTGCAGAGGCTATCTGCCATCAGCCAAATCAACTCCCAGGCGACCTTCGGCGGGCATCCCCGCGAGGAGCTTTCAGCCGCGACCCCTCTTCTCTACCGGGTCCGATCCGCCTACTCCTCCTGTTCACCGTCTTTCGCTAATCAAACGTCTTTGGGCTTAACGTTTTAGGCATACACACAGTGCCCAAAGGGCATCGAGCGCAGCGCTAGGCGATGTCACGGGCCTCACCGATACACCTTTCGACGATGTCGTATCCTTGTCACCCGAATCAATCGCGCTTGGTCATCAATTTCGTAGACCACACGATATGAACCAACCCGAATGCGATATAGACGTTCGTGTCCCCGTAGCTTCCGCGCTCCCCTGGGGCGAGGATTCTCCCGCAGTGCCTCTATTGCCACAGCAACACGACGCTTAATCTCATCCTCTAGGGAGCGGAACTCCTTCGCCGCCGAGGTGGCGAATTCGACCTCATACACTACTTCTCGGTTTCTCCTCTCCCATCACCTCGGCCTTCAATTCCTCCCAGCGCACGGTTGGTTCATCTCGGCGTGATTCCGAAACCAAAATGTCGTAAATGTCTTCCCAAAGTTCGCCCCATTCTTCTAAATTGATGATGACTGCCGTCTTCTTGCCGGTATCATCTATTACAAATTGAATACCTTTCATCACACTACCTACTCCTCCTGTTCACCGTCTTTCGCTCATGAGATTATTTCGGCGTTCGGAGAAGTCACTTTACGTCAAGGACTGGCCCTTTCGATAGCAAGCGGTAATTCGGCACGCTCACCAGTGGCTTCGTTGATGACCAAAAGCTTGCCTGTATCCTCACGCCATAGCTGCTCATTCGCGTTTAACAGCTCGATGCCGTAGATCGTTCCATCGGGAGCCATGTCTACGACTAACTCGTCGCTGATCCGAATCGTCTCCACTTCAGTCCGCTTCTCTTGAAAACGAATGTAAGCGATGTTGTAGCGGGGATCATAAGAGAATCTCATAGTACGCTCTCCTCTCCAAGCACTCAAAAGTAGCGTGTGATGATCGTGATGACCAACCAATCGTCGCCTTCCCGAACAGCGTAGGCCTCCACCTGCTTGGTCCTGTAATGCTTACCTCGCCACTCACTATTAAACGGGAAGTTACGTCGAAAGCCAGTGCGTCCAAACTTCGCCGGGAATTGTTCGCCTTGTCCGACTGTGGCTCTTACCTCATCCTCAGTAGCGCCGCGCTCTCCCATACGCTCTCGGGCATGCGGGTGAAAACGAACCGCCATAGTTCGACTTCTTTCAATGTCTCGACTGCTTCGTTCAAGCAACATGTATCTTCATCCCGCCGGTCTCCTTCTCTGCCAACCCCAGACCTGACGCGCTCTCGCCTTGTGAGAGCGCATCCCCACCCACTCCTCCTGTTCACCGTCTTTCGCTCATCAGATGTTTTTCGGCTTAACGGTATCAGCATACACGCAGTGCTTGACCGAGGGGAGGGCATTGAGCGTCAGCGTTGTGTATGCCGTGTTAGATGAAGTTGCGGCTTCCTCAGTTCACCCCCGAGGCTCTCGTCGTGTTAAGATGTTGAAATCATGCGCGCTTATCCTGCACGTCGCCTGGACAAGCCACGCCCAAGATTTGTTCAAGTCTCGGCCTCGGAAAGCATCCAACTGACTTCTTACGGCGGCATCAAGAACAACAGGCTTATCCAGATAGAGCTGAACGCTGTCCAAACGAAACACCCACGGATATGTTTCGGGATGGCGGACTTTGTGATGTAGTTTTTTCTCAGGCGTCGAGATCACTTTAGCATGGGCAACTATACCTTTCGTGGTAGCGTAGAAGCATATCCAATCCCCTGGTTTTAGATGTTTTCTCCCGGGTGTCCTTTCGCCAAAGGCATAAATTCGTTCCTGACCAACAAGAGTCCGGATGCACTCTTCTGCTGTTTCTTCTTCGTAGGATTTCACAGGAGTAAGCCAGTAAGCAACCTCCTCTGGCAATTCCTCTACTTTGCCTTCTGTTGGCGGTTCTGGAAGTGAGGGTTCCTTCGGCTCGGCGACTAAACGTGCCATAAGGTCAACTACTGAATCAATCGTCGGACCCGATGGACGTATCACAGCCAGGATGTCTTCGTGGCTGATATCGTATTCGTTCATCATTTCGGCCAAGGATAGCAGAGACTCCACGGAGATAATCCGTAGCTGATGTGTTCTCTTTTCAGCCAGAATAGCATTTTCCAGTTGCCGAATTTCAGGATCAGGGCGTCCAACCACATAGAGTCCTAATGCGCTATCCCAATTGGGGATTTTCTTCTCAGAAATCAATTCGTCCACATAGCCTACAAGAGTAGCAGCCTTTACGGCATAAACGTCAGTTGTTTTGACTTCAACGACGATGTGAAAGTTTGTTGGGGATTTCCAGTGCCCATCAAACCCAATTTGCCCTTGAACACCATGATAGCGTCCAAAGGCCACTTCAAATCCCAAGAAGCGCCCAAGGTGATTGACCAAATCCTGTAGAGCACGGTTGTATTGATCACCTGAATTTCTCAGACATTCCTCAACCTCGTCTCGGACTTGGCCAACCTCAATAACATTTTCTTTCAGGAAACGACGAAATCGCTCCCGAGGAGTTTCATCTCCTGGGGAGTCATCCAGCTTGCCTACGAGAGCCAAGATTTGATTTAGGGTGATGCTCATCTTTCCACCTTATCAAGCCGCAATTTCGGTCTAACTCTCTGTTAACGAAGTACTTCGTTAAACATGGCAAAAATCATTAGTAACACGAACCCCTTGTGTTAGTTTCTTCGAATGGCTCCCCCCCTTCCCCCACTAACACATTTTAACCCATATCCCAGAAAGTGTCAAGCACCTAACAGCCTTTCGATGAAGCCGATGGAATAAGCCCCAGCAAAGGCAACGCATAGGGTCTTCACAGTCTTGCCCAGCCAACAGCTCAAGAGGAAGGTCCCCAGGGGGAAGCGCAGCGCCCCCGCGGCGATGCCCGCCAGGTCGAAGAAGGGGTTGGGGATCAACGATAGGGCGAAGATGGTAGCAACCCCGTTGCGCCTCATCCAGGCCTCCAGCCGCTCGTATCTCCCTCGGTCCTCGACCACAGCCTTCCCCCCATAGCCGGCCATATACCCCGTCAGCTCGCCCAGGGCCTCGCCCACTCCAGCCACCAGCCCGACGATGGCTGGGTTGAAAACACCCCCACCAGCGAAGACGGCCATCAAGCTGGGCACGGGAAAGATGACAGTGGCATTCCCCAACAGGCTGATCAGGAAGACGCCAGGATAGCCATACCCTGCCAGCTCCCGCAGCCTCTCGCGATAGAGGGCGATGAGAGCCGTGATGAGAAAGGCCATCGTCAGCGCCATCAGGCGCAAGAGCCTTCGAGTTGAAGCCTTCACGCTGAAGCCAACCACTTGCTTCCTTCTCATTCGAGCGACCTATTCGGCGCGCCTATCCTGATGACCCTCGCCCCTCCCCCCCGCAGGCCTTTAGTGGCGTTGACTGTATCAATGACCAGTTTAGCGTGTTTCACGATCCAGCCGTAGTCGTAGCTGGTGTGCCCGGCGACGATCACCACACAGTCGCTGGCGGCGAGCACCCCCTCGGCTAGGGGGACGGATTGCAGGGTTAGCTCGCCGCGATAGAAGACATCTCGGCCCACCCGAAACCGGGGGATGTAGGGGTCGTTATAGGTCACCTCCGCCCCCCTCTCCAGCAGGAGCTCCATCACCCGTTGGGCAGGAGAGTTGCGGGCATCGTCCACATCCCGCTTGAAGGTCACCCCCAGGATGAGCACCTTGGCCCCGCGCAGGCATCTGCCCTCCTGGTTGAGCCCCTCGCTTATCTTCTCCACCACGTGGTAGGGCATATCCTGGTTGACCTCGGCAGCCAGCTCGATGAACTTGGTGTAGAAGTCGTACTCGCGGGCCTTCCACGAAAGGTAATAGGGGTCTACAGGTATGCAATGCCCACCCACCCCTGGCCCAGGGTAGAAGGGCATGAAGCCAAAGGGTTTGGTCGAGGCGGCCTCGATCACCTCCCAGATGTCTATGCCCATCCGCTCGCAGAGGAGGGCCAATTCGTTGACGAAGGCGATGTTCACGCTGCGGTAAAGGTTCTCCAGGAGCTTGGTCATCTCCGCCACCTGAGGGGAGGAGACGACGTGTACCTGGGGCGTTAGCTGAGCCAATAGCCGTCTGGCGACCTCCGTACAGCGGGGGGTGAGCCCTCCCACCACCTTGGGCATGTTCCTGACGGTGTGCTCCCGGTCGCCAGGGTTGATCCGCTCCGGCGAGAAAGCGAGATGGAAGTCCTTCCCCGCCTTCAGCCCTGAGGTCTCCAAGATGGGCAGCACCTCCTCCTCAGTGGTGCCAGGGTAGGTTGTGCTCTGCAGGACGACCAATTGGCCCGGCTTAAGGCGAGGGGCGATGCCTTCAGCGGCGGCAACGATGTAGGATAGGTCCGGGGCCCTCATCTCCGTGAAGGGCGTGGGGACGCAGATGAAGATGATGTCCACGTCCCTCAGCACATCGTAGTCGGTCGTGGCCTCAAGTGCCCCCTGCTCTACCAGTTGAGCCACATCCTCGCTGGCCACGTCCCGGATATAGCTCTCGCCCCGTTCGATGGCCTGGACTCGCCTCTCGTCCATGTCCAGGCCGGTGACTCGAAAGCCGAGCCGCGCGAACTCGACGGCCAAGGGCAAGCCCACGTAGCCCAGGCCAATGACGCAGATATGCGCTGCCCTGCTTTGGATTCGACCTTCCAGATCCATATCAGCCTCCTAGAATCCAACCTGCTCCAGTTTCCATATGCCGAACAAGCCTACAAGGACAACTGCCGTTCCGACCGCATATGCCTCCACAACGCTGGCCTGGGTCAGGAAGAGGGCCAGCACCCCCAGTGCCCCGCAGATCAGATAGATGGCCATCACCGCCTCCCGCCGTGTCCACCCCATAGCTACCAGGCGATGGGAGAAGTGATCCTTGCCGGGATTGGTGATGGGGTTGAGGCCCCGCCTCAGGCGGGAGATCACCACCAAAGTGGTGTCGAAGATGGGCACACCCAAAACTAGGACGGGGATCATCCAGGTGACGATGTCCATCCTGCCTGGGAAACGCAATTTGATCCCCACCGCGGCCAGGACGAAGCCGAGGAAGAGGCTCCCCGTGTCCCCCATGAAAATGCTGGCGGGGTTGAAGTTGTAGAGGAGGAAGCCCAAGCAGGTGCCCAGGAGGGCGGCGGCCAGGCTGCCCACCAGGTACTGCCCACTCATGGCCGCCAAGAGGAGAAAGAAGGCGGAGGCAACGGTGGCCACCCCAGCCGAGAGGCCATCCATATTGTCCAGCAGGTTGAGGGCGCTGGTGATGCCCACCACCCACAGGATAGTCACCAGGAAATTGAGGATGGGGTGGGGTAGGAAGCTGACCTCGATGCCCGAGGCGATGAGTATCAGCGCTGCGATGGGCTGCCCCACCCCTACCTTGAGGAGGGGCCTCATCCCCCAGCGGTCATCCCAGAAGCCACAGAAGGAGACCAGCGTGGCCCCCAAGAGGATGCTCACCAGCTGCGAGACGTAGCGGCGGTTCCCGAAGAGGAGGAGGGCAAGGATGAAGGCCAGGTAGATGGCCGCCCCCCCCAGGCGGGGCATGGGCCTGGTGTGGATCTTGCGGGCGCTGGGCTGGTCCATCACCCCCAGGCGTGGGGCGATCATCCGGGCGATGGGCGTGCCGCCGATGGCAAAGACCAGGGCGGCGATGAAGATAAGCATGTAACTGATCATTTCTGTCCCTCCAACTGGGCGATGAAATCCTCCAGGGCCGTCCTATCGCCCTCCGGCGCCAACTCTAAGGCGGTTTTAGCCTCGGCGATGGCCTCAGCGATCTGCCCCAACTGCTGGTAGAGGAGGGCCAGGTTCTTGTGGCTGGCGTAGTCCCTTGGGGCCAGCTCCAGCACCCTGAGGTTCTCCTCCACCGCCTCCTGAAGCCGCCCCTGTTGGGCGTAGATGTAGCCCAGGGCACTGTGGGCCTCTACTAGGTTTGGATCCAAGGTCAAGGCTTGACTATAAGCCTCGGCCGCCTTATCCAGCTCGTTCTTGGCCAGGTAATCCTGACCCTGAGAGAGGTAACTCTGGATGAGCCCTTCGTCTGGGCTTAGCTGAGCGATGAATTCCTCCAGCTTCGCTCGCTCTCCCTCGGGGGCAAGCTCTAAGGCGATCCGGGCTTTGGCGATGGCCTCTTCGGTGCGCCCCAGCTCCTTATAAAGGAGGGCCAGGTTCTTATGGCTGGCATAGTCATTAGGAGCAACCTCGATAACTGCCAGGTTCTCCAGCACCGCCTCTTCGAGCTTCCCCTGCTGGGCGTACACAAGCCCCAGTAGGCTGTGGGCCTGAGGGGCCTTGGGATCGAGCTCGATGGCCCGCTTGTAAGCCTCCGCTGCCCGATCAAGGTTCTCTATCGCCCTGTAGGCATCGCCCAGCAGCAGATAGGTGTCGATATACTCCTTATCCAAACTCAAGGAGCGCTGGTACTTCTCGATAGCCTCGCCGTATTCCCCCCTGAAGTGATGGAGCGAGCCCCACTCGTTGAAGAGCTGGGCGCTGTGGGGGCTCAAAGCCGTGGCCTCCCGGTAGTATTCCAAGGCCCTGTCCAGCTTCTCCGCCCGTTCCACAGGGTCGTCCGTCATCTCCCCCCATCTGCGATATAGGCGCGCCAGGTTGGCAGTGTGGTCGGTGTTGAGGGGGTTAAGCCCCCTCGCCTGCTCCAGCACCTTGCGGGCCTCCTCGAACAAGAGGGACCTCTGGCTTGCGTCCGATGCGGCACCCGCCATCTCCACGTAGGCCCGGCCCAGGAAGAGGAGATAGTAATCCTGATCGGGGGCCAGTTGCAGGGCGCTTTTATACAGTGCAACGCTCTGGTCCCACTGTTTGCCCTCGTAGAACAGCCCTTGCTTGTAGACTATGTCCGCCCTGACTACGTTGATGTTGGTGACGAAGATGAGCAGCACCACGCCGGCGATCAGGATTGGATAGAGCAACAGGTTGGTCTTCCGCCAGAGGAGGCGGGGGAGGGTCATCCCTCTCATCATAGACATCGCTATCAATGCCGCGCTAGCAAAGAGCCAGAGATAGTAGACGGTTATCAGGTCGCGCGCCTCCGCCTTTGGGGGGAAGCGGGAGCTGTGGATGAACCAGAACAGAGCCAGACAGGCCCCGCTCACCAGCAAATAACTCGCTAGGGAATAGAGCCACCAGGCTCCCCGTCGCCGGGATGGGGCTCTCATCTCCCCCTGGGCGACGAAGACAACCCCTGAGAAGAGCCAGGTGAGGAGGATCAGCCACAGGAGGCCATAGGGCTTTTCCATGATTACGAAGTCGAAGACCATGGTCGTCAGGATCAACCCGCCCAAGAGGGAATAAGTCACTACAGGGGGGCTCAACCAGGCCGAGGCCGCAGTGATGCGCCTCTTCCTTCCCCTGCGTCGCCGTGACGAAGGATCGGAGGTCTGAAGGCGCCCCTCCTTCCCCAAGAGGGAGCAAACGATGACCAGCAAGGCTGCGTAGAGCCAGAAGTAGGTGCGGGTGGCAGCGATGGCGATGCCGAAGTGGATCTCGATGAAGTGAGCTACGATGGCCGAGAGCAGGGCAATGAGAAGAAGATAGTCCTCGGTCCAAAGTCCAAGATCCGAGCCACTTCCCTGTCGGCCTTGGAGGAAGAGGGTGAAGATGGAGATATAGAGGCCCAAGCCAGCCATGATGCCCAGGGGTATCCCCACCCCGGCGAAGATGAAGGTGCCTTCGATGAGCCGGGGGAGCAGGGCGCCGAGGGTTCCCCCGGCCAGCCACAGGGCGACGAAAAGCGTCCGCTGCTGGGGGTTGGCAATGAAACCCAGCCACCTGAAGCCGTGATAGAAGAGGCTGCCGAAGAGGAAGAGATAAGCGAGGAAACCGACGAGGCCGGTTATCACCAGGGCGTCGAAGGTCTCGTTGTGGGAGCGGTCGGGGGAGGCGCCGCGAGCCTCGACATGGGCCAGCTCAGGCGGGTAGTAGGGGTTATAGGCCACGAACATGGACTCCGGCCCATAGCCGATGAGGGCGCGCAGGGGGCTGGCGGCGATCATGTCCACCGCCCCCTGCCAGATCAAGACCCTGACCCTTCCCGTGCCGGTCTCAGTCTCCAACACCCGGCCCAGCCGCCCCAGGTAGGGCAGGTCCTTGAGGGGGGCGAAGGGGGTGTTAGGCAGATTGAATGCGATCAGGAAGAGCGCGATGGCGACTGCTGTAACGATAGAGACCACTGCGAGCCACCTGACCCTCCTGATGAGGGCCAAAAGGAGCAAGAAGAAGAACGCCCCACCCATCAGGCCCAGGAAGGGGCCACGGCTCTGGGTGAAGACGATGCAGATCAGCTGGACGGCCAAAAGGAAGATGTGGCATGCTGCCAAGATGAAGTGGGGAAGGGCATTCTCCTCTTCCCTGAGGAGGGCGGAGAGGTACTCGATGAGGCGTCCCATGGTCAGGGGGACGACCATGATCAGGTAAGCAGCTACGAAGATGGAGTTGCCCATGGCGGAGGCCACCCGGCCGGAGACCTCAGCCGCCCAGGGTAAGGGGTCCAGCCTGTAGTGCTGGATGATGCCGTAGAGGCCAATGGGTAGGCTGACCAGGATCATAACGGTGATCAGGCGGTCGAGTTGCTCCCTGGTGCGCAATGTTTGCAGGGCCAGGAGGAAGACCACCATATAGGCCAAGGTGGTATAAGTCCCCTGCAGCCGTTGGTAGGAGCCCCATAAACTGATGCGGGGGGTGACGGAGGTGATGGTGGTGAAGATGTAGACCATCGCCAGGAGCAACGTGGGAAAAACCAAAGGAGTCTTGAATATTGGAAGCTGGCTGCTGGTGGCTAGTTTCCAACTTCCAGCATCCAGCACCTTTATGACCCAAGCCACGGCCATCACCAGGGCGATGGAGCGCAACAGGGTGAGCTTATCGGGCTCGAAGACGCGGCTGGAGTAGACGTCGAAGAAGAGGGGGGTGACGATGGCTGCCGCCAGCCAGCCGGCCTCGATGACCCTATCACAGAAGACGCTCAGCTTCGTTTGCACATGCCCTCCACGATCACCGATAATGGGCGAACATCAGCCTGAGGCCCTCGTCTATATCTATCTTGGGTTCGAATCCAAGCTTCCTTCGGGCCAGGCTTATGTCGGCTACGGAGCGGGAGACGCCGCCATCTTGGGCATTGCTGTGCAGGGCAGGGATCATCTGCCCCTTGATCTCCTCGATTCTCTCCACCAACTCCTTTATGCTCGTCTCCCTCCCGCTCCCCACGTTGATGATGGAGCGGTCTACGCCATCCGCATCGGCGGCAGCGACGAGGGCCTCCACCACATCGTCAATGTAAACGAAATCCCTCGTCTGGTCTCCGCTGCCGAAGATGACCACTGAGCCATCGCTCACAGCCTGCTTAACAAACTTCGGTATCACCGGTGCGTGGGAAGGGGGAACAGTCTGCTCCGGGCCGTAGGCGTTGAAGACCCTCAGGATCACCGCCTCTATCCCATAGAGGGCGCCGATGGCCAAGACGTAGTACTCCGACGCTATCTTGCTCACCGCATAAGGGTTCTGCGGCCTGGGGATAGCCGTTTCCTTTATAGGCTGCTCCTTCTGCTCGCCATAGACGGTCCCCGATGAGGCCAGAACGACCCGCCTCACCCCCGCATCCCTCACTGCCGTCATGAGGCTGACCGTCCCGCCGACATTGACAGCGTTGTATTCCACAGGATAGAGGATGGATTCAGGCACGGAGACCCGGGCTGCACAATGATAGACGCAGTCAACGCCCCGCAGCAGGGTCCACAGCCTGGGGATGTCCCTCACATCGCCCCGTGTGAAGAGCACCTGTTTGTCGAGGCGTTGAGGGTCGCCCGCGCTCAAGTCGTCCAGGGCGCGGACGTGATGCCCCAAAGCTACAAAGCGATTCGCCAAGGCAGAGCCTATGAAGCCTGCCCCTCCGGTGATCAGGACCCTCATCCCTAGATCTCCCCTCCTCTGATTAATCTGATCAATCAGAGGACCCTTTGAACCAAGCGATCGTCCTCTCCAGCCCCTCCTCCAGGGGCACCTCCGCTCGAAAGCCCAGCAGCCTCTCCGCCTTGGACACATTGGGCACGCGGCGTCGGGTCTCCTCGAAGTTCTCTCCATAGGCCTCGGCATAGGGCACATGGACGATCTCCGAGGATGAGCCAACCAGCCCCCTGACCAGGCGAGCCAGCTCCAGGATGGTCGTCTCGCCGCTGGAGCCGATGTTGAAGACCTCCCCTTCCGCTTCCTTCACCGTGGCCGCCAGGATGGTCCCCCGCACGGTGTCGTCAATGTAGGTGAAGCAGCGGGTCTGCAGGCCATTGTCGTAGACGGTGAGCGGCTCGCCTTGCAAGGCCTGGCCGATGAACTTGGCGATGACGCTGCCGTAGCCCTTGGGGTCCAGGCGAGGGCCGTAGGAATTGAAATAGCGGACAACAACCACCGGCAGGCCCCTTTTGCTATAGGCAAGGGCGAAGTACTCGTCAATAGCCTTAGAGTCAGAGTAGGACCAACGCCCAACGCTAGTGGAGCCCAGCACCCGGTCGCCGTCCTCGGCCAGTGGCACGGCGGTGGACTTGCCGTAGATCTCCGAGCTGGAGGCAATGACGGTTTTCTTCCAGTACTTATAAGCCAACTCCAGGACGGTCTCCGTGCCCCGCACGTTGGTGAGGATGGCCTGCAGGGGGTCCTCGACCACGTATTTGACCCCCACCACGGCGGCCAGATGGTAGATGAGGTCCACTCGAGCGATGATCTGCTCCATCAGGGCCTCGTTGAGGATGCTGTCGTTGAGGAAGTGGAAGCCCTCGTCCCCCAGGTGGTGGCGGATGTTGTCGATCTTTCCCGTGGAGAGGTTATCCACCACGTAGACCTCATGGCCCTGGGCCATCAGGGCGTTCACCAAGTGTGAGCCAATGTAGCCCGCCCCGCCGGTGACTAAAATTCCCATAGTCCTCTATGTCTCAGCAAGCCTGAATAGAGCTGCTCGACGTTGGCGATCAGGGTCTGGGCGGCGAACTTGGGGTAAACCGCCTTCCGGCCCTTCTGCCCCATCTCCTTTGCTTTTGCCGGATTCCTGAGCAGCTCGGTAATGGCCTCAGCTAGCCCCTCAGCATCCCCAGCTTTCACCAGGTATCCGGTCTCCCCGTCAGCGATCACCTCGGGGACGCCTCCGACGGCAGTAGCTGCCACGGGCACCCCCGCGGCCATGGCCTCGATGATGGAGACGGGCGTCCCCTCGTTGATAGAGGTCAAGGCCACTACGTCCATGTCGGCATAGAGGCAAGGCAGGTCCCGCTGCCAGCCGGTGAAGAGGACCCTCCTGTTCAGCCCCAGATCGCGGGCGTAAGCCTCTAGCTCCTCCCTCAGCTCCCCGTCGCCCACCACCAGGAACCTGGCCTGGGGAATGGCCTCTGCCACCAGTTTAGCCGTTTGGAGGAATAGGTGGTGGTTCTTGATGGGGACAAGGCGGGCGATGATACCGATAAGCTTATCGGCATCGCTTAAGCCCAACTGGCGGCGCAATTCGCCGCGACGGGATCCGCAGGCCAATAGGGCCTCCAACTCGAAGCCAAGGGGGACGACGGCAATCTTCTCCAAGGGGGCGATGCCGTATCCGGCCAGCTCCCGCCTCTGCCCTTCGCTCACAGTGACGATGCGGTCGGTGAAACAAGCTAGAAGCCGTTCCATCCACACGAGGGCCTTGCTCCGGAGGGGACTGAAATAGCCGTGCAGGACGTGACCATGGAAGGTGTGGAGGATGATAGGCACGCCCGCGAGCTTCGCCGCCAGGCGGCCCAGAAGCCCCGCCGTGGCGGTGTGGGTGTGGACGATCTGAGGCCGCTCGCGTCGGATCAGGCGATAAAGCTTGAGCAGAGCGATAAGGGCATCCTTAGGATCAACGTTCCGCCGCAGCTCGCGGATAATGATAGGTTCGACCCCCTCGGCAGCGGCCAGGTCCAGCATGTTGCCCTCGCGCCTCCCCTCCACCCCCGTCACCAGTAGGGACTCGAATCTTTCGTTATTCAACCCCGCGGTGAGGAGTATAGTATGGATCGCTGGCCCGCCGATGTTGAGTCTGGCAATAATCCGTAGGATCTTTATCTTACTCACGATTGAGACCTATACCACTCTATTGTCCTTCTCAGCCCCTCTTCGAACCCCACTTCAACCTTGTAGCCCAGCATCCCTTCTGCCTTGGAGATGTCGGCCTGGGAATGGCGCACATCCCCAGGGCGCGAGGCGGTGTGGATTGGCATTAAGCTCGTGCCGAGGATGCGGTTGATAACTTCTATCAATTTTAGCAGATTATGTCGCTTCCCGCAAGCGATATTAAAGACCTCCCCTATTACCCCTTCGGCTTTGGCTGCCAAGATGTTCGCCTGGACGACGTTGGTCACGTATGTGAAATCGCGCGATTGAAGCCCATCGCCGTAGATGACCGGCTGATCGCCCCGGAGCATGGCGGTGACGAACTTAGGGATCACGGCGGCGTATTGGGATGTCGGGTCCTGGTTGGGGCCGAAGACGTTGAAGTAACGTAGGACGACTGTCTCTAAGCCGTAGACTTGGTAAAAGGCCTGGCAGTAATGCTCACCCGCCAGCTTGGAGGCGGCGTAGGGTGACTTGGGAGCTGGCCTCATCGCCTCGGTTTTGGGAAGGACGGGGCTGTCGCCGTAGATGGAAGAGGAGGAAGCGTAGACCACCCGCTTGACCCCTGCGTCCCTGGCAGCGACCAGCAGGTTCAACGTCCCCTGTGCGTTCACCTCATTGGTGGCCAGTGGGTCCTCAATGGAGCGCTGGACGGAGGGCAGGGCCCCTTGATGGAGCACATAGTCCACGCCATCGGCGGCCTGCCGCACCGTCTCCAGGTCGCGCAGGTCGCCCTCGATGAATTCTACACCAGGGTTCAACCCTGGGCTCAGCAAGGGGGCGAGGTTCTCCCATTTGCCGGTGGAGAGGTTATCCAAAATCCGGGCCTGTTCCCCTTGCCCCACCAGTTCGGCGGCGATGTTAGAGCCGATGAACCCCGCCCCACCGGTGATCAGATAGGTTGCCACCCCTCCGCTCCCATCTTCTCCCTGATCAACCCCTCATATAGGGCTCCTGTCTTTTGCGCCACCCTCCCCATGCTGAAGTACTTTCTATCCCGGCTCGATGTCCTTATCAATGAATAGGCGATGCCAAAGCTCGAAGGTCAATAGCGCCCACAGTTGATGCCCCAAATCCCTCTTACCTTCCTGATGCTGCTGAATCAGCCAACGCAGTGCCTCTTCCCTGAAGTATCCGCGTCTCAGCGCCTCAGGGCTGAGGAGCGTCTCCCTCACGTAATCTTTCAAATCCGTGCGGAACCATTCCCCCACGGGTACGCCGAAGCCATGCTTGGGGCGATCAATGATTTCCTGCGGCACCAGCCCCCGCAGGGCTTTCTTCAGGATGTATTTGGTGGTTAACCCATTCAATTTCAACGAGGCCGGGATCTCGGCAGCAAATTGGATCAAATCTTGATCAAGAAAAGGCGATCTAGCCTCCAATGAGTTGGCCATACTCATTCGATCAGCCTTGATCAGCAAGTCCTCAGGAAGATAAGTCTTGGTGTTTAGATACAGCAATTGATTAATAGGATCAAGATTCTCGGCCCGAGACAGGTGGTTTGCGAAATGTTCTCGCACATTTATTTCCTGACCCTCGGCCAGAAGCGATTCCCTCAGGTCGTCGCTGAAGATGGCGACCCAGCCAAGGTAGCGCTCCAGGAGAGGTAAGGGCGCGCTTTCCACAAAGCGCCGGGCCCGCCGCACAAAACCTCGATAGCTAGTTGATTCTGGTAGCGCCCTCAACAAACGAGCCAGCGACCTCTGCACGAACTGCGGTGTCTTTCTATATGCCTCCGCCAACCGAGCAGCAGCGAAGCGCTCATAGCCTGCAAAAAGTTCATCACCGCCGTCTCCATTCAAAGCCACGGTAACATGCTCTCTGGTAAGCTTAGAGACCAAGTAGGTGGGGATAGCTGAGGAGTCGCTGAAAGGCTCGTCATAGTGCCAAACGAGTTTGGGCAAGAGTTCGATGGCTTTGGGCTCGACGACGAACTCATGGTGATCTGTTCCATAGCGCTCGGCGGCCAGACGGGCGTACTTGAGTTCGTCGAAGGAGGGCTCGCCGGCGAACCCGATGGCAAAGGTTTTGACGGGGTGGCCCATCAATTCGCTCATTAGGGCCACCACTGCCGTGGAATCTATGCCCCCACTCAAGAAAGCCCCAAGGGGGACATCACTTATTAGCCTGATAGCCACTGCTTCCCTGAGCAAGCTCAGCAGCCCCCCAATGTATTCCCCTTCTAACTTAACAACCCCCTGACCCTGGGGATAGGAAAGATCCCAATATTCCCTTATTTCTATCCTTCCATCTTCCAGGATCAAGACATGTCCCGGCGGCAGCTTGTGGATGCCCTCGAAGATGCTCCCTGGGGCGGGGACGTAGCCGTAGGTTAGATAAAGGGGGATAGCTTTGAGATTGACTCTCCTCGGCACTTGAGGATGCTCCAAGATGGCTTTGATCTCAGAGGCGAAGACGAAGGTGTTTTGGCCGTGAAAATAGTAGAGGGGCTTTTTACCCACCCTATCCCTGGCCAGAAAAAGCCTCTTTTTTCGGCCATCCCAGAGGGCAAAGGCGAACATCCCCCGCAGGTGCTGAACGCAATCAAGGCCATAATCTTCGTAAAGGTGAAGGATCGTCTCCGTATCGCCCTTGGAGGAGAAACAGTGTCTTCGCTTCTCCAGCCTTTCCCGCAGTTGCGGGAAGTTATAGATCTCCCCGTTGAAGGTGAGCCAAATGGATTTATCCTCGTTGGTCATCGGTTGGTGGCCCGAGGGGGTCAGATCAATGATGGCTAGGCGTGCGTTGCCCAGGCCCACATTACCCGCGACGTAGATTCCTTCGTCATCAGGGCCGCGATGGTGGAGTGTCCTAGTCATCTTAGACATGAGCTCCCGGTCAATATCGTGATCTCGGAGGTCATAGATCCCACAGATGCCACACATGCTTGCTTGTCTCCCTCAGCATGCTTTGCTTGTACGAGCGCCCTTAACTTGAGCGGTCGTGGATTCCTCTCCCACTTGCTTCTTTGCTGTTACGATCATGTCGGTACAGAAATCTGGTAGGAAACCATTAGATAGAGCGCTGTAAACAAGAGCCGCCCTATACGCCAGATATCGAGCCATCTTTTTCCATGCTTCGCCGACCTGAATTGGATAGGCAACTTGACATTGCTCCACCCTAAAATCTGCCTTTTGGAGTAACGCTGCTATAGTGCCCTGACTGTAATGGATAATATGTTCTCTGATATCAAAAGCGTCATACCGATACATTCGTAAAGCTTTCGTAAAGATTCTGTATTTTAAGAGATTGTATTCCCCGTTAGGGGTTTTGATGATCAAGACTCCATCATCCTTCAATATCCTGTGTATCTCGCCTAGAAGATTGAGGGGATCAGTGACATGCTCAATGACATCAAGCATGGTGACCACGTCGAAGAACCTGTTTGGAAACTTGGCTTCATCAAGATATCCTGTGATGACATTCAAGCCGAACTTCTCTGTGGCCAAAGCTGAGTTCGTTGGTGAGGGCTCAACGCCATACAGATCCCAACCTCGATCCCTCGCTCGTCTCAAGAAGAAGCCGCAATGAGTGCCAATGTCCAGAAAATTCCCCGACGGCTTTAAGCCCCGGATCATCTCTAGAATCATATCATAGTTCTTGTCTCGATTGTGCGATACTTTACCATCAAAGATGCCCCCCATATTTTGCGATGGCTTTTTTTCTTTCCCCCCAATAGTTCTTCTCCGGCTCCTTAAGCCGTGGATTCACGTATATCAGGGAGCATGTCTGACAACGCACGACGGTTAATGACCATTGTCCGCACAGGGGCACCTGTCCATCATCACCACAAAGAGGACAGTTGGTGTATTCGATTTCATCGGTGGCATAAGTCTCTTTCCATTGGATTGCCATATTATATTTCTCCTCAATGCATCTATCCGATTGGATTCACCGGAGATTAAGGCATTGTTTGATCAGCCCATCGTAAAGATTTTCCGTCATCTTCACCATTCGCTTAGCACTGAACCTTTCCTCGATTCTCTCCCGTCCTGCCTCGCCCATCCTGCGGGCTAACTCCTGGTCGCTAGCCAGCCTCAAGATAGCTTCGGCCAGGGCTTGAGGATCCTTCGGAGGCACAAGGATGCCTGTCTCGCCGTCGGCCACGACCTCAGGTATGGCGCTAACCCGACTGGCCACAATAGGCCTGCCGGCGACCATGGCCTCCAAAAGAACGAGACCGAATCCTTCCCACAGAGAAGGGGCAACGAGCAGGTCAATGCCGGCCATGATGCAGGGGACGTCATCGCGCCAGCCGGTGAAAATTGCTTGGTGGGCAATCCCCAGTTCCCTCGCCCGCCTCTCCAAATCCCTTCGCAGATGCCCATCGCCCACAACCAGGAGCCTGGCCCCGGGCAAGGCTTCGGCCACTTTGGCAAAGGCCGTGAGGAGATAGGCATGGCCTTTCTGAGGATCCAGCCTGGCGATGATGCCAACCAAAGGTGCATCGGCCGCAATGCCGAACTCCTCTCGGACCGAACTGCCCCCCAGCTTATGAACCCCAAGCTCGGCTGCATCCAGCCCGTAGTAGATCCTGATTATCTTTCCTGAGTCCAACCCCTCCACCTCGACGAAGAATCTCCTCAGGCTATTGGAGATAACAATGACCTTGTTCGCAAACTTAGAGGCGAGTCTATCCAGAAAGGCGAGGAAGGGATGGCGGCGGAAGGCATCGTCATTGTGCTTGGTGGAAAGGATGATGGGCACCCTAGCTAACTTGGCGGCCAGGGTGCCATAGAGGTCGGCGTGGATGAGGTGGGTATGGACAAGGTCGTAGTTGCCTTTCCAGAGCAGCTGATAGAGCCCCCAAACCAGCAGGGGGTCTACATCTCCCCTGATGAGCACCCGTTTGACCTGGACACCTCCTTCCTCAAACCGGCGGACGAAGTCCTCCAGCAGCTTGTCCCGTTCCACGAGAAGGATGAGGGTGACCTGGTATTTGGCCTTGTTCAGGCCCGTTAGCAGGGTGAGCAGATGTTTTTCAGAGCCAGCGATGCCAGTGGCTTTGGTGATGTGGCAAACCCTTACTGGATTAAGCGCTGCCCCTATCTTTTCCGAGCCTGCAATCTTTGTCACTTCTGTACCCAAATGTTGTATCCAGTGGTTTGCGTCAACCTGCTTAATGGTCGCCTCCGTATCCATTCTACCAAGCGCTCCAACGGACCCGCCAAGGCCAGCAACTTCTGTTCCAATGTGCCAAACCCTGCTAGAAACCTAAGCGTGACGCGGATGTAGCTGTCGACCGGTTGCAGCCATACTTCGGAGAAATCTCTATACATGTAGAGCAAAGCATCCTTAGTAAAGCGATAGCAATCTGGTTCGCCTTTGCTTCCGTGATATGGTAGAGGAAAGGCACATAAAAGAATGCGCCTCCACCTTGTTTCAGGACCCGGGAAATTTCTTTGACGGCCAGTTGCGGTTCATAGACATGCTCAAGGACCGAATGACAGATAATCCCATCGGCTGATTCAGAAGCAAAGGGCAGGAACAAGATATCTTCAACTACATCTAGGTTGGGGTTAGGAAGGATATCCAAACAGAAGTAATGAGATGAAGCGAACTTCTCCTTGAAAGGGGCCAACCATTTGTAGAAGCGTCGTCGCCCTCCCAGATCGAGGATTACCTTTCGCTTACTCAGTTCCTCAATGCATTCAGCGAAGATGTCGCGTTCTAGAATTATTTTCACTTCCACGCTTGTCACTGCCGCCCTTGCTCGTTTGGAAGTGCGAGTAGATGCTTTTCGAAACCAGCGACGCCGGTGGCTTTGGTGATGTGGCAGATTTTAGCTTTCGCCATCTATGAAGATGTCCTGCTCACTTCAGAGAACAAGTCCAACATCTTCTGTGCCTGCATTTCGATCGGAAACCTCTCAGCAACTCTCCGATACCCAGCCTCCCTCATCCTCCGCGCTTTTTCCTCAATTGTAGATTTCGGAAAGGGCATCAGATAAGTGCTCAAGAGAGAGGTGGCGTTCTGCAAAGAGTCGGGCATTGCGCCCCAGTTCGAGCCGCCGGATTTCGGACATCCGCCATAGCTGCAGGATGGCCTCTGCTAAAGCGTAAGCATTACCCGGTGGGACTACAAGGCCGCAATCGGCCTGCTTCAGGATCATCGGTTGGTCACTGACCGCAGAGGCGATGACCGGCCGGCCTACGGCCAGATACGCGGAAAGCTTAAAGGGATACTGCGTCTCAGTGACACTTCCCCCGGCCCTGGGAGAGAGCAGAATGTGGCAGCGGCTCAGGTGTGCAGGCACCTCCTCGCGAGGCAAGCCGCCTGTGAAGGTGGCGTTCCGAAGCCCGAGCCCAAGATAGCGCTCCGGTGGAAACCCCATGAGGAGAAAGTGAATGTCCACATATTGCTGGAGCAGCCGACAGGTCTCGAGAATTGTCTCGAACCCCTGCCAGAAGCGATCATTTCCCGAGTACCCGACAATAAAGGGAGGCGAGGGGGGAGGGTCCTGGTAGCGGAACAGCTCCAGATCGACCGGCCCCCAGAGGACATGAATCTTCTCCGGCCCCACATGGAACCATCGGCGCAAGAAGTCGCGTTGCGTGTAGCTCATCGCTACGATGGCATCGGACTGCCTCGCACCCAAATAATCCAGGAGCCCATAGATCAGACGTTCATGCCACCAGGCTTCCTGCAGTTCCAAGAATGTCACCCCGTGCATTTCGAACACCAACCGCGTATGAGGATGTCGACGCTTGTAGAGCAAGGCCGGCACAGCCGCTACGGTCGTGATCGCATGGATGACTTGAGGGGCCAGCGCTTCCAGCCGCGGCAGCGCCTCCTGGGTGAAGCGCCAAAGCCTAAACCTTGGCGGCTGCCTGTCCGCGCGCTGATGCCCTACCGAGAGGGTCTCAACCCATGCGGGATCCCCTCCCAGTGCCAGAACATGCGTCTGAAACCTCTCCCGGACAGCCTGGATAGTTACGCGGGCACGTATAGAAGTTGCCGTTGCCCACCCAAGGTTCGCGGGGAAGATGAATGCCACACGCAGTGATTTCTTTAGAGCCATGCTCAACCTATCGCTCCCTCCAAGGCTCGCCTTCATCTCCTTCCTCGCCGATGCAACTTTATGCGTCTCCTGGCAATCATCTCCAAAAAGCAGGTGTCCTGATCGGAATGCTGCTCAGGCGTGGGATAGATGTGCTGCTTCTTAAAGACCCCTTCTTCCAAAAGCTATATCAAATCAACTTGAACAAGCGCTTGGTCGAGAGGGTAGTACTTGAGGCTCAGACAGCGTCAAATCCGTTAGCGAGAGAGTGGAAACTTAAGACCAGCGATGACCAGCTTCCCCAGGTACGTCGCTTCAATCGCTTACGATGGTTTACCAAGGCTACCATCTCGTAATACCAGCTCCAGCAATCATCGGCTTGCCGTTGAAGGGCAAATCGCTAGCGTGCAACCTGTTGCCTCATTCGTTCCTGCAATTCGGCATCCGTTAGAAACTGCTCGATGCATCGTGCCATCGCTTCCGCGTCCTTCGGCAGCGCCAGGAAGCCAGTGTGCCTTTCATCAATCTGCTTCGGGAGCCACCCACCGCCATTGTCACCAACGGCGTGCCGCACGCCAGGGTTTCCAGCACGAGATGAGGAAACGTGTCCGTCAGCCGCATGTAAGGATGCAGGCTAATGCCCTCTTGTGGCCAGTTCTATCTTGTTTTTGCACACTGGCGTTCTATCACCTCCTGATATAGTTGCACGTAGCGTTTTGTATACAAATTCAAGGAATACTCCTGTTCAGCAATCTCCCGACAACGTCGGCTCATCTTAGCGCGAAGTTGAGAATCGTTTAACAGCGTCTCGATGCCCTTGGCTAGGTCAGCAGCATCTTTGTATACCGCTAGGTAACCGGTCTCCATATGGCGAACAGGTTCAAGAACCCCTCCCACCTTGAAAGACACAGTTGGTGTGCCACAAGCCATACTCTCCAGGATCACATTGGGCAGATTGTCAGCCAGCGTGGGCAAAATAAACACATCAGCCGCTGAATAGCAGAGCGCCAGGAGATGATCGTTCGCAATCACCCCGAGATGACGAACGGGGTACCGGATATCCGACCCTTCAGGGAGGGCACTACCAGCACCAACGACCAGAAGCAAAGTATTATCCATGCCTGCTTGTTCTAGCCGCCAGAGCGCTTTTAGAAGATAGGCTACACCCTTGCGACGTTTAGCTAAGCTGGGCGCCGCAAAGAGCACAACCCGAGCCGCCACAGGGAGAGCAAGGGCCTGCCGTGCCACAGGCCTGGGAATAGGCTTAAAGACACTGGTATCTAGGCCATAAGGGATGTGATGTACCTTGAATGAACCGAGAAGCGGGCTCTGCCGAACCAAGTCTGCAAGCCAGCATGATGGAGTCACGATAGTCAAATTAGACCGCGAGTAAATCCAATTCTTTATCCGCCAGTGCAATACAGTTGTGTCTATGGTCAGGTGGGGTGATTCTGATAGATAAGGACAACGGCGACAACCGGTTTTCCAGCGTTCGCAATCATACGAATAAGCACAATGTCCGGTGAGAGCCCACATATCGTGAAGGGTCCAGACTACTGGTGCAACACGGCTAAGCTTGGGAAGAATCCTGTGGGGAAAATAGCCGCCGTGAGCGTTGTGCAGGTTAATCACATTTGCACATTGAACAGCGGGATGGCCTAAGAACTCACCCGCCCAGGGCAGAAAAAGATACTGTAAGCTCACCCGAGTGTCCAGCATCCTTACTGCCCGACGCATCATCCTTTTCCAAGGGGGTCTATCCATCATGATGCTATCGATGTCTGAAGACGTTTCGACTTTGTAACCGACCAACATGCGAGACTCGTGTCCGGCAGCCTTCAAGCCCACATGCAGCCGGAAAGCTGCTCGTGCTGCGCCACCCGAGTTATCATAGGTGCTTATATGGACGATCTTCAACGCACCTCCACCTTCCTAAGGGACATGCAATCATCTACTTCGTTCCTTCAGCATAAAGGGAGTCCGGCTTGTAAACGCTACCATCAGGATTCACGTCCAAATGAAAAGACTGCCAGCCTTGTATCCTGCTCTGATACGCCGAACAGATTTCGACATCATGAAATCCCACTTCTAGCAGCAGTTTCTTGATGGAATACCGATCATACATCCACTGATGAACCTCGCCCGAATTCCTAAACATTACTTCATAGATTGTTCTCTCTTTATCATCAAGCATAATGTTCAAAACTGCTTGCGCGAGGCCCCTTCTTGCTTTCAGGATGATTCTGCCCAGACTTAAGCCCTTTAACTTTGTAACATCAACCAAATTGTTTTTCTTCTGTGCTCTTTGCCGACCTTCGGCCTTTTGCCTACCAATTCTTTGAACAATGAAGTCAAGGTTTGTCAAATCCGGCTTAGAGAGGTATTTTGCCATTCCCCCACCAGGCGTTCGACGAACCATTTGATCAATCAATTCCAAAATGATCCAATCATAGTTGTCTTGGGCATCTTTATCGCCTTTCGCCGCAAGCTGCAGGCACTTCAAATATATTCTTGCAATACTTTCCAAGTCTGGGACCGCTAATCTTATAAGCCCTCTATGTTTCAGGACCCGATGGCATTCTCGCATGAAGATAATGCCGAATTCCTTATCAAAATGCTCTAGCAAGTGGGAATGATAGACTACATCAAATGAGTTATCCCCAAACGGTATACCATTGCGAAGGTCATATGTGATCACATCTGGGCCCTGCGGGTGAAAGTCTACATTTGTCCACTCTCTGTGGTATCGGTTCCCGCATCCGAGGTTCAACATTGCACGACCGTCTTGCGCCACTTTGGGTGCAAAGGTGACGTCATTCCCTATCCTCATGTTTTGTCTATCTCGTAATAGAGAAGCATCCACTCTCAAGAAACCGCCCGGCCGCGAATGTATGCCTTGCCAGGAGTGTCTACCTCTTATGTATGGCCAACTATCTTCCTGCCATTCTTAAAGAGGCACCAAGAAGTCAAGCTGGCAAGAATTGGTAGCCCACTCGGCAAAAGCTTGCAGGTCTTGAGCCTCGACGATGTCTCGGAAAGAGTCGGCGAGGAGCACAACGTTGCTACTTAAGGGATGGCTAGCTTTGCTGAGAGGCAGGTAAACAGTCTCGAACGTTTCGAATTCAAGAGGGCGGAGCTTGAACAGTGCGTAGGCGTGCTTCTTGGCCAGTTCTGTCTGTTCTGGGCTCAGTTTTGGAAGATCCTGAATACGGCGGAGTTTCTCGAGGTAGTCCTCGCGGCTGTATGAGTCGATGGTGAAGCCACGACCAGAGTAGCGACCAGTACCCGCAGTAAACACTGGAATGCCCCGGCACGACATCTCAATGCCGATCGTACCCCGAACGGTTAAGCAGTAATCCGTCAAATTGAAAAGCGAGAATGTACTAATATCAGTATCAGGGTTCAGCACTTTTATGTGATCAGGCAGCACTCCGACTTTACGGAGAGCAACTTGCTCGGCGAACTCTCCTACAGCGTTCGCGTGCTTCGACTTCCAGACATTGGCAGGATGGAGTTTTACAATCCAATTGACTGCTGGGTTCAAGCACGCCGCTCTAACGGTCTCCACTAACCACTCCTCGTAGTCATCAAACAAGCTTTCGCCATAGAAGAAAGTAGCGTCCCACAGGATATGCGGGAAGATGACCGCCGTTTTCTTGTGTGGATTCAAGCCAAGCTGTTGTTGGATCTCTTCCTTACTCTTCAGCCTCTTGCCATACTGCAGATGTAGCCGGCTGAACCAAGTGCCGTCTTCATAATGCCCCCTTAGCTCCTGCGACAGTTCGAGTTCCTGCTGCTTAGTCCATGGCATCTGCCCGACTACATCCCAGGTCTCATCAGACAGCGAGAACGGATGAATATCCCGTGTCTCCCTAGTATACCGTTTGAGGATGTAAGAGTTATCCTTATGGGATCCGCACCATTGTATCGTGTTAATACCATTGTTGACTGCCATGTTGAAGATCGCGCCATTGACGATATAACCTTTCTCATTGAACAAGACAATCTGGGGCTGAATACTGTTCAGCATCGCCTCGGCAGCTAGAACGGACTGCAAGGCTTCAGGTAGCAATTGTTTGAGAAGTGCGATGATGCGAGGATGTGAGAGTTCAACCTTGCTCAGACGAAGACTGCGCATGATGGATGACAACACATTCCGGCCCACGTTGACATCACGATATTTGACGCCGAGGAGTGACTGGAACGAGGGCGTCTGATCGAGAATAGTCAGAGCCTCCCCGGCAACAGAGCTTGGGCTGGCATCCTGTATGAGCTCGTCGAAGAATACAAACTGGTCAAAGCCAAATATCCGATAATACTTCAGCGCACGCTGGCAAGATTTATATGTCACAATGATCGGAGTGTAGCCTCGCAACTGGACTGCCTTGGCCAGCATAGATTCCACCTTCACCTGAGCCACCTTATTAGACAAACTCACCACCAGCAGTTTCTTGGCCGGATCAGCAAGGTGAGCGCCATCAGCCAGGAAGGACCCGTGTCTTCGCCTGAAAGACCAATAATCCGCCAGAACTTCCAGCTCGTAACTGGCTGTGTGAGGGCGCTTCAGGACACGCCAGATGGTGCTGAACCGACTCTTCAGGCCTGTTCTGATCAAAAACTGCATGATCCCTGTTTTTACCAGGAACTCTTTCAGACCAAAACTTAGCGACACGTTCGTCATTTTTCGGTCTCCCCTACCTGTGAAATACTAGCCTGTGCTTTTCATACCAACTCTGCAGCTTCCGAGCCATGAACACCTCAGTGCGCTCCATGGACTCGACCGTCGCCCCGCCGATATGGGGTGTGATGAGCAAGTTGCTATGCTGGCGGCCATAGGCCAGCAGCGGGCTATCGCGTCGTCTGGCCTCATCCTGCTCTCCCTCTATTACGTCCAGCGCAGCACCAGCCAGATGCCCACGAGCCAAAGCATCTACCAGCGCTGCCTCGTCCAAGACTGCACCGCGCGCTGTGTTGACTATCACTGCCCCCGGAGGTAACAAGGCCAGTTCCCGCTCACCGATCATGTGCCACGTTTCAGTGTTCAGAGGCACGTGCAGCGATAAGATATCCGAACGCTGCAATAAATCGGCCAGGGTTGAGCAGCGCTGGACATCTCGGGGCCAGTCGCTGCGGTATGGGTCAAAGGCTGCTACCTGCATTCCAAACGCGATGCCATAGCCAGCTACCTTCTCACCGATGCGTCCCAGCCCCACAATGCCCAGTCGCTGACCCTCCAGATCATGGCCACGAAAGGCGTCGCGGTCCCACTCGCCCGCCCGCACCGATTCAACTGCTTGGGGGAGACGCCGTACTAACGCCAGCAGAAGCGCCCAAGTGTGCTCCGCTGTAGCAGGGATCGTACGCAAGAACTCTGTCTCTCCCTTCAGGCTGAGTACCGCGATTCCTTTGGCCTCCGCAAACTGGACATCAATGTGATCCAAGCCCGTAGTCGCCGTCACGATAGCACGCAGCCGATGCCCCTTCTCAATGACTTTTCGATCGACTGCTAGCCCTAGCCGTATAATTAGAATGTTGAAGTCGGAAACCCATTGAAGCAGCTCGACCTGCGATAGGCGCCTCTCTATCAACTCGCCGAGCGAGGTCAATATCTGGCGCGCATCAGGGCTGTAATTGTCCGGCTCAGCGTTAAGGATGCGAATCACGGCAGCCCCCGCTTAATCTCGCTTTCATGGCGCCGAAGCAGAAAGTCAGCAAATGCCAAGTCCAGTTCGTCATCAATGTTGATTGAGCGCTCGCGAGGCATGATGTAAGGACGGGTGTCCGGCCCGATCAGCGTACCCTGTTCATCAATTAGCGCCCGCCGGAAGGCGTAGATGGCGCCGTTGCGGTGGAACACAGGCGGCAACCCCTGGCGTAGCCGGTTGGGCGGCTCCGGCTCGTAAGGCACCAGCCGGCCCTCCACCAGCCGGTACATGCGGGCCGGGTGATGATCAGCAACCTGGTACACGCTGACCACGGAGTCTGCCCTGCTCTCAATCAGCAAAGTTAGGGCGGCATCAATGTCGTCCGCTGTGCGCAGCGGCGTGGTAGGTTGCAGGATGATCACATAGTCATAGCGTCCCAGGCCTGGTTCCAGGGCCGCCAAGGTGTACTGAACCACGGGCAGCATGGGGGTATTGTCGGCTGCTAGGTCCGGCGGGCGCATTAACACTGGCGCACCCAGCTCTTCAGCCACAGTAGCAATTTCTGTGTCATCGGTCGAAATGACAACGTGCGTCAATAGCCGACTGTCCCTGGCCGCCTCGATGGCGTAAGCGATCAGGGGGCGGCCCGCCACCAGGCGGATGTTCTTGCGCGGGACCCCTTTGGAGCCTCCCCGCGCCGGAATTATGCCCAATACTCGCATTGGCCCTTCAGTAGGTGAGACGTTTCTCAACGGTCAACTCCACTCTTGCCAAGAGATCAGCAATTCGCTGCCCGGCTCTACCATCTCCATACAGCGGGTCAGCAGGCGCGCGGCCGTTGCGCACTTGGTAACGCACCGCTTCCATAATGGCGTGTCGGTCATAATCCACGTCAATCACATTGCACCCTCGCTCGCGCCCGGCCTGCCTCGTGCCGATGTTGACCGCTGGCACCCCCAGAAACGAGCACTCCCGGATGGCCACGCTGGAGTTTCCTACGATACAGCAGCTATTGTGGATCACGTGCAGGAAGTCTTCCGGGTTCATGCTCTTGAAGAAGTGGATGTTAGGCACATGCTCGTTCTCGCGGAAGGCTCGAATCCCCTCGGACGTGCCATCTGATCCGGCGTCCACATTGGGCCAGAACCAGAGTGTCGGCAGGCCCAGGTCACGGATGGCATACAGCGTCTCAGTGATGTGCCTCCGGGCCTGCTCATACTCTGTCGTCACTGGGTGCTGCATCACCACCAGATAGCCATCGGAGATATCTAGTGGTGCGCCCACACCACCGTATTTCGCAATCGGGTCGAAGTCCAACGCCGGGTTCTCAAGGATCGAAGCGGCCAAGTCAATAGAGGGGCACCCTGTTATGAACACCGTGCTGGGGTCCTCGCCCATGCGGATCACCCGCTCGGCCGCCTTCTGGGTGGCGACAAAGTGCAGGTTAGAGAGCTTGGTGACGGCATGGCGCACCTTTTCATCAATAGAACCGCTCACCTCACCCCCTTGCACATGGGCCACGGCGATGTTCATATACGACGCAGCCACCGCCGTCGCCAGCGTCTCATAGCGATCTGCGATGGTTACTACCACGTCTGGTCGAAGGTTATCGAACACGGTCGCTAGCTCCGCCAGCCCCAGGCCGGTTGACTTGGCCGAGGTGACCAGGTTCTCCCCTTCTAGCACCATGTAGACCCGGGCGGCGATCTCGAAACCATCCCGCTGTATGTACTCGATGGTGTTACCGTAGCGGTCCAAGAGCGCAGAAGCGGCCACCACCAGTTGTAGCTCCAGGTCCGGGTGCTCCGCGATGGCCCGGAGTGCCGACTTGATGCGGGAGTAACTAGGCCGGGCCGTGACCACCACACAAACTTTGCGTCTCATGGCCATTTTGAGTTCACCTCACTCGAAATCTTCTTCATATAGGATCTCATCCGCCACAACCTTGCGTCGCAATCGGCGGCCAATCAGCTCCTTTAACCGGCTGGCTGGGATGCCCGTACCAGGCTTTTTCACTGTCAGATGCTCCACAGAGATCACTGTCCCAGCCGCCAGGTCCGTGCGTGCTACCACACTTTTGCAGAATATATCGCGCAGAGGGAGCGTCTCCTGAGCTAGTATATCTTTGTCCATGGGGTTGTTACGCATCGCCTCGATGAATCGGACACCTTCAACTAGCTGACGCAGCTCGGCCGTCGTGATCGAGGCCGGCACATCGGGTCCGAACATCTCGCGGCTCAGGGTGATATGTACTTCAAGCATCTCGATACCGAGAACGGCTGCAGCCAGCCCAGGATAGATCGTCCCGGAATGGTCGGACAGTCCCACTGGGCACTTATACCGCTCACGGAAAAGGGGAATAAGGTTAAGGCCAACTTTCTCCGGAGGGCAAGGATAAAGGGATGTGGTCTGAAAGATTAGGAAGGGCAGACCACATTGCCTGATAGCACTCACTGCGGCGTCAATCTCGTTGAGGGTGCTCATGCCAGTGGAAAGCAGAATGGGCAACCGTGTCTTCACGATACGCTCGAACATGGGCGTGTTGCTAACCTCGCCTGAGGCGATCTTCCAGGCTGGAACTCCGATGCGACTCAGCAGCTCTACCGCTTCTACTGAGAACGGTGAACTCAAGAAGATTAATCCCCGCTCTCGGGCATGTTCTGCCAGCCCTCGCCATTGCTCCTCGGTAAACTCCATGCGTCTCCAGTAGTCGTAGCGCGTGACATCTTGCTTGCTGAAATGAACCCGGAAAGGCTCACGGGGCGTGCTCTCCGCTGCAGCAATGTGGGTCTGGAACTTGACCGCATCGGCTCCCGCATTGGCAATGGCGTCAATGAAAGCATGGGCCATACCCAGGCTGCCATCGTGCGCCTGGGCGACTTCTGCCACAATCATACTGCGGGGCTCCCCTTGCCCAATTGGCCGATTTGCAATAACGAAATGCTGATACATCACGAATCTCCCTAACATTTCGATCAAGATATTAACTCGAAAGTTGAGTTATGAAACAGCCATCTGTGCTTGAACACGTATCGTCTTTTTAGATGGCGTTTCAAGAACATGGTGTTCGTCCACCTGCCGTCAACGATCATGTAGAAGCCCGGTGGAAAGCGGCCCTCGATATCCAGCACATCAACCGCTACTTGTCTCTCGGGTGTGAGTGCTGGGCCATCCAAATACAGTAAATCGGGGGCTACGTCCGGTATCTTGGCATGTCGGAACGCAGGGGTCCCCAGGTAAGTCACCTCAACAAGAGGACTATACCAAATTTCACAAAAACCTTGCAAGCGGGTTGGCATCGACCGGGCTGTAACCTCAGCCCAATACGGGTCGGCATCAACCGAATAGAGGTACCCGCTGCTTCTTGAAGACTCGCGCTGATTATCCCACAAAGCTTGGGCCATGATGACGGTGGAACATCCACTGCCAAACTCTAGGATGCGGCGAGGCTTTCTACGTCTGACAACCTGGTAAAGAAACCATAAGTCGGCGAAATCTGGAGGGATTGCCTTTGGTGGCCTGTGCGCCAGGAAATCCAATTGCCCTCGGCTACGTAACTGGCGCTCCGCCCACCGCTGATAAACCCGGTTCATTCGCATTGCAACCCACTGATCGAACCAAGACCGCATTTTTCTTGAGAAACTACCAAGGGGGTCTTTTCGGAAAGTGTTGAATTTGCGTCTAAATGTGCTATAGGCACTTTTTGCCCTCCTCGATCTCACCCGCTCCCATTTTAGCACTGCCCCCGCATCCCGTTATAAAGCTCTTCTTCAGCAGGCGATACTAACGTCCACTTATGAGGTACTATTACGCTGCCCCATTTGAGGCTCGGATATGCTGTAAAACCACTGTCTCCGCTGTCCACCACAGTGAAACTGGCTGCACTTGCCACGTAGTCAGCTTGCCCCTCGTCATCAAGTAATTTTATATCGACCCAATATCTGCCAGGGATTAGAGGTAGCGAATCAATTCGACACACCACTTGCCCTTTGGGAGGAATGTCATGAAAGTCGGAATTCGTCATGGCCGTGCTACAGAAAAACACACCGGTCCCTAGAGCATCTCTCACTGCAATCCCGACGTATAGTCTTGAGATTGGCAGCTCTTGGCGTGCGGCGTAACCGACGAGGAATTCGGCACCAGCACCAGTCCGGGGGGAGCCATCTTCACTACCCCAAGCCCTAGCTTGGAAGGCCACCACTCGAACATTTCCACTTCCAGACCTATCTCGCCGCTCAGCCAGTAGCATATGATTCGTTTGCTCTGATCCGTAGATATTAGTCAAGTATTCTTGCACAACATCTTCTACTATCCCTGATGATCGGATTTGCCCCTCCTTAAGGAGGAGAGCTCGCGAGCAGAGATTTCGTACCGCAGCCATATTATGACTCACAAACAACACCGTTCGTCCTTCCTTCGCCACATCCCCCATTTTCCCTAAGCACTTCTTCTGGAAGGCGGCATCGCCCACCGCCAGCACCTCGTCCACCAGCAGGATCTCCGGCTCTAGGTGGGCGGCCACGGCGAAGGCCAGGCGCACATACATGCCGCTGGAGTAGTATTTCACCGGCGTGTCCATAAACTTCTCCACCTCGGCAAAGGCCACAATCTCGTCGAACTTGTGCTCAATCTCCGCCTTCTTCATCCCCAAGATGGCGCCATTCAGGTAGATGTTCTCCCGCCCGGTCAATTCAGGGTGGAAGCCCGTGCCCACCTCCAGCAGCGACCCCACCCGCCCGTGGACCTCGGCATAGCCCTCCGTCGGCTCGGTGATGCGGGATAGAACCTTGAGCAGGGTAGTCTTCCCTGCCCCATTGCGACCGATGATGCCCACCACTTCGCCTCGCTTCACTTCGAAAGAGACGCCTTTGAGGGCCCAAATGAGGTCGGATTGCCGATTGCGAATGGCAGGTTGCGAATGGTGGCGCAGGAAACGGAAGGGGGCAGTAATGAGCCGGGGCAAGACATCACGCAGGGCCTTGTAACGCTCCCGCTGGCCGATATGGTAGCGCTTGCTCAGGTTTTCGACTCGGATGGCGATATCGCTCATAGTCAATCAACCACCTGCTGCAGATGGCCGAGCACCGATGTTCGAGCGGCGAAATATCCCAGGCTGATCTCGCCAGCTTCAAATCGCCCATAGAGTTGCTGCAGGCGATGCTCAAACCCCAGATTGATCAACTCAGCTCTGCCTTATCCATTATTTATTATAACTTACCGCAACTCGAAGTGCAAATGTAAAAATCCGAGTCAAACAACGTCCGCAAAGGTTTTTTCCATGCGCCGGAAGTAGAACAGCCCACTGATGAGCAGAAGGATGACAGCAGCGACAGACACCGCCAACATCGGCCCCGGCCCTTCGGCTTTGCCTAGCAAGGCCCAACGGAATGCCTCCACTACCCCCGCCATCGGGTTAAGGCCATAGAGCGGCCGCCAGCGCTCAGGCACTACGCTGCTTGGATAGGCAATGGGCGTGGCGAAGAGCCAGAACTGAATGAGGAAGGGGATGGCATAGCGCACATCCCGGTACTCCACATTCAACGCCGAAAGCCACAAACCCACGCCCAGCGCGGTCACCATGGCCAGCAGGACAAAGAAAGGCACCGTCCATACCGCCGCTGTGGGCACGATGCCATAAAACAGCATCATCCCCACCAGCACTGTGAAGGCGATGGAGAGATCCAACAGCCCCGAGAGCACCGAAGCCAGCGGGAGGATCAACCGGGGGAAGTAGATCTTCGTGATCACCCGCTGGTGCTCCACTAGGCTGTTACTGACCTGGGATAAAGCGTTGGAGAAGTACATCCACGGCACAAGAGCACTGTAGGCGAAGATGGGGTAGGGGATCCCCTCTGACGGTATTCGAGCCAGGTGACCGAAGAAGACACTGAACACTACCATAGTGAAGAAGGGTTGGATAATAGCCCAACCGGCGCCGATGACGGTCTGCTTGTAACGTACCTTAATATCGCGCCAGACGAGGAAGTAAAGTAACTCCCGGTATTCCCATAGCTCACGTAGTTTTAGCGGCACCCAACCCCGTGAGGGGCGGATGATGGTCACTGGAATCTCATCTAACAGGGGCGACTCTTCAATCGCTGTCCCTTTTTGTTGTGAGATTGTCTTTTTCTGCACAGTTGTCATCGCGTCGCTTCCTTTCCCTGATGCTCGACATTACACCTTCGCCTTACGCTCACGCGCTTGCTGTCCCTTCACTTGCGCCTCGATCCAGGAATATGTCCGGGATATCCCTTCTTTGAGGGAAACCTTGGCCTCCCACCCCAGCGAGTGAATGCGCTCCTTGCTGAAGTTCCGTGCCTGCACTCCCACCGGTCCCTCAACATACTTGACGTTGATCTTCTTGCCTGTGACCTCGATCACCGTCTTGACCAGTTCATCCACCGTGACAAGTTCGGAGGAGCCTATGTTTACCAGTCCCTCAAGATCGGACTGCATCAGTAGGTAGATCCCCTCAATCATATCATCTATATAGGTATAAGCACGGATGGCCGTCCCATCGCCCCACACCTCAATGGTGCCGCCGTTATCCGCCTCGGCCACTTTGCGGCAGATGGCTGCGGGGGCCTTCTCCCGTCCCCCGGTCCAGGTCCCTTCCGGACCATAGCAATTCTCAAACCGCGCAATCCGCACTCTCATCCCGTAGCGCCGGGCATACGCCATCGCCACCCGCTCGGCATACAGCTTTTCCCAGCCATACTCGTTGTCTGGATGGGCCGGGATGGCATCGTCCTCGGTCAACTCCGGCTCGCAAGGCTGCATATCCCGGTACACGCACACCGACGAGGAGAAGAAATAGCGAGGCACGCCCATCGTCGCCGCCGCGTGGGTCATATGGATGTTGATCAGGGCGTTGTTATGCAAGACCTCGCATTCAGCCACGGAGATAAAGCCCATGCCGCCCATGTCGGCGGCCAACTGGTACACCTCGTCGCAAGTGCCGCTGTTAAGTGTGAGCGCCTTCCTGCAATTCTCCGGATCCCGCAAGTCCAGCAGCAGGAATTCGTCGGCCTGGGTGGGCGCGAACTCGGGCTCCTTAATGTCCACGCCGCGGACCCAATAGCCTTCTTTTTTGAGCTTTTTCACCAGGTGCCCACCGATGAAACCACCCGCACCACAAACTAGGGCTCTTTTCATAGGACTGACCTCCATATGAATTCTATCATATTGGCGAAGCGACTTGGCACACGCGTTGCAGCCACTGTTGCCGTTCGGCCTCATGCTGCGTGCGTCTTTGTGCCTCACGCTCATGGTAATACTGTCTCGCGGCTTCGATATGGGAAATAATACTTTTGAAGGCGCTCTTTTCCTTTTCCCATCGCAAATCACCGTCTATCAACGAGTTCTCGGAAAACTCCCACTAACTTGTTTATCAATCCTTCAACGCTATGCTCTTGCACCACAATATCCCTTAATGCCCTTTCCAAAATCAATCGAGAGCCTGTATTCGTCTCAATAACATCAAGAACCTTCCCTACGAGATCGCCGGCATTCCCCTTTTCAAACATCAGCCTATCCGCATAATCGCCAAAAACCTCCTTAAAAGATTCATTGCAAACCAGTGGCATCTCTGCGCAAGCCATGGCCTCTAAGGCAGCTTTGTCTATGGCACCGGTAGGACTCAAATTCACAAAAACATCGCAATTCTGATAATATTTCACCACTTCGGAATGGGGAACCGAACCCACAAAGCGGAAGTGTCTCTCTAGTTGGCACTCCCTAACCAATCCCTTGATTTTGTCCAAGTATTTCCTCTGCGCCTCGGTCCCCACATCGCCAACCACCATAAATTCCAAATCCTCTCGTTCCTTCTCATTCACCAAAATACCGGCTGCCTTAACCAGTGTCTCATAGTCCTTTATCGGCGAGATGCGCCCCACTGAGAGGATCAACTTTGTGTTTCCCTCCTTGCGAACGTCCGGAGGCTTAAACCTATCGGTATCTATGCCTTGGCCCACGATTGAAACTTTATCACTTTTCAGCCTGAAGCCTTCCCTCGTTGAAGTAACAACCTTATCCACCAGGCTATGAGCTATCCTTAGCTCAGGATTCACACTCCCATGGGCATACCACATCACCATTGGAACCCGCATCAGCTTAGCATAGGGCGCCGCCAGAATGGCATAGCGGGGGCACATGTGGATGAAGAGGAGATCAACTCTTCTGGTCAGGACCAGCCCGGCTACCACCCGATTGAAATTAACCAAACGCTCCAGCCTGCTGTTCCCACGCTCCTTCCCCATTGAGAACAGCTCAACATTGTCCCTGAGGGAATGCCTGCCAACAGCCAATGCCAAAACATAGAGCCTCTCTACCCTCTCAGCCAGCTTGTTGACCCAGGTGTGGGTGAAGCCCAGGATGTCGTCATCCAGGTCCACCTTCTGGGTGATCATCAGCACCCTCAGGCTAGACATAGCCACTCCCTACCCCGCAAACACTTCGTCCACCGCTATCTCGAATCCCTCCAGCACCTCCGAGTGGGCCATCTCCCCGTCGTCCCACTTGCCCAAAAGCTCGTAAGCCCCCTCGCGCAGCACGAAGGCCTCCACAGTTCGGGAATCCGGATCCACAATCCAGTATTCTCGCACGCCGGCCTGTGCATATTCCACAAACTTCTCCACTCGGTCGGTACGCCGTGTGCCCGGCGAGGTAACCTCCACGACCAAATCGGGCGGGCCATAAACTTTCTCGCCGATGCGGTCGGCGTGCTCTTTGGAGACAAAGAGGATATCCGGCTCCCGAATCTTGCCCGGCCACAGCCTCACCGGAAGCGGGGCATACCGTACCGTTCCCAAATCGCGCTCGCGCACAAAGGCCCGGAGCGCTGCGTACAATTCGCCCGAGGCAGATTGGTGGCTATCCGTCGGTGGTGGGCACATAATGAGTTCTCCTTCAGATAGTTCAATTAGCTGATTGGTAGCTGGCAAGGCGAAGTAGTCTGCCTCTGTCCATTGACCTTGAGGGGGCCACAACCGGGCTACCTCCACCGCCAGCCGTGGTTCGGCTGTCTCCTTCTGCTTCTGAACCACATTTGTCACTTCCATTGCTCTCCCTCCCTTAGCCTATTTCTTTACCCCTCGGCCAGCTTGTTGACCCAGGTGTGGATGAAGCCCAGGATGTCGTCGTCCAGGTCTGCCTTCTGGGTGATCATCAGCACTCTCATTTATACCCAGCAGTTGCCTCCCATAGCTCCTTGAATCCAGCCAAAAGCCGCTTTTCTTCGTACAGCGCCAAAATATGCTCGCGCCCTCTCCTCCCCATCTCCTCAGCTTCCCAGGGATTATCCAGCAGCCAGATTATACGATTTGCAAGATCCGTTGAGCATTTAACGGGGATGACGTAGCCCGTTACGCCATCTATGACCGTGTCCTTGGTGCCGCTTACATCTGTGGCTACCACGGCCTTCCCTGCAGCGGCCGCCTCGGCCAGCACGCGAGCGTTACCCTCATATATCGAAGGAAGGACGAAAAGGTCGCAGGCAGCAAAGTAGGAGGGGATTTGATCATAGGGGATTGGACCGGTGAAGACAACATTGGAGTCAACCCCCAACTGGCTTGCCAAGCTCTTGGCATCCCCCTCCTTCTCGCCACCCCCGACGATCAGGAGCAAGGCATCGGGATGCTCTTTCAAGACAATAGAAATAGCGTTCAATAGAGTGGGTAGGTCCTTCTGGGCCACTAAGCGGCCCACGAAAAGCACAAGCTCGGAGAACTTGCTTCTAAGGTATCGCTGGCGAACCTCGCCTCCATCTGCCTCAACAAACCGGCTTAAATCGCTGATCCAGCCCAGGTTCCAAATCCTATCTTCGGGGACACCCATCTCCACCAACTTCTCCTTCTCCTTGATACTCACCACTCTGAAGGTATCTGCCCGTTTGATCAGCCATTTGGCTAACGCGTTCATTAACAGATAAAACCACCGCTCTTTGAGCCAATAAGGGTTATCAACCATGTCTCCGGCGAATTGAATGCTCAAGGGGATATTGTACCGCCGTTTGAGAATGTAGCCAACGAGGGCTGTAGTGAAGGGGTCTTGCGTAGAGATTACCTCTACCTTGCTGCTTTCACATATCTGGCTGCCTATCCTCACTGCGTCCCAAATAGAGGAAATCTTGTTCGCCGAGCCCGTCGGGTAGACCCAGAGATTATCCGCCAGTTGGATTGGAGTCTCGCTGGCCTTATTAAAGGTGCGCACAACGACATAATAGTTTTCTAGAATGCTGGCATATTTCAACTGCCTCCAGTAAGTATCACTCGCCACTCCCGTAGGTTTCTGCATAATCGTCTGATCAAGGCCAATAGCCAAGAGATTAACCAAAACTTCGCCTCCTAATTTGACCCATAGCTGCTTGAAACACGTCTAACGTTTTCTCCACCATAACATCCCATGTAAAGGAGTGCGCCACCTTTTCCCTTGACTTTTTGACAAACTCTCCAGCCAATTTTTTGTCCTGTAAAACCCTCAGAATAGCCTCTTTTAGCCTCTCTTGATTGCCGATAGGAACGAGCAACCCATTTACCCCATCTTCGACGACCTCTTGATTGCCTCCCTTGTTGGAGAGGATCACAGGAACCCCTGTCGCCATAGCCTCCAGCACGATGTGCGGCAGCCCCTCGTATCCAGAGTATAGGACGAAGACATCGGCCGCTCTCAAATAGTATGGCACCTCTTCGTGCGGGACACGCCCGACGAAGCTCACAGCTCCATTTACTCCGAGCCCTCTCGCCAACCTCTGCAGGTTTCCCAATTCTGGCCCATCGCCTACGATGACAAGGTTGGCTTCGTTTATTTGCCTTCGCATCTCTGGCAATATCTCAATTATCCTATCAACGCCCTTCCAGGGTGTCAAACGGGCCACGGTCAGGATGATCTTTCCATTCAAGCCCAGGCGCTTCCGCGCTTCGTCCTTCGGGCAAACGGGATCGTATTTTGAAACGTCAATGGCGTTGTATATTACCTCGATCTTATCATGGGGAATGCCCCAACTGCTGATGATGCCCTTGAAGTATCGGCTTGGGGCGATGATGGCCTCGGCTTTGCTAACATAGAAAAGCTGGAGTCGCTTGAGCAGCTCAACTTTGACAGAATGGCCCTTTCTCTGGAATTCGTCAATGCCTTCGTTTTTGGCAATCAGTCCGTGGCGAATCGAGTACTCCCAGGCGAAATCGCCTACCAACTTTATCGCCATGGGCTTGCGGAGAAAGGCATTGGCCACAACTGCTGGCAGCCCATAATTGTTCACGAATAAGAGGTCATACTGACGGCCAATTAGTAGGATACGATAAATAAACTTAATCAAACGTACTGGGATAGGCTGTTGCCGTGAGATACGCTTCACGGGATAAAGATAACTGTGCTCCTCTTCAACGTCACTGTAAGTGATCACCGCCACCTCGTGGCCTCGTTGAACTAGATCGCCCAAGAGACTGTACAGATAGGTCGAGGGGCCACCAGGCTCGGGGTGGAAGGTACCCGTAACCACGCATATCTTCAACCGCTTTCCCTCCTCTTATCTCCCTCCCAGACCAAGTTCTCACACTTTGGGCTTAAAACCCACACTTGTGGCTCTCCTTTCTCACCTAATTATAACACGTTTACTCACCGGCAACAAGTAGATCAGCTAACGAGAAGTCTCTCCGTCTTCTTACGGAGTTCTGCATTCCCTTCGCTTATGCATTCTCTCATAGTTTTCGGAGAGACTTCTCGTTATAAGCTCCCGCGGCCCAAAACGCTCCGGTAAACCTCCATGGTCATGGCGGCTGCCCTCTCCCACGTGAACTTCGCCGCCTGCCGCAACCCCTTTTCCCTCATTTCCCTCTGTTTCCCCTGGTCCGCAAGCACCCGTTCCATCGCCTCGGCCAGGGCGCGAATATCGCGGGGCTCCACCATGATCCCCGCCTCTCCTATAACCTCCGGCAGGGAGGAGGAATTTGAGGCGACAACCGGCGTGCCGCAGGCCATGGCCTCCAGCACCGGCAGGCCGAAGCCCTCGTACAAGGAGGGGAAGACGAAGAACTCTGCGGCGCTGTACAAGGCGGGCAGGTCCTCATCGGGGACGAAGCCAGGGAAGACCACCTCCCTCTCCAGGCCCAGCTCCCGCAGCCTTCGGAAGAAGCCCTCGTACAGCCAACCTTTCTTGCCCGCGATCACTAACTTAAGCTCTGATCCCTGGGCCCTGAGCGTCCGATACGCCTCCAGCAGCGTCGTCAGGTTCTTGCGCGGCTCGATGGTGCCCACGGAGAGGATGTAGCGTTCGGGCAGGCCGTAGCGGGCCCGCACCCGGGCCAGGATGTCGGGATCGGTCACCGGCTGGAACCGGGCGTCTACGCCCTCGTAGACGACGGCGATCTTCTCCGATGGCACGGCGTAATGGCGGATCAGGTCGTCTTTGGTGCATTGAGAGACGGCGATGATGGCGTCAGCGCGGCGAAGGAAGAAGGGCATAAAACGGTTGAGAAACCACCTATTGAGGGGCAGGTGGTATTCGGGAAAGAGCAGGAAGATCAGATCGTGCACTGTCAGCACCGTCCGAGCCCCTTTCAGCCGGGGCAGCAGGTGCTCGGTGGCATGGAAGAGGTCGCAGTCCGGCAGCCAGCAGTCAAGCCCGACATCGAGCTGTTGTGAGAGCGCGGCCACCAGACGCCAGGGCCTGGTCGCCAGGGGGAGAGCGTGGGTCGGCAGGCTGGCCAAGGGCGGCGGCAGCAGGTGCGCCGCACTGCCGTTGTAGAAGGCGGTCAGCGCTGGCCTGTCTGCCAAGGCAAGCAGGCCCTCGGCCAAGTGGCGAGCATAGGTGCCCAGCCCCGCCCGCTGGTACACCACTGAAGAGAGGTCAAGGCAAACATGCATCTTCGTTCATCCTCGCAGCAGAGCTTCGTAGACGGCTTCGATTTTCCGAGTCAGCTGCTGTACGTCCAAGCAAGCCTCTACCAGCTAACGTCCTGTCTGTCCCATCGCCCCTCGGCGCTCCGGACCGGTCAGGAGGGTCAGGACGGCCTCAGCTGTGCAATTGAAGTATAGCATATTTTCTGAGCCTGTGAGCAAGGATAACGTGAAAATTACGTGAATTCTTGCCGAGGGAGGCTTGCCTAAATCACGGATTTGCTGTATACTTTTCAGTGAAGGTGCTTTATGGAAATCGAGGCCTTGATCCGACAAGTACAGGGGTATTTTCCCCAAAGCGACCCTGCGCTTCTCAGGCGTGCCTATGAACTGGCGGCTGAGGCCCATCGCGGTCAGCGCCGCGCCTCAGGCGAGCCCTACGTCCAGCACTCCTTAGCCGTGGCGGCTATCCTGGCCGAGATGCGCCTCGACCCCGCCACCATCGCCGCCGCCATCCTCCACGATGTCCCCGAGGACACCGCCGTCCCCCTGGAGCGGATTTGGGAGGGATTCGGCGATGAGGTGACTAAGTTGGTAGACGGGGTGACTAAACTCTCCAAGATAAGTTGGGGCAGCCTAGAGGAGGAAGAGGCGGAGAGCCTGCGCAAGATGTTCCTGGCCATGGTTGATGACATCCGAGTGGTTCTGATCAAGCTGGCCGATCGTTTGCACAACATGCGCACCCTGGGGGCGCTGCCCGAAGGAAAGCGGCGCAAGATTGCCAAAGAGACCCTGGAGATATTCGCCCCTTTGGCCAACCGCCTTGGCATCTGGCAAATGAAGGGGGAGCTGGAGGATCTGGCCCTCCGCCACTTGGAGCCGGAGAGATACAGGGAGATCGCCGCCCTCCTGGCCGAACGGCAGGCGGAGCGCGAGGGGTACATCGCCCGGGTGATCGAGGTCCTGGATAAGAGGCTGCGGGAGGAAGGGATCGAGGCCGAGATCTCAGGCCGCCCCAAGCACATCTACAGCATCTACAAGAAGATGATGAAGAAGTCGCTGGACTTCGACCAGATCTACGACGTGCACGCGGTGCGCATCATCGTTAACGAGGTCAAGGACTGCTACGCCACGCTGGGGATAGTGCACACCCTCTGGCGCCCCCTACCCGGCCAATTCGATGATTACATCGCCATGCCCAAGGATAATATGTACCGATCGTTGCACACCGCCGTCGTCTCTTTGGAAGGGAAGCCCCTGGAGGTTCAGATCCGCACCCCTCAGATGCACCAGATGGCAGAGTATGGCGTCGCCGCCCATTGGCTCTACAAGGAAGGAGTCAAAAGGGATATAGACTTCGAAGCCAAGATAGCCTGGCTAAGACAATTGCTGGGATGGCGGAGGGAGATCGTAGACGCCCGGGAATTCGTCGACTCCCTCAAGACGGACATCTTCCAAGATAGGGCCTATGTCTTCACCCCCAAAGGGGACATCGTTGACCTGCCAGCCGGGGCCACACCCATCGACTTTGCCTACCACATCCATACGGAGATCGGGAACCGCTGCCGCGGGGCGCGGGTTAACGGCCGCCTCGTCTCCCTGGACTACCGTTTGCAGAACGGAGACCAGGTGGAGATACTGACGGCGAAGAAGGGTGGCCCCAGCCGCGACTGGCTGAACCCCCACTTGGCTTACATCAAGACATCGCGGGCCCGCCAGAAGATCCGCCAGTGGTTCAGGCGACAGGACCGGACGGAGAACATCGCCCAAGGGCGGGAGATCCTGGAAAGGGAGCTGAAGAAGCTCGGGGTCGAGCAAAAGAGCTACGAAGAGATCGCCCAATCCTTCGACTTCGACGATGTGGATGATTTCCTGGCCGCCATCGGCTACGGCGACATCAACCTGCAACAGATAGCAGTCAAGGCGCTGGAGCCTGAGGAAGAAATCGGACCCTCAGAAGTCATTCTCCCCTCCCTGCCCCCCTCGGGGATCACAGTGAAGGGGGTGGGTAACCTGCTTACCAAGTTAGCCAACTGCTGCAACCCCCTGCCTGGAGACGAAATCATAGGATACGTGACCCAAAACAGAGGGATCACTATCCATAAGCGGGATTGTCGCAACATCCTGGGAAGGGATAAAAGGGAACGGTTAGTGGAGGTTGACTGGGGAGAAACCGAACAGGTCTACCCCGTCTTAATCAGGATAGAGGCCTTCGATCGGGCCGGACTTATGGGGGACATCGGCGCCATAGTGTCCGATGACGGTGTCAACATCAGCGATGCCAATGTCACCACCCGTAAGGAAGATAACGTGGCCATCATGACTGCCACGCTGGAGATCAAGAATGTAGTTCAATTGAGCCGCATCCTGACCAGGATAAAGCGTCTGCCGAACGTCTTTGAGGCCAGGCGCATAACCCATTGATTTATGCTCCAAGCCTCCCCATCATAGAACAAGGGAGATCAGAGGGGTGAGTCTGGGGGTTGCATTTCCGTTGCAACCCCCGCCCTGAAGCCCCTATCCACTGATGACAAGCTGTCTCCCCTGATGAATGCTCTCCCAAAGATCGTAGGGCGAAGCCCTTCCTTTAGAGGGGAGAGCATTCATCGCCATCCTGTGCTGAAGTCACTATCTCGCTTATGGTTGCAAGTTGTCTCCCCACCTTGGGCCTGAGTTCTTTGTGCACTTACGGGGAGACAACTTGCCAGGGGAGACAGCTTGTCAGATGAAAGTCTCTTTTGCTGGCTATAGGCGATTAAAGCCTTCTTCAGCTCCCCCTGATCGAAGTCTGGCCAGTAAACGGGGGTGGAATAGTAGTGGGCATAAGCCGATTGCCAGAGCAGGAAGTTGGAGAGACGCATCTCGCCCCCCGTGCGGATGACCAGATCGAGGTCGGGCAGGCCTGCCGTGTAGAGGTATCGGCTGAAGAGCCCCTCATCTATGGCCTGGGAGTCTACCCCCTCGGCCATGATGCGCCTCGTGGCATCTAGGATCTCCGCCCGCCCCCCATAGTTGAAGGCCAGGTTCAGGAACAGCCGGTCATTGTCCTTGGTGAGCTCCACGGCCGCTTTTATCTTCTCCACCAAGCTTCTTGGGAGGCGATCGAAACGGCCGAGGTGGCGCAACCGAACCCCATTCCGGTGCAACTCCGGCACGTACTGGTCAACGGCCTCTTCGAACATCCTCATCAAACCCTCCACTTCTTCCCTCGGCCGCTGCCAGTTCTCGGTGGAGAAGCCAAAAAGGGTTACGAACTTGATGCCGAGCTTGCTACAGACCTCGACCACCCTTTGGGTGTTCTCCCCCCCGGCACGGTGCCCCGCCAGGCGGGGTAACCCCCTCTCCCTGGCCCAACGCCCGTTGCCATCCATCACGAAGCCGATATGGCGAGGGATCTCTATCTCCATAGTTACTTCTCGTCTATGCGCTACAACCCCAGCTCCCCGGCGATGCCCTTCATCGCCTCCAGCCCGATGGCTACGAACTCCTCGAGGGAGAGGCCCCACTCCTCACAGGTCTGCATCTGCTCGCGGCTGGCGCCACGGGCAAAGCCCTTCTCCTTGAAGCGGTGCAACACGAAATCGGCATCAATGATGTCCAAATTCTTCTCCGGGCGGATCAGGGCAGCGGCGACGATAAGCCCGGTAAGCGGGTCAACGGCGTAGAGGGCTTTGTCCAACAGATTCTCCCGGGGCAAGCCGTGGACCTCGTTGTGGACCCTGACAGCGTACACGATGCGGGGATCAACGCCCAATTCCGCCAGCATCCCTGCGCCGATCAGACTATGCCGTTCAGGATCGTCCTTGGTCTGGTCATAGTCTAGGTCGTGTAGCAATCCGGCCAGCCCCCATAGCTCCTCATCCTCGCCGAAGCGGCGGGCCAGGGCGCGCATGATGGCCTCCACAGCCAGCATATGCTTGATCAGGTTGCTGTTTTTGACCTTCTCCTCAACCAACCGCAACGCCTCAGAACGCTGCATCCTCTCACCCTCCTGAGGGCACTTTGTCTGGTGACCAGAACTCCTCCACAACGGAGGACTGCCTTTGCTCTTGGAGCCAATCGGATAGGGCGTTGTCCCGCCTCAGTTGCAGGGCCCCCTCATCCAGCTCTCGGTCCTCATCCCGCTCCTCGACCTTGATGATGTGGAAGCCGTAGGCGGTCTGGACTACATCGCTTACCTCGCCGGGCTGCAGGGCGAAGGCAACCTCATCGAATTCTGACACCATCTGGCCGCGAGGGAACCACCCCAAATCCCCCCCTTCATCCCTCGAGCCAGGGTCTTGGGAGAGCTCTTTCGCCAGGGCAGCGAAGTCCTCGCCGCCCTTCAATCTCTCCAGAACGTCCTTCGCCTCCTCCTCGGTTTCAAGCAGGATATGTCGGGCATGGACCTGCTCGTCCCTGGTCTCAACCTGCTGCGCCAAAAGCTCCTGCATCTTCTGGCGAAGCAGGCTCCTGGCCGCTATCTCCTTGAAATCCTGCTCGGAGAGGCCCGCCTCCTTCTGAAGCATGGTCAGATATCTCTGATAGACCTCCTCAAACTCCTCCCTGGTCATAGGGGAGATGGTTGGTGCCGGTGTGATGGGCGTGGTCTCCGCTATGGGTGTCGGCGTAGGAGGGTTCCGCTCATAGCCGAACTGCCTCTCGATCTCCAGCTCTATCTCCTCCGCCGAGGCGCTCATCCCAATCTTCACCGCCTCTTGCCTGATCAGCTCGTCGTCGATCATGTCCTCCAGCGTCTGCAAGGGGAGGCTCGCTAGCTGACTTTGGACCCTCTGCAGCTCCTGCTGCAGATATTGCACCATAAACTGTTGGCTCTCGTCCGTGGGATCCAACCCCCTCTGTTGAGCCTGGAGGCCGCTTATATAGGCCCGGAGGAGATAGCGATTATAGCGCACCACCCTCTGGTAGAAGTCGGTGCGAATGGACACCCCATTGACCACAGCCACAGGGGAGGCGGGCTTGGCGACGTACTCCTGATAGTAGCCGAACCCGAGCAGGGCCGCAATCGAAGCCAGGATGATGGCCGCGCCGATGAGGACTATCCGCTCCAGCCATCTTTCCCTGTCCCTTCGCGATAACCGCTTCCTCTTCTTCGCCATAGGAAACCCTCAACTGGCCAAAGACCATTTGTCAGAAGGGCAAACGAAAACTCTCTCCGAAACATATGACAGCAAGCATGAATAACAGATATGCAGAACTCCGTGAGCAGACGGAGAGAGTTTTCGTTTAGGATAGCCTTCCTATGCCCTTCGATCCATCGGCCTCGATGCCGCTATTGGCCGCCGCTGATGTGCTCGGCAGTGTAGGGTAGAAGGGCAATGTGGCGCGCCCTTTTGATGGCCACGGCTAAGCGGCGTTGGTGTTTGGCGCAAACGCCGGTCTTGCGACGGGCCTTGATCCGGCCCTGAGCCGAGAGAAAGCTGCGCAATTGATCCGCCTGCTTATAATCAATCTCATCAACCCCCTCCGTACAGAAGAGGCATATCTTGCGCCGAGGCACATATCCCTTCCTGCCGCTGGCCCTCAGGCCGCTCCCTTCTCTCCTCTCTACCAAGGTCACCTCCTTTTCTCATGCGGGTTCAAATCCTGGGGGAAGCCCTCCTCGTTCCTCCCCTCCGGCCGAACGTCTAACAACACCATATCGCTGGCAACGACCTCGGTGCGATAGTGTCTCTGCCCCTCCTGATCCTCCCAACTGCGGGTCTGGAGACGCCCTTCGATATAGACCCTGCTGCCCTTGCTCAGATATTGCTTGCAGATCTCCGCCAAGTTGCGCCAAGCGACGACGTTAAACCACTCTGTCGCATCCCTGCGTTCGCCATCGGAGGTGACCCAATTACGAGTTACAGCTATACTGAAGGAAGTCACCGGAATGCCGCTTGGCGTGTAACGCATCTCGGGGTCCCCGCCCAGGCTGCCAATGAGCATCACTTTGTTCAAACCCCTTGTCATCATCGATCCCCCTTTGAAGTTTTGATGGGCCCACCGAAGCGTCCCTCATGCCCTGACATCACTCACCGACTCGCACGAGCAGATGGCGAATGATCCCCTCCGTGAGTCCCAGGCTTCTTTCCAGTTCCTTGGTGGCTTCCGGTTCCAGCTGAAGCTGCATCACCACATAGTATCCCTCCTTGTACTTTCGGATTGGATACGCCAGCCGGCGCTTCCCCCAAGAATCCACCTGGGTCACCTGGCCGCTGTTACCGCCGATCAGCTGACCGACCCTATCCACAACGGCTGCCAAGCCTTCCTCATCAACCTCAGGCTGAACGATGAAAACCAGCTCATATTTTAGCATCCTCGCTGTTGAACGCCTCCTTTCCTGCTGATCCTATATGGAAGGGATTATACCATCAAATCCCTGATAAAGCAAATCTAAACACTGAAGCGGAAATGGCTCCGTTCATGTCGAATCCATCGCCTTCACAGCACGGCTGGTTTTTGATGCCCTGCATAATAGTGATTATACCCCAACTTTAGAGTTAGCGCAAGCAGGGTCCTAGCGCTTGCGCTTTTAAGCGTTTTGTGCTATAGTGGGGCTAGAAGGATAAAGCCCCGCGGCGGATGGATTGCCGGGGGCACAGCCAAGCCGACGCAGGCGGCCTGGCGACGTAAAGTATAGCACAAAAGCCCGTCTGTCGTCAAGTCGGCAGGCGGGCTTTTTGGTTTCTAAGCCATAATCGACGCCTACCCTCGCTAACGTGAGGGGCGGCAAGTGGCGGGCGACGCGGCTCGCCAAGACAAAGGGGGAGCAAAAATGAGGCGGTTGCTAATCGGATGCTTGCTCGCATTGGCTTTACTAGTCATTGCATTATTGCCCTTTTTGGGTAAACCCATTAGCAGGGCGCTAGCTCAAGTGCCAAACGTGGAGATATTTCCTATCACGACCAATCCAGCTGAGCAGAAAGCACCCGATATCTCAGGCAACATTGTGGTTTGGGAGGATAGCTGCAATGGCGATTTGGACATCTATAAAGCGCGGCTAAGCGGGTTACCCACACCTAACGGAACCTGGTTCGCCATCAGTACCTCCCCGCTTCATGGACGATACGGTCACTCTGCGATATGGACAGGAGAATCAATGCTGGTTTGGGGTGGATACTACCATCTCAATTATTTCCTGAATGATGGGGCCATGTATGACCCCGTTGCTGACACCTGGGAGATGATTTCTTCTTCAGGTGCGCCGGTTGGCCGTCTCAGACACACCGCGGTATGGACCGGCGAGGAGATGATTGTCTGGGGCGGTGAGCATGCTGGTGGAGGGCAAACCACCAATACGGGAGGCATCTACGACCCGACGACTGATTCTTGGACTCCCATCTCACTCGTCAACGCACCTTCAGCCCGGGAAATGCACTCGGCAGTGTGGACCGGTGAAGAGATGATTGTGTGGGGTGGTTGTAGCACAGTCTTCTGTACTGAAGTATTCAACGATGGCGGACGCTATGATCCGGTGACCAACACGTGGACACCTATTCCTGCTGCGCCCGGGTGGGTAAAGCCACGTAATTTCCACCAGGCTGTCTGGACAGGCGACAGGATGACCATCTGGGGAGGAACGACTGACCCTCAGGGGCTGTCCTATGATCCAAACAGCAATACGTGGATGCCCATTTCGACAATCAATGCACCTACACCTACTTACCAAGGAACCGGTGTCTGGACAGGACAAGAGATGATCGTCTGGGGTGGGTGTACTGTGTTCACAACAACGCCTTGTCCGAGCTACGTGAACAGTGGCGGGCGGTATAATCCCGCGACTGACACCTGGACACCAGTGACGACCGTGGGAGCGCCACTAGCACGCTGGACACATACAGCCGTTTGGACCGGGCAGGAGATGATCATCTGGGGCGGCTGCGGCGACGCATGCTATGATACTGGTGCGTCATATGATCCTGAAACTGACATGTGGGCGCCTTTGGATCGCACAAACGCTCCAACAGCCCGGTCCAATCACGAGGCTGTCTGGACCGGTGAGGCCATGATTGTCTGGGGTGGGTGCGACATCGGTGGCTGTGGCCTTGCAACCTACTTCAATACTGGGGGTCGGTACGAGTTTGTCGAAGTTACGCCAACGCCCACGCCGACTAGCACGCCTACAGCGACTGCGACTCACACCCCGACACCAACTTCAACACCGACGGATACACCTACGCCAACGGCCACGCCTACACCTCCAATACCGGTTGGCGGAGTTATCGTTCGAGGGAGCAAGCTTGAACTCTTGGCACCTTGGATTCGCCTGGCTTTGCTGGCCCTCGTAGCTGGGATTTTGTTGGTCAGGAGATATATGGCTGGGCAGGGATAAAGGTCGGCTGGAGGCCTGGAGCTGACGGCGGACATGATCAGGGGCAACGGTGGCGAAAAGGCTCCGGTGGGCATGGGGGCTAGGCGAGCTCAATTTGCGTTTTTACTACATCCGCGTTATAATTCCAACGAAAGAAAAAGCCCCTCGGCTTCTGAGGAGCCAGGGGCGGTGGCCAAGCCGGGATGGGCGGCCTGGCAAAGACAGTATAGTACAAAAGGGACCGCCTGTCAAGGCCTGGCAGACGGCTTTCTTTTTAATCAACGAGTGGTCACCAGGAAAGGGAGGAGGTAGCAATGACCAACAGCATCTTTGAGATCCTGAAATCGAAGGAGTTCATCCGTGCCTACATCCTGCCACAAGTTGAAGCCCAATTGCCGAAGGACGAAAAACGCGATGAGAACATAGAAGCACTTTTGAGCCGGGCCGATCTGACTGGTGAACTGAGAGGGTTATTAAAGGAGAGGGAACGCGAAGCGCAAATCGTGGCTTATAAGTTAGGTGTGCAGCATGGCATGGAGCTCGCCGCGGGCTTTGTGCAGTGGCAAATAACCAAAAGCAAAGAGGCCCAAAAGTGAACGAGCAAAAGGATATCGAGGAGTTGATTAAGATGGCCCGCGAGATGGACGCTATCGTCGTCAAGGCCGAGCTGAAGGGCTGGACGTTTCACCCATACAAACCTTGCATGTTCCGGCCCCTTGAGCCAGAGGAAGCCCTGCATAACCTTGAGGCCATAGCGACGATCATAATACTCGTGGAGGAAAAGCCGCCCAAAAGGAGGCTTCTGTTTCCCCGAGGTTAAGGCGGATACCAAGAGGAAGGATATGCGGAGCCAAAGGAGAAAAGGGGCACAAATCCCAGAGGCTTTTGATTGGCCTGGCCAAGAGGAATACAGAGCATATGTAAAAGAGGCTGCCCTTCGTGGCTTTTTCCCAGGCTTTGATGTTTACATCACCGGACCCCTCGTAGACCGTCCGGAGGGCCCTTATAACTTTCCCTTCCTCGAAATTGAAGGTGTAGGCGTGGTTGCTGCGGAAAAGGTGAGGGTAACCCGCCCAGGCAACCCTGTGGAGGTGCACTATTCCAAAGCCGAAGATGGTGCCATGAGGCTGGAAATTCGCCATTGCCTAAATACGAGCAATCGGCAAATACAGGAGATGCTCCCCGCACTCACAATCCTGCGCAGATACCATCAAGAATTCAAAGGAGGGCGCCCACCTAAGAAGGGGAGAGACTACGATCCACTTTTCGAAAGGTGGAAAAGCGCCGATGCAGAGGCCCGAAGGAGACTTGAAGAAGAGTGGCTAAATAAGCACGTGCGTCGCCCCGAAGGGACAATGGGCGAGCACGACAAAGAACGATACAAAAAGGCTCTGCGAGAGGAGAGAGATCGACTAAGAAAGGCGATGAAATATCGTGAGACACGGACGAAGACGCGAAAATAGCGTAAACGCCTTTTCTTCCTAGATAAGATAGGCAAAAATGAGCCTATTTGCCGATTTTCACTTGACAAAAAAGCGTAACGTGTGGTAAAATTTTAACAGAATAGAATTAGCGTACCATCTAATTGCGGGAAACAGCGCCAGAGGGAATGCAGGGGCGTTAGCTTCCAACCTTCCTTCTGGCGCTGTTTATCATTTCGGGGGGGCTGTGATGGAGAGGGTTAAGACCATTGTAGAAACGAGGCGAAAGCTCGCGTTGTCGAGGAGCGAGCTGGCGAGGCGGGCAGGTATATCCAGGGTCAGCCTTTGGCTCGTAGAGACAGGCAGAGTGGTGGAGCCAAGAGTGACGACGCTGCTGGCTCTGAAGGAGGCCCTCTGCCAAGCAGCCAAGAAGCAACTGGAGGATTGAACAAGTGGGAAGAAACAACAGACCCGGCGCCGAGCTTCGAGGCCATGACGCCGGGCTGCGACAGCCGAATGATGACCGTCGCGATTCTTTTATAGCGCATGATTCCGAAAGTGTCAAGCGCCGACTTGCACTGGCCTATCAGCTGATCTTAGAAGCAGTGGAGAGGGGTGAGAATGAAAAAACAGGAGCAGCTAAATAAATTGCTCGCGCCCACTTGGATGGACGTGCTTACTGAGGTCCGCGGAGACGTTGACCCAGTGGCCGTGCTGCGAGGGTATATCCCTGACCTGGAAGCTGCGGATGGAGGCCGCCAGGTGGGGACGTGCCCAAAGTGCGGTGGCCCCTTCGTCTATAACCCCCATTTCGATTGGGCAAAGTGCCTCGGTAACTGTGGCTGGCAAGGCGACGTGATCGGGTGGGTCAAGGATGCCGAGGGGATCACCCTGACAGAGGCCGTCCGTCAGCTTGCCACGAAGCCACACAAGGCCCCGGCTCCAGAGACCGAAGCCAAGGTGGTGGGCAAAAAGAAGACAAAGGCCGTGCCCGTGGCCGTGCTCAAGCTGACGGATGGGACGCTTTGCGAAGTGCTTTACGATTCGCAAGGCCAGCGATCCTGGTTCGCCATCCGAGAGACAGATGGCAAGGTTCGCTATGAGGACGCCGTCACCTACCAAGGGACGCGGTACGTGCCGGTCTGCGATGATCTAGTCAAGCGAGGAATCGTACTCCTCCCCTCGGGGCTAGGGGAGCCAGGCAGCCTGGAAGAACTTCTGAGCTATGTCCAGGGCTTCATACATGCCTACCTGGACACAAGCGAAACCTTTGAACGGATCGCGAGTTACTACGTCCTCCACACCTGGCTTCATGATCAGTTCAGCATCACCCCATATCTAAGGGCGCTGGGGGACTACGGCACGGGAAAGTCCAGGTTTTTGAAGGTGGTCGGCGGTATCTGTTACCGTCCCGTCAACCTGGGCGGGGGCGTCTCTGTGGCGGCGATCTACCGAATGCTAGAGAGGTACAAGGGGACGTTGCTCATAGACGAAGGCGACTTTTTCCAAAAGAGTGAGGTGTGGGCGCTGATCTGCCAGGTGCTTAACATGGGTTACGAAGCGGGCGGGGCGGTAATCCGCTGCGACGGCAATGGCAGCTTCGAACCACAAGCGTATGAGTGCTTTGGCCCCAAACTCCTGGCCACCCGCCGTCGTTTCGGGGATGCGGCCCTGGAGAGCCGTTGCTTCACGCAGGTCTTCTTTCCCACCGAGCGGAAGGATATCCCTCTGACGATCCCTCCCTTGCTAGAATGGGAGACAGCCAGGGAGATCAGAAATAGACTTTTGGGTTTTCGCTTTAAGCACTGGCAGCCCGGCAAAGTGGAATGGGAAAGCTATCCCGACGACGGGCTTGACCCGCTTGACCCGCGGCTGCAACAAATCCTCTTTCCCCTGAAGAGGACGGCCCCAGCCGAAGCGCAGAAGGAAATCGAAGCCTTTGCCCGCGACTACGAGGAGGCACGACGCGACGACCTCTCAGACACCGTCGCCGCCAAGGTGCTGGAGGGGCTGGTGGCCGTGCTGAACAAAGGGCAAAAGCCGCGGGTGAGCACGGTTGCAGAGGAGACGGCGGGCCTACTTGATGATCCCGATTTCAAGCTGACGAGCCGGAAGGTGGGGAGTGTGCTGCGCAAGCATCTACACTTACAGACGAAGCGCGGCTCCAAAGGCCCTCGTGAAGTTCACCTCGACAATGGAGCATATGAGGTCATTGCCAAGCTCTGCAAGCGCTATGGGGTTGCCAAACCTACCCATACCGAGCAAAAGGCCCTGGAGCTGGGGTGAACGTTGGGGTGAACGTTGGGTGAACATTGAGCCATTGGGTGAACGTTTGGGGTGAACGTGTGAACGTTTCGAACGTTATATGGGGGTAGGGAATTTACGGTTTACCATACGTAAAAGCTTCATCTTCCCTCCTCCCCTCTACAATGTTCGAACGTTCACCCAGGGAGCGATAGGGCCGCCTGGAGTTTTCCTCCCTGGCTTGGAGATGACGATGACTGATGATAATGAGACAATGGAAGAGGCAACCCAGACAGTTGACTTTCATCTGCACACTCGCCTGCCGTCCGGCTGGACGGTCACCATCGGGGCGCGGGCGACTAGCGTGCCAGAGCTTCTGAGGCTTCTCTCTGAGATTTTGGACGCCTTAAAACACATGGGCGCGGAGCCTTCGCCGAGGAGGGGAAAGCGATGAATGAACTTGAGCGACGAGTAGAAAAGTTGGAGGAGGGGTTGGGCAAGCCGCAGCCCCAGCCTGCCGGAGCTGATGTAGTGCTCCGGTCTGCCCGTATCCTGGACGCGGAGCTGGGGCCCCGGGGCTTCAGGATCCACGTCGAAAGCTATCCCATCGAGGGCGTAGAGAGCGCTTGGCGGCTTTACGAGGAGAGCCGGGCCGGGGCCTTCGTACGCATTTTCGGCCTGTGGTACTACAGATGGTTTGACGCCGAGTGGCAGCCGTGGGAGGAGGCGATCGAGGAACTTTTGGCAAGTCTGGCCTCAGCCGAGCCGGGATTCACGCCTGCCATCCTGAAAGAGGCGCTGAGGACAGCTTCCCCCGGCGAGGAGTGGCCGCCGACGGTCGAGCCCACGTTTTACCGCGAAAGCGAGCGCGAGGCCTACCAGCTCGAGGGCGACGTGGTGGTCCTTGGCCAAAGCAAGGGCGAAAGGGAGCAAACGAATAAGTTAGCTAGAATTAACTCCAGGGGTGCTAAGTGAATTGTGTAGAAATAAACCGCTTCGGCCAGCCTTGCGGTGCGCCGAGGCTTTTATCGGGCAAACACTGCTTCTGGCATTCCCCTGATCCCGAAATTGTGATTAAACGGGAAGAGTCCAGAAAAAGAGCGGGGCGGTCTAAATCGGGAAAGGCCCCGGCCAACCCTGGCCGCTACAAGCTGGTGACCGTGGAGGACGTGAGGGGCCTCTTGGCGGATGCCATTAATGAAACGGTGGTCTTGCCGAAAAGCATCGCCAAGGGGCGGTGCATCGCCTATTTAGCATCGGTGATCCTGAAGGCCCTGGAGACGGGCGAGATCGAGGAGCGATTAAAGATATTGGAGGAAAAGGTTTATGGACGCACGGAGAAGACTTAACAGACTGGAGAATGAGGCGGGCCATTGAAAATCCACAATAAGGAGGTTAAAGTGTTAAACAATTTTCTTGAAAAGGCCGGCAGGGAGACCCTGGCGGCGGCGGCTGAGGAGGCGATCAAGGTGCTGTCGCCCTTCAAGGAGTGGGAGGGCGTCAGCGAGGCCATCGAGGCCCTGGAGAGGCTGACCTATGGCGGGGCACCAGGCAAGAAGTACGGCTACCCAGCCAAGGGCGCGGTCGAAAAGGCCGAGGATGACCCGATGATTGCGGCTGCCAAACGGAGGGCATCGGAGGAGGGGGTCAGCTTTGTCGAGGCTTACTTGCTAAACTACGCCGACGCTGCGGTCAAGGCGGGCAAAGCTCAAGATTTCAAGCAGGGATACGAGCAGGCTCGCCAAACCTTCCCCTCTTTGGCAGAAGAGGCTCTGAGGATGCGGTCGGTGGACGTGGAGCCGTCAACTGATGCCAAAATCAAGATACTTCGGGAGCCGGCCAGTGAGGAGGGATAGCATGACCGAGAAGGGAAAAGCGAAGGCGAAGAAGCCGACCGAATCGGAGCTTTTAGCCGAGCGCCGCCTTGAGCTTTACGAGGAGATCAGGCAGCTTTCCTACGACCTCGGGCGGCGCCGCCTCGAGGCTGAGGCTGCCGCCGCTGGGGAGAAGGTGAGCGAGGCCGAGCAACTTCTGGCGAAAGCCACAGAAGCGCTGACCGAATCCAAGCGCCTCGACCGCGAGCCTTGGCAAAAGCGCCTGGTCGAGCTTGAGGGGGAGCAAGCGGAAGATGAGGCCAAGGCCGAGAGGCTGGAGGCCGAGCTGAGGCAGGGGATGGCCGAGGCCGAAGAGTTTTACCAGGAGCATCGAGAGCGTCCTTATGGCATGACAAAGAAGTGTCGGATGCTTCGCTATGCTCTAAGCAACACGCGGCGACGCGTCCAGCAGCGGGCCGAGGAGATCGAGAAGCTAAAGGCAAGATTGTCACTTTAGGCGAACCCTGGGCGAGGTCAACGCCCGGTTTCGCAAAAGGAGCCATGCCCCGGCCGCTTGAGCCAATGGCCGGGGAGATTCCTCCTTTCAGTGCGGCCCGGCCCCTCTTCGCCTTCTCCAGGGCCGGGCCACCTCCTTTCAAAAAAGGCGGCTGGTTGGCTCCTCGGCCAGCCGCCCCAGTTCATCGCACCTTAACAATTGAACGCCCGCACGGCCCGCAACTTTAAAATTTCCGAAAGGGGCTTGACAAAAAGGGTATTTAGTGGTATAATATAAATGCTAGTGATAGGCATTGGAAGCCAATAACATAATGAGCATAGTATGAAGTTGGTTGAGGCAAAAATGCAGGAAAGAATTGAGCCAGACAAGGTTTACACTCTTCAGGAGGCAAGGGATTATTTGAAAGTTAGTTACAGCACCATGCTTCGGTGGGTTAAGCAGGGGACTTTCCCGGCCTTTAAAGTTGGCAAGTTCTGGCGCGTTTACGGACGTGACCTTTTGACCCTTAACAAGGAGAGGGAAAAGTAAAAAAGCGGGCCGCGCGGGTGTTCGCACCACCCCCACGGCCCTGACCCCCGCTGGCGAGCTAGGCTGGCAGCGAGGGCTATGAGTATTATAGCCCCAAAAGCTCAGTATGTCAACCGCGGCCTACCTGCATCGCCAGCGGATAGCAGGTAGGCCGCTCTTATTTTAAGGGGAAGGAGGTGAGCCATGAGCTTTGAGGTCAAGCCACTCAAACTGAGAGTGGTCGAATGTGAGTCCTTCGCCAGCCGAGTTCGCCGGTGGTTGGCGAAGCTACAGAAGCTGATAAAGAAGGAGGAATGAGATGCGCTGTCTTTCCTGCGGACAGGAGATCGGCCTGGGGCGGCGCGCCTTCATGATTCCCTTTGAGGGATACGCCGAGGACGCCTATCTCTTTGCCCATCACGACTGCATGCCAGAGCTGGAGGGCAAAGAGGGCATCCTGGACGGCTACTTCGTGGAGGGGAGCGAGCCCATCTTCGTCCCCCGCCAGGTCGTGGAGAGCCTGGAAAAGGCAAGGGAAGCCGAGGGCGGCTAAGGCGCAAGTGCCTAGCCGCCCCCAGGGGAGCCCCTGCGTGCCCTGGCGAGCTCCAGGGGCTCCCGCCTATATTTTACCACGGCAATGTCGAGTGTGCAAGGGTGGAGCAAATGAGCAAGCGAGCCGTGCTTTACGCCAGGGTTTCAAGCGATGAGCAAGCCAAAGGATACAGCCTGGCGACGCAATTGGAGGCTTGCCGTAAGTACTGCCAGGAACATGGCTTTGAGATTGTGGGCGAGTTTACCGATGATTATACGGGAGCAAGCCTGGATAGGCCGGGCTTGGACGCCTTGCGTGACATGGTCAGCCCTGCCAGGGCCAGCATGGACACCATTGATGCGATGGTTGTTTACGACCTCGATAGGCTAAGCCGCAAGGCAGTGCACCAAATGCTTATAGAGGAGGAGTTTGAGAAGGCGGGCGTCGAGACCCACTACGTCCTGGGGCAATACGACAATACTCCCGAAGGCAAGTTCCAAAAGCAGATTAAGGGCGCGATCGCCGAGTACGAGATAGCGAAGACCAAAGAGCGGGCCACGCGGGGCAAGCGAGGCCGTGCCAAGGCCGGCTATGTCACCACCAATCAGGCCCCCTATGGCTACCGATATGTGAGTGAGCCCCACAAGGGCTATTTGGAGGTCTTAGAGGACGAGGCCCAAATCATAAGGCTCATCTTTCAATGGTATGTCTACGGCGATGAGGCTGACCATATCCCGAAGCCGCTTTCCCTCTATGCCATTGCCAAAAAGCTGACCCGGCTGGGCGTGCCTAGCCCCGCAGCCAATGGCAGGCGGTGGCGCAAGCCGAAGAAGGAGGCCCGCGTTTGGGATCAGACCAGCGTGGGCAACATAATCAAAAACGAGACGTACTGTGGGGTCTGGCATTATGGCAAGCGTAAGTGGCATGGGACGAACCATTTTGAATGGAAACCAAGGGAGGAGTGGATCCCCATCAGCGTTCCCGCCATCGTATCCAGAGAGCTTTGGGAAGCCGCCCAAAAGCAGATGGCGAAGAACAAGCGGCTAGCAAAGGGCAATACCAAATACCCCTATCTGCTCAGGGGCATGTTGCGATGTGGCAAGTGCGGCTTTGCATATACCGCCCACACTATGGGATCGGGGGAGAAGGTGTATCTTTATTATCGCTGCGGAGGGAACGATATGCGCAGCGGCAGGGATGGGCAAGGGCGGGCCTGCGATGCCCTGCGCATACGACAAGACATCGTGGATCAGTGCGTATGGGACTACCTGAAGCAGTTGCTCTTGAAGCCGGAGATGTTATTGGAGGGGCTGAAGGCCAAGCAGGAGGAAAGCGAGCGGGTAAACCAGAGGCTTTTGGAACGCCTCGATCTGATTGAGACCAGGCTGAAGGAGACAAATCGTCAATTAGAGGCGCTGCTCGATCAGTTCCTGATGCAGGAATTCTCTAGGGAGGTATTACAGCGCAAAAAGCAAGCCCTGGCTAAGCAAAAGGCTGACCTGGAGAGGGAAAGGGATGAGACCAAAGAAAGGCTTGCTAAGAGCGTCATCACGGAAGCCCAATTTGCCGAGGTACAAAGCTTCTGTAAGCGTGTGGCTGTAGGGTTAGAGAATTGCACCTTTGAGGATAAACGCCATATCCTGGAGCTCTTGAACGTCCAGGGCATCGTTGGGGATGGAGAGATCACCCTCAGCGGCCTCGTTCCTATGGGGGCTGTTAGGATGGAGAGAAACGGAAGTGGATTATATCGCCGTCCTGAACCAGGTAATCCTTGCCCTCCAAACGCAGTAACCCCCGCTGCCTGGCGGTTGGGAAGGAGCCCGCCGCCATTAGGTCGGCATAGGAGAGGACCTCGGCCCGGATGAAGCCGCGCTCCATATCGCTGTGGACCTTGCCCGCCGCCTCTGGGGCGCGCGTCCCCCGCTGCACCGTCCAAGCGCGAACCTCCTTTCCACCGGTGGTGGTGAAGAAAGTGATGAGGTTCAAAAACGAGTAGCTGGCTTTGATCAACTGTTGGATGGCCGACTTCTCGAGGCCGAGTTCAGCGCGGTAGGCCTGGGCCTCGGCGGGCGCCCAGTCAGCCAGCTCCGCCTCCAGCTTAGCGCAAATGGCCACCGATTCCGCCCCCTCAGCCCTGGCTACCTGAGCTACCACTTCGGCCAAGCTGCCCCCATCAGGGAGGTCCTCCTCGCCAACGTTGGCGATGTAGAGCATCGGCTTCTTTGTCAGGAGGCGTAGATCGCGCAGCATCCCCTCCTCCTCGGCCTGGAGGGGGAGGCCCCGCGCCACGCCACCGGCGCTCAAGTGATCATGAAGGCGGCTGAGGAGGTCCAACTCGGCTTCATAACCCCCCTTCCGCCCCTTGATGTCCCTCCTGACTTTCTCAAGGCGCCGTTCGATGGTGGCCAGGTCAGCCAGAGTCAACTCCAGGTTGACCGTCTCGATGTCATCCCTGGGGTCGAGGGCCTCTGTGACATGGGGGATCTCTGGGTCCCTGAAGCAACGCACCACCATGGCGATGGCGTCGGCGTCGCGGATATACCCTAGGAACTGGTTTCCCAGCCCTGCGCCTTGGCTGGCCCCCTTCACCAGGCCGGCGATGTCCAGGAACTCGATGGTTGTGGGGACGACCCTCTCCGGGCCAACCATGGCCGCGATGTCCTGGAGCCGCTCATCGGGCACCTCTGCCACGCCCACATTGGGGGCGATGGTGGTGAAAGGGTAGCTGGCGACCTCCGCCTCCGCCCCGGTCAGGGCGTTGAAGACAGTTGACTTGCCCACATTGGGCAACCCCACGATGCCTATCTGTAAAGCCATCCCAGCCTCCGGTCTGACCCCATTATACCAGCTTTCGCCCTCCATGACAAGCCCATCCGCCCAACAAAAAAGCGGCCTTTTGACCGCTTCTACAGGATAGGGCGGGTGGGATTCGAACCCACATGGAGTTGCCTCCAGCAGATTTTAAGTCTGCAGCGTATGCCTTTTCGCCACCGCCCCTCCGATACCAACAGGCTTATGACTATTGATCTCAGCGAAACTATGAGGGCAATTGGTAAATAGTCTCACCATTAGTAGGTGAGACTATTCGCTAATACGCTTCTGCATCCGCTCTTGTCACAGATTGGTAACTCAATATTGCTTTATGTCCCGTTTCGGGTAACGGCTGGGAGCTCACCCGCTGCGTGGGGTTTGCAACGTCCCCTTCTGTGCAAGACCCGCTACGACTGCAAACGAGCCAGATCTCGGCGCGCGATTAGCGCGTCGGCTGCAGCGACTTGCTAAGCGGCACTTGGTGCGGAATGTTACACCCACTTGGGCAATCAAGTGAACGTCAAAGTTTCGTGCAGTGCTCCGCGTTCTTAAGAGCCAATAGGCTCTGGAATCACTTTGTTTGGTGCTGTGCACGCTTAAGCAATGGAAGCCCGTTCTTGCTCTCGGTAACTTTGTACCCTTCAGGAACAGCGTCCAATGCACCCTCTTTCTCTGTTTTCGCGAAGAAGTAGAGGCTTTGTTGTCTGCCACTCTTTAGCGTGCGGGTTCTGGCGTGCAAAATGTAGATCTTGCCACGAGAATTTGTGTAGGTAAAAGCCATGATTGAACTCCTTTCGTTTCATTATGTATAGAATGACGCTCAGCCGCCTAACACTCGATATCCGCAATGCGATATAACCCCCAGAACCCCGCGTCCCTAAAACGGTGGCTCCGGATGATTTATCCCATACACCTCCCCCCTTCCCACCAGTTCTAAATGGGGCTATGTGCCGATGTCATTTATGGATACCGCCACGTCTCAGCTATCACCTAGAGGCGACGGTCGGATTCGAACCGACGATCGGGGTTTTGCAGACCCCTGCCTTAGCCACTTGGCTACGTCGCCACAGAGGGCCCCAAAAAGCCCTAGACTTTTGGGGGCCCATGGAGCGGAAGACGGGATTCGAACCCGCGGCCCTCTCCTTGGCAAGGAGATGCTCTACCGCTGAGCCACTTCCGCACCTTCGCCTATCGCAAATCGCTTATCGCGCATCGCTACAATCAGGGAGCGACGATAAGCGATCAGCGATATGCAATTGGCGAAGAGTGCCGAGGCGCAGAATCGAACTGCGGACACCGTGATTTTCAGTCACGTGCTCTACCAACTGAGCTACCTCGGCGCCCATCATCATTAATTATTTTATACCATCTTTTATATCTTGTCAAGTGCGTTCGTTGAATTGAATTGACAAAACACCCTTCGTCTGCTATATTAAACATCCACGAATTTCCAGGAGATACCCCATGAAAGTGCTGTTAATCGAGCCTCCCAAGAAAGTCTGGGAAATGATGGGGGACTGCGTAGCGCCGCCGCTCGGCTTGGCCTATGTGGCCGGGACCCTAGAGCGCGAGGGCATCGAAGTCGGGATCGTAGATTGCAATGCCTCGGAGTTGACCTGGCCCCAACTCAAGGAGGCCATTGCTGAGGCACAGCCAGACCTGGTGGGGGCCACGGCGATGACTCCTTACTTCCACGCCGCCGCCCGGGCCATGCGGATAGCTAAAGAGGACGATCCGGGGATAGCCACCGTGCTGGGTGGGCCTCACGTGACCTTCCTCGCTGAAGAGACCCTGACCGCCCACCCCGAGGTGGACTTTGTCGTGCGGGGCGAGGGCGAGCGCAAGCTGCTTGATCTGATCCGCTGCCTGGAGGGCGATGGCGATCCCTCCTCGGTGCAAGGAATCGCCTTCCGCCAGGATGACAGGGTCGTGCAGACCCTGGAACCTCCACCGCTGGACGTGAACGCCTTGCCCATGCCCGCCTATCACTTGCTCCCCATGCAGGCCTACCGCTTCGAGGTTATGGTGAACTTCACCACCCTCCTGGCCAGCCGGGGCTGCCCGCACCGCTGCACCTTCTGCGCCGAGTGGCCCTTCTGGGGGGATGGCTGGCGCCCTCGCGACCCTGAGGCGGTAGTGGAGGAGATAGAGCTGTTGCATCGGCGCTACGACCGTCAGAGCTTCTGGTTCGGGGACGACTGCTTCAATGTTGATGGCGATCACATGCGAGCCATCAGCGAGGGGATCTTGAAGCGGGGCCTGGAGATAGCCTGGTTCTACCAGGGCAGGGCAGATTTGGTGATAAAGCACAGGGATGTCTTGCCTTTGATGCGGCGCGCCGGCAACCTTATGGTACAACTGGGCATCGAGGCCTCGACCGATGGAGAACTATCGAGCTTTCGAAAGCAACTGACGGTAGAGCAGGTAAGGGAAGCAGTGCACTTGCTGCGCCAAAACGATATCGTTTGTCAAGGTCTGCTCATCATCGGCACACCAAGCGAGAGCGCTCAATCCATCCAGCACAAAGTGCGCTTTGCTAAGTGGCTGGACGTTGATTTTCCCATTTTCACCGTCTTTACACCCTTCCCCGGCACCGAAATCTACGAGGAGGCCAAGGCGAAGGGCTGGCTGAAGGACCCTCCCGACTACTCCAAATACGACATGGCCCATTTCCTGATTTCAAACGAACATCTGTCGCGGAGGGAGCTCATCTCCTGGTGGCAGTGGTGCTTCTGGAGCTACTACCTGGATCCCATCAAGCTGGCGAAGGGGCTCTTCTCCCACAACAGTTGGAAGCGCCACATCTGGCGGCTCATGATCGGGTACAACATGAAGAAGGCCCTTCGCGCTTGGTTCTGAGAGGAGGTGAATCGGCAGGGGAAATATAGCGAGGCGAATAATCTAACGTTTACTTCAACAAGGAGGGTATAATCGTGGCACGTGAAGAGAAGGAAAGGGAAGAAAAGGAACGTGGGGAGGAAGAGGGGATAGAGGAGAAGTGGGCCAGGGATCCCCTGGGGGCCGTCATCGGCGCCCTGATCCTCATCTGGCTGGGTGTGACCCTGTTTCTGGCAAACCTGGGCACGCTCCCCTGGATCCAGTGGGAGAATTTCTGGGCCTGGTTCATAATGGGCATCGGGGCCCTCTTTATCTTGGAAATTCTCATCCGCCTGGCGGTGCCTGAGTACCGGAGGCCCATTGGCGGCCGGTTGATCGTAGGGGTGATTCTGCTGGCCATTGGCGCCAGCTTCACTTTCCTGCCCTTCGACATCGGCAAGCTGTGGCCTCTTATCCCCATCGCCATCGGCCTGGCCATACTGTTCGGCGGTCTCTTCAGAAGGGGCCGGCCCTGGTAATCAAGGCTAAGGGCGTCCGAAATCCCAGTTCCACATTACATCAAATAGATACCTCAGATAGGCGAAGGGCTTCTCCCGTCCGATGCAGCGGAAGTAGTGACCGCCGAGGGATAGGATGAGGTCGCCGATTTTGTAGCGGGGCAGGGTTGGGGTGGAGACGACTAAACTGCCTACTTCAGCGCGTTTCAGCTCATAGAGCATCTTAGCTCTCCCCCATACCTCCACCTCGAAAAAGAAAACATCGTAGTTCGGGACCACATAGGGCCTTTCGTCGAACTGCTGGGCGAATGACCCTTCGGTAGCGCCGTACATCTCTACCACATCAACATCGCCGTAGAGGGCTCTAAGCGCTGGCTTATATTTGTAGTGGATGCCAGCGATGCTGCTCGGCATCAGGAGCTGCATATGCCAGGCATCCTTGGGGTAGAGGCCGTGTCGCTTCTTCAGGAAGCGTCCGAAGTGGATCATGGTCTGGGTCACGCCCACAAGCATAGTGACTGGCTCATCCTTGGCCCGTTGGTAGACCAGCTCGAAGCGCCTCTCCCAATCCCGCTCGCTGGTGCCTCCCCCCAGGGCATCAGTCTCCGATTGCCTGGGAACGAGCTTGATAGGGGTCCTCTCCTCGCAGTACCTGGCGTAGATTCCCGAGCTGTAGCCGTAGGCGATCTCCCTATCGCCCACCACCATCGAACCCACAACCGAGGGGAAGGTCTGGTTCATGCAGTAGCCCTCCGCGATGGAGTAGCGGCCCGTGCGGAGCAGGTAGTTCCACACCCCGCGTGCCCCGCAGAGAGCTCGCCCCTTCAGATCGGCTTCCGTCATGGGGATGAACTTCGGCTCTCCTGTTGTGCCCCGCGTCATCGCCCACCCCACCACCGGCTCGTAGAGCAAAGCCTCTGTATCGCCATGCATCACCTGCTCGATGACGGGCTTGATCTGGGGATAGGTCACCACAGGGAATGCCCGGCGGTACTCCTCGATAGAGGAAACCCTATCGGCTCCGTGCTCCGCGCCGTATCGCGTCTGGGCATAGCCCCGGAGCAGCCTCTCCAGCACAGCTTCCTGTGCCCGTTTCGGGTCCTTAAGCGCATCGTGCCAGGGCTTGACCAAGGCTTCGATCCTTTCCCGTAACTCAGACATAACAAAACCTCCCTCATCGCCCAGTTCAACTGATGGCCTAGTATACCATAGGACGGATTGTTTAGCAACGAGTAAGCTACCTCGATAAGCATTGGAGGGGGCGTAGCCCCATTCCATACCTCCCCGCCTCTCAACCGCGTAAGTCCTGCTCTCCTTTATTGTTGGCGAGCTGGCATAAACACGAGGTCATCGCCAAAATCTTGCAAAAATGCGCATTATTATTGACAAATCCAAAAATATGTGTTATAATATAAACGACTTTTGTTCTCATTTGTGTAATTTAATGAGCGAATGAGATAATAATGCCATGCTTAAGGTAGAGAGACAAGAGAGGATCTCACGGTTTATAAAGGACAACAAAAGGGCCACCGTCGCCGAGTTGAGCAAGCTCTTTGGGGTGAGCGGGGCAACAATTAGGCGAGACCTGGAGGAATTGGACGAGCGAGGGGTGATCAGGCGGGCCCATGGCGGGGCCGTCGTCGTCGAGCGAGCGGCGCCCGAGCCGCCCATCATCCAGAGGATGACAGAGAACGAAGAGGAGAAAAGGAGGATCGGGCGGGCTGCGGCTGAACTAGTCCGAGATGGTGAGACCGTTTTCTTAGGATCGGGAACTACCACCCTAGAGGTGGCACGCAATCTCGTGGATAGGAAGAATTTGACTGTAATAACCAATGCCCTCAACATCGCCAACCTCTTCGCCGGGAAGTCCAACATCACGGTGATCGTGGTGGGGGGGCTCCTGCGCCACTCGGAGCTTTCCATGATCGGCCACATTACGGAGCAGGTTTTGAGGGAACTGCACGCCGACAAGGTCATCATGGGCATGAGGGCCATCGGCGTGCAGGATGGCCTGACCAACGATTACCTCCCGGAGACGATGACGGATAGGGCCATCATCAACTTCTCCTCCGAGGTGATCCTGGTGGCCGACCACACCAAGTTCGGGAAGGTCTCCACCGCCCTCGTGGCCCCAGTCACCAGCGTCAGCAAAATAGTGACCGATACAGCCGCCCCGCCTGAAATCATAGAGGAGTTAAGGGAATTGGGCATAGAGATGATCCTAGCTTAAACGAATGATCAGTTTGTTATTGAGACTTCCTCATTTAACACTCATAGCGAAGGAGAGACAGCATGCCAATGAGAATCGCTACCCTGTGCGGGATGGGTTTCGGCACCAGCATGATGCTCAAGCTGTTCATCGAGGACATCTTAAAGGAGATCGGCATGAAGGCCGAGATCTTGCCCTGGG
>Ga0315314_1000191_pt1 | contig 80621 bp, 63 predicted proteins | sample TDP9_MG_FD_203631 | JGI IMG/M metagenome (GOLD analysis project Ga0315314, IMG submission 203631) | Freshwater sediment microbial communities from Lake Towuti, South Sulawesi, Indonesia - TDP9 | ecosystem: Environmental > Aquatic > Freshwater > Lake > Sediment | place: Indonesia: South Sulawesi...
ACCCAGTACATGTCAGCGATCTCCAGCGAGAGCTATGGTCCGGGCAGCGCAAGGACGTTCTGGAATCAGCTTTGGAGAAGTATCAACGCAGAAAATCTTTACCAATATCATGAGGTTCTACCAAATCTTGTGTTTTAACCAATTTGATGGAGTTCCTTTTGTATATATGATGTTGCAGTTCTGCACCTTCGCTGGGGATGGTTCGACAGGCTCACCATCTGGTTCGACTTTGCTTACCACTCTGAGCGGAGTCGAAGGACAGAGCTTGTAGTAGGACTGCCGTAATCTCTCTTGGTTCAGTGTTCAGAAGTCAGAAAACCGATCCCCGAAAGCCGGCTCCTGATCCCTTAATGGGCCGCAGCAATAAAATGCAATAACAAAACCTATGCTACTCTGCGTAGTAGCTACGCTACGTAGCACGAGCCACCTCGGCTACTTCCACGATGAGATAGAAGCTGCCAAAGCTTATGATACAGCCGCGCGTAAATTCCACGGCCAATTCGCTGCTTTGAATTTTCCATCCCAATAGTCAATAGTAAATAGAAAATAATAAATTGATGGGGTGATTTTGCCGCTCTAAATTTTCCAAACGCTTGTCCTGCGCAAAATAGGCGGCTCCCGTGATTTTGTGTGTAGTCATTCCGAGCGCAGCCGAGGAATCTATTTAAAATTGTAGGATGGGTGCCGCCCACCAAATATTGTCGGAATACCAATTGCAATTAAATGTTGCGCTTTGCAGAACAGGCAGCACGCCATCTCCAAGCTACGCTTGAGGCTGTCACCTAACTGTTCCAAACACACGAAGCGCGGTAATTTAACGTAATTAGTAGGAATATACAAATTATGTTTCCACCTTCAAACATGTTATACTTAAAGCGCGTACGCGCTTTCCGTATGAGCTATTTCTTGTGATTGATTATTAGGGCCAAATATAAGAATGAGCAAGAAGGAGAGTACAAAGTACAAATTCTACTTGGCGTAGCGTTACAAAGCACGAGCGTAGCGCCCACTAATAATGTCTTTACAAAATACCAGATGCAAGCAAAGAACAACAAATTAAACGCTGCACATCAATTATATTCAATAAATCTGCGACAAACAGAAATCGGTAAATGTTCTCTATTTCCCATTACGCTTGACATTTGGACAGATATCTTGTTTATAGGTGCTAATGTGCTTGAGCAGTTGAAAAGTTTATTGGCAAGTTGAATCCCGGCATACGGCAGGACTCGCGTGAGTGATGCGTCGTACCTTGAACGCAATACGCTAACGAACCGAGCAATAGCGGAAAACAAGGAGGCATTATGAGCAACACCAAAACTACACGCAGAGATTTTTTGAAAATGGCGGGTCTGGCGACCGCTGGATTGGCTCTGAGTAGCTGCCAAATTGCAAAAAGAGTCTCGGTTAATCAAGGCCGCCCCAATGTCCTGGTCGTACTTACCGATGACCAGCGATGGGACGCCATCAGCCTGAGCGGCAGCCAACATCTCAAGACCCCGCATATCGACCGACTCGGCCGGGAAGGAGTGTACTTTAAAAACACGTTCTGCACTACCTCTCTTTGTTCACCGAGCCGTGCCACCATCCTAAGCGGCCTTTACGCGCACGCCCACGGCGTCGTGAACAACTTCACCGAGTATCCCCAGACCCTCAAGAGCTTCCCCCTGGTGCTCCAGTCGCAGGGATACGATACCGCCTACATCGGCAAATGGCACATGGGAGAGCAGAACGATAATCCGCGCCCAGGCTTCAACTGGTTCGTCACGCACAAGGGCCAGGGCAAGTACTTCGACACCGAGTTCAATTTCAACGGCCAGAGCCGTAAAGTGTTAAAGGGCTACTACACCCATGTCGTCACCGACCTGGCGGAGGAATGGCTCAATCGGCCGCGCCAGGGAAAACCCTGGCTGCTTATGCTCGGCCACAAGGCGCCGCACAGCTTCTATTTCCCGGAGCCGAAATACGAACATGTCTTCGACAACGTGAGCATCCCCTACCCGGAAACTGCCTTCATGCTCGACGACAAACCCGCCTGGATCCGTCAGCGGCTCTACACCTGGCACGGCATCTATGGACCGCTATTCGACTGGCGAAAGAAGTTTCCAGACGACCGCCCCGAGGCGGTCAAAGACTTCGAGGCAATGACCCGCGCCTACTGGGCGACCATCCTGTCCGTGGACGACAGCGTGGGCCGGCTTTACAGATTGCTCGAGAAGCGCGGCGAACTGAACAACACCGTCTTGGTCTTCATATCCGACAACGGCATCCTCAATGGCGAGCACGGCATGGTGGACAAGCGCACCATGCACGAGCCCAGCATCCGCATCCCCCTGCTGGTCCGCTACCCCGGCCTGACTTCACCAGACCGTCCTAAAGTAATCGAGCAGCAAGTGCTCACTACGGACATAGCCCCGAGCATCCTTCAGTTGTGCGGTGCCACGCCGTTGAAGGACATTCGCGGCAGGAGCTGGGTGCGGCTCGTCCAGCGGGGAGATCGCACGTGGCGCAAGTCCTGGTTATATCATTACAATTACGAGAAACAGTTCCCCTATACGCCCAACGTGCGAGGCGTCCGCACCGACTCATGGAAATACGTTCACTATCCGCACGGTGACGGCGGCCCGGACCGCCACATGGCCGAGTTGTATAACATCAAAGAAGACCCGAATGAGACAAAAAATTTAATCAACGACCCTCAATACGCTCCTATCGTTAAAAAATTAAAAGCAGAATTGGCGAGACTTCTAAAAGAAACCGGGGCGGTCCCTGATAAAATGCCTCTGGATGAAGGGGTCAAAATAGAGCTGCCGGAAGAATCAATTCGATAAGAACTTTTTTGAAAGACAGAGGCGAAACTGCGCCGAACGATAAGCTGCAATAACAAAACCTATGCTACTCTGTGTAGTTGCCATGCTACGTAGCACGAGCCACCTCGGCTACTTCGATAACGAAATCGAAGTCGCTCGTGCGTATGATAGAGCTGCAAGCAAATACCATGGACAATTTGCCCTGACTAATTTTTAGAATCGAAGGATGGGCTCCGCCCACCAAACATTGTCTGAATATACAAATCACGTTTTCACATTCAAACATACTATACGTAAAGCGCGTACGCGCTTTACGTACGAACTACTTCCTGTGATTGATTATTAAGGCCAAATATAAGAATGAGCAAGAAGGAGATTACAAAGTACAAATTCTACTTGGTGTAGCGCTATAAAGCACGAGCGTAGCGCCCACTAATAATGTCTTTACAAAATACCAGATGCGAGCAAAGAACAACAAATTAAACACTGCACACCAATCATATCCAACAAATTTGCGTTGAGCAGAAACAGGTAAACGTCCCGAATGGCGGGACCTTAAGGGCCTTTAAGACCCTTGTATAAACATTTTTAGCTCAAAATCGCAATTTATCTGTCGTCAATTTGCTTAAAGTCCCGCCATTCGGTAAACGTCCCCTATTTCCCCTCTTGCTGTGGAGGGAAGGAATTGATAGGGTCTTCAGTCAGCGATCGATCCAAAGGATGTGCTCACGGCCGCTTTCTTCCGACCAGTTCATCGGCCAGTTCACCGGCGTCATAGACCTTCCGCAAAGCCTCAATGATTGCCTGAGAATTAACGGAAATCGCCCGGGCTTGAACGTCCGTGTAAGCGAAGTCAAACACCAAGGACTGAAGGTTGCCGTCAAAAATGATGCCGACAAACTCGCCCTGCCGGTTGACGACGGGGCTGCCCGAATTGCCACCAATGATGTCCACAGTGGATACGAAATTAAACGGCGTGCTCAAATCGAGTTTGTCTTTCTGGTCGATCCAGCGTTGAGGAAGGTCAAATGGCAGTTTGTGACGGTGGGCGGCTGCCCGCTCGTAGAGGCCGGCGAAGGTCGTTTGGAAGGGAATCGCCCGCCCATTCTCCTCATAGCCTTTCACTATGCCAAACGCCAGGCGCAACGTGGAGGTTGCATCCGGGTACGAACCGCCTTTTTCCAGCGTGAACCTGGCCTGGGCAATCCTGGCATGGGCCTGGCGTTTAATCTCATCCTGGGTTTCGATGACCTTTCGCACGGCGCGTGCATCAGCATCGACCAATTTAACCATCTCTATCATGGGATCATGCGCTGCTTCCACATCAGCCGGCGTTCCCGCATAAAGCCTTTTGCGGAGCGCGACGTCTTTTACTTTAGTTCCCAAAACCAGTTCTGCGGCGCGGGTTTGTGGCGACTTGCCCGCCAGCACCTTCTGGACCAACGGGTGGCTATAGCCTAATTGTTTGACCAGCCAGGTCAAAGAATCGGCCAGCTTGACCTGCTCAAAATCGTCGTAGAGGGGTTCCTCCGAAAAGAGCTGGAATTCCAGGGATTCGAGATTGGAGTCGCGGAATTCGCGCAGGCGCTGCCCACTTGGTTTGGTCTTCTCTTCCACCGCCCGAGCAATGTTACGGGCAATATCAAACAGAGTACTGTTGAACCCATGGGCTCTCTCGAGCAAGTTATACTCCTGCGCGTTTTGGGCAACGACCCGCTGGGCTTCGGCGATACGACCCCACGATGCCAGCGCTTCTTTTGCATTGGGTTCTTGTGCCACTGCCGTTCTTAATGTCTGTTCGGCAGTCTGCTTTTGCGCCATGAGTTGATGGTTCAGCAAACCCGAGAACATGCCCTCCCGCGCCTTGCGGCTGTTCTGAACGCTAAACAGGGTATCTTTCGCGCGACGTGCGTTTTCATCGCTTCGTGCGCTGTAAACCAGCAGCATAACCTCAAGACTGTTCAGCCGCTGCAAACCATGAGGGAAGTATCGGTCTCGCAGGTATTCCAATTCGGCCATGGTCAGTTGCCGGCTGCTATTGCCCGGATGCCCCGAAACAAAGACCAAGCCTCCCTCGCTTACCCCATTAGGGTTACATTTGAGGTAATGCTCGACTTTGGCAGGTTTGCCATTTTCATAGGCTCTAAACAGGCAGATATCAAGGTCAAAGCGGGGGTATTCGAAATTATCAGGGTCGCCGCCGAAAAAGGCGATTTGGTATTCTGGAGCAAACACCAAACGCACATCAGTGTATTTCTTAAAGCGGTATAAATGATATTTCCCGCCTTGGTACAAAGTGACCACATCGCTGCGCAGTCCGGTCTTTTGGAGTGATTCCTTTTCGATTTCTGCCATGACTGCCCGGCGGGCAGCAAAGGCATCCTCTGCATTCATATCCGGTTTGACCGCCGCGTTGACCCTGTCCGTCACATCGTCGATGCTGACCAGCACGTTCAGCTCCAAATCCAGGCACCGTTTTTCTTTTTCTTGAGTGCGCGCATGGAATCCATCCCGATAATAATTGTGTTCCGCATCGCTAAACTTCTGCATAGCGTCAGCGCCTACATGATGGTTCGTGATAATCAGGCCGTCCTCGGACACAAAAGAACCCGAGGCGATGCCCCTAAACAGTACCGAAGATTTCTGGGTGTGCTCCAACCAGGCTTGCGTTGGTTCAAATCCATATTTGTCCTTTAGCAGTCGAACCGGCGGGTCATTGTAAAGCCACATGCCCTCGTCGGAATTCACAGGGGTATTGCAGGTCACGATAATTAAGGCGACTATCAGTTTCTTGAATGCTGTTCTCATGTATCGGCCCTCTTTTCAATATCTTGTTCATTATAAAATATATAAAATAGCATATAATGGTGTGCACTGCACCCCCCCTACCTATTATTCGCAATACGCATCATTCGATACGAGTCACGAGCGACGAGAGACGAATTATCGAACGGCTGCTCTGGCGGCGGCGAGTCTGGCGATAGGCACTCTAAACGGCGAGCAGGACACATAGTCCATTCCGACACGATGGCAGAAATCGATACTATCGGGGTCGCCGCCATGCTCGCCGCAGATGCCGATTTCGAGGTCCTTGCGGGCCTTTCGGCCACGGGTAATTCCAATCTTAATTATCTCGCCGATGCCATCCTGGTCGATGCTCTGGAATGGGTCTTTTGGCAGAATGCCCTTTTTGAGATAATCGGGTAAGAAACCGCCGATGTCGTCACGCGAGAATCCGAAGCCCATCTGCGTCATATCATTCGTGCCGTAAGAGAAGAACTCGACAACCTCGGCAATCTTGTCGGCCACGATAGCGGCACGCGGAATTTCTATCATTGTGCCGACTTTATGCCTGATCTTCTTGAGGTTATATTTGGCCAGAACCTCCTTATAAACCTCTTTGACGATAACTATCTGGTCGGTCACTTCTTTTATATCGCAGACGACAGGAATCATTATCTCCGGATAAGGCTTTTTGCCTTCCTTGATAAGCTCCGCAGCCGCCTCAAAAATAGCCCTCACCTGCATCCGGCTGATTTCGGGATAAGTAATCCCCAGCCGAACGCCACGATGTCCCATCATTGGATTGGACTCGTGCAGATTCTTTGCCCGCTGCGACAGCTCATTGAGAGTTATATTAAGGTCGGTTGCGAGCTGCTGGAGCTTAGCTGGGTCGTTTGGCACAAACTCATGCAACGGCGGATCCAGCAGACGGATAATCACCGGCAGGCCGTCCATCGCTTCGAGAGTGCCTCTGATGTCACGCTTGACATAAGGGAACAGCTCATCGAGTGCTTTCTTTCTTTCATCCTCGGTCTTGGAGACAATCATTTTACGAAGGATAAACAACGGCTCATCCGCTCCCTTGCCGTAGAACATGTGCTCGGTCCTGAATAGCCCGATACCTTCGGCGCCGAATTGTCGGGCGTTCTGAGCATCCGCAGGGGTGTCAGCGTTGGTGCGAACGCCGAGCCTTCTGATAGAGTCGCAAATCTTTAGAAAATCATTTAAGAGCTTATTTTCCGTGGAGGCATCCATCATTGGCAGCTTCCCTTCATAAACAACGCCTTTTGTGCCGTTGAGTGTAATCCAGTCGCCTTCTTTGAACATCTTGCCATCCATATTCATCTGCCTATTGGCGTAGTCCACGTGCACTGAACCGCAGCCGACGATGCAGCATTTGCCCCAGCCGCGAGCCACGAGAGCCGCGTGGCTGGTCATCCCGCCGCGAGCGGTTAAAATGCCCTCGGCTGCCCTCATTCCCTCGACATCCTCAGGATTAGTTTCTTCGCGGACGAGAATTACCTTCTTACCTTGTTTTTTCCACTCTACGGCATCCGGCGCGGTGAATACAGCTTGTCCCGCCGCTCCGCCCGGCCCGGCAGGCAGACCTTTGGCGAGCGGCTTATGCTGCTTTTCGACTTCTGGGTCAATTATCGGGTGCAATAGCTCGTCGAGTTGATTCGGGGTTACTCTCATAACCGATTCTTCTTTCTTGATAAGTTTTTCTCTGACCATATCGACAGCCATTCGGACGGCTGCTGGGCCATTGCGTTTGCCGACTCGGCATTGCAGCATCCACAGCCTGCCATTCTCGATGGTGAACTCGATGTCCTGCATGTCACGGTAGTGTTTCTCTAACTTGATACGGATGGCGTCCAGCTCCCGATAAACCTTTGGCATTGTGTTCTGGAGGGACGGCAGGTGCTTATTCTGCTCGCTTTTGGTAGCCTCGTTGAGCGGGCTTGGCGTGCGAATGCCGGCGACGACGTCCTCACCCTGGGCGTTGATTAGCCATTCGCCGTAGAAATGGTTATCGCCGGTGGCAGGATTGCGGGTGAAGGCGACACCGGTTGCGGAGCTTTGGCCCAGATTGCCGAATACCATCGCCTGGACATTTACTGCAGTTCCCCAGTCATCGGGTATGTGTTCTATTCTTCGATAGCTGACGGCACGTTTGCCGTTCCACGAGGCAAAGACCGCGTAAATACCGCCCCATAGCTGCTGATTGTGGTCATCTGAAAATTCTTTACCCAGAACCTCTTTTATTTTGGTTTTGAATAATGAGCAAAGCTGCTTGAGGTCGTCAACGGTCAGGTCGGTGTCCGAAAGACAGTGTTTTTCCTCTTTCATTTTGCCCATAATTCTTTCGAGCTGTCTGCGGATACCCTCATCCTCTTTCGGCTCGATGCCTGCTGCCTTTTCCATAACGACGTCGGAGTACATCATAATCAGCCGTCTATAAGCATCATACACAAACCGTTCATTACCTGTTTTGGCGACCATGCCGGGGATTGTGGCGGATGTTAAGCCGATGTTGAGCACGGTCTCCATCATTCCGGGCATCGAACTACGAGAGCCGGAACGCACGGAGAAAAGAAGCGGATTTTCAGGGTCGCCGAAGTGGCTACCCATGATTTTTTCGACTCTTTTAAGGGCAGCCTCGACATCTTCTTTTAGACCTTTTGGATACTTGCCCTTTGTATTCATAAAGTGGGTACAAATCTCTGTGGTAATAGTAAATCCTGGCGGAACAGGAATGCCTAATCTTGACATCTCAGCCAGGTTAGCACCTTTGCCGCCAAGAAGCTCTTTCATTTTCGCATTGCCGTCAGCTTTGCCGTCGCCGAAAAAATACACCTGTTTTGTCGCCATTGGTAAAATCTCCTTTTAAAAAGTCCCAAAGCCAAAATAAGGGCATGTAGTATATTAGCTGCAGTTGGATATGTCAAGCCCGTTAGAAATTATGCTCCGATGGGATTGCATAGATCAGACAGCTCGGTTATAATTATGATAAACAAATTCAGCAGCGGAGCACCGGTTGAGAAAAACCTTCTTGAAGAAGGAAAAGCCATTATGTATGCACGTAAGGCCTTTACCCCGTTAGAAACTTCTATCGGAGGTAGCCAGTCCAGCAAATCGGGATGGCTTCTAACGGGGTTTACGTTAATAGAGCTTCTGGTAGTGATTGCTATTATTGCGTTATTGATGGCGATATTGACGCCCACACTGCAGCGCGTAAGAAAGCACGCCAAGGTAGTTACTTGTCAATCGAATCTGCACCAATGGAGCCTTTTTTTCTCGATGTACACGGCTGAGTACAACGGCTCTTTTCCTCAATGCGTTAACGGAGTAAAAGGCGGCGGCAATAATCGGTGGGTAGAAGCGCTTCGCCCATACCACAAGGATAACAGTGAGTTTCTCTGCTGTCCAATGGCCACAAAACCTGTGCAAGACATAAATGGCCAACCGACCGGCTATACGGGTAAATTCGCAGCCTGGGGCATCTTCTCAGCCGATTTAGGCTCAAGCTATGCAGGCTGGCCTACAAAACAAGAAGGAGGTCTATATGGAAGCTATGGCATAAACGGCTGGGCAGCAAATCCAGATCCGGGTTCACCCCGCGGTGATGATGTTGCGCTCAAGGATAAGTACTGGAGGACCATAAACGTGAAAGGTCAAAATTATATCCCGTTGTTTTTGGGCGCCACCCGCTATAACGGTCTGCCCGAGCCTGCAGATGACCCTCCGGCATTTGATGGCCAGGGGTGGGATGAAGGTGGTAGTGCGGGGCGGATGAAACGCTACTGTTTGGACCGACACGATGGGTTTGTAAATGGCCTTTTCCTGGATTGGTCTATCAGAAGGATTGGACTCAAAGAGTTATGGACGTTCAAATGGCATCGCCAGTTCAACACGGCTGGCCCCTGGACTAAAGCCGGCGGCGTCAGGCCGACCAACTGGCCACAATGGATGAGAAGGTTTAAAGATTATTAATAAATCAATCGTGCAGAATAGACGCAGCACAATACGCAAACCAAAAGGCTTCACGCTAATAGAGCTTTTGGTAGTGATTGCCATCATTGCGTTATTGATGGCGATATTGACGCCCACGCTACAGCGGGCCAAGAAACAAGCAAAAGCAGTCAACTGTATGCTAAACCTGCGCCAATGGGGGCTTTACTTCGCGATGTACACGCGCGATAACAACGAACATTTCCACAGAGGTTGGAATGCCCCCTCGCATTACGATGAGGGCTGGATGGTTGTGCTTCGGCCGTACTACCGGGACGAAAAGAACCTTTTGCGCTGCCCCACCGCCGCGAAACCTCGCATTGAAGGAGGCGACGCGACCTTTGGAGCCTGGACAAATCGTGATGGTGATCACGGCAGCTACGGAATCAATATATTGGTTACCAACCCTCTGAAGGGGGAGGAAGGCGGCAGGCCGGCTGAATGGTACTGGCGCAGATGCGATGTCAAAGGTACAAGGAACATACCTATGTTCTTAGACGACTACTGGTGGGATACCAGACCGGACCACACCGATCACCCACCAGAGTACCAGGGCCAGGTAGCCGATTGGACTACAGACGCGATGAAGATGCTTTGTCTCGATCGGCATAACGGGCACACCAACGGCGTCTTTGTGGATTTCTCCGTCAGGCGGATAGGTCTTAAGGAGTTATGGACGCTCAAGTGGCATCGCCAGTTCGATACCGAAGGACCCTGGACAACAGCAGGCGGCGTCCTGCCGACCGACTGGCCACAATGGATGAGAAGGTTTAAAGACTACTAATAGACATTCAGCAGGCTCACCAGCCGCTGCTATATCCAGCGTCAAGTGTTTTCTCTAATCGGCAAAAGCCAGCCTCAAACCTGGCGCGCTGGTATCGTGGTTGGTTCCTCGCGTAAAACGGGCATATATCGCTGCGCCAGCGCAAACCCACCGAACAGTACCAGGCTATAGACCGCATCGCCCGCAAGGGTGTTCCTGAAGAACGGGATCGCTGCGACATAGCAGCCGACCAGTCCTTCCACGGTTTTCGGATACAAGTGACTGACCAACCATACTCCGAAGTTGGTGACGATGAAAAATAGGACCGAGCCCGTCATAGCTGCTCCGCCCACCATCAGTGGCGTAAGCCTGCGCCGGATCAACAAACCTAAACACACAGTCATCGCGAAGCTTCCATATACGAAGGGCATTAATCCATGAAACCAACCGTAGTCATAAACAAAGAACCCCAGGACGAGGTCACTAAGGTACATCGCTGCCAGAGGCACAAGGAAAGCTGTCCTCTTGGTTGCGAAGTACGCACCTCCAAAGAGAGCCATCGCTCCAATCGGGGTAACATTCGGCGGATGCGGCACCAGCCGCATCACGGCAGCAGAAAGTGTAATCCCCACAAGAGTGAAAAAACGTGTGTTCAACATCTCTGTTCTCCTTTCATTACATTCGTGGTCACTGTCTCACGCTTATTTCTCGATTCGTCGTTCTACGGGAATCAGGTCTGCGAAGTACCTAACGTCACGCAGAACGACCTGGCCAACGCTGACCTTGACAGGCCTTCGGAAGATTGGCCCATCATAGACGTATGAATGGAACTCGCCATTCTCACCACACGGATCAACTCCCTCGGGCAGATCGCGGATTAGACCGGCGTCAATTAGCCGACCAGCAAACTCCTGGCCGAGCTTCTTGCTATCTACGCACGTCAGATACGCCTTGAAGCCGAGGGCAATGAACGTTTGGACAAGCTCACTCGTGTCGCGGTGCCAGATCGGGAAGATCCCTTCCATTCCAACCTTCGCCAGGTTGCGCTGGCGATACTCCCTCAGGTCCTGCAAGAAGATGTCTCCGAAGGCGACGGTTAGTACGCTACTATTCTTGTATTCAAGCATTACTTTCTTCATCGCGGCCTCGTAGTCCGCGTTGCTACAATTGGGGTAAGGCAGATACAACTTGTGCAGGTGTATGCCGAGCGCTGCAGCCTGTTGTTCCAACAACTCCACACGAACGCCGTGGTGACTGATGCGCTCGTATTGTTTGGATACCGTCGTCAGCAGAGACACGACCTTATACCGGCCGCTTCTGAGCAGTACATAGAGTGCCATCACACTGTCTTTGCCGCCGCTCCAGGAAAGTACCACTTTCTCCTTCATAGCTTTGATTTTTACTCCAAATCAAACAGAGTGTTGTCCACTGGCTCAAACCAGCCCAATTTCATTTCGGCGGAATCAACGCCATAGACATTGCTTTTATCGAACTGGGCCAATTGGCGTGAATCGATATGGCCGTCGGCCCAGCCGATGTTTGCCCGGCCTCGATGACGAAAATGTATCGACGGAGAAAGATAGAAACTTGTCACGGGTCTGCCTTTATAAACATAAAAAGGTGGCTCAGCAAATGAATACTCTATAAGATAAAACGGGCGATTTGACATCGCGGCATCGGCAAACATCAATGTCTCGCTCGGCCTCTTGACTTCCGTAGTTTTAGTAGTTTCCCAATCTACAACGAGCGACGAGAGACGAGAGTCGAGAGACGTCCACTGGCGCGAGCCTAAATATATATGGTTGTATCCGTATCCGCCGCAGCCTTGCTCGAAATTATTGTTCCACTGCTCGCCTTTAACAAAATCCACTCTTTCGGGACATTGTTTCACTTTGCCATCAGATAGGTACGCTGCCAGAGGGCCTTTGGCCGGGTCGAACGGCTCATCGGGATTATTTCGGACGCCATGCCAGCGGTATCTGCCGCCTTTTTCTGATGTAATATCCGGCGCCGCAGGGACATAGTGATTATCATTTTCGATTGCGTATCCGGTATTAGCCAGAAAGAGCTGGCGAAGATTAGATTCGCAAACCACTCGGCGGGCCTGCAGCCTTGCCAAAACCAAGGCCGGCAGCAATATAGCCATCAATAACGCAACCAGCGAGATTACTACCAGCAGCTCAATCAAACTAAATGCTTTTTTCTTTATAACTAATAACTCAAAACTCATAACTCAAAACTTACTTATTTCGCCACGTTTCTATTTTGTGCCATTGTGACATAAAGACAGCAAAATCGGCGGCATCAATGACATAATCTTTCGGCCCAGCCAGGTCACATCTGGCTATCCAGTTGGGATGGCCGAGGTGACTTTGCCAGGCTGATGTGAACAAAGCAAGGTCGTCTATGTCAACTATACCGTCCAGGTTGATATCGGCGGAATAGTTTTGCTCTTGCAGAACGCCGACCGCCTCTACATCCAGGCCGCCCGAGCCCAATGTAACCCACGCATCATAAATTGGGTGGTTATTGGCATAGCGACCCAGATAGGACCGCGTAGCGGGATCAATGTGTGCGGTAGCCTGATCGTAGAAATCTCCGCTGCCGGGAATATCGACTATCCGCACATACTTTATATTGTTGACGTCAACAAGGCCTGAGATAACATTCGGGTCATCGGCAATCTCACCTAAATCAAAAGGCGTGCCTGTGCACAGCCCATAAGCGTTTGGATGCTTGCCGGCAAGATTGTAGATTTTACTAATCTCAATGGTGCCATATCGGCCAACAGGTGCAGGCGTAAGTGACACGGATGGGAATCTAACGAAGAATTCGCCGTTGGAAGATACTTCCACATACCCTAATTCAGCGAACATTTGGCCTGTGACGGAGCCGGCGGTGGTGTCCAATTCGGAGATTAAGCCGTTTTCAAAAATGGCAAAATCGTAGCCATTGCCATCACGAATCGGTTCGCTAAATGATAAAGTTATCTGGCCCGGCGGCAGCGATGCGTCTATCTGCTGTCGGTTTAAATCTCCAAGGCTAACAATATCAAGATTATTTCCGGTAGCTGGCCCTAAGGCCTTGTTTGGGTCACTCCATTGAAGATCTACACCCGGCGCAGGGCTGTAATTTACCACGTTTGTAGCCCAGCCGCGAAATATCGGATTTATTACCGCGTTGCTATCTGTCGGGGCAGCATGGCGATAATCTTTCCCGATATATCCGCTTATTCCCGCTTCCGTGTAGGGACCGTAAAGGTATGACATCGGCTCCATAATAATAGTATCAATCGCAAAATAGGCAGGCGTATTCATACCAAAGACGCCGACGTCGCTGGAGCTTAAGGAAAACTCCAGGCTTTTCACAACACCGAGTGGTGTTAAATCAACGAACCACCATGTGTTGGCGATGTAATCTCTGCTATTATCTTCGAAGCGAAAGTCAGCTAAGTAAAATTCTACGGCTCCGGTTACATTTCCGTCGCTGTCTTTGCCTGTGATAGTGAGCAAAAAAAAGTCGCGGTCGTTGCCGCTTTCACCGCCGAACTTTTTAGAGAAAATATCGCCGTTAAGCATCGAGTAATAGGCATAGTTGTTGTTTGTTATATAGATACTTTCGATAATACGAGCACTGCTGAATGTTATGGTGGGCGGCTCAGACCAGCCAACGTAACAGATGGCGTAGTTTTTTGAGCCGCCTTGACCGCAGCCGGTTATTGCATTGTATTGGCCTGCAAATCCGGACGTTGTGGTGTTAGTAATATTAGAATAGGCAAAGCCATCCCACGAAGCCCAGGTCGGATTGTAGTTATTCTTAAAAAATGCGCCACCGCTTGTAAAACCGCCTGAGCCGTCCGAACCGTTCCAGAAGGATTCAGCCGGTAAAGTCAAATCTTCAAATGTCACTATATCAGCATTTGCGAGATTTACCATTGCCACGACAGCAATAAACCAAATCAAATTTCTAAGTTTCATCTTACTTACCTCTTTTTGCACTATCCGGCTCTTATCGCGAGGGCCTCTGACAATAAAAAAACCGCCGTTCCCGCGAGAGGAACGGCGGTTTCGAATTCACTAATTCACTTCGGACAAGCTAATGAGCCGCACCGTGTTCCAAACGCGGGAACACTATGTATGTGCAACTAACTACAGGCAGGTTTTCTGACTTGCGTCTTACCGAAAGGCTCCTTCCCATCCAGCACTAATTTTTTGCCAGTAAAAGAATTTTTTATTCATCTGGCGCGCGTGAAAAATTAGTGCTCGACAGTGGATAAATGTCTCTCGGACTTTCCCCCCTGCTTTCTTGCGAAAGCAAGAAGGGGGGAAGCAGACGCCCTACAGCGGCGCGTCCGTCTCGGCTTTTAACCGAGTTCCCATTTGACTATCCCAAACCCCACGTAAAACGTGGGGCTAAATATTTATCCGCCAAACAGACGGCGGATTTAGCCCGTGGTTTTACCACGGGTTCTCTGGGACCCGTAGTCAGGTTATTTTCTTATCAAAGAGCAAATCAACAAATTGTTACCAGATGGAAAAACCTTTTGCAAGAGAAAACTGAAAAATCTGCACAATTTTTTTTAGCGATTTGATCGCACAAAAAAAACCCACGTTAGAAGCGTGGGCCTTGCAGCGTTCGACTTGCTATTTTGTTTTTGTCGCTACGCTCGCTGGTACTACCTCTGGCAAGGCTTTGGACCGGCCGGCTTCTGTGCAGGCGCTGGGCCGCAGCCACCCCCGGTTGCCGGAGCCGCAGGCCTGGGGGCCGTGGGCTTGGGGGCCATAGCTGGCTTCTGAGGCGCTTGCGGTTTCTTGCTTGGGTCAGCCATCTGTATACTCCTTATTTTGCCGATGCTGTTTGTATAGGCCGCATCTATCACCTGATCGGTTTCTGGCCGCCACGCAGCGGTGCAGAACACGAATCTTAGATTGCTAACTGCTTCTGAGCGGTGTGGACCTTAATGTGGTGAAACCAGCAGAATCTCTGCGTCAGATTTGGCTTTCTGCACCACCGAACGCAAGAACCGATTTGCCCTGGATTAAAGGCTTGACCTTTCGTTACTGGCCGACACGTCACGCGGAACGAAACTTCAGGCTGGAAATTTATTTATTCAGGAGAAACTCCTGCTTTTGCTCACCTGGATTAAGGGCCGAATATGGCGATAATCGTCCTTAGCGAGAAAATTGGGAGGGGTGTTAAAAGCAGCCGGGTCCACGCACCATCGGGCAGACACCCACCAGTTCTCATTAGTTTGAATTATGCCCCGATTCAACCTGAAGTCAAGAGAAATCCCAGAGATTTTTAATGCCAGCCCTTATCGCAAGTGCACCAGGCCAATAAAAAAACCGCCGCTCCCGCGAGAGAAACGACGGTTTCGATTATCGATGACAAATCTCAGAATAACACGGCGGTTAAAAAAAATCTGTTAGAAAAACCAAGACCCGTTCTACCCATCACCGCCGATGCGTATCGGGCATAACAACCCTCCCTTAAGGCTGTAGCCCTCAACAACCTCAAAGTCACCGCTGACCAGTCCAGGACCGATAGGCTGGGAGCAACTGGTGTGGATAGTCGTTTTGAGCACATTGTTTACGTAGATATAGATATCAGTACCCAAAGTGCCATTCTCGTCTTTGCCATTGAACGTAAAATCATCATCTTTTTCGACCCATCCTTCAAATACTATGTCACCAGTTTTTTTCTGCACCACCTTAATATTGGCACTGTCACCGTGGTAGCGCAGAGTCAACTGGGTCACCTTGCCCTCGCACGGACCACAGGGCGGTTCTGGTGGTTCTACAACAGGGCATAGCAATCCTCCTCTAAGGCTGCGGCCTGCAATAACCTCGAAGTACCCACGGGTAAGTCCAGGACCGATTGGCTGAGAGCAACTGGTGTGAATAGTCGCATTGAGCACATTGTTTACGTAGATATAGATATCGGTACCCAAAGTGCCATTCCTGTCTTTGCCGTTAAACGTGAAATCCTCACCTGGGACGACGTTTTTTACAAAAACGATTTGTTGATCTTTCTGTAATACCACAATCTCAGCCGGGCTTGAGCCATGGTAGCGCAGGGTCAACTGGGTCACCTTGCCTTCGCACGGACCACAGGGTGGCTCCGGCGGTTCTACTACAGGACATAGCAATCCTCCATTGAGGCTGTAGCCCTCGATAACCTTGAAGTCTCCACGGATCAATCCAGGACCAATAGGCTGAGAACAACTGGTGTGGATAGCCGTATTAAGCATCTCGTTTACGTAGATATAGATATCGGTACCCAACGTGCCATTCCTATCGGCGCCGTTAAACGTGAAAAAACCGCCTGGCCCGACCAAGCCTTCAAAGACCTGTTTATTGTCTTTTTTCTGTATTACCCTAATTGAGGCGGGCTCTGTACCCAGACCCAGGTATTGCAGGGTCAACTGGGTTACCTTGCCCTCGCATTGGCCACACGGAACAGCCTCGGTCTCGATGGTAAGTGTGATGCCACAGTTGTAATAATGGCAATCCGGATCGATCCCAAAGCCGAAATTGGCTTTACTCGTTTCCGTTGTCATCGCATAGGCCCTAAGATCGTCAAGGAGCGTAGCTCCGTTCTGAGATCCCGGTAAGGTACTGAATACGTAGGTCAAATCTGCAGCACCAGCTGAACCACCTATTGGATCCGACCAATCGTCGACCAAGACTCCCTGGCCTGAGAACTGATCACCGCCGCCCTGTCCATCGTAGTGCACCCAAACGCCAGATTGGGGATTGTCCAAAAGATGGATGTACAGATGATCGTCCTCTTCCACTGTCCAATCGTAGATGTTGTTAAACTTAAGACGGGCTTCGACGATTCGTTCTCCACTGGGGACGGTGAAGTCTATCCCCCAAGTGTAAGAGTTGTAGTGGTCCAGGTCATACAGGTCAGCAGGACTCGGCTGGAATTCGTAGATGCCGGCATCTGCCATACCGACCATCGCCAATACTAAAACCACACTTGAAATTACAATTGTCTTCATAATGTCCCCCTTTCTTGAAAGGATAAGAAAACCCCAAGTAACTTGGTTAGATGTTCGCCGGGGAGACTTAGAAACACCCCCATTCCGATTCTAATCGCCCCTCCGTAGCGATCTACGATATTTTTATACCATATTACTCCTCAAAAGTCAACGTTTTTTCAGCGGCGATGCTTGGGAATGTTTGTGTGGTTTCGTGATGTATCCCTGTCTATTCCAAAATGAGACGGTTTTCGGACTTAGGCAGGGTCTAAAGTGACAATAGCTGCAAATTTTTCATACAGGCTGTAAGCCACAGCAGGAGAGCTTAATTAACATAGGACACCGGGCCAAATACGAAAATCCCCGACTTGATCGGGGACAACGAGCCTTTTATGCAGCCCCAGATGGTATCAATGCCTTAGATAAATAATGATGCCGGTGAGAATCAAAACCACTGCTGCACATACGCTTACAGCAGCTATAAATATCCATATAAAGCGTTTGTTCTGCCGGGAAACGATGTATTTTAGGTATCGGTCGCTGGCGGCGAAGGTTTTACTCATCTGCATAATACTATCGGTCTGGGCAAGGGTGCTTCGGTTTAGCTTGTCTAGAATCTGGTTGAATTTGTTAAAACTTTCAGCCATTTGCACATCGGTATCGGCGGCGGCGGCAAGCTGATGGTCGATATCGACCAGAGCATCGGTCTGCTTGGCAGTCTCAGCAGGAATCCTTTCCACAGCATCTATAAACTGCTGGTTCTTAGCAGCGGCTGCCTTTAGCTGCTCCAGCAACTGGTCTGTTAGCTGCTTCTGATTTTCTAAGACAGCAGGAAAGCCCTCCAGCAACTGCGGCAGTTGTTCGATCCGGCTCATCAACTCTTCATTCTGGGCGATTTGACGATTCAGATGCTCGTTGATGCCCTGCAGCTTATCAATAAGCTTATCGAAACCGGCCTGCAGTTTTTCCAGCGACTCAGCTTTACTTCTCGGCTGAATCGTTTTCACTACCACCTTATCGCTTTGGGCGCTTTGCTCATCAATTGACATTTCCTCCGAGTCGGCGTCCTCGGTGATAAGGCCTTGGTCATCTACGCTCGGCTGGTATTCTGAAACCGCAACTTTGCTGTAATTACGCAGCCATCGACTCGTTCTCGTCCATATATCCTTTATAGTCATTTTCTTGGGTTCCAAGGTTTAGCCGTCGCCGGTACGGCGACGGATTAAACCCCCGGTAAAACCGGGGGCTAAATACATACGTTAGGACTTCACACATTAAATAGTTTTCCTGCTGTGAATTCAAGTTATTTTTGACACTATAGCAACAAAACAGAGTTTCTTAGAGACAATAACAAGATGACTAAAGAGTATAGCTTGGTATATGGTTGCCGCTTTCAGTCAAATGGTGGCAAAATACCAAATTTTGCGCTGGAAACTGCTTCAATAACAGACAGAAGACTGCAATTTGTAAATTGTGACATTACATAACTCATTTTATTAAAAGGAGTTAAGTATTATTTACTCTGTAACGCTACTACAGTCTCTTATTTTTGCTACAATTGGCGGCATAAATTTGAGCGCAGCCGTAAGGGTAAGCAAATGAAATTAGTTACTTATTCGAGAAATCAGTCAGCCCCGTTAGAAAGCTCCAAGGCCTTTTTTCTAACGGGGTCAATTTCCTGCGGAATACTGGCCAACGGAGGTATAATTGACATTCCATCGGTTTGGAAGGGACCAAATCCGCCTCGCAGTGTGAAAGAAATCCTGCAAAGAGGCCCGGATTGTCTTTCTCAGCTTGCAGAGCTAACCGAATCCACAGACATTCTGATCCCATTAGAGCAGGTCAAAATTTTTGCCCCGCTCCCTCGACCGGGCAAAGTAATCGCGCTGGCGGGAAACTACAGCGAGCACATAAAAGAGGCCGGCCTTGCGCTTGGTCTGTCGGATTCGCCCCGCAAAACGACCGTGCCCAGGCCGTTTCTTAAGCCGGCGACAGTAGTAATCGGCCCAGATGAGGAAATACCCTGGCCGGTGTATTCCGAGCAAATAGATTACGAAATTGAGCTGGCAGTAATAATCGGCAAACAAGCCAAATACATAAAACCCCAGAGTGCTCTTGAATATGTTGCCGGCTACACTATTTGCAACGATGTTTCTGCCCGCAGCGTGACATTTAAAAAGAATCGCAAGGTGCGTCCGTGGGATGAGTTCTATGATTGGCTGAATGGCAAATGGGCGGACGGCTTTTTGCCGATGGGGCCGTACCTTCTCACTGCTGACGCAGTAGAAAATGTTCAAAATCTTAAAATGATTTTGAAGGTGAATGGCGAAGTCCGCCAGAAAGCCAATACTTCGCAGATGATTTATCCGGTAGCAAATATTGTGTCGTTTTTAACCTACATAATGACGCTTGAGCCGGGCGACGTGATAGCGACCGGTACGCCGTCCGGCGTCGCGATGGCTACCGGCAGATTTTTACAGCCGGGCGACACCATCGAATGCACCATCGAAAAGCTCGGCACTCTGACAAACACCCTCGGCCCAAAGCCGGAAAAGTTCTACGAACCATTAGAATAAAAGAAAATTGTGTGCATAGCACACCTTACGGAACTTCTTTAGACTCTTGCACAGGGCTGCTTTTGCTTTCTTTTTTCTGCTTTTTCTTGGAAGTGTCACGGGGTTTGTCCGCTGCTTTCTCGGTCTTGATAGCTTTGTGCTTGTATTCCAGCGAGCCGCGCGGTTTATCCTCAAGCTCACCCGATTCCCGTAACCCGTAAAGCTCGGTTTTCATCGTCTTAGCATCCACTTTCGAGTAAATAATGGCCATCTTCTGGGTCTCGCCGGTAGCTTTGGTGTTCTCGATTTTCAAAATGCCCTTGTTTTCCTCGGCGTCCCATGTGCCCTTCCAGGAGCCGCCTTTGTTATCCACTCCAATCTGGACCACCTCATCGGCAGCCGGCACATAAAAGATCATGCCACGGTGCTCGTAATCGGGCCATTTAAGGTCTATGGTAACTAAGTGCTTGTCGAGCTCCCATTTGTAGATGGCCTGAACCTTTTCTCCTTCGTCGGTCGTAGCAATCCATTTGCCGATTAACCAATCGAAGCCGTACTCTTTCACAATGTCAGCGAGGCTCTGCTGGGCCGCTGCCTGTGTAGTCCAGACAACAAGCAGGATGGCCACTGCCAGCAGAGTTTTTCTTAAGCTCATCTGCGCTCTTGCGTTTTTTGGTTTATTCATTGCGGTTCGCTCCTTTTCTAAATTGGTGTTTGCATTTGTAACGCTTAGCCACGCAGCTAAGCGTCTCTATTGCACTAACATACCAAATCTGTGCTGAAATTGCTATATTCCCCAGTTTTTTTGCGGATTTTGCCCAAAAATTATTAAAAAATTTCAAAAAATAGTTGCGATTTTGTGAAAGATTTGGTACGATTTGAGGTTGTAGAATAAAAGCCCTGCACAATAGCTGAACTGATTAAAATTTGAAATAGTGAATAAAGAAAGTTGCGAAAAGTAGGAGGTAAAGAAATATGATTTACAAAAGCAGGCTCACTAAGCACAAGGCAAGAGGGTTTACGTTAATAGAGCTATTGGTGGTTATTGCTATCATCGCTCTGTTGATGGCAATCTTAATACCTACTCTACGAAAGGCCAAAGAGAAAGTAAAAGAGATAGGGTGTAAATCAAATTTAAGGAATGTGGGAGTGGCTGTATTGATGTACTTGGATGAACACAAACGCACATTGCCCGATACCAAAAGTTCCAACCAATTTCTGTGGTACGAGTCAGACGGTGTTACTTACCGAAAACCCGGCTCCAGCGGAACTTATTGGGGTATTTACTACAAAGATTACCTCAAAGAGACGAAGATTTTTGGTTGTCCGAGCTTAGTGCGTGTTCCCGAAGGCCTGATATATAGTGTTCCCAACCCTGATAAAGCAATTCAACACGCAGCGTTTGGCCTGAATCATCATCCCAGAGCCAGAGGACGCAATGTCGAGACGATACGACCTCATTCAGAATTCGTTGTTTGTGCTGACCACGCTGAACCAAGACCAGAAATGGATACCAGCGATGGATTTCATAATAATGATACACCCGGCGCTATGAATATGACGCAATATCGACAAGGAGGCAGCCGTTCGTTCAGCTATAGGCAAATTTGGAGACACAATATAAGATACGCCGACCCCTACAAAACCGGCGGAAGAGTTAATTTTCTATGGCTGGATGGACATGTTAGCTCCCTTGAAGAAACTACGGGCGACGATGTGCCTAAAAGGTGGTTCACCGGTGATCATAAAAAACAATAATAGTCTGAAAATAAAAAACTCCGCCATAAACATGGCGGAATAAGAAAACCCCACGTGAAACGTGGGGCTAAATATTTAGCCCGTGGTTTTACCACGGGTTCTTATGCGGTTTTGTGGTCTAAGAAGCCTTCCAGTTTGCGGGCACGAACCGGATGCTGAAGCTTCCTTATGGCTTTGGCTTCAACCTGGCGGACACGCTCACGCGTGACCTTAAAGATTCTGCCGACCTCCTCAAGTGTATAGGTGTAGCCATCGCCGATGCCGTACCGCAGCTTAATAATTTCGCGCTCACGGTATGAAAGCGACTTTAAGACTAAATCGATCCTCTCCTTGAGCATTTCCTGCGTAGCTGAGGCGACCGGCGAATCGACATCGTCATCTTCGATAAAATCGCCGAAATAGCTGTCTTCGCTTTCGCCGATGGGTCTGTCAAGACTGATTGGATGCTTGGATATGTTGAGCACCCTGCGGGTTTCCTCTACGCTCATCTTAGTTTCGTTGGCGATTTCTTCAATAGTAGGCTCTCTGCCCAGCTCCTGGTGTAAGATTTTGCCGGCAGCCCGGAGCCGGCTCATCGTCTCTATCATGTGGACAGGAATACGAATGGTGCGCGCATGATCGGCGATCGCACGGGTAATCGCCTGGCGAATCCACCAGGTGGCATAGGTGCTGAACTTGTAGCCTCTGCGGTATTCATATTTATCTACCGCCCGCATCAAGCCGGTATTGCCTTCCTGGATCAAGTCCAAAAAGCTCAAGCCCCGGTTGCGATATTTCTTGGCGATAGAGACCACCAACCTAAGGTTTGCGCTGGAGAGAGTTCGTTTTGCGTTTTCATATTGAGTAAAGGCTCTATCCATCGCCCGCAGTCTTTTCTCTAATTGTTTTGGTGTCTCGGCGACCAATTCTTGCAGACCAGCTAATTCCTGCATAACTTGCTCGATGTCCTCGGCTGTCATCCCCGCTGGCGGCGGGTTGACCCCGGCTTCAATGATTTGCTCTAACTGCTGCATTTTCTGGCAGATGCCGTGCAGTTTATTTCTCATGGATTGAATTCTGCTGGTTCGCAAGCTGAGCTCCTCGATCAGGGTGGCGATCTTTCGCCTGTTTCTACGCATCCGCTTTAAATCTGCCTTTTGTGCAGCGATGTTTTGTGTCTGGATGGTCTTCTTAAAGAGAGTTTGGTTAATCTTGAGCAGTTTATTTACGGTTTTGATGTTCTGGGATAATCGCTTCTTTATTACATTTTTTGTCAGCTGTGGTATCGTGCCAGCTTTAATTGTTCTGTCAAAGGACATCGAGCCATCGTATACCTGCTGCAGTAAATCGAGGGAGTTTCTGGCACAATAATCGCACTGTAGCATTTTTCTTCTAAAGGCCATTCGGGTTATTTCAATTTTTCGAGCGAGAGCGATTTCAGATTTTCTAGTCAGCAAGGGGATTTGTCCCATTTGAGTCAAATATAGGCGAATAGGATCGTCAATGCGTCGAGTGATTTCGCCCTCCACCAGCTCTTTTTCGAGCAGTTCATCCTCGGCGAGCTGCTCTGTTGTAGTGACTTCTTCGTCGCCTAAAGGTTCCTCAGCTGCTTCAAATTCTTCTTCGGCTTTGCCAACCCGCTCAGATTCTACATCAGCTTCATCAACTAAGTTGATCCCCATTTCATCCAATGTCGCCAACAGGCCATCCAACTGACTGGGACTAACAGCATCATCAGGCAGTTCTTTGTTCATCTCCTCGTAAGTAAGGAATCCTTTCTTTTCACCCCTCTCAATAAGCGTTTTTATCTGCTGCCCGACGTTTTGGCTCTGGACGCTCTGCGATGTCTTTTGGTCAAGACCATTTTCATCAGGAATATTTGTTTTGTCCATGTTCACTTGGTTTTTTGCCACCCCTGGTCCCTCTATATATGCTTTATAAAATCAACCTTCATTACTGAGTACAAGACACCAAATTACTCCGGACACATCTCTAAACTCACTCTATTTTACGGCTATTTAACGGCAATTGTTCACTGTACCATTCCCAGATTATGGCGATTTTGTTTTGCAGCATCTGCACTTACAAGCCGCAGATATTCTGTCTGGTCCTTTGTTGTTTTTAGCTGGTGCTTTTTTTTCTGGGCTTGATACCGCTGCAAGACCTCGACGGCCCCAATCAAGCGAGACTTAAAATTGCCCTTTTGCTCTCCAGCGTACGCCAATTCCGCCAGAGCGCGTCCAAGTTCCTCTGTTTGAGCTTTTGCCAGAACCGCTTCCAACGGGACATTAAAACCTGTGGTGAGCTTGCCGAATCCATCGGTACTTAGCGTTTCAAATAGTATCATGGCTATTTGTCTTAATATCGGTACATCAAAGTCATCTACTATAATTTTTTGTTTTACCAGCTCAAACAGCTTCGGCTCATTCAGCAACACTTCAAGGATTTCCCGCTGGGCTGCAGCAAACAGACCTTGACCATAATCAATAGTTTGCATTTTTGGTTTTTCGAGATTATAATTTATAGTTTTCGCTGCTCTTTTGATTCTTTTAGATAGTTCGGCGTTTACCTCTTTGCTATCCAGGCCGATAATCTTCGAAAGCTGATTAACAATCAGGCCTCTGTCTATAGCTGGTAAACTACCAGCCTGTAAGGCAGTAGCTATTGTCTGTAGGAATTCTTCGATCGCCAATCTCCTGCCAGCGAGTGTTTCATCGCTGCTAAAACTTTCTAGCAGCCTGTCCCATTTGAACTGAAAGACATCGACAGCCTCGGCCACCAATCGCTCGAATCGCTCTTTACCGTTAGCTAAAAGAAAGTCACACGGGTCTTTTCCTTCCGGCACCGAGGCAAGTTTTATGTCGATACGCTGCGAAAGACAAACCTCCAGAGCTCTGTTGGCAGCTTCTTGCCCTGCGGCGTCGCTATCGAACAGCAAAACTACCTTTTTTGCATATCGCCGTAGCACTCGTCCGTGTCCGGTAGTGAAACTGGTTCCTAACGTTGCAACGACGTTAGTGCAGCCGCACTGATGGGCCATTATGCAGTCGGTATAACCTTCCACGACAACTGCTGTGCCTGTCGATACAATCTGATGCCGCGCCTGCTCCAGGCCGTAGAGACAATTGCTTTTGTCAAATAAGGCGGTCGTAGGTGAATTTATATACTTGGCACCTTCAGCGGTTAGCGTCCTGCCGCCGAAGCCGATCACTCTGCCGGTTACATCAGTAATGGGAAACATCAAACGATGTAAGAATTTATCCTGCTTTTGACCTGTCACTAAGCCTGCTTGTTCCAGCAGCTTCGTTGGAATTTTCTTGCTGTTTGCCGCCTTGTTCAAGCCATCCGGCGAGTCAAGGGCCAATCCAAGCTGCCATGCTTTGGCGCTTTGAGGCGTTATTTGCCTTTGGGCAATATAATCACGCGCCTGTTTTCCTTTTTCCTGGTCATAGAGATTATCCTGGAAGTATTTAGCTGCCCAGGCATTGACCTTTGCCAACTGGTTGGGGTCCACCTCTGGCGCAGCTTTTAGTTTTGAGTCTTGAGTTTTGAGTTTTATGCCGGCTCGTTCAGCTAACCTTTCTACCGCCTGGGGGAAAGTCAGATTCTCGCGCATCTGAACGAATGTTAAGACACTGCCGCCGGCTCCGCAGGCAAAACATTTGAATATCTGCCTGGCGGCATTAACATTCAGGCTTGGCCGATGGTCGTCGTGGAAAGGACATAGTCCGACCATCTCTTTGCCTTTTCTGCGTAAGCTGACGTGCTCGCTAATCACGTCAACGATGTCGTTGGCCTGCTGAACCTGACTGATTGTTGCCTGGTCGAATATCCCTGACATATTCAATTTATTATGGATTAATGATTATTGAATATTTGTAATGCCTCCTGCGAACATCAGCTCGTCCCCTTAAGGGCCGTAGCTTTTTTGACAGGTTGCTACATAAATAATAGACGATGCTGCTAAAAAGTCAAGCGATGCTGTAAAACCCCTCTTTTAGTGCCATTAAAGCCGCTTATAGTCGTTTTGGACACCTGGCGAAATAAGACATAATAGAACTGGCTACCTATGTAGGACTATTATATCCAACGAAATGGTATGCACAGGAGCCCTACGCTGTTTTAGTTAAAGAAATTTCAGCTATTTGACCGATAGCACCAAAGGCACGCTCACAGGTTTTTCTATAAAAAGTATGGACATCGAAGAGGAGCGGTAGTATGATGTGCTCTAATCTGCCGGTGTGAAACAGGGCTTGACCAATGAATAGGCACGAACGAAAGGACTCTCGTGAGTTGGGCTTGGAGCTTGCTGCAATCTGCGGCAAACACTTTCTTAAGCTTACACACCTGCATTATGGCTATTGGACGGGCGACCTGCCGTTAGATATAACCAACCTGCATATCGCTCAGGAAAATTACACCGATTTTTTAGTTTCGCATATCCCTAATGGCGTGAAAACTATTTTGGACGTGGGATGCGGCTTAGGCCAAATAGCGAAAAGGCTGGTTGATATGGGTTACCGGGTGGACTGTGTTTCACCGAGTCCTTTCCTGAATAAACAAGTTCGTTTGCTGTTACCAAATACTAGCCAGGTTTTTGAATGTACATACGAACAATTTCAGACACAATGCAAATATGATGTGGTGCTATTTGGTGAAAGCTTTCAGTACGTCCGCCTGGATGAAGCGCTGGAAAAGACCGCAGGGCTGCTAAACAACGGCGGTTACTTGCTGATATGCGATGTTTTCAAAATGGATGTCATCAAAATGAATGTCATCAAAAACGGCGCTTTGGGTGGCGGACACAAGCTGGCAAAATTTCACCAGTGGATAGCACAATATCCTTTCGAACTCGTTGAGGACATAGATATCACCGAGCAGACCGCGCCGAACCTGGATATATTCGATGGTACTATAAGAAACGTGGTTGGTCCTGTCTTAGATTCAGGCTTTGGTTATTTGGCCAACAGATACCCACTGACGGTCAAGTTCCTTCGGTGGAAATATAGAAAGAAGATAGAGCGAACCTACCAAAAGTACTTCAACGGCGGAAGAACCAGCGAAGATTTTAAAAAATTCAAAACCTACCGGCTGCTTCTCTATAAAAAAACGCCTGCCACCTTCGCCGGCAGCGACAAAACCGGGTATGCTCTGTAAACCTTGTCCCCTTGATAGATATTCAGTACTGTTCTACCAACAATTGTGGAATATTTGCAAAGTGAGAGATATTACGTGTGATAAGGCTGTGTCCTGCAGCCATTGCTGTCGCTGCGATTAACACATCCATATCTCCCGCAGGCTGCCCAGCGTTTTGAAGATACGCGGTTATCTATCCAAATACCCATGCAGCTTTGTCGTCAAATTCCAAGATGCCCAAATCCGCAAGCAAGCTATGCACTACAGCTTCTTCTGCTCTGGGATTATCAGAGCGGGCGATACCAATAGATAGTTCTGCGACATTAAAGCGTGTCGTCACAAGATTTTCTCCTCGTTTGACAAGCTCCTTAATCTTGTCTAAAGCCCTCTTTCTCAACCTGTCACTTCGCCCAGCCAGGTCTATTAACATGGTCGTATCCAAACAAGCCATTATCTATCCCGCATGGAGGGTTTGTGCCGATGCTCAATGTGTTTCTCTATAACCTTTAGGGCTTTGTCACTCATACGATTTTTTTCAAGACGCTTTTGAAGATTTTTTAAATTCAGAGGTGGTTTGACAACTCTCTTGATTACCTGGCTAAAGGACTCATTGCCGTTGCGGACAGATTTTAGCCTTTTGTATGCTTCCACATCGATAGTAATAGTTTTTGTAGCCATCTTATCGATCCCGTTAATGTAAGTGTATATGTATGTACATTTATTATATAAAACAGGATTTCCTAAAGCAAAAAGAAAAATGGTGTGCAGAGCACACCCTACAATATTTCGAAGAAGGCTTTGCTCGTGGCGGTGACAGTTTGGGCAAAATCTTCCAAATCCATCTGCTTAAGTTCAGCTAAAAAGGATGCTATGTGAACCAAAAGGGCAGGCTCATTTATCTTTTGCTTCCGCATCGGCTCCGGCGACATGTAGGGGCAGTCCGTCTCTAACATTAATCTATCCAGCGGCACAATCTTCGCAGCCTGCTGCTTTATCCGGGCATTTTTGAAAGTAACTACGCCGGTAAAAGAGATATAATAACCTTTATCCAAAACAATCTTTGCCTGCTCGGCTGAGCCGCTGAAACAGTGAAAAACCACTTTTTCAATACCTGTAGAGTGTTCTTGCAGGATTGCCATCGTTTCTTCAAAGGCCTCTCGGCAGTGAATAATAACGGGCAGATTCAATTCGGCGGCGATTTTCAGATGTTCGGCAAAAACTTTTTTTTGCTCTTCTCGTGGGGAAAAATTGTAATGACAGTCCATGCCTGTCTCGCCGATGGCAACGACCTTTTTATACTGCGCAAGTTTCTTTAATTCCTGGATGGTCTCTGCTGTCACGGTTTTGGCATCGTGCGGATGAATGCCTATAGCAGCATACATACCGTCGAATCTCTCGGCAAGAGCAATAGCTTTTTGACATTCTTGAAGGTCTGTGCCGACTGTTATCCACTCGGTCACACCCGCAGCAATGCTGCGGGCTAAAATGGCGTCAATATCGCGTTCTAAAACGTCAAAAGTCAAATGACAATGCGTATCAATCAATTCCATCCGTAATTTTCTGAATTACGACAAACCAACGGGAACCGTCTACTTGTAATTAAATATGAAAAATATAAACTTCGCGGATTTTCTAACGGCTCGTAAGAGACCACAAGTCGTGTATAATGAACTTACTAAAATCGGATATCTCTTTGGAGAGATGTTCGTCTACTAACATATTAGGTCGTGGGTCCACGTAATAAACGCCGTCCAGTCGGTTTAGGGCCAAAGTATATCCCATGAAGTGATTAGATTTGAAGGTACTATTGATACCGAACATACTCCCACTCTTTTTTGCTCTTTGAACATCGTGTAGAAAGATGGCGATTACAGGAACCGATCGACCAAGCAGCTTACTCATTAAAAACTTGTCCAGAAACACCTTGTCAAGTCTGTCTTTACTTGTGGTTTTCACCGATCCGACAACTTCATTCGATTTGATAATGGCGCTTTCTGAAGCCACGATCACTCTGCCTCTTGAAAAAACGAGATCAAGTTCATAGGTCATCGAGTAACCGGGGCTATCAAGCAAAGGGATATTGATAGTTCTGGACTCACATTCAAGGCCTAATTCTTTGATGAGCAGGAGAATAAGGTTTTCAAAAACCTGACCTACTCGTTTCCTAGATTGATTTGGGTCCTCAAATGCGTCACTTATGCTGCCAATGCTCTGTTGTATCGTATAGACTACTCTGTTGATACCACGGGACTCAATGAACTTATGATGGTTGGCTTTAGTGACAGCCTTTGTTTCCGATCGTTTGAGATCCAAGAGTAAGTTGTGGAATTGTGCAAACTCCCGAGTGAAATCTCGACTCTTTTCAGAGAAAATAGCGGCATTTAATGGACGAGTGATCTTGTGTCCAAACTCTTTCCCAAACTGGAAGAAAATGTATTTGTCGTCACTTGGTGATATAATTCGTGTTGGGCGAGACTGTTCTAAAAGCTCCAAGAAGGCAAAACACACATCGTGATATTTATCAAGGGAAGTGAAACCCTCACGATTCCTAACAGTTTCTTGAAGCTCATGCAAGTTCATTAAGGTTATACTCTATCGTATGGATTCTCGCCGGCGTGCTGTCGTTCGGTCTGTTTCTACCCATTCCTCAATTGTTTTTCTTGGTATGTTTTCTAGTCTTATTACCGCCCATGAATTATATTCTTGGTTTATATCACATCCCGCCCATCGTCTATTGAGTTGCTCAGCACATACAACGGTAGTACCTGAACCTGAGAAAGGATCAACAACTAAATCTTCTTCGTCAGAAGATGCTAAAATTATGCGCCGTAATAACTCTTCTGGTTTTTGCGTCGGGTGTGGAGTTTTTTCTATCATACCGTTGCTGGTTACTGGTATCTCAAATACGTCCTTTGGTTTTGCACCATTGGGATGAGGCACCCAGTGATTCTTTCGTCTACCTTTACCATATTGGCTGGATTCCGCCTGCGGATGAACCGGATACTTTAGCGTGTGATTTCCGTAGGGGATACGCACTATATCTGCGTGGAACGTCATATTTTTGCCCTTACGAAAATGAAGAATGGACTCATGTGATCTTCCCCAATCTTTGGTAAGATTAGCTTTATTTTTATAGAACCAAACTAGCCATTTGCTGCTATAGAAGAATTGCATAGCCGGTCGGTGAATATCAGCAAGAACCTCAGAAAAGCCGCAGACATAAAGGGTCCCTGTCGGTTTTAAAGCCCGTGCTGCAAGTTCAATCCATCTAACTGACCAAGAAATATAATCATCGTGACTTTCGAATCGGTCCCAATCTACTTTGCCTATATTATAAGGGGGGTCTGCAAAAATCAGATCGACTGACCCTTGCTCAAGAGATGTGAGCCAGATCAAACTGTCGCCACACCAAAGTTCTCCGTGCGGATGGTGATAAAATAATTGGGGTTTTTGCTGATCGACTAATCTCTCATCAATTTCTTGGATCTCTCCAATGTAGCATTCTTTGCCAAACAAAGTTGGGGCATGAACATTTTCTAAAAATGTGTTGCCAACAGGTTTTTTAGGCATTTATCTAAGCCCTTTTCATGCAACCAAGTGAGCAATACATATATTTTAGAAAATCTTAACCTATAGAAAGATCGCGTCATTTATATATATCAAACCAGTAGGTAAAGTCAATAGAGGAAATTAAAGGATACGTTACTTTTTCTCCCAATGGTATCATTTCCCGTTGATTTTCTGCCATTTCGTGCATTTTATTACAGATTCTGTACCTGCCTTATTGATTTGTCAAAATCTTTTTCGATTCCTTTGACTGCCGCTCCGAACCTGCCCTGAGCATGTCGAAAGGACAAGTTTCTGATTGTTTTTTTGAGCGTATGCCGTCACCGCTGCGGCGACGGCTAAACGAAAACTCTCGATAGGGCGAGTCATAGAGCGTATCATGCTTGCTCTCTTTCTGTGATTGGTGACGACTCCTCTGACCGCGAAGCGTGCCATTCATCAAGCCGAGCAGAATATTGTCTTTCAGTTCTGGCTTTCCAGGCGCCGGCGTGATACGCAGCACTGACGATCAGAGGAAAGGCTAATGTCGCTTCCGAGTAAACCATCTGCTCATAAGTCGTATCGACTTTACCCCAGGAGCAGGCTTCCTTCAAAGTTGAGCCGGAAAGTCCACCGTCTCTCTCGTCTGCTACGGTTATCTGGACGGCGTATTTGTGCATGGGACTATTAAAGCCGAGCACTTCCCCGGCTACTACGGTATCCTGGATGAAGTTTTTAGGCACGCCTCCACCGATGAGAAAAATGCCCGTGGATTTCGCATCAATCTTTATCTTTGTAAGCTCCAGAAAATCCCGAACTGAGTCGATATGCACCATCTTGTCCGGAGAGTTCCACTGGTGCAAGACCAGACCAAATCCAGCCGAGCTATCAGAAAAAGCCGGACAAAAGATAGGAACCCGCTTACGGTAGCATGTATGGACTATAGAGTTACGGTCTTTTCTGTTCTCTTGAATCCATTGCCCCATTTCCTTGATGAACTGACGTGAGCTAAGCGTTATTGGAGCAAGAGACTCGGCAATCTCCGCGATTGTTCTATCGCATACCTTAAGCTCTTCTTCATCAATAAATGTATCATATATCCGATCAATGCCTAACCGCCGCAGGTGCTGGTCGTCCACGTGCTTGCTACCAATATAATGTTTAAATCCAAGAGCCTCGAAAAAGTCTTGATCGACAATGTTGGCACCTGTAGCCACGATAGCATCAACCATGTTATATTCTACCATGTCGATGATGACCTGCTTTAGGCCGGCGCTAATCAAGCTGCCGGCTAATCCTAAGAATATGGTACAATCTTTGTCTGCTAGCATGCGCTTAAAGTGTTCAGTCGCCCGAAAGATGTCTCTGCTGCTGAATGCCATATGTTCCATTGCGTTCACAAGTTCACGCATATCCAGGTTCTTGATGTCAATATGCCTTATTACTTCCTTCAGTAACTGGTTCTTCATGTTCTTATTCATATCCTCACCACGGCATTAGATAATAAATGCCCTGTTCAACCCTCAGTTTCTCCTCAAGTAGGTTTCCTTATCTGCTGTTTCGTGCATTTCCTCACAGATTATACACCTGCCCGACCAGCTTGTCAAAAATCTTTTGCGATTCCTTCGACTGCCCTTAGGACTTAGGACAAGTTTCTGATGTTCTGCTGAGCATGTGCCGTCGCCGTACCAGCGATGACTAAACAACCTATTATAGTACAAAAGCATTTTCGTAATGTGTTATTTGTTCTCGGCCGGTTCGGCCAAGCACGATGGAGACAACATCAAAACGGAAAGGACGGTCTTCTATCTTATGCGTTGCCAAAAAATATCGGGCGGTGCGCAATAGCTTTACTTTTTTAGGATATGTTACGGATTCCTCCGGCGTACTGAAAAATTCACCCTCTCGACGGGCTTTAGTCCTTACCTCGACAAAAACGATTGAGCCGTCGGTATCGACCATAATAAGGTCGATTTCGCCGGTCTTGCAGAAAAAATTGCCGGCGAGCTTTTTAAGGCCTTTTTTCTTTAAGAACCTTTCGCAGCGTCGCTCACCCCACCGCCCAAGCAGCCTTCGATCGGACAATAGTTTATTTCTTCTGAGCAGCATACCCTAATTACAGACAAATCCGAAATTCGAATCCTTCGACTACGCTCAGGACAGGCATCGAAATCCGAAACAAATTCAAATGACAAAAATTCAAAATTCCAACCGTTTTGAACATTTGAAATTTGAATTTTGGTATTGTTTCGTGTTTCGTATTTAGTATTTCGGATTTAACTTTTTATTTGGAAACGGTGTGTTCGCTGTGTCTCTGGGAGAGTTTAATAGCTTTGCCGGTTCGCTTGCGCAGGTAATATAGCTTTGCCCGCCTGGTTTTACCACTTCGGGTCGGCTTGATGTCGATGATATTGGGCGAATGAAGTGGAAAAATTCGTTCGACGCCCTCGTTACCAACGATCCGCCGGACCGTGAACATCTCGTTAATGCCCCGGCCTTTACGGGCAATCACGATGCCGCCAAATACCTGTATACGCTCCTTATCGCCTTCTTTGATGCTGTAATGGATATCGACCCTATCGCCTATCTCGAAGTGCGGTATCTTTTTCTTCATGCTTTTACTTTCGACAGCGTCCAAAAGTTGCGTTTTCACGATTTTATCTCCTTATTTTGGTTTTCATCTGCGGCAACACAAGCGAATCTGGCTGCAAATACGGCAGGAAATATACTTATTATTGTGCTCAATAGCAAGTATTTTTTCGAAGGTTGTTCGGCAGAAAGTCTGGTTTTATTTCCGCCTGGCCTCCGGCGGCGGGTCGTGTACCAGCAGCGAATCTTTTTTATGGCCAGGCTGACTTATAAAAGGCAAAGGCGGCTCACCTAATTGAGGATGTCCAATACCACTCGCAGGCTGAAATGTATAAATGTTGTCTTCCTCAATGCCGCAATAAGGGCGCATTTCAAACCATACGTAGCCGTCCATAAATAGTACATTCTGGCCATCCTCTTTGTGAGTAATGGCGTTTCCATATCTTGCCTGCTTAGCGGTGCCAGGGAATGTAGGAGGCAGGTCTGGTTTGAAGAGCGCAAAAACTTTAGCATCAGCAGCAGGAGACATAATCCATGGATTACGGTCGGCGACTACCGCCATGCCAGGTTCACTGGATGTAGTCAGAGCATATTGGCTGTAGGGAATATGATATGTGTAGCTGCAATGCTTCCATGGCTCAGGGCCGAAGTCCCAAAGATCGATAAGTTCTTTGTCGCGTATACCATATTTAATTGGCTTGAACTCCCTCGCGCCAGAATCACCTTTGCAGATAAATAAATTGGGCGTGGCCTCAGAATACTTTACTAAAAGATAGAAGCTGGAGCTAATGGTTGCGTTACCGCCACTGCCATCTGCCGATAGGCCAAAAGCACTAAATCGGTCAACTGCATCAAAAACAACTGTAGGACCCCAAGTGGTGTTTCTACCTCCTGCACGAGGAAATTCATTCTCATAGTCGTTGGCATAGGTGCGCATTGCCATGCCGATCTGGGATAGATTCATGCCGCAGGTCATTCGATGAGCAATCGCTCTGCTCCTGCGCAAAGCCGATAGAACGATACCTAAATAAAGGAAAAAAACAACGACAGGAATGACAATTCCCACGATAGCAAACCCTTTGCCAGTTAATCTGCCACCACTTCTTTCAATCCTGACAAGGCCGACAATACCAAGAATAATTGCTGGTATTGCCGTAATACCGAATGTAACAAGGCTCAAAATGCCGATCACCATTGCGCCAATAGCCAAGCCGCTGGTTTTGACAATTATTTTTTCGGGGGCTTGCCTTAACGGCGAACTGCAGGAGCTACACAATTGAGCGTCGTCCGGATTTTCTTTGCTACATTTTGGACAATACATTTGTCTGCCTCCTATTTTTCGTTGCCTTTGGCCTGCTCTGCCAACTCGTCACATCGCTTTTTCAAAGACTCTAAGGTTTGCTTGTACTTTTCGTCTTTGGCCAGGTTTGTTGTTTCGTGCGGGTCGTTTTTCAGGTCGTAAAGCTCCTCGTAGCCGTAGTCAATATAGCGGGCGTATTTCCATCGCTGGGTGCGCAAAGCTTCGCTCTTTGGAATCGTTTTATGCTCGTATAAATGCTCGTAGAAAAAGTCGGTTCGCCACTTCGGCTTTTGTCCTTTTAGCAGAGAAACAAGGCTTCGGCCTTGCATCTGCTGCGGGATTTCAACGCTGGCTAACTCCAGGATTGTCGGCGCAATATCTACGTTAAGTGCGAACTGCTCGAGCTTGACATTTCGCCGATTTCTTCCCACCCGGGGGTCAAAGACAATCAACGGCACACGGATAGATTCTTCGTGCGGAAACCACTTGTCAGCCAGGCCGTGCTCGCCAAGATAAAAGCCGTTGTCCGCGCTGAATATTATCACCGTATTATCCGCAAAATTCAGGTGTTTTAGCTCCTGCTGGATTTTCCCGATAACCAAATCCACGCCGGTAATCAAACGGTAGTAGCCCTTGACCGACTCCTGATACATTTGGGGCGTCGCGAAGCGTTTTTGCCAGCGCCGGCGCGACTCGGAGGTTTGCAGGAATTTCGGCAGGGCCTCAAAATAGCAAGGGTCAGCCGTTTCCGGAACCGGAATAGTAACATCCTTATACAGGTTTTTATGTGCCCGGTCATAAACAAACTGGCGAGGGTCAGCATCCTGCGCATGAGGGGCTTTGAAACTTACCGACAGGCAGAACGGCTGATACTTTGAGCAGCCATATAAAAATTCGATGGCCTGCTCGCCCATAATTTGTGTCAGATGTTTGTAGTTGCCGTTTTCGTCTTTGCGTTCGTAAGGGTCGCATTGGCCGGGACAGCCGTGCCAGAGGTCAAATCTATCGGCTGGGAAATCCGGGCCTCTTCCGACGCCGTATTTTCCGACAAAGCCGATTCTATAACCAGCCTGGCGAAGCAGCAGCGGATAAGTCTGCGCCAGAGCTTCTTGCGAAAAGCTGGTGGCAAAGTCATTGATGCCATGCCGGCGTACCCATTGGCCGGAAAAGATGCTGGCCCTGCTGGATGCACATATAGAAGTGGTGACAAAGGCGTTTGCAAACCTCACACCATTTTTGGCCATATTATCCAGATTGGGCGTATAGATAATGGGATTGCCGGCACAGCCGATAGCGTCAGCCCGGTGGTCATCGGTTAAAAGAAAGATGATATTCGGCCGCTTTGCAGCAATATCGCTGCATTTGGTGAGCTGGATTTGGCAGCCGCCAAGTGGCAGCGCTGCCGCCACAGTGCCGCCTGCCACCAAATTAAGGAATTCGCGTCGATTTATACCTTCCATTTTGTTTCCTTTCCTGTTTTTAAGGCAGGTGGTGGGCTTCAGCCCACCCTACACTTTCTATTATTTTTAAGTGCAGAATTGGATTCAAGATGGTACGATTATATAACAACAAATATTAGCAGGTCACGGACAAAAATGGAAATTCCTCCATCGAATTTCAAGCCGCCTGGAGAGTATAGATTACCCTTAGAGCCTGGGGTTTATGTCTGGCATGAGATACAATAAACTTTGACAGTTTTTAGATTGCTTTGTAGAAAAGAGTCGCTGTCATTTCGACCGAAGCCCCGCACCAATTGAACCGAGCCGTACCAGTACAAACAGGTTCCAGCTACAAATCATTCGCCACCGACCAATTGGTGCGGGACGAAGTGGAGAAATCTGCTCAAAAACAGATTTCCCTTCGTGGCTCTCCGCTTCGCTTCGTGTCTCGACTCGCCTTCGGCTCGCTCGAAATGACAAATTCTGTGCTTTCTACAAAGCACTCTCAGATAAAAAATCTGTTCCTACCTACATCTTTGCCTTTATTTGTTTATCGGTTTCTTTGAACAGGCTCGGCGTATCTCCATTCTTTTGGCTGCCGGGCTGCGGAACACCTAAACGCTCTTCAGCGGCATGCAAGATTGCCCCTAAAGTTTGCGAATAAGACATCCCGGCTAAATTTGCCATCTTTGCTAAATGACCATCCCAGCACCAGCCAGGATTGGGATTAACCTCGAGCAATTTTGGATTGCCCTTTGAATCAAGTCTCCAATCGAATCTGGCGTAATCCCGGCACTCCAGCCTCTCAAACAATTTCAAGCAACATTCAATAATCAATTTCTCCGTATCGTCCGGCAGGTTTGCCGGAATCGATTTGATGTTCCAGTACGGTGAATCGGGAAGCCATTTAGCCTCATAACCACATATCCTTGGAAGTTCCGGCGGCAAGCAGGAATAGTCTTCCTCCACAATCGGCAGGACCGTGTAGGAATCAGGCGGGTTTCCTATAATTCCCACGGTGAGGTCTTTGCCTGTAAGGAACTCCTCAACCAGGATGGGCTTCTCATAGCCGAACTTCTCTCTTATTTCCGAAATCGCATTGACCAGCTCCTCGATGCTATTTGCCACGCCTCGTTGGGTTATTCCGAAGCTGGAATCTCCGAAATTCGGCTTGACGATTGTCGGAAATGCAAAAGAAAGCTCGAAAGTGCTATCTTGGGGCTTGATAAAAAAGGCTGAGGCCACGGGAATGCCCATCTCATTTGCGATACCACGAATCAGCGATTTATCGTAACAGAAGGCCAAACTCTGCGGCCCTGAGCCGGTATATGGCACCTCAAGAACCTCAAGCAAACTGGGCACATGAAGCTCTTTTCGAGGATCATTATTGAAGCCTTCATCGCATAGGTTGAGCACAAGATCGATTTTAGGTTTTAGCTTCAGCAGGTCGGCAACTATAGTATCGTGGTTATCAAGATAAGTAAAGCTATAATCGTTCAACTCTCTCAACGCGTCTTTTGCCTGGTCGATCGTGTAGAAATCATCATCGTCGAACACACGCAAGGGCTTTAACGGGTCAGGTTTTGTTGGGTCGCCTAATATTACAACTACATCCTTTGCCTGCTCTTTTTTCCTCTTGCCGGCTGCCCAATCCTTTCTTGCGATGGCTGTCAGGATAAGGCGTTTTTCCATCATCCCCAAGTCCTGATTTCGCTGCGAATCCGGCGAAATCTCACCGTGGACGGTAATATCGCTAAAAGCACCTGTCTTGAGCAGCTCATGCAGATTTTCGCGTGTATAGAGCCGCTCGGCATAAAACTGGTCGGCTATCACACCCTTTTCCACATGCGTGACGACCTCTCGCGAGATAAGACGCTGCTTGTCTAAAGAAAGCGACCGCTCTCTGCAAACAAAGTACTTCTTGTCTATCCACTCCCAGGAGCGGGGCTGAAATTGCTCCTTCATATATTGCCCATCGGCAACATCAACCAGGAGCTTTCCCCAGGGCTTGAGAACCCGCATTACCTCTTTGAGAACTCTAATATCATCCCGAATCGAGTCGAAATAGCCGAAACTGTTGCCGAGAATCATTACCACATCGAATGTATCTGCTTGATATGGGAGTTTCCTTGCGTCGCCCTCTCTAAATTTAACATTGAGACCTTCTTTTTTGGATAGCATCTTAGCCCTTTGAATCAGATAATGCGAGCGGTCCAGCCCTTCAACGTTGGCAAATCCCCGCCTTGCCAATTCAAGAGAACAGCGTCCCTGCCCACAGCAAAGGTCCAAAATCCTATCCTGCGGCGATAACTTCAGAATATTTGAAAACATATCTATTTCTTTAGCGGTTATCTGGGCATCGTCAATCACATCGCCATCGGTTTTCAAGTAGATGGAGTTAAAAATACACCGCCACCAATCAGGCTCGACATATTCCTCCAAGATGGGCACCGGCCCGAGCGACCTTACACATCCCAAGGCGCCTTTACCCTTTTGTGGTGGTTTGTGATTCGTTTCCGGCTTCATCTTTTTAAGCTCCTCAACATAGATAAGGTAATTGGTAATTAGTGATTGGTAATTATTTTACAAGTTACCAATTACCATTTAACCAATTACTTTAGCTTTTTGCCTGGCTTGTCATTTTCAACAAAAGAAATATTCAGACACTCCTGCTGATTCTCCCCTTTGAAAGGCTTTTTGTCACGGTTGGTTAAAGATATGCCTGCGGTCGCAGTATCAATGCTGGCCAGCGGTAGCTGGTTACATCTACATAGGTCGTCATCATCTTTCAAAGCTGTCATTTGCGAACCGTCCAATCTCAGAAGTTCATAGTTCAGAGTTGATAGACTACGAAATTCTGACTATGCGCTGAATATTATACTCGCTTTTTGGAATGTCAATATGGCAAGCACATTTTCTAAAAGAATTTTTTCAAGAATTTACCGACACCATAGGTTTCAAAAGAAATACCCTGCCACAAGTAGCAGGGCTAACCGTCGACCTTCATCTGTCTTCTGTCATCTGTCCTCTGTCTTCCGTCTTCTGTTCTTGCAATAGGTCGGGACGCCACAATTTTGTTCGTTCCAGAGCCTGCCGGCGGCGCCACTCGGCTATTTTACCATGGTCGCCGCTTAAAAGAATGTCAGGAACCTTCATTCCACGAAAGACCTCGGGCCTTGTATATTGTGGATACTCCAATCCGCCGCCGGCGGACTGGCTGAAAGAATCGTCTTTCGCTGAATCTTCATCGCCCAACGCACCAGGTAACAGTCTGACCACCGCGTCGATGATTACCATCGCTGCCAATTCGCCGCCGCTTAAAACATAATCGCCTATCGAGATTTGCTCAGCGTCAAGGCCGATCCGAATCCGCTCATCGAAGCCCTCGTATTTGCCGGCGATTAGAATGAGGCGGTTTTCAGCGCTTAGTTGGGCTGCTTTTTTCTGGTCAAATCTTTGTCCCTGGGGTGTCAGCAGGATAACCCGGCCTTTCTCCGGCGATAAATTCCGGACGTATTCAAAGCAGTCAAAAACTGGGCCGGGCATCATAACCATACCTGACCCGCCGCCATAAGGTTTGTCATCGACCTTCCTGTAACTATCGGTAGCAAAATCCCTTATGTTAGTAATGACAATCTTGACTATGCCCGCCTGCTGAGCTCTTTTCAAAATCGAGCAGCTCAGCAGCGATTCAAAGGCCTGTGGAAAAAGCGTAAGGACATCGAACCTCATCACATTATCGACCAGTTAGTCGGTTTCTATATCGTTAAATAGATCGCTTACAACAACACGAGCGGCCTGCTGAAAAACCATTCGTAGCCGCTCGGGCTCCATGACATACGTTCTCCATAGATAAGCATCTGTCCTGTCAGGCGAGCAATCGGCGGAGGCCTTCCAGAGGAGTTTGCCATTTGCCTTTCTCAGATAGACAGTTACCTTAAGGACAGCTCCCAGATGCTCATCCTTAGCAAAAGGCCTAAAACGCAGTCCGTAGAAATGTATTTTAAAACTAAATTCCGCCTCGCCGCCATACTTAACTATAGATGGAAATACCTGTTTTGCAGCTAATTGCTCCCGAAACTCATCTACTATAATTCTGCCGACGTTAATATTGTTTGTTCGCATTACACCATTAACCGCCATTAACGCGCCCAGCAAACCCGAAGAAGAGCCTGGTGTTAGGTCATCTTGAAAGTACTCCATTTGACTTGGCACGCTGGGATTAGGGCTGATGGTAACAGAATCAATCCTGGCTCGTGCCCGCTTAGTCAATCTTGAAGATGCACACCCACAGACAACTACAATGGCCGAAAGAACTAAAATTATCTGTAGCGTTTTGGCTGATATAATTTTTCTTATTCGCATTTTCTTTGCCCGTAATAATTTTGATTGTTAAATCTGCCTCTAAATATTTTTACATACGCCCTTTGCGCTGCTTGTGGTTATTGTTCTTTGGCTTCTGGCTGAACCTCTTCCTCTGGCTTTGCCCCTATTTTTTCAACTTTTGGTTTTTCTTCCATGGCTTTGGGCTCGGGTTTTTCGTCGGCCTTTTGCTTGGCCTTTACTTCTTCAGCTTCAGCCTTGGCCTTTTCTTCCGCAGCTTTAGCGGTTTTTTCGGCAGAAATTCTTTCAGCCTTTGTGAAAGGTTTCCCCTTGGCACGCGCCAGAGCCCTTGCCTTTGTCCGGCGAGCAGCTTTTTCTTGCGCGTATTTGTGTTTTATGCCCTGGCCAAGCAGGATTTGCGAGACCGTATCAGTCGGTATGGCTCCCTGGTTGAGCCAGAACTCGACGCGTTCACGGGCGAGCACCACCTGCTTAGCCGGGTCTTTCTCGATCGGGTCGTACTGGCCGAGTTTTTCCAGTATTTTGCCGTCACGTGGCGTGCGGGCCTCGACCGCGTTGATTCTGTAAAACGGCCGATTCCGCCGACCCATCCTCGCCAATCTCAACTTTACTGCCATAATTTTGTCCTTTTTCAATACTTTATGATTAATTTCCGCGGCTTACCCGCTGCAAATCACGAAAAATGTTTGCTTAATCCGTCAAATAGTAACAGTCTGATTTTCAACGTCTGTATAAATCTTATCTACTTTTTTCTGGGTAGCTATCGTTTCTTTTACAGCGGTTGCAATTCTGCAGTAGTGTTTAATGTCCTCCAGCGAGAGCCGGTGGCCCTTTTTGTCTTTGAGCCACTTTTCCATTACCTGATAACCGCCTATTTGGTATTCCCATAGTGTCTTGCCAATAGGCCCAAAATGCTGGGCTGGATTTATCTTTACAAGTTTTTGCTGTTCTTCATAGGCAACTTTAGAAACAAGATTGTCGCCTTTATCTTCAAATCTTGCGATAGGTTTACTGAGCTTCTTGGGATTCATTAAGTGCAGCCCCACGAGCTCCTCACCCAATTTTGCCAGTTTTTTAAATAGACTTTGGTTGCCGCAAAATGGAATTCTGGGAAAATCGCTTTTCAAAAATTCTGCGTATTTTTGCCGATAGATGTTTGAATATAGTACCGCATAGATGTAATAAAATATATCCTCTGGCTTGGGTTCATTCCCATATTCTTTTTCTAACGCTGCAAATACTCGTGGCTCAATATTTGCCTTCCGCTGGTACGTATTATTTTTGCTATTATTGTATAAATCTTCATCAGGATAAAGATAAAGTGGGAAAACATTGGCGATTCCTTTGTTGCTGATAAAAATCCTGGACTCAGTAACTTCCTTCGTGACAAATGCGTAGTTATACGAAGGCACTTCATATGCATACTGCCTCATACCGACAAGGCCTATATTTTCATGCATCATATTATTCATAATATGTCTGCGGGTTCTTTCTATTACCGAATCATTATAGAAAATCCAGTGAAGATCAAAGGGTCTGTATAGAATGGGTATTATTTGCTTTTCCCAGTTTTCCTCTGCTTTTATTTTTTCGCGAGCATTTTTTACTTTCCAATTGGTTTTGTCTCTTAAATCAAAAGATTGTTTTATCTGGCTGTCAGTGATATTCTCATTTCGGAACATCCTTATTCGGTTCTCAAGCTCGGCCTTGTCAGTCGAAATAACAAAATCATCTCTACTTGTAACTATGCCTACACTATTAACCGGGAATATATCCGTTATTTTGGGATACTTTTGATATGCAGGTAACAACCGCTCATTACGAGGTAAAAAGAAATAAAACTCTGATTTCGGTGAAAGCCTTGCCCAACTTGTGCTTTTAACGTGATTATTCTTAAGCCACTCGTATTTGATCTCGCGAAGGCCCCAATCATCTCTGTGCATAATCCTCTGTTTGAGTCCTTTTTTCTTGACGGCTAATATAATCGCAACGCCCTGCTGGATATCGAATACATTTTCATCCTTTGAGCCATCGGGGCATCTTTCCTTTTTCTTGCTGTTGCCGTGCAGGTCAAGTATGTAGATCTGATTGAAGCTATTCATTAAAGACTGCCGCATCCCTCGGAAGGTAGGATTGTCCAGATAGCTGTGGTTAGTAATAAAGCCCAGAACTCCTTCGCCTGCCTGGTCTATTTTCCACTGGGCAAAACGAATGAACTTCACATAGTCGTCCTGTAACCATTTTGGATTCTTCTCTTCCAATGGTCTGCCATCGACTTGATAATAATCCTTGACGAGCCTTCCGATGAAATTGAGTACTCGCTTTCCCTTTTCATCGAGCTTCCAGCTTCGATTCGCAGAATGGCCGGAGTAAGGAGGATTACCGAGGATAACGAGAATTGGAGTTTCTCTTTTTATTTTACCTGCTGCATGTGATTCTTGTGAAAGTGAAATCATACCCGGCAGCCTGCTTTCATCAAGCTCTTCCTGCTCAAGTGTATTGGTCAGATACAATTTAAATCTTTCATCTTCACCAAGCGTATAGCCCAACTCCTCAAGGAGAAATCCGATTTTCAGGTGCGCAATCGCATAAGGGGCCATCATTAGCTCAAATGCGTAGTAATTATTAAGTATATGCTTGCGTATTAGCTCACTTACACCTCCAGCTCCGTATCGAGCAGAGAATTCGTTCACGGCAATTTTCGCCGCTTCCGCGAGAAATGTTAACGTCCCGGCTGCTGGGTCAAGAACATTCACTGAATCCGTAGCAAAACCGTCTGGCTTTCTAAATGTTTCCTTTAGAATTATGTTTAGTGAGCGAACGATATAAGAGACGACCTCCTGTGGAGTATAATAGACACCACGCTGTTCTCTTTCCTTCGGGTCATACTCGGCAAGGAATGTTTCATAGAAGTGCATAATAGGATCCTGGCCTCGGCCCTTGGTAAAGTATTCGTGGAGGACTTTTCTTACATCAGCAACTGCCAGAACATCGGTAATCTCATCTATTATCCAGTCAAGCTCGGGTCCGGTTTCCTGAAGTGAAACAAATCTAAACACATCTCTAAGGATGCCTATGGTTCTTGGAATGTTGTCGAATGCCAAGCGCCTATTGAATTGCCCTTTACATCGTGTGCTTGCCGCGAAAAGCCCGTAAGTTATTGTCTGGGCATACATATCAGCAAAATCTTCTTTCGTAAGGTCAGCAATCAAGTGTTGACCAAACGCCTCGTAAAATCCCGTCAAATCCCCATTGTTTCTACCGACTTCTAGAAGTACCTGCTCGCGTAGGTAATGTGTCCTGCATGCAAGAGCTTCTGCAAGTGTTTTTGGGGTGTAGGTTCGCGGCAAAGAAAAAGTGAAGAACTTGTTTAACAAATCAAGAAATTTATCCTCATTTTCTACTGGTGGAACTGCTTTTAACTCAGCGGCAATAAATGGCCGTCCTATTTGGACTTTATCAATCAGCGTGCCATTTCGATACAATCGAAATTCAAAAAAATTCGTCAGAATGACATTTGCAAAAGTGTTACGATACCGTTTTAATTGCTCAGATTCTTCAATCCTGTCGAGGCTTTCTTCCTCAGGTGGTTTTGCTTCGATATATCCAACTATGTGCTGCCTGCCGTCCCATATTCGAAAATCAGGATTACCAGCTTCCGTTTTTTTAGGCAAAATTGTTACCCGGGTTTTTGGCCTGTTTACAGATTGGGCAAAATCCTCCATCAACAATGCTAAGGCCTTGTAATAGCTTTCTTCTCTGGCATCGCCTCTTTGCGCAACCTTAAATATTTCTTTTATATAGTTTTTTAGCATCTCACGAATTTTGCTTACAATGTAAAGCGTAACCATTTATGAAAATCGCCAGGTTGGCTGGGTCGATTTGGGCGTCGGCTGCGATCCTTTGTATCTGCTCATCAGTCAAATTAGCGGCATTTTGCTTTTCGGCCAGCGTCATTATAGCCACTGCTTTTTGCAACTGCTGTAATTCTTCTTTGCTCGGTGCGGTCAGCATCGCCAGCTCACTGCTGCCTTTGTTATCCTTGAACTGGCCTCTTATCATCTTACCATATTCGCTGTCAGAAAACCTGGCGACCTTTTCTAAATATTGTTCAATCGAAAGTTTTCTTGTTATTGCCATTTAATCGTTTTCTTCGATATAACCCCCCAATAAATTGGGGGGCTAAATATTAACACTATTGATTGTTACCTTTCGTTAACGGCTTTGGGCTAACAACCCATCCTGCAGGCCGCTGATTTTTGCCCTCTCGGCCAACGTCACCGAGGTCCTGCCGGGCCTTCTCAGCTAAAATAAGCAGACGCTTGACTACATCGGGATTCTGGTCGGCAACATCGGTGGTCTCGGCGATATCGGCTTGTAAGTCGTACAACGCAAGAGGCACATTAGGTGTAGGCTCGCCCCAGTTTTTCTTCTTTTGCGCAAGTGGCAGATGCAGTTTCCATCTGCCGGAGCGTACTGCCTGCAATTGGTCCATCTGGTAATAATAGAACGCCTCGTGTGGTGACTTGGCGCCTTTTTTGTCAGCCATAAGCGGCCAGATGTTTTTGCCATCGATGATACGGTCGGTTGGGGGCTTTGTACCAGCAAGATGCGCAAAGGTCGGCAGTAAATCCATCGTGGTAGTCAGCTTGCTGCACGTTTTGCCAGCCGGAATGCGTCCTGGCCACCAGACGATGCAGGGTTCGCGTTGACCGCCTTCCCAGGTTGTCCCCTTATGTCCGCGCAATGGGCCGTTGCTTCGTCCCTTCTCTGCCGTAGCGCCGTTGTCGGAAGTGAATACAACTAAGGTCCGGCTGTCGAGTCCGAGCTGACGCAGGGTTTCCAGGATCTGGCCGACCGACCAGTCGAGCTCTTCGATGACATCGCCATAGAGGCCGTTAGCCGAGCGGCCACGAAAAGCCTCGCTGGCGTGAAGCGGCGTGTGCGGCATAGTATGCGGCAGATAAATAAAAAACGGCTTATCCTTATTGGCCTTGATAAAATCAACCGCCTGCTCCGTGTAGCGCTTCGTAAGTGTGTTCTGGTCGGCAGGGGCCTCGATAACTGTTTCATTTTGCACTAACGGCAATGGCGGACGATTTGTACCTTCACGGCTTCCCATATCGTTGCTGTAAGGAATTCCAAAGTAATAATCGAAGCCTTGTTTTGTCGGCAAAAACTGTGGCTGGTCGCCCAAGTGCCATTTGCCGATACAGCAGGTAGCATAGCCTTGCTCTTTAAGCAAATCAGCGATGGTGACTTCGTCGGGATTAAGTCCTTTTTTAGCCACCGGAAAGAGCACGCAAAGCCCGTCATGGTCCTGATGCATATTCACACGCCGGGGATAGCAGGCGGTCATCAGACTTGACCGCGACGGCGTGCAGACGCCACTGGTGGCATAGAAGCTGGTGAATCGCATACCTTCGGCGGACATGCGATCAATGTTTGGCGTACGATTCTTTTGTGAGCCGAAACAGCCGACGTCACCATAGCCCAAATCGTCACAGAAAATAATAATGAAGTTCGGCGGCTGTGCACGTGCGCCAGTAAGCTTGGCAGCAGTGCTTGTACATCCTGGCACGGCCAGTGATGCTGCACCGATGCCAACGACTTTCAAGAAATCACGGCGGTTTAGATTTTTGTTTTTTATTGTCGTCTTATTTTCCCCCTTCGTTTTATGATTTGCTTTCTTCTGGAGCGTTGCTTTATTTTCCTGCCGGAGCCAAGAGCTGCGCTCAATGCACCCATATTAAATCCGCCTGAGAATAGACTTCTAAGCCCGCCGAAGCTACCGCCGCTAAGCGCTTTTATCATATCGCGGCTGCGCGTAAAGGTCTTTACCAGGCTGGAAACGGCATTAGGCTCGACGCCGGCTCCTGCTGCAATCCGTCTGCGTCTGGACGAATCTATAACATCCGGGTTGCGACGTTCGGCTAATGTCATCGACTGAACGATTGCCTCCATTCGCTTAAACTCGCCGTCGTCGATATCCAAATCACCGAGCTGGCTTGACATGCCGGGTATCATTTTGAGCATATCTTTAATTCCGCCCATTTTTTTGACGGATTGCATTTGCTTGAGGAAGTCATCAAAGCCGAAGGTGCCCTTTGCCATTTTCTTTTGCAGCTTGACTGCTTCTTCGGCCTGGAATTGCTCCTGGGCCTTTTCCACCAGTGTCACGACATCGCCCATACCCAAGATTCTGCTGGCCATGCGGTCGGGGTGGAATTCTTCGAGCGCATCCAGTTTTTCGCCGACCCCGATAAACTTAATGGGCTTTCCAGTTACTGCCTTGACACTCAGAGCAGCCCCGCCACGGGCGTCGCCGTCCAGCTTGGTAAGGATAACTCCGTCCAGTTCCAGCCGATCATTGAATTCTTTAGCTGAATTGACGGCGTCCTGGCCGGTCATCGCATCACAGACAAGGTAAATCTGGTGCGGATTGACTGCCTTTGCGACATCAGCCAGCTCGACCATCATCGGCTCATCTATATGCAGTCGGCCTGCTGTGTCGAGCACCGCCACGTCATAGCCGTTCTCTTGGGCGTGCTTTACCGCGTTTTTTGCAACCTTTACGGCATCTTTGTTATCTTCGGTATAGACATCGATATTTAACTGCTGGCCGAGCACGACTAACTGCTCGATAGCAGCCGGTCTTTTCAGGTCGTCGGCAACCAGCAGCGGCTTTTTGCCCTTTGCGAGGAGGTATTTGGCCAGCTTTGCGGCGGTGGTGGTTTTGCCGCCGCCCTGTAGGCCGGCTAACATAATAATAGTAGGCCCGGGCGAGACAAAATATATCTTGCTATCGACTGGGCCCATCAGCTTGGTCAGCTCATCGTTGACGATTTTTACGAAAACATGGCTGGGATGAAGGCTTTTTATAACCTCTGCACCGATAGCTGCCTGCCGGATGTCTTTGCAGAAGTTTTTTACCACGTTGTAGTTGACGTCCGCTTCCAAAAGGGCCTGGCGGACATCTCGCATAGCGTCGGAGATGTTGGCCTCGGTGATTCTGCCTCGGCCAGCAAGAGACCGGAAAACTGAATTGAACTTTTCGGTTAACGACTCAAACATACATCGATACTCGATAGCGTCGCCGTACCGGCGACGGCTAAACAAACCTGAAAAACATTAAGATTGTAAAAGCGCAGAGATGATTTTGCAAGGATAAAATTGGGTGGCCTCTTTCGAGGCAGAAAGATATACGTTAGCAAAATCAATAGTGTCCCAATTCTATATTGACAGGGCAGCGCTTAACCTGTATGAGGTACTGAGATTTACCTTGTGAATATGAAAGACAGAACACCGTGAAACCGCACGTCTTATTATCGCCAAAAAGAAAGGCGATCCTGGAGGTTTTGATTGGATTGTGTTTGCTTTTTGGATATATATGGCTCGTATATCCGCTTTATAAAAGATATTGGCTTCACGTCGTTTTTATTGCGATGATGGTAGGGCTGCTGAATTGGTCCAGATTTAGCCACAGAGAAAGCTGGCGGGAGCTTGGGTTAAGGTGGGACAACTGGATTTGTTCCGGCAAGGTACTGTTTGCGGTTACAGCAGTATCGCTACTTGTGCTTATTGCCCTATGGAGCTTGTTTTATCCGATAGATCTTCAATTCTACCGGGACAGCGCCTTCTGGCTCAGGCTCATTCAATATCCTTTGTGGGCACTGCTCCAGCAATACATCGCCCTGGCCTTTTTTTTCCGACGTTTTAGAGAAGTTTTTCATCCTCATCTTCTTTTAGCGATAGTCGCCTCAGCGATGACCTTTTCCGCCGTTCATATCCCCAATCCGCCGCTAATGCTTTTTACCTTTCTGGGCGGCCTTTTCTGGTCCTGGGCCTACCATAAGTGGCAAAATCTGTTTACTATCGCAATATCTCATGCCATGCTCGGGCTGACATGCTTCAGTATTTCGATGGTTTATAGTGTAGTTGGGCCTTTTGCCGACATCAGGTGGAGTAAAGAGCATCCGCTGGATTACGGGATTTGCATTGTAAACGGCAAGGCATTCAGCCACAAAATGGTGTTGCCCGTCTCGAAAACCAGTGGCAATACTATTTGTGTAGAGGGATGGGTGCGGGCGGTTAAGGGGCAGGTCGACAAAGTTTTTGTAAGATTCGGCCGTCGTGACTACCAGGCCTGTTATGGTCCGGATTATCAAAATCCCAAATACGGACGCTACGGCTTTCATGCCGCGATTCCGATGACCGGCCTGAAACCAGGTTACTATAGGCTCTGCCTAAAGGTCTCTCTCAGGAACAGATTTTTTTGTCACTATCCCAGCAGAAGAATGTGGATCAAAATTCAATAGTGACAGCCGATTTCTTGAGAGCTGATTCAAATTTTATTTATTTTCAGGTAGTATCAGATGTCCCAGTCTCTGGCGCCCTTGATGAGTTTGTTTTGCAGGATTATCCCCGCTGCTACCGGCGCTAGCAGCACCACAGGCAAAAACCAGTTCTGATTAAATACCAATTCCTGCAGTTTCTGACTTGCTCCCATATACTGGTACAATACCGCCAGGATTCCCACGACCATAAGGGCGCTTCCACCTAAGCTGGTAAAGAGCATCACCGCAGCTTTGAAGATAATAAATGAAATCAAAAAGCCGGCGATGAATCCGATGAGTCCGCCAGCCCAGATGTATTGTTCCGGCAGTCCTGAGGCCAGCCAGGCGCCGCCTGTGAGGATTCCGCCTGCCGCTGCGCCCAAAACGCTTACTCCCCATCGCATCAACGACACAGACAGAAATGCAAAAAGGCCCGTAGTCATAATAGCAAGCCAAATGACATTGCCCTCTATAAGAAGTCTATTTATCCATACTCCGATCAAAAGACCCAGCAGAGCAAAGCTTATTGTCACCAAGACTTTGAATATCCGCCAGCCGTAGAAAAGACAAACCGTCCCGAAAGATATAAAGGTAAGCGCCTCGAGCAAACCGAGCGTAGTAATATGTTGCCAAATCAAGTCGATGGGGACGATTCCTTCCTTTGCCTGCGAACCTGAAGTCTCAACTGCCTGTGCAAGAATAGTAACGCAATCCATATTGTTCTCCTTAATTTGTTTTTGGTTTTTCCCAATAACTCAGTATCGGTTTTCGTAAACTTTCTTGATGCAGGTTATGTAGTCCGCCAGCGCCGCGTTGATTGCTCAAGCTCCGGCTTATCCGGCCTTATCCGTTTTTTTCGCTCCGATTTTCTCTCTTCACGTCGACAAAGCAGCCATTGTTCAAGAGTGCCGAAAGCTGTCATCGCGATAAAAATAGCAGCATAAAATGAGGTGCTGGCAGCGATTTTGGTTATGGGCGTAGAGCCCTTGTATAATAATAGCAAAATCATTCCGACAAAGATAAGCAGCACCCCCAACACCGCACAGCATAAAGCCGACGCCAAACGCCAGAGCCAAAACCCAGCTACAGTAAAAATTACTGCCAATGCCGCTATTATTGCCCAGTTATACGCCGGCATCTGCGAGTTCACCAAGGCGGATTTTATCCTGCCGGTAAAATCTATGGCGAACGCCTTCAATATTTCTATACTCTGGCTGATGGTGACAGCCGAATCTTGATTTGCTATCTTGTCCGGATTTACCGGCTTTGCCGGCTCTGCTGCTTGAATGTATGGCCCCAGCAGGATAGCCAAGCCAAAAGCTGCTGCTATCGCAGCTAACAATATGGCGCTAATCAGCCTTTCAAATATTATGGCGATAAGAGCTGCTAAACCTGCCGCAAGCGCCGCTGCGATAAAATTTCGGCTGATCAAAAAGAATCCACAGATACCGCCACCAATGGCGCCCACCAGAGCGACCAACAGTCTTCTAAAGCCCAGCCCGCCAAGCCAGATGAATAATCCGACTATAATGGCCGTCACCCCCGGCACGATTAAAACAAGGAAAGCGAACCTTGACGCCTCTTGTTCGAAATTTTGAAAAAAATCAAGCATAAAACCAAAAAATAAATGAAAATTGTTAATTATCAATTACCAATTTCCAGTTACAAATTACCGCTTACCATTATTATCGGCCTATCATGACTATTTTCGTTAAATAGTTAAATATTTTGCAGATATGAAGGGCAAAAAGCCAGCTTTAGTCCGAGTCAGGGGAAAGTCCTATAATTCTATTGACATTAGTGCCTTAAATTATTAATATTATATAAACATAGAGATTTACAAAAGTCGGCGGATTTTTTCACACTTTGCGATGGTTTACACGCAGAAATCCCGACTGCTGATAGCCGCAGGGCAGAAAATTGAAAAACATACTAATTGCACTATGTATTGAAAGGAAATATCATGGTTAAGTCAAAATTATTTCTGTGCGTGTGCCTTTGTATTTTCACTGCCCTGTCCTCAGCCAAAGGCGATACCATCGTAGTCAAGAATAGATCGATTTTGCTGCAGGCAACGCTCTCTGACCTCATCGTCTACGGAGATCCCAACAAGCCTGAACAAAAAAAGGTGTTCCTTAAACCAAACGACCCGAACGATGATATCCTCTTCACACCCCTGATGGAGCGGATCTTCGATGCCGACTTCCAAATTAAATCGTATGTAATCTCGATGGGCGACTATGTCAAAGGGGCTTATCACGAATGGGAGACCTTCGTATTTGATGTAAAAAGGATTGTTCCAAAGCAGCTTGGCATGATCCGGTGCCCTGCTGGAGAACACAAAATTGTGCTGGCGGTTGACCAGGCTATAGCGCCGGAGCCGCCACCAGAGGGCACAATTTTTCCCGTTGCTAATGGTCGAAACAAACTATTAGTGCCAGGGTGGTTTGTAGGAACTGGTATCAACTATGATACCGGCCAGGTCACCGGTGCTTACACCGGTTACGTAGAGGTGTTTTCAACGGCTTTCGAGGGCTTGGTCTTCACGCCTTCGTATCAGCCAAAGGTACTTTCGTATGATGACAACAATCCCAGCCGCCTGGATATTAATCAAGGCGCTCTATTTGCTGTGCGTTTTACGCCAGCGCAACCGTTCAATCTGACGACCGTCTATGCGATGTTCCGCAACGACTACAACACCACAGATGGTGCGGACGTATGGGTGGCACAGAATAAAGACGGTATCCCGCAGTGGCCGGCCATTGCCGTAGGTCGCATCCCACCGCCACTTACGAATCGCACCTGGCTGCGATTCGACTTAGCAGGGCCGATGTATTTCGAGGGCGATTTCTTTATCATCATCCGCCAGAAAGGCGGCCCTTCGCCGGGGCCAGGTTTCTGGATAGGCCTGGACTATGGCACAACCACACGCCGAACGGTCAAATCTTACAATAACGGTCAAGGCTGGCTGGATGAGCCGCTTGGCGATGCCCTGATTCGTGCCGGAGGATTGCTACTGCCGTCAGAGAGCGAATCGTTAGTTTTTTCGCAGATAGATTTCAACCTGGCAGGTTCTACCTACACCAATTCCGAATGGGGAGCTGTTGATTTCACCTTCACTGGCCAAGAGCCCATTATGTATTTCAATCTGACTGTAAATGGCTCCTGGCAGGTGCAAAACATACCTGTGCTGAGCGTACAGGGAGCCGGCGTTTGGCAAACTATGACGTACTACTTTGACCTGGGGACGGTGCGCGGCATGGATGTTCGTAGCCTGACTTACGGCTACTCCTTTACGCCGGACATTATTACAACGATGCCGCTTGGCCGTCTGCCTGCCTTTGTCGGTGATGACCAAGTGGAAATCTGGCCTGGTCTTACTGTTACTGATCCTGATGTTGGATGGGTTTGGGATCTTGAACCGGCCCAACCCCTTGTTGGAGGCAAAGTTGCAGAAGAGAAAAAGTGCACCCACAAGGACTTCCCCAACCAAGAGTCCGAGCCGAACGCATGCGTTCCCACCGCGGTCTCCAACAGCATACAGCTGCTCAACAAAAAATACAGCCTTAGACTTACTGCAGAGCAGGTGAGCATTACCAAAATGAAAGACGCTACGAAATGGAAAAGAATGGGGTGTTGGGGAGACCCTGATCCAAAAAGGCCTGAAGGAGAGCGTAATGCCTGGTGGCAGGATAAGAAAAAGTACATGGAAGATAACGCATACCCAATCAGTACAAGCCAAGTAACCGACATAAACGAAGTTTATAGACAATTATGCGCTGGGCAGGATGTAGAGATCCGTGAAACATGGCCAGGTGGTGGTCATGTCACAGCGCTGATAGGTATTACCAAGTTAAAGAACGGCAAATACTCGCTGGACGTTGTCGATGACAGAAAACAAGGTCAACCCGGCGGCTGCGATAATCCAAGGACATACACGTACGATCCCGCTACCAGAAAAATTGACGAGGTAGGTTTCATCTCAAAGTTCGAATACGCTGTTGTCGAGTGTCCCACTCGCATCGTTATTGATGACTTCGAGGGTTATCAGGACATTACCGGCAAAAGGATAAATGAGCGATGGAAGGATGGAATAGCTTACAGCGAGCCGACTTTCTATCCTGGTAACGGAACCGGATCAATCGTAAAGCTGGGTCCGTGCCCACCACCCCACCAGGGCCCTATTTACCCCGTGCACACCGGCAAGCAGTCGATGGTGGTTATGTATCAGAACAACTCTGAGCAGGCCATAGGTTACTACTCAGAGGTAACAGCCAGCACCGGTGATTTGGGAGTCGGAAAAGATTGGACTGTGGGTGGTATGGATTCGTTGTCTCTGTGGGTCCGCGGCCATCCGAGCAATTCTGCAGAGTCGCTGTACTTGGTCCTGGAAGATAGCAGAGGCGGAACAACGGCGGTGTATCACGACGATCCAAAAGTCTTACAAAGGGATGAGTGGATGGCTCTGGTTTTCGAATATTCCGCACTTTTTGCGGGTGGTGTTTATATCACCGATGTTAATACTCTCACTATCGGGATTGGTCAAAGAGGCAATACCACAAACCCTGGCGGCATAGGTGTTGTAAGTATTGATGATATAGCGTTATTTTCTTTATTCTCTGAGCCTTTACCGATAGTACCGAAGTAGGTTGTATGTCCACCTATCATCCAGACTATACTGCCTGGATAGCTGCCGGCAGACCTGATTGCTGGTGCTGCCCGACGCACTGTCACGGTGACAGTAATTGTGACGGGTATGTGGACGATATGGAATTATCGCTTATCGGGACTTTAATTGGAACAAAGCAACCTGACCCTATGTATAATCCTTGCTTCGATTTCAATCACAACCTACAGATAGACGCTTCTGATTTGAGTACCGTGCTTACTTGGTATGGACAGAACCAGATTCCTTCCTGCTGGTAGATATGAACTGCGGATGAGAGGAGTCGAACCTCCACGTCCCTAAGGGACACAAGCTCCTGAAGCTTGCGCGTCTGCCAATTCCGCCACATCCGCCAAGCACGTTCAATTATCCCCAATTGCGCAGATTTCGTCAAGGCTTTTGCCGGAAATCTCCGCAAGTGCTGTCAACACCAACGGTTTTTGGCCTTGACAACATAGTCTTTTCAGCAAATAGTGTTGCTATATGAAAACACTCGACCAACTCGAAGCAATAATTTGCCAGTATGTTCCCACAGAGTTTTTCAGGAATCTACCGAGTTAGTTGCAAAGGAGTGGTTGACATGTTAGCAGATTATATAGACAAAGTAACGATTGGTGATTGCCTAAAAGTAATGTCCAACATCGAAGACAATATTGTGGATATGTGCTTTGCTGACCCACCTTTTAATCTCGAGAAGAAATATACGTCTTACAAAGACCAAAAGCCAGATGAGCAATATCTAGATTGGTGTAGGAGCTGGCTCTTCGAGTTAGTACGAATAACTAAACCCACTGGCTCGATATTTGTACATAACATACCTAAGTGGCTCACTTATTTCGCCGACATTTTGAATGAGATTGCCTACTTTCGACATTGGATAGTCTGGGATGCAATGAGCAATCCGCTCGGCAAAACGCTTTTGCCTGCCCACTACGGGATACTATTCTATACAAAGCAGCCAGATGGTTTCAAGTTTTACGAAATCCGCGCTCCACATAAGCGTTGCCGTATTTGTAACAGTTTCGAAAAAGACTATGGAGGCAAAAAAGACCAAATGCACCCCTTTGGGGCATTAGTTAGCGACGTCTGGACAGATATTCATCGAATAAGGCACAGCATGCGACGCGACGAGCATCCTTGCCAATTACCCATACCTCTACTGGAGCGCATTGTGTTGATGAGCACAGACCCGGGCGATGTTGTCTTAGACCCATTTTTAGGAACAGGCACGACGGCGATTGCAGCAAGAAAATTAGGTCGCCATTTTGTGGGAATAGATATCGACCCAGAGTACGCCAAAATAGCTATGGAGAAAATAGAGAGTGTTACTGTGACAATGTATAGAAGTTACTACGTTTCTCGATTTTTGGGAAAGATACAAAGCATTCGCGATATTGATGCCGCAAAAATATTTCCACTTCAACTTACATCGGTTGAGAAAAAACGTATGCAAAAAAGTAACACTGGGCATAAGTATCAGAAAAAAGAGAGCGATTTCACTGCTCAAACCAGATTGTGGTAGGCCATTAAAGGTAGCTTGTCTTTCGGAGTTTTTGAGAATGAAACGTAATACGTTGAATTTTATTGTTGATTTGATCGGTTTTGTGAATCTGCTGGGCTTGGCTTTTACCGGCTTTATTATGAAGTACATTTTGCCGCCGGGCACCGGCGGATACGGCCGAGGATTCCGCGGAGGCCGAGGGCCTGTAGAAGAAATCAAATATCTCTGGTCAATGACCCGCCACGAATGGGGCTATATCCATTTTTATTTAGCTGTTGGATTTGCTACCTTGATGGTGGTGCATATTATTCTGCACTGGAGCTGGATAAAAAACTATTTCAAGCAGCTAATATGACCGGCTCTTAATAATCAAAGGGAGCTGAACTTATTTCTCAACGACTATCTGCACTTTTTGGATATCGTTACGACCTGATTTGGGAAACGGTCGCGGCATCGGCTGGGCAACGCCGTTGGCGTCGATAGTGCGGCAGCGAAGGTCGTATTGTCCCGGCCGTTCCACCATCAGTAGCGCCGCCCAATGCACGATGGCGTTACGCATCGGCCAGCGGTATGGTTTACCGCCGACAGGGTCGATCTGGCGTGGGACGGCTGGCAGCTTGCCATCGGGAAGGTCTCCTGTCCAATCATCCGGAGGCGGCAGGATATCTGCGTCCTTCCATTCAGCCTTAGTGAAGTAAGGGTCATCCTCAGCAAGGGCTGTATCGCACGGACATAGCCAGTACTGAACCTTGCTCAGGCCGGATATGCCCACTTGCGCCACTCCTGTTATCGGCGCCGGCTGTCCGACTTCGATTTTATCCGGAGTATGGATAAATCGGGTGCAGGTTTTTATGTGGCTGACGGTGTCGTTATTCCACAGTGCATATGTATCGTTTGCCTGGTAGTTATTGGTCAGAAAGACCCGCTGCAGCCACTTAACCGATTTGTTGCCGTAAGCGTCAGGGACCAACATGCGGACCGGCCCACCACGTTTATTGGTCAGCCATCGATTGTTCAGCTTGTAGCAAAGGATTACCGGCTGTCCGTCCAGCGGGTCTTCCAGCACCCGGTCAATCGGCAGAGAACTTTGGAATCTCTGTTCTGGGTCGTCGTTGTGGTAGCCATAATAAAACACCCGTCGGATGTTGCCGGTCGGGCGAGCCAGCCACACCACATCCCGCAGGGGTACACCCTCCCATAGGCCCATACCACAGGGGGCGCGGCCGTTGGTGCAGGACATCACGCTCATAAAGCGCACCGCATGTTTCTCGGCCAGTTTCATCAGCCCCGCCCAGTCAAGGGCTGTGCCGGCTGCCTTAGAAAGTGGCCGCTCTACCTGGGCGTTACTTTCCGGGTCCGGCAGAACCTCCAGTTGCCAGGTTTCCCTCACTAGTCCCACTTCACGAAGTTTTTCGAGCGGTAACTTATGTGGCGGGGGCTTACCTCGACCATAATTTATGAAATTTTCTTCCCGAGTGAGATATTCTAATTTTGAAATTGCGTCTCTGAGTAACAGGTCGACTTGGCCGCGGTCCTCTTGGGCCCACAGCCGCGAAGTAGTTAAAGCGGCGAGTCCCGCCGCGCCCATTCGCAGGAAATACCGGCGGGTAATATCAGTATGTTCTTTTGCCAGTCGTTTTATTAAGCTCATGATCAGAAATCTCCCGAATCAGAACTCCTTCACGTCTATGCGCCAAGAACTCCACCGGCTACTCGACATTTCTCAAAAATCATAGCGATTCCACTGAAAGATTCGACCCTATCCGGATTATTTTAGCTCGACAGACCAGTAGGCGTGGTCGAGGAATTGCTTCCAACTGTGGTAACGTTGGTGGCCCAGATGAATATGTGCAAGTGGATTATGTTTCGGCTTGACGGGCTTCTGGATAAGTGACATACCGGCTTCTTTTGGAGTTCGGCCGCCTTTTTTCACATTGCACTCTGCGCAGGCACAAACTATATTTTCCCAAACCGGTTTGCCGCCCATGCTCCTGGGGATGACGTGGTCAAGTGACAGCTCGCTGGTTGGCTGGCGCCTGCCACAGTACTGACATCTGTTCTTGTCACGAGCGAAGATGTTTCGACGGTTAAATTTGACATCGGTTCGCGGCAGCCGATCATAAAATAACAGTCGAATTATCCGTGGCACCGCGATATAAAAATTTACCGTGGAGACCCAATCGTGCCCATCCGGCTCAAACTGTCTCCTGAACTGGCTTACCTCACACCAGCTTTGAAAATCGTAGTTGGAATACCTACCTTCCTCCAGCGAGACGACCTCAGCCAGCTCGCGAAAAAGCAGAGAAAAGGCCCGCTTGGCACCGACTATGCGAATAGCCATATAGTGCTTATTCAGCACCAGAACATTACAATCAAGTCCGGATTTGTACTCGGCAGCAAACATAATCGGCAATTACCGAATATCAGAGTCATAACCTCGTTTACAATTTAGTAAATAACAAAAACTGCCACAAGTTGCAAGTAAAAAGCAGAAAGGGGACGAAAATAATAAGACCTGCTAAAAATTTCTCCTCCGGCCCAAAATAGAAGGTTGGCTTTACGAGCCTTTCTTGGTTTTTGCGACCGTTTTGGATTGCTGCTTCGCGGGCACCTTATGGACTACATTCTCCGCCCTTAGCCCCTTCTCACTCTCGACTATATCGAAACCAACCAGGTCACCTTCAACAAGGGTCCTGTATCCGTCACCGGCGATATCTGAGTAGTGGACGAAAACATCAGCGCCATCAGGTCCAGCGATAAATCCATAACCTTTCCTTGGGTTGAACCACTTAATTTTCCCCTCTGGCATAAATATTCCTTTTGACAAACTTTGCTAAAGCAACGCTTCCTTGCACCTGCTGGCCTCTATAGCTAAAAAACTCGGCCGCCTTCTGTTATAGAATGCGGCCTGTTATCTATAAAATAATTATTTCGCTTTGGTCGATCCGGCAGCCGGGACACAAAGATTCTCTCTCATCACTCGTCCCATCTTAAATTTAACCGTTCGCTTTGCAGAAACCTCAACACGGGCAAGGGTCTTGGGATTCTGCGCGATCCTGGCGGCTCTGGTCCTGGTCTCGAAGACGCCGAAGTCGCGGAACTCTAAACGGTTGTTATTCTCGCAGAGTTCCTTTATCACCTCGTCAAGAAACGCCTGAACAACACGCTTGACCAAGACTCTTTTTGCTTGTGTGCGTTCCGCAATCCGGTCGATCAGTTCTTTCTTTGTAATCGTTGCCATATTACCTCACTAAAGGTATGAGCCTTTGGTAAATTAAATTCGATTTACATTACGAAAACTGTGGTCAGACAAATCAACCTTATCGATATCCGACAGCTCATCACGTACCCTTGCAAAGGTCCTGGCCGAAAAAAACCTATTTTGGTGGTAATTCAGACAGCTAACCCTTTGTCAACCGCAGAACCGACCAGGAAATTAAAAACTCTAAACTACTACAAGGTACTATACAACAAAGACTTCTATACAGCAAGCAATTTTATATAAAAATTTTTCAGATTCTAAAAAAAAATCTAACTCTGTTTTAAGAGCAAGTAAAAAAACTCATCCTTATCACAGCGTGGCTGTCAAATCCCAGCTAATCACATTATCCCATAGATAACATGAAAAACAAACACTGCCGAAAAGCAAATTTTTTGGTAAAAAATTGGGCATAAGGTGCTTGTTCACAAGAGGTTATACAAAATGCTTATCTACTTCCGCCGCCATGTTAAACGCTACGCTCGGTCGTATTAAAAGCTTTCTCTATCGAGCAGAATATAAGAAGGCTCACCTTTGCGCTTTTTGCGAGTTTTTTGAAAATGCCCATTTTTGGTTTTGACAGATGCTGTGGCTGCTGCTATTTACAAATTGCTTTCAATAACAAAAAGATAGTTTATTGACCGGCTGAGGATTTATCGGCATAATAATTAACTTTATATTTGCCCAGCTCATTTACCGTGAGTCTGTAAAATGTGAGTAGATCATGGCTATAGGCAAGAACGGAAAAAACGGTTTCAGCAAAGCTGCTGGAAAGACAAAAGATAGATTAGCTGAAGTTGCAAATACCTTCGAATGGCTGATAACCGCTTTTGTATTGGCCTTCGTCTTCCGGGCATTTATTATGGAGGCGTTCCGCATACCTACCGGCAGTATGGCTGATACCCTCAAAGGAGCTCACTTTCGGCTGCGCTGTTACCAGTGTGGATACAAATATGACCATGGATTTATACCCCAAAATTATAGCTATCTGGAGGATACCATACCTTATAGCAGCGTGGAACTGCCTCAAACCCGCTGTCCAAATTGCGGCTATTTCTGGCCGCATAGTTATCCGACAGCCACTGCCCAAATGCCCGTAGCAAATGGTGACCGTATACTGGTGCTAAAATGTGTCTATCAGTTCTTCCAGCCCAAACGGTGGGACATAATAGTATTCAAAAATCCGCTGGACCCCACAGAAAATTACATCAAACGATTGATTGGTCTGCCAGGAGAGAAAGTTGAAATTATCGATGGTGATGTTTATATAAATGATCGAATTAGCCGAAAGCCGCCTAAAGTTCAGGATAATCTGTGGATGCCTGTCTATGATAACGACTATCAGCCTGTTCAGCCACGAGAAGGCTCGTTTGATGGTCATCCCTGGCGGCAGCCATTTGAAAATGACACCGGCTCAAAATGGATGGTTGACGACAAAGATAATCCTACACTGTTCCGTCTGGATAGTCCTGCGGACCAGATCAATACTCTGGTTTTTAACACATCGAATGGCAAAGATTTCAAAGCTACGTATGCTTACAACGAGGGTGATGTTAGAAGACAAGAGGAGCTGCCTTTTTGCAGTGACCTGATGGTGCGTTTCTATGCCGACTCAAGCAACAGGCAAGGCAGTATCGGAATAGAGCTGAGCAAATATGGAACTAATTATAGAGCATGGGTCGATTTGACAGGTCAAATGTTCCTCGCAAAAATTTCGGAAGGTAAAAAAATAATATTAGCTAATAAATCGCAAATCGCAAATCGTGACAAGCAATATGCGATAAGCGATAAGCCTACTCTGGTCAGATTCGCTAATATTGACCATCAATTGATTTTTGAATTCGGCAGCGAAAAATTAACTTACGATTTGGGAAGCGAACCGGGGGACGCCAGCCCCATAAAGACAGATACCGAGCGTTCCCGCGAAGCGGGGTCCCAGCCGCAGGTTAAAATCTTTGGTGCCGGCAAATTAACACTCTCACACATAGCGATTTTCAGGGACATTCATTACACCCGATATAGAGCAGGCGACAACCACACGTCAGGAAGGGCAACACAGGACAATCCCTTTATTCTGGCAGAAGACGAGTTTTTCGTATTGGGTGACAATAGTCCCAACAGCGAAGATAGCAGGTGGTGGGATAGAGCAGGCAAGGCTAATAACGGCCTGTCTTACCGCGCTGGCATCGTCCCGCGTGACTATCTGGTAGGCAAGGCCCTGTTTGTTTATTGGCCCAGCGGCTTTGAATTTCCCTGGCCAAAAAGCGTAAAAACTTTTCTATCGAAATATAGTAGATACAATCGTTTGTCCACGGTAGCGTATTGGATTGTTTCGCTGCGGTGGATTCCGAATGTCGGCCAGATGCGTTTTATCTACGGCGGCTCAAACAAAAAAACCGCAAGGATATGCAATAGTGAATAAATAAAAGGTAAGTTGCAACCCTACGTAAAACGTGGGGCTAAATATTTATCTGCCAAATGAATGGCGGGTTACTAATCCTTGACTTTGCGGAAGCTGTTTTGCGCTGCCACGATAGTTTTTTCGATGTCCTCTTTTGTATGAGCCAGCGACACAAACATCGCTTCATAGGCACTTGGGGCAAGATAGATACCCTGCTTTAGCATCTCGGCAAAGAACCTCTTAAATTGCTTTATATTGGTTGCTTGAACATCGGCAAAATTTCGCACCGGCTTGTCGGTGAAGAAGCAGCTCATAATTGAGCCGACACGATTGATTGTGATAGGGATACCAGCCTGTTTAGCGGCTTTAGTTAGACCGGCTTGCAATATGGCTGCCGAAGATTCGAGCTTTTGATAACAATCTTTTTCTAATAGGACCTCTAACGTGGCATTAGCTGCTGCGGTTGCGATGGGATTGCCGGACAGCGTGCCTGCCTGATAAACGGGTCCTGCGGGGGCGAGCAAATCCATAATATCGGCTCGGCCACCGACCGCACCGATGGGCAGTCCCCCGCCTATTATTTTACCAAGGCAGGTAAGGTCGGCTTTTACGCCGAAAAGCTCCTGTGCTCCGCCACGGGCCAGACGAAAGCCGGTTATCACCTCATCAAAAATAAGAATCGCATCATTCCGGCTGCATAACTCTCGCAGCGTCTGCAAGAATCCGGCGACCGGCGGCACCACGCCCATATTCGCAGCGACCGGTTCTACCAGAACCGCTGCGATTTTACCTTTATGCTTGTTGAAGGCAGCTTTGGCCGCATCGATGTCATTATACGGTATTACGATAGTCAGCTTGGCCAGCGCATCGGGCACGCCGGCACTGGAAGCGATACCTGCCTCGGCAACGCCGGAACCTGCGGCGACAAGCAGCGAATCGCTATGGCCATGATAACAACCAGCCATTTTAATTATCAAATCCCTTTGGGTGTATGCACGGGCGAGGCGAATGGCGGTCATTACCGCCTCGGTGCCGCTGCTGGTCAGCCGAACCTTGTCGATAGAATCGAAAGCGGCAGCTATTTTTTCAGCCAGCGCGGTTTCGGCCAATGTCGGTGCGCCGAAAGAGGTGCCCTTCTGCGCAGCGGACCGGATAGCCTCGATAACATTCGGATGGGCGTGTCCCAGTATCATCGGCCCCCAGGAGCCTACATAATCTATGTACTCGTTGCCGTCGATGTCGTAAACTTTTGAGCCTGCTGCTCGCTCGATGAAAAGTGGTGTCGCCTCTACTGCGCCAAAGGCCCTTACCGGCGAATTGACCCCGCCTGGCAAAAAATTGCAGGCCTGGGCAAAGGCTTTAACCGACTTTGGACAATTAATGTTTTCTTCTGTCATCTTGCATATATCGTATTTTTTATGGCGCTTATTGTAAATCTTGGTTTTTGGGAAAATACTATTTTTCTTGCAAAGCTCGGGCTTTTTCCTATACTGTAGACAAAAACCCCCAAATAAATTTGGGGGCTAAATATTTAGCCCCGCAATTTATTGCGGGGTTCTCGATATGGTTTTACCACAGGTTCTGGAGTAAAGAATGAATTTAGTCAAATGGTTTCGAAAAAATAGGACGAAGGTGATGGCTATTGTAGTCATCGTTTTAATGATCGCCTTTATCGGAGGAAGCGCCTTAGACTACCTGCTTAGTCCAAGGCAAACATTAGGGCATAAGGCAGTAGCCTACTTCGGTGATAATAAGAAAATAACAAGCTACGACTTGGCTTTGGCCCGCCAGGAGCTGGAGATTCTAATGCTCCTGCGGGCAGATGACCTTTTAAGGTCGCAAGATTTAACAGGGGTTTTGCTGGCCGAATTATTGTTTTCCGAAAACAGAGCACAAGCGCAACTTTTCAATCGCATAAAGCAAATAATAAGAGCAAACCAGTACAGAATCAGCGATAAGCAAATCACCGATATCTACAGGCGCTCGTGGCCAAGCAATGTATACTGGCTGCTGCTAAAAAACGAGGCCCAGCTCGCGGGCATCAGGATAACAAATGATGACGCGGGCCAGCTTCTGGCAAGGGTAATACCACAGCTATTTGACAGCCAAACATATTCACAGCGAATGGTGCAACTTGTAAACCGATACGGAGTCCCGGAGGCGCAAATTTTGGCAACGTTCGGTAAATTGCTGGCGATATATCAGTACGCCCATCTGATTTGCGAAACCTGCGATGTCACCAGCTCGCAGCTAATGCACATGGTCAGCTTCGAGAATGAAACCATCGACGTTGAGTTTGTAAAATTCGATTCCACTGTTTTCTGCGACTCGTCGCTCGTGACTCATGACCCGTGCGACGAGCCCCTGCCTGCGCAGGGGCAAGCTCGTCCCCGCGAAAGCGGGGAAGCGACGAGCGACGAAGAACTGCTCGAACATTTTAACAAATACAAAAATTTCTTCGCCGGCGATGTAAGCGAAGAAAATCCCTACGGCTTCGGATATAAGCTTCCTGACAGGCTTCGGCTGGAATACATCGCTGTCAAGCTCGATGACATTTCACCGCAAGTTTCGCCGCCTACATCCCAGGAGACAGAAGAATACTACCAAAAACATACCGAGCTATTCACCGAATCAGTTCCACAGGACCCAAACGACCCCAATTCGCCTTTAATTAAACGAACCAGAAGCTATGCAGAGATGGCAAGTATCATTTCAAGGCAGCTTTTGAAAGACAAAATAGATTCAAAGGCAGAAAATATTCTGCAGGAGGCCGGAACTCTCACCGAGGCTGAGGCACGTGACCCGTCGCTCGTGACCCGTGAATCAAGCGACGAGCGACGAGCGACGGATTATCAAGCCGCTGCCAAAGAATTGGCTAAAAACCACAAAATCAAGATTTATGCGGGGCAAACAGGTTTGCTTAGCGCAGCCGATATGGAGCAGGACGAGAACTTACGAAGGCTGTACGTATTGAGCCAGGAACGTGAGTCGGTGCGATTGACACAGGTTGTTTTTTCCATAGATGAGCTTGCGGCTGTTCCGGCAGCGGACAGAGGACCGCTGGACGTACCAAAGCCAAAAGTATATGAAAACATCGGGCCAGCGAAAGACATGTTAGGAAAAATAATGGTAATGGTACGGGTAACTAAAGCTGAAAAGGCCTCCGAACCACAATCCATAGATTCGATACTCGATAATAGATCCTTGACACTCGTCGATGAGCAAGCATCGAGTATCGAGAAACCAGTATCGAGAACGGTAAAAGACAAAGTAGCACAAGACTTAAAAAAACTTGCGTTGCTCCGCCAAGGGCTGCTCAAAAACAAAGCACAAGAGTTTATCGATCTGGCGGGCAAGGATGGCTGGCAGGCCGCAGTCGATAAATTTAATCAGCTTTACAGACACGAGGGACAAGGGACAAGTGAGCCCAACGTTTTCAGGCTGGAAAATTCCACGAACCTACAAAGAATCTCCGGTAAGACGTTGGCCACATTAGCGGCGCAAAGCGAGGGAAACCCAGGCCAGTGGCTATATGTCCGGCAGGCCCAGAAACGGCTAACTGCCGATGAGGCCAAAATAGAGAGCAAGTTTATAGAACAGCTTTATTCGCTCCTGCCGCCGGATAGCAACACCGTTGGTAGCCTGCCTGTGGTTATGGAATTTAAGCCGAATATGAGCTTCTACGTTATCAAAAGTATTGCAGTTAAGCGCCTCGAACAGCAAGAGTACGAAAAAATCAAGGCCAGGCAGCTATTTACAGAAGACCATATTCAATCCCAGAGCCTGGCGCCGGTGCACTTTAACCCGGAAAACATATTGAAACGTATGAACTTTAGACCAGCCGGGAAAGACCAGAAGCAAACAGAATCTGCCACGGCGGATAAGTCGCAGGATGCATCGTAATGGCAAAGCGTTCAAAAGAAAACAACGTGGTATTTTTGATAATTGTGGGACTGTTAGCCTGGGTTGTACCAGGTGCGGGACATTATATGCTCAAAGAAAAAAGACGGTCGATAATAATATTTGCAACCATTGTCCTGACTTTTCTTGCAGGGTTATATGTGGGCTCAATCGGTGTAATCAACCCGGTTGATGCAAAGGCCTGGTATCTGGCACAAATTATGAATTCGCCGATGGTGACAGCCTTGGGCCACTTGACCGCCACCGCACCTGAAAAGTATCGTGTATTTGGAAAGCCGAACGAGATCGGCCAGATATATACGGGCATCGCGGGCTTGCTTAATCTTTTGTGCATAATCAATGCTGTTTACCTTGCTCATCTGGGCGGCATAAAGCATGAACCCCCGGTAAAACCGGGGGCTAAATAGCAAACTGGAGGTTAAATGTCGCTAATGTTTTTTGTAATGGCAAGCATAACCATCCCGGAAAAGATCGGGACAGACCCGCAGTCTATACTGTGGCTGCTGCCATTAACCGCGGCGATAGTCATCGTCTATAAAGCTACAAAGCTGCCGACAATTACGCTGGGCACATTTGTCAAAGAAACAGTGGTTTTATTGGGCTCAATCGCTATTTTCATTACCATACTTGCGTTGGCCTTATTCGCTTTGGCCTGGCTAATCTCAGAGTAACCGCTGTGGCTTTGGCTGGCTGGTGTTCTAATCACCGTGGTCGGGCAACGGTTTTTCAAATACACCTAATTCGATAAGGGCATTGAAAGCAGCCTTTTGTTCGGCTTCTTTTTTGTTTGTCCCCCAGGCACTTTTGAAATGACGTTCTGCAATAACAACCTCAGACTCAAAACATTTGTGGTGGTCGGGCCCTTTTTCATCGAGCAATAAGTAAATCGGTGTGATATTGAATTGTTCCTGGGAGTACTGCTGTAATACAGATTTGTAATTACCCTGAGCTTGCTCTTTATCGGCTTGTTCGATAAGTTTGCCAAAAGTTGTTAAGATGAAACTGCGGGCGGCTTCAAATCCGCCATCAATATAAATTGCGGCGATAACGGCCTCCAATAAGCCGGCAGCAAGAGAGCCTGATAGAGACCTGCTGGAAGCCATACCTTTGCCGACTTTCAAGAATTTTTGCAGCTCAAGCTGCTTGGCCACAGAAGCGCAGGTCTCGCGGGAGACAAGCATACTCTTGAGTTTTGTCAACTCGCCTTCCAGATAACCCAAGAAACGCTCGAACAAGGTTTGACAGATAACCGTACCTAAAATGGCGTCACCGAGGAACTCCAGCCTTTCATTGCTTAAAAGACGATTATCAACCGCAGAGGAATGAGTGAACGCCTTGGCTAAAAGATTGCTATTGGAAAATTTGTAACCTATTATCTGCTCGATCTGCTGCAGAACAACATTATCCATCTAATTGTGTCCTAATTTTACAAGGCCTCGCGAGCAGATTATTAGCCCCCGCCGCTCGGCGGGGCTAATAACCCTGCAAAAGCAGGGCAACAGGCAAAACTCATCTTCCATTACCAAAAGATAAGCCTATTGTCAAGTCTGGAAAATGGTAATTGGAAACTGGAAATTGGTAATTACCAATTACCGATTACCAATTTCCATTATCCGACCATTTGCAAGCTGGCTAAGGCAACAAACTTGTCGTCAGCAATTTCAAAAATCCCGTCCAGACCGGTTACCGTAAAGATACCTTGTGTGGCAGCGGCGACACTGCATAAAACCAGCCGATGCCCGCAATCACCCAATAGCTTACGCAGCTTCAGCAGCTTGGAGAGACTTGAGGAAGTCACAATATCAACGCTGGAAAAATCAATTACCACGTCACAGTCCCCCCTGTCACGAACAATTCCTGTAACCGTTTTAAGCTCATCGCCCATTTCTGGCTCAGCAGGCAGGTCCACAAGAATGATATCTTCCGACCAATTTTGAATCCCCATTTCTAAGTCTCCTTTCAACGTATTTCAAATCTTTTATCGGCACAAGTTTAGGTCGGGTTAAGAAAAACCGAGTGGGTTTTACTTGCCTTGGGCATCGACCGATAAAAACCGGCATTTTTATATTTTGAGGCTTAAATTTGAAAGGAAATCCGTTTTGGGAATTTTCGATTGTCAATTTCCGATTGCCGATTTAAATCGAAGTTCGCAAATCGGAAATCGAGGCGGTTTTATAATTTTCTATCCAACTTCCGGCAGCTTATGGCTTCAGGGAATTGCTTTTGGGTTCCCGCGAAGCGGGGTCCCTCTAAATAGATTCATCTAAGCCTACCCAACAACTTTATGAAATTCCTCTTGGGCTTATATTTGACCGTCAGAGAAGATACATAATCGGCAAATTCTTTTTCTTTGTTAAGGTTTCTCATAAGCTGTCCAATCTTCTTAATAAGCTGCATCGCCTCGATATAGGCTCGATTATTGGTCTGTCCCACAATCGGATCTACTTGGGCCCGATAGATATCTATAGCGTCAGCCGGATGCTCTTTTTCTCGCAGCTTTGCCAGTTCCAGCCAGAGGTAGTCGCTACAGCCACCTGCTTTAGCCTCCTGCCAGGCGGATTCTATCTGCTTTTCCCAGATAAATATCTCCACGAGTATTGAATGGTCTTGCTTGTTATACCAATATTGATCCATTCGACGTGAATCTTTCTTTCCTTCTTGGATTACTGCTCTGATATGTTCAAGCGCCTGCTGGCGCCATTTGGCCCATTCTCCGATCCGCTCTGCGTGTTTCTTAAGCACCTTGTATTCTTCGAGATCGGGTCGTTCAATAAAATCTGCCCAGATAAGCTGCATCGCCTCGCTGTGGCGTTTGCGGCGATGATATTCGTTGGCAAGAAATTCTCTTAATCGGCTGTCCGTATTTTTCGGAAAGGTCAGCAATCCCTTTTCAGCCCATTCCAGCGCCTTATCTGATTGGCCTGCATCTTTATAGACCTGAGCAATCTCAAGGAAATGATATGCGCTGGACAGGTCTTTGCTTTTGATTTCTACAAGGGCTTCGATATTATCGTCAACATAGGCAAGTGACTCCATAATCGAGGTTAGCCGGGATCTTCGCCAGTCGAAACCTGCGTCCCTCTGGCTTGGTTTAAGTGGGGGAATCTTTTTCCATTCGGCTTCGGCCAGCCTACGATAGACAGCCAATCCTTTTTCGCCAAGCACGTCCGCGTAGGTTTCTGCTGCTTCGGAAAACGTATCCCAGTCCGTGTTTAGCTCCCACTCAAACAATCGTTTAGCCAGAGCTTCTGGGTCGGGTTTGGCTTTTACACACGCTTTATGATGAATCTCCTGCAAGTGCTCCATGATGTCACCCATATATCCATCTGAGTCGTCCATATTACCCAAGGCCTCTTCCACGCGAGCTAATGCATACTCGACCAATTCGACGACCTCCTTGGCATATCCCTCGGATAAAAGCTCTTCTAAGGAATCTACCGCCTCCTGTATCCCTTTTGAAAAATCGTGAGCCGAATAATAATCGACAAAATCGTGTGTATTGGTGGCTTGAGCAATCAGCTTTCGGAAGGCCTTAATGTTAGGCCCTTTTTGTTGATAGCGCGCGGCTTTAATCATTAGACGCCTTTGCAAATTGTCATCTTCCATCATCTGCTCGATTATTATCTCAACAAGCGCATCCGTCTTTTGCCCAGAAAGATACTTGCGCACATCATCTACTGAGATTTGCGGCTCAGAATCCTCTGCCCTTTTCCTGGAAGGCTTTTTCTGCTTTGCTGACTTCACTCCCCCCTCAAGATATGTTAGGCCCACAGCGACACAATGCTTGCAAAATACGCCTGCATCCCCCATAGGACAATCACATGAGCCATCAAGTTCGCCGTCTTCCACCCACAATTTCACTTTGTAGTTGCGCGTGCCGCTAACTTTACCGATAATTGTGTCTTTATCTTCAAGCAGCGAAAGTACATTCCCATTTTTATAGTAATCCATACCTCGTTGCCACGAGCCTGAACCCGTTAGCTCCTTGAGTTGTGCCTTTGTTATCTTCACTTTGGCTCCTCTTTATAGCTTTCTATCCAGTTTCCGGTAGCTTATGGCTTCTGCGATGTGCTCTGGGCGGATGTTTTCTTGGCCGGCCAGGTCCGCAATAGTCCGGGCGACTTTGCAAATTTTATCATGTGCACGGGCCGAAAGGCCAAACTCCGTCATCGCCTGCTTGAGCAGCATCTCGCAAGCGCAATCAAGCTCACAGAATTTCCGAACCTGATTGTGAGTCATCCTGGCATTGGTCATAACATTTGAGTTACCAAATCGGCAAGCCTGAATCGCTTTTGCGCGCTGGACCTCAGTCCTTATCGTCGCTGAGCCAAGCTGGCTGGACCTGGACCGAAGTTTGCTAAAAGTTATGGCAGGAACGTCAATGTGAATATCAATTCTATCCACCAACGGCCCGGATATTTTTGAAAGATACCGCTCGATTTGGCCGGGCGTGCACTTACACCTTCTTGCATCGGTGCCGAAATAGCCGCAGGGACAAGGATTCATCGCTGCTACAAGCATAAATTGGGCAGGAAATCTAACCGTTTTCTTAGCCCGTGACACAATGACGAAACCATCCTCCAACGGCTGACGAATCATCTCCAGAACGTGCCGCGGAAACTCGACAAATTCATCGAGAAACAATATTCCAAAATGAGCCAGAGACAGTTCTCCGGGTCGAGGTGTCGTTCCGCCGCCGATCAAAGCTGGGCCGCTGGAGGAATGATGCGGCATCCGCACCGGGCGGGTCGCCAGCAGCGCCCTATTTTTACCTAACAAGCCTACCGAGGAGTATATGCGAGTGGTCTCGAGCGACTCTTGCAGACTCAACGGCGGCAAAATGGTCGCCAATCTCTGGGCCATCATAGTCTTTCCTGCACCTGGCGGGCCAATCATCATTATATTATGCCCGCCGGCAGAAGCAACGGTTAGCGCCCGCTTGACACTTTCCTGGCCCTTTACATCTGCAAAATCAACCTCATAATTCGATGCAACGTTAAAAAGCTCGTCAATGCTAACCGTTGTGGTTTCGAGAACCAACTGTCCAGCAAGAAAGCTTACCGCTTGCGCCAGTGAGCCGACTCCATAGACCTCAATGTCGGCAACGACGGCAGCTTCTTTAGCATTGTCCAAAGGGACGAGCATTCGGCTAAAGCCGTTTGCGGCGGCGGTCATCGCCATGCTCAATACGCCGTTAACCGGCCTGACTCTGCCATCCAGAGCCAGCTCGCCGACAACAATAAAATCTGCAATTGTGGGATTTGCCAGTGTTCCTTGGCCGATGAGCATGCCCAGAGCAATAGGCAAATCAAAAGCAGGACCTACCTTTTTAACGTCGGCTGGCGCCAGATTTACCAGCGAATGGGTTTTGGGATACTTATAGCCGCTGTTAATAATTGCGCTTTTGACTCTCTCGATGCTTTCCTTTACCGCGGCATCGGGCAGACCAACGATGAGGGACTTTTCCAGTCCGCCGCGAGCAACATCAACTTCCACCTCACAGATTACCCCTTCAATCCCTTCCAGCGTGACACTATGCAGCCTGGCTAACATATCCTCGCTCAATACTCGTTAATGGATACTCGATACTCGTCGAGTATCGAGAATCGAGCATCAAGTATCCAATTTATACTTTTCCCAATACTCGGGCAAAAACTCTCTGACCTTAGCCTCAAGCTCCTGGTCGCTTATGGCAGTTAGACGACCGAATTGTTCGTACTGGTCGATGACCCAGCGGGCGAGCTTATGTACTTTAATCTTGTTGATTCTGTCCTGGCCCTTGAGGCCGAAAAACTCATTGACCCAGTGAGCCACACCATCGGCACCGCTTTTATCAGTGATCGCGACGCGAGGCGGTCGGCCAAGCAGTTTTTCCGTGTCAAAAATGTTGTATATCTGCTCGTCCCGACGAAGTCCGTCGGCGTGGATTCCAGCCCGTGTTGTATTGAACGCCCTGCCCACGAACGGGTAGTTCTCTGGAATTGGCAGACCTATGGACCGCATGTAGTCGGCTAATTCGGTGATAGCCATTGTATCAATTCCGCACAGGTCGCCTTTTAGCGCGATGTATTCGAAAATTGCACCTTCGAGCGGCGGATTTCCGGTACGTTCACCGAAGCCGAACAACGTTGCATTCACGACATCGCAGCCGTACAGCCAGGCCGTCGCAGCGTTGACATGTACCTTGTGGAAGTCGTTGTGTCCGTGCCACTCCAGACGGTCACTCGGCACACCGCACTGATGGTTTAGCTTATAGATAAGTTTCGGAACGCTTCTGGGTAGCTGGGTGCCAGGATAGCTGATGCCAAAACCCATTGTATCGCACAGACGAATCTTGACGGAGAGCTCTTGCGGTACCTGGCTGCTCAGTTCCATCAGCCGGTCAACGAACGGAAGGACGAACCCATCGATATCCGCACGGGTCAAGTCTTCCAGGTGACAGCGAGGACGAACACCAGCCTCGAAGGCCGCCTCCACAATCTCGCAGTAGCTATTCATACATTCGGCGCGGTCGCGGAATCTCAGCTTCTGGAAAATGTGGTAGTCCGAGCAGCTCGTCAGTATTCCGGTTTCTTTTAGACCAGCTTCCTTGACCAATCGAAAATCTCCTTTGACCGCTCGTATCCAGCCGGTACACTCAGGATACTTATGCCCCAGAGCCCGGCATCGGTCGAGCGTTTCACGGTCATTTTTGGTATATAGGAAAAACTCGGTCTGCCGTATCACCCCGCTGTGCCCGCCCAGACGCGACATAAGATCGTAGATGTGAACCATCTGGTCAACGGTATAAGGCGGGCCGGCCTGCTGGCCATCGCGGAAAGTCGTGTCAGTGATCAAAATGTTTCTGCCTTTAACAGCCGAGAAGTCAAACTCCACCGGCTTACCGTCGATATATTCAATCACCGGGTCTTCAAAACGAATCAGCGGCGGCAATCTATACGGATAGATATCCTCCAGCAGGTTCGGCTGCTTTACATTCACCAAAGGATGCCGTTTTTTCACATTGTCCATTTTAAGTCCTTTTGTCTTTAGTGGCATATCAGAAACCCCGCAAGGGGTTCCCGCAGAAGTCAGAAATCAGAAAACAGATGTCAGATATTCTGTCCTCTGTCTTCTGTTTTCTGTCTTCTGATTTTACTCCACATCTACGCCTTGCTGCCTGCAGACCTCAGTAATGAATTCGACCGCTTTGCCAACGGTTTCTACCGAAAGCGCAGCGTCCTCATCCATTTCGATACCGAACTCTTGTTCAAACATAGCCACCAGCTCGATGGACTGCACACTCTCAGCTCCCAGGTCAACGGTGAAGCTATGCTCAGGTTTGATTTGGTCTGGCTCAAGTTTCAAAACCCTGGCGGTAACCGCCTTAACACGTTTTTCTATTGTTGCCATCGCTCTTCTCCTATCCTTCGACTACGCTCAGAGCCTGCCCTGAGCTTGCCCGCCAGACGTAAGGCGGGCGAGTCGAAGGGACAAGTTTGTTTTATCGAGTTAGCATTGCTATTCGGCCCTTTTTAATGGCTTGGTTTCTTATCGGTGCCGTCATTTCAAAGACGGCGTCCCACATACGCTGCTCAGCCTCGGTCCATTGGCATTGGCGCCGGCTCATCGCCACCTGTGCCGCTTCATACAATTTTTCTTTGCCGAATCCTTTTGTCACGACACCCTCAACGAACCACGCAAACGATGGTATAAACTTTGGCAGCGGCTTACCTGTGGCGACAATCAGAGCCATCGCCCCGACATAACAGCCGCTATTTAACAGTGTTCCTATTGATGTCTTAACGTGGTCTCCAATAAACGAGCCGACTTTGACCGAGCCGGTATCGATTGCGTTGCGCCCGTCCAGTATTACCGAGACGGTGGAATAGTCGTTCTTAAGGTCGCTATTGCTTGTTAGCGCACCGAGGTTGACCCACTCGCCGACGTAAGCGTGGCCGAGAAAGCCGTCGTGGCACTTATTCGAATATCCCTGGATAATCGACTCTTCCACCTCACCACCGATCCGACAGACCGGCCCGATTGAATTACCCTCGCAACACTTTGCTCCGAGCAGGACCGATTTTTTCCCAATGTAGCAGGGCCCTTCAATGTAACTGAAAGGATATATCTCAGCGCCCTCGTCGATATAGACCGGGCCGTTTTCAGCGTTGATGACTACCATCGGATGCACCGTCACGCCCGGAGCGATATAAACATCTTTTCGGTTGCCCTGAACGGTGTTTGGCTGCTCGACTTTGCCCTCGATGCCGCTTCGTCCCGCTGCTGCAAAGTCAGCCCTTATCTGCTCAGCATTGGCCAGCACCAGCTCCCAGATGTAGTTCCACGTTGGAAGGGCGGACCTGACATTGGGCAGATTTTTTAGCCCCCGCCGCTCGGCGGGGGTACCCCGGCCACTGGCCGGGGCTAATAACGCTGCTATGAGCTTGCCGATGTCATCTGTCGGAAGTTTGGCCAGGTCGGCTTTGGCAACGCGGGCATACAGCAGCCTGCCTTCGCTGTCCAGACCGACTTCACTGGGACCATTGGCCGACACATTGAAGCTATCCGCCTTGACCCGCGGGTCCACGATAAGAAGGTCGTCACTCTGCAGAATGGACGGGTCGTTGACCGGGTGTTCTACCCCTTCGACCCTTCGACCCTGCTCAGGGCAGGCTTCGCTGCGGGCAAGCTTCACACGATAGGCATCGGCCATATAATCAGGCACGAAATAGGCCACATTGTTTGCCCCAGCCCTTCGACTGCGCTGCGGACAAGCCTTGGCGATAAGTTTTTCTCCAAGGCAAGTGAAGCCGCATCGAAGCTCCCACAGAGGACGACTCAATGTCAAAGGGTAAAAGTTGCCTCTGACCTCTGGCGGGCTATCAAGCAGAATCAATCTCATAAATATCGTTCTTTAGTAATAATTGGTTATTGGTAACTGGTAATTGGTAATTACCATTTAACCATTTACCAATTACCATATAAAAACTATCTACCATTCTTTCGTTTCTGCCGTTTCCAAACAGGGGGTAAAATATAACTTATGGCCACCAACCGCGTCAACTCGAAAAAGACGCACCCGAATCGAGTCGGCCGGTAGATTTTTTAGCCCCCGCCGCTCGACGGGGCTAATAACTGCCACCCAAGATTGAACCATGCCCAAAAAAATTATTTTTCTCACAATTCTCTCATCTTTACTTTGCTAACATTGCAGATAAAATTTGGACAGCCTGACCACAGTGGCAGACTGCGAATTTGTGGGCCTTTTTGATTAAGGAGACAGAAAATGAAATGGAAACACTTGAAACTGGTTGCTGTTATGGTTTTAGTCGGGGTCATGTTAGCTGTGGCGGCCTCCGAGCAAAAGGCCAAGAAAAAAGCCGAGCACCCATCCGAGCACCCAGCTAAGCCCGAGGCTGTGGAAGAGAAGGAAGTCGAACGCAAGATAACAGAAGCTGAGGTCCCAGAGGCTGCCCTGGCGACGCTTAAGAAACTGGCTGCCGGCGCTGAGATCATCGAGTTCACCGAAGAAGTCGAGTTCGAACACACATTCTACGAAGGCACATGGAAAAACCCTGCGGGAGCAAACATGGACGTGCTGGTCACGCCTACCGGCGACCTTGTGGAAATCGAGGAACAGATTAGCACCGACCAGGTCCCGGCAGCAGCGCTTAAAGCGGCCCGCAAAGCTGCTGGCAAAAAAGCCGACTTGGCCTTCGAGAAAAAGACGATGATACTCTACGAGGTCAAGTTCCAGAAAGATGACGTTGGATACGAGTTGCTTTTGAGTCCAGATGGTCGCCGCATCGAAGAAGAGGTTACCAAAGGCAAACCTGATTGACGAGCTGTAGGGTGTGCCCCGCACACCAAAAAAGAATGACCCCGCTTTGCGGGAACCCAAATGGTGGGCACAGTCTACCCTACAAGTTGTTGAATTGCCGATTTACGATTTTCAATTGAAAATCGTAAATCGGCAGAGGGGAGTGTATTATCACTTCTGACAAATTAAAGCTTTTTAAAAAGGTAAATGAATAATGAACAAAAAATTGATTGGCACATTGCAAAAAACAAATATCATCAACTTCTGCTATTTAATTTTCGTTCTGTCGCTAACCGTAACTGCCGTGCAAGCGGAGTTTATTGCGGATGGCGTTACGCTTGTAGCGTTGACCAACGATGGCAAATCAAAAGCAGTATCGTGGGCGTACCACGGCAATTTGATCGCTTTTGTGCGACAAATACCAGGCGGTACCCAGAGCCAGTTATTGGTAATGAACGCCGATGGTTCCGGTGAAGAAGCGGTAAGCCCAATTGGAAATCCATTCTTTGCCGAGTGGTCATGGACGGGAAAGAAGCTCTCCTATGAGTTCTCCAATATTGCCACAGACGAAAGCCAGGGCGGGGTCTATATCTACGATGCGCTGACCAAGCGCAGCCTTTCCATCTCGGCGCCGTATCCACGAGGCGCCATCGACCCGGATGATGGACCATTCTGGTCGGCGGACGATAAATATGTTGCGTACAAGGTTCGCCTGGGACCTGCACGAACGCGCCAGCTCTGGGTCGCGGATACCACCTCGGGCAAGAACTGGAGACTTCTGCCGGAACGTGGCCAGGGAAAAGAGCAGAGGTGGAGTTCTTCCCTGCCCCCTAAGATTTGCCTGCTGATACAAGCAAGCGCCGGTCAGTTCGATGCGGCCACCGTCAGTCCTGACGGCAAGGATTTCGCTCTTCTGACAGATATTGGCGCACAGTCGTTAAATATAGATAGTCCTCGATGGAGCCCAACGGGCCAATGGGTTACTTTTACCAGCAATATCGACATGACGCAGACCGAACGCCAGCTTGATCGCTCAGATTGCTGGGTCGCTCGACCGGATGGTACCGAAGCCCGCAATCTTACCAAAGCCACCTCTCCTGCCACTGAAAAACAACTTGAACTTGGCGAAATATTTTGGTCGTGGGACGGCCGATGGATTCTCGCCGAAGGTGAGAGATTTGACTATCGAGGCAACGATATCTCCACCTTTTATCTGATTGACCCTGTAAACGGCGGATATTGGCCGATCATGACAAGCTACCCGGAAAAAACGGCTACGCTTGACTCTTTTCTGTCTGCCAAATGGTCCTATGACAGTTCTAAAATCGCATTTCTTATCTGGCGCAGGACGATCAGAAATTGGCCGGTTGAGCCCCAATATGAAAAACCACGAGCGGTTCTATGTCTCTATGATGTCCGAGAAAAAACAGTTGTTGACATCCTTGTTTACGATGAACAGCTCGACCGAAAGACTATATTAGGTAAATTTGAACGGGACGATATTGAAGATATATCATGGTCACCCGATGGTCGCTCTATTCTGCTGACCATAGCAACCATCGTAAGCAAGGAAGACAAGATCTTTCAGCCCAATGTCTATCGATTGGACCTGCCGGACCGATTCATTGACAGCTCTGCAGGACAACAGATCGGCCCGCCCATGGGGCGAGAGGCAGTAGCAGTTCCACCTCCATTGGAACCTGTGCCGCCACCCGCACAGCCGTTACAGAAGCCTGTGCAGATTCAGGCAGAGATTGTCACTGAAACTGTCAAACCGTTGTACATGACGGTTGGAGAAGCCGTTGCCTCTCTGCCAGCCAGTTATGCCCAATACTTTACGCAAAACCCGACGCGCAATCTTCTGCTGTACAAAGGGCCGCCTGATGTGCTAACCGAGTTAAAAGGCGATTTGGGGCTGGTTGACACGCCACCTCCCCAAATCCTGGTGGACTTTCTGGCTATCGAGCTATCCGATGAGGCGAACCGGAGCTTGGGCCTGGATTGGACCTACGCCGAGGGTCATTTTGCCTTCTTTCAGCCCGCAGGCGCCGCCATCCGAGACCTCAGCCCTGATTTAACGCTTGGCGGCCTGACTACTTTCCCCGGCTTGGGACAATCGTGGTACCGGGGGGTGGGTAGACTGCCCCGCGAGTTCTTCATTCGCCTCAATACTCTGGTGAAGGACGGCAAGGCAACAATCCTGGCAAACCCCAGAACCGTGGCAATGGGCGGAAAAGAGTCAGTAATTATGATTCGCAAAACACTCAATTACTTCTTCAAGGAAACATCCCAGGAGGGAGGCCAAGCCATCACTCTCATGAAAAAAAGCGATATTTCTGCTGATACTGAAGGGCGAATTACACCTACGCTGCTGCCCAATGGACAAATCCATCTCGCTGTCGATGTTAAGGTCGGCACCTTCACCTTTACACCCGATGTCGGACTGCCCGAGCAGACGACCCGACAATGCACCACGCAAGTTACCGTTGAGCAAGGCCAAACCATTATTATCGGGGGATTGCGTCAGCAGGAAATGACCCGTTCCACAACAAAAGTGCCTATCTTATGTGATATTCCACTTGTGGGGCCACTCTTTACAAAAGAAGAAACATCAGTCCGACACAGCGTCCTGACAATCTTGATAACGCCAAGGGTGCTGACGGCTGATAATCCTATCCCCGAATGGCCGCAAGTAAATATCGAAGACCATGACTTGACCCCCATTATGGACGAGACACCGAAAACTAAACAAAAATAAAATATAGATGCAATCATAGGCAACCAAATGCGGCTACTGCTTATAGAAGACTATCGTCCTTTGCAGCAATCCCTCACAAAGGGACTGTGCGAAGCGGGTTTCGCAGTGGATGTCACCGGTGACGGCCAGGAGGGTCTGTGGTATGCAACGAGCAATGATTATGACGTGATTATCCTCGACCTTATGCTGCCAGGCATGGATGGCCTTAGCATCCTCAAGAAACTAAGGGCTAAAGGCCGACAGAGCCACGTATTGATTCTGACAGCTAAAGATACTCTACAAGACCGTGTTACCGGTTTGGACCTCGGCGCCGATGATTATCTGGTTAAGCCGTTCGCGTTTGAAGAACTCTTGGCACGCATACGGGCACTGCTGCGCCGTAGTTACCTGCAGAAAAATCCCCGCATCAAGATCAAGGATTTGCAGATAGACCTTACCACGCAGAGAGTTTGGCGTGGCCGCGAGGAAATTCAGCTTACCCCGCGTGAGTATGCACTTTTGGAATATCTGGCTATGCGGGCTGGGCAGACTGTATCCCGTACCGATATATGGGAGCATGTTTACGAGTTCAAATCCACCGCGTCCAGTAATGTAGTAGACGTATATATCGGTTATCTACGCAAGAAAATCGAACTAACTGACAAGCCCCCTCTGATTCACACTATCCGCGGTCGCGGCTATTGCTTGGGAGTACAACTATGATGTATTCGCTGCGAATTCGCTTAATCACCGGTGTAATTATTGGAATACTGCTGCTACTGGCCGTCTTTAGTCTGGTAGTTTACTCCGTGATTCGGCGTGCCTTAATTAATCAGTTTGATGCGTCACTTGTTTCTACAGCACAGATATTATCTGCGTCTGTGGAACTGAATGATGGCGAGATTGACTTAGAGCTTGATGTCGAATATATGCAGGAGTTCCAAAGAAAAGAGCGTCCAACTTACTACCAACTGTGGCACAAAGACACCGTGGCATTGAGGTCTCCTTCGTTAGGTAGAGATAACCTTTTACGGTTTGAAGGCCCTCTCGACTTGCCGGTTTTTCGAGCACTACAAAAAAACAGACAGCCTTTACGGGCCATCGGTCTGAAGTTTGAGCCAAGGGGTGTCAAGAAACCTGAACGTGACAGTGACCACAAGCGCAACAAGGATAATCACCGAGCAAAACAGCAGACACTTACCCTTGTGGTGGCCCGAGATGCTACCGAGCTGCAAGACCAAATGAGTTTCTTATGCTGGCTTTTGTTGAGCGCATCTGCCGGTACGGCGATTCTGTCTTTTCTTGTTGCAGCCTTCGTAGTCCGACAGGGCCTTCGTCCGCTGACTGCTATCGCCGGCGAGATAGCAGCCATCAGAGAGAATGATTTATCGACTCGCGTTGGAACTACGTCAGTCCCAGCGGAGATCTTGCCGATCAAAGACCGCTTGAATGATCTTTTGTCCCGGCTCGAAGACGCTTTTAAGCGAGAGAGACGCTTTACCGCAGATGTCGCTCATGAATTACGCACGCCTTTGTCAGGTATCCGTTCTACAATTGAGGTAACTCTGGCGCGCGCCCGCGGCAGCAGCGAATATCAGACCGTCCTTTCCGAGTGTCTGGCAATCGTCGAAAATATGCAGACGATGGTAAGCAATCTGCTGATGATCGCCCGCCTTGATGCTCGCCAGATAACTTTCCGCCGGGCCCAAATTAAACTGGCTGAGCTGGTGAACTGCTGCTGGCGGCCCTTTTCAGACAGGGCACTTGAGCACGAAATCGTTTTTGAAAATCGCATCCCTCTGGAGATGACCTGTGAATCAGATCCAGAGAATCTGTCCACGGCGCTGTCAAACCTTCTGGACAATGCTATCGAATATACCAATAAAGGTGGCCAAATCCGGACAACCGCTTGCCAAGCCCATGACACGATAGAAATCACCATTGCTAACACCGGCTGCAAGCTCACCAGCGAGCAAGTCCCGCACGTATTTGACTGCTTCTGGCGGGCTGACCCATCACGGACAGCCACCGGCATCCATTGCGGCTTGGGTCTATCCTTGGTTCAAAGAATCGTAAGAGCATTAGGCGGGGATACCTCTGCCTCCGTACAGGCTGACGGAGTATTTACTGTGCGGCTGATCCTACCATTTTCAAAAAGTTGATTAGTTAATTGGTAACTAATTCGCTAATTCACCAATTCACTAATTCGCTTCAGTTGCTTTTCTCGCGACGGTCTTAGGTTCAACCCATATAGGGCTGGACCAGGCTAACTGCTCGTTAGCCTGCACTACCCGCAGATAATACCAGCTCACATCCGCCCCATCATCAGTATCCGATACCTTGTAGGACGTGTAGTAATGGTCATAGAACACCAGCCGATGAAGCATAGCTGACTCCTTGGGGAAATCGCCGGTAAATAACATCTCTCCACTCTGGGCCAATTGACGGAATGTCTGAGAGAGCGACACCTGGGTGGGAGCTTTCAGAGTGATTGTAAGGCGTGTATCCGGCACAGCCTTTACCTTCAGCACTACCGCCTTTGTGGGAATGTCCTCGAACTGCTGACGCAAGGCTGTGAAAGACTGCACCCGCAGATGGCGGTCGGACCGTTCGAGTATCTTGTCCCGGCGGGTTTCATCGAGTGGCCCGGATTGAAAGCAGGTTTGTACGTCTTCCAATACGCCGTTCTTCAATGAGATATTAATATCCCAGTCGCAAGTACGCGTCATACCCAGGGCCGGCCATGGCCCCCAGCCGTATTCGAACCGCAGCAGAACCGGCTCATTCCAGCTCCGAGCGGTGGGCACTCGGTCCATCGGAAAATCACGATGAAGCACCCTGTTATTTTTGAGGATTTCCACTCGATCAATCGGGTCCCAGCCGGTGACAGTGACAGCCAATTCGCGCTGAGGGGTATATGCAAGCTCCTGGCCCATAAGATATCCATTCAACCGAAAATCCAAGCGGATACGGTCACCGGTAACGGCGTAGGTCCGCCGGTTCCGAAGCGCATCGAAGATTGCTTGCCGAGTCAGTTCAGTTGCCAGCACTGCCGCCAGCCCTTCTCTGTAGGCGCCGGGATAACCGAGATGGTCATCGGTGCTGGCAATGACGCCAAGTCGATAGCCTTGTGCGAGAAAATGCTGGAGGGTATTTTGCGTCCAGCGGCCAGCTTCAGTGTGACGGATATAAGGATATGGCGCCCGATCATGCTCGGCGTTGCCCCATTCGGAATAGATTTCGATAACCGGCGATACCTCAGGGTCCAACCATTTGAGGTTTGCCCCGCGGTGACCCAGGCGATTAGCCGGATGATGCGGTATCATAATCGCACCGCGCTGTTTGGCAAACTGCTGGAACTCGCGCAGATCATCAAACCGGACATACTCTCCATCCACATACGGGTAGAGAATGTGATAATCACCGAGACTTCTGGAATGCCACTCAAACCCGGCTATGGCAACGAACTTGCCCGGCTGGTCATACTTACGGACCATCTCCAGGACTTCCGGCCAGCGTTCCTTGGTTACCTCGAAGCCCTTGAGCCATTTGTTCTCGATGTTGTTTTCATAGTGGCCAATATCGTGCCAGTAGCCGTGCGGCGTAAACGCAAAGAAATCGAGATGCTCGCGTGCGATTTCAAAAGCTCTGCCCAGCGACCCTTGTGCATAGCCGACTTCATTGTGATTGTGCAGATCGCCGAAATAAATATTATAGCCGCTAACCTGCTGCTGGTTCTGTGAATGCTGCGCTAATTTCTGGGGCAATGCTGAACAACCCAGTGCCGCAAGTGATAATGAACCAGCCGTCGAATCCTTCAAGAACTGTCGCCGTGTTATTGATGGTTTCATATTAATAACCTATTGAGATGACGTAAGCGTTCACCCAATTTCGAGTAATTGAATTACTTTAGTAAACTTTTGTCTTTGGCCGATAATGATTCTATGGACAAGGACGCATATATTAAGCAGCTGGAAAACGAAATTGTTAAATTGAAAA
>Ga0315314_1000192_pt1 | contig 80572 bp, 79 predicted proteins | sample TDP9_MG_FD_203631 | JGI IMG/M metagenome (GOLD analysis project Ga0315314, IMG submission 203631) | Freshwater sediment microbial communities from Lake Towuti, South Sulawesi, Indonesia - TDP9 | ecosystem: Environmental > Aquatic > Freshwater > Lake > Sediment | place: Indonesia: South Sulawesi...
CGGACAGACACTGAGCCTACGTAGGAGGCAGTGCGGCCTGTTCTGCCCGTGCTATTCCTGCAGAGTTCAGGGGTGCATTGCAGTGTGGACAGAATCTCTGTCGGAGCCCGTTGTTCTTGATGTACTCATGGACGCTTCGAGTGACTTCGACAAAGCTAAGCATCGACCCTCTAGATCGCCCTGTCAACTTAGAAAGCACATCATCAACGATGATGCTCTGCTCAGTGAGTGCGTTCCTCTTGTTCATTTAGATTTTCCACGTACATTGAAATGGTTATGGGCCTATATTTGAGAAATCAACATACAAATACCGTCAATAATGGTCCGCTGACAGCGTCTGCTTAGACAGTTTTGGCACCTTACTTGGCTGTGATGGTCCTAGTCGCAACCACGGCTGCGGCGGTAAAACGAAGACGCGAAGATTAGCGCGCCCCCCAAAACAATCGTCGTTCGTAATAGCAAAAGTGTGTGCCCCTCTTAGTGCGCACATATAATTCCATTTTCTGGACCACTAGCGCGTCTAGGTTCCTACAGCACGCTATCAGCTTCGTTGGGGCCGAAGTATGATGCGCATGGGTGCAGGCAACTCTTATGTATAGGTGCGCGCGCGATGCACGAGTGATTGAGGATGCAAGAGAAGGAGTTCCGAGATTTCTGCCATAAACGCCAACTCAGCAAGGAAGCCACTGATTCGGCTGTCAAAGCGGTCCTCGAATTCGAGAAGCATCTAAGGGCTAATGGGAAGACCTTCGATTCAGCCAAAGTGGAAGACGTGAAACAGTATGTTTCATTCCTGATATCTCAGGGGAGGAACTCAATGGATCGGCTGTTGGCACTGGCCCGCTACAGCAGTGTCGTGAAGAAGAACGATTTCTACATCTACTTTGCATCGATTCTGGGGGCCCGAAATGTCCTGCCAACACTTTCCGACAGAATTGCGGCTATGGTTGGGGAAGAAACTAGGCGAAGGGTCTTCGACGGCGTCGAGCCACCTCCCCTTGGATCTCCTCCCGACAAGTATCCCGTGGTGACGAGGCGTGTCGTGGAAAGGCTTGAAGGTGAACTCTCCCCTGAGATGTGTAGGAAGGTTCTTGCAGGCAACATGCACAAGGTGCCACGTGAGAATTTCAAGGAGGACAGAGAGATGTTCTTGAGAGCCAAGAGCATCGATGATTTCCTGAGAGATTTGCACAGGAAGGCTGTCGCTGAACTGGAGAAGCTGATGGCGGAAGGGAGGCTCTTCTACGAGCAGGAAATTACTCCTCAAGTTGTTGAGTTCGTCAGGAGCAAACAAGAGGTACTTTCCGGGGTCAGACAGGGCGATAGAATCTACTTGACCAAGTTCCCATACGCTCCCAAAGATTATCTGAACGAGACTGACCCTAAGATGAAGAGGTACTATGCCTGCCACTGCCCCCTAGCCAGAGCATCAATACTGAGGGAAAAACCAGATGTTTCTCCCACTTGGTGCTACTGTAGCGGGGGCTACGAGAAGCTTCTGTTTGATGTGATCTTCGACGAGGAGACCGAGGTCGAGGTTCTAGAGAGCGCCCTCGGTGGGAATTTGCGGTGCCGCTTCGCTGTCAAGATACCTAGAGACAAACTGATCAGTAGTTCGCGTTAGCAACCGCATGAATCTCAATTATGTGGTAGTGAATACGGCCAGATCCGCCAAAAGCCCTATCAGGGGCCCTTCCTTGGCTGGCGTTGCCAGTGTCGTCAAGCACGAAGTCAAATAGGCTATCTGGCTCTATCCCTTCTGCTCATATGCGGAAGATGCTCATCGGATCAGTGACTGACATGAAGGCCGACATTGGGGTGGGTCTCAGAAAGCTTCAGGAGAGAGTTGTCTCCTGCAGGAGATGCCCAAGGCTAATACGTCATATTTCAGCCGTGGCCAGGCAGAAGGCTCCAAGGTACAGGAATTGGGAGTATTGGGGAAAGCCTCTGCCGAGCTTCGGGGATCCACATGCCCTACTCCTAATCATTGGTTTAGCGCCTGCGGCACATGGAGGCAATCGCACAGGCAGAATGTTCACGGGTGACGCTTCAGGCGACTGGCTCATTAAGGCCCTCCATGAGACCGGCTTCGCAAATCAACCCCAGAGCATCAGCCTGAACGATGGACTAAGGCTCAGATCGGCCTACATAACGGCGATAGTTCGCTGCGCTCCACCAAAGAACAAACCCGTGAAGAAAGAGATCTCAAGCTGCTCAGAGTACCTAGCTAAAGAATTGAGGTTGCTCAAGGATGTCAGGATTGTACTCACGCTCGGAAGAATAGCGTTCGACAACTATCTTCGAAACATCGAGATGGAGAAAGGCCGCAGACCTAGGTTCAGACACGGCTCCATATACAGATTTGGAGAGAAAGCTCCTCTCCTTATGGCGTCGTATCACCCGAGCAGGCAGAATACCCAGACCGGGCGGCTAAAGTGGGATATGTGGCTCAAAGTCTTCGAGAACGTTAGAAAAGAGCTTGGACCTACTTGACGCGTTAGCCATAAGCAGAGACCGAAGCCTGCTTCGAGTATCGGGAGCCACAGTCACTTAGGACCAAAGGTAGACTGATTCGAAAGGGATCGGGCAGATGGCTGAAAGCATTTTGGGGGAGGGGGGTAGGGCCACAGAGTGTGGCCACATTTCTTCGGAGAACTCCGTTTCCACAGAGCTAAGCCAGACATTCCAGCGATCCCCGTATCGCCGGTAAACAAGCTGATGGCTACCATCGATGTATAAGTGAGAATTTCCGAAGTCCTATTGAATTTGTGCTTTCTCCTATTGAAGAGGTGCCCCCAGAAGCCAGTAATCATAAACGATAGGTTCGCTGTCCACCTAGCAAGCGTTAAGAGTTCAACGCATCACATCTCAATTCGGTGGAGACAATGGAACAGTATGACGTGAAAATAACGGTGGCCAAGAAGCTTTCTGTGAAAGATGTGTTCGGATCATCGCCCCCAAAGATCTCACAAGAGGTTGAGCCTGTCTGTCCAAGATTCAAGGAAGGCGACACCTTCATATCAGAGAAGGGCATGTGCCCCCAGGGCTTCTGCGGATGGGCGTTCGCTGACATCCAACGAGACATAGCTCACCTCCGATTTGGCGGAAGTTACACTTGGATGCAGGAGCAAGGTGTGGCCTACTCATGTTGCACAGACGGACTGAGACCTGTCATTTTCAGACTTGAAAGAATGAAGTAAAGAGGCCAGGTTCCCCTAAGAAGAGATCGGCCTATTCTCCGCGACTTAACTAGCCTTCCCTGACTGCGTCTCCAATCTGCCCGAACTTCATTGCATCCGATAGTGATCCCGAGATTTGCAGTTGTCTCGTGAAGTATGCCTTAGTTGGATTCAGTTCCCCCGACAATATCTTGTACAGAGCGTCTTCCTTTGCCTTCAAAACAACCTTCGGAGATTGATGCACGCCGTCATGAAGCGAGACAGCCCCGTTCTCGAAGCACAAGTACAGAGGCGCGTCTCCTTCCACATCAAACTGGATTGTGCAGATCCAGTCTGACATCATATCCTTGATCTTAGGCACAGCATTGGCTTTCTCAACGAACTGAGCTAGAATACCCTTCACTCTGCTCATAGGCGAACAGCTCAGACATGCAGCGCTACTCAGATCCATAAGAGTCTTTACGGCCGCCTTCCGAACTCTTGCTTGACCTTCTTCATCAACGCTCCATCTGTGAACAGGTCGACTGATGTCAAAGCCATCGCCTTAGCCGCGGCCAGCATAGCTTCATGTCCCCGTTCCGACGCTGAGGCCTCTGCAAACTCTCGGCTATGGCCAGCCAGCTTCCTAGGCCCTATCGCTATACTCGGGTGGATAGAGGGCACCACGTAACTAACGTTACCCATGTCAGTTGAGCCTTTACCCGCCTTGGGATCCGGCGCCCGAACCTTCTCACCCAAAACCCTGAGGTTCTTCTCGAACAGCTTCGCCATCGTCATATTGTTCTTCATATCATCTAACGCTCGCGGCCGCGCAATAAACTCCAGTTTCGCACCTGTCGCGGCAGCAGCTCCTTGCGCGCATTTTCTGACCCTTCGTAGGATCCTGTCCTTGTATCTGCGGTCGGCTGCGCGTATGAAGAAGAAGGCTGCAGCGGTTTCCGGCACTATGTTCGGCCGCTTCCCTCCATCAGTGATTATCCCGTGAATCCTCACGTCGCTCCTCACATGTTGACGGAGCGCGTTTATTCCATTGAAGGTCTGGATCACAGCGTCGAGAGCGTTTATCCCTTTCTCCGGGCTCGATGAGGCATGGGCCGCCTTCCCTTTGAACTTGATCTCTACGGAGCTTATCGCAAGGATATCTGCGATCACCTGTGTCTTGCTGCTAGGATGAACTATCATCGCTGCATCGATATCCTTGAAAAGCCCGCTTTCGATCATCGTGACCTTCCCTCCGGAACCTTCCTCGTCAGGAGTGCCGAGCACTACTACGCTGCCGTTCAGTTTGGGCATCACCTCGCTCAGGGCCAATCCCGCGCCAAGAGCGATCGTGGCAATTAGGTTGTGGCCGCAAGCATGCCCGATCTCCGGCAGGGCATCATATTCTGCAAGCAAGGCTATTGTAGGTCCACCCTGCTCTCCCTTGAATGTCGCCTTGAACGCTGTATCCATTCCAGCCACTCCTCTCTCGACCGCGAAGCCATTCTTCTCAAGCTCCCTCGCAAGTAGCTCTGAACTCTTGTACTCCTTCAGACCCAGCTCTGGGTTGGCATGAATCGTCTTGCTGATCTCCACAAGCCTATCTCTCAGTAGATCGACTTGTTGGATAACTTGCTGGCGAAGCTCAGTTCTGAGGTTCGCGCTTCCTTCCATGACGATCCTCACCTCCGATCCGTGGGCTTTCTTATCAGAGCTCCAGGGGTCTTTCCTGTGTGAGCGCCATTCTCCACAACGGCCTCTCCGTTGACTAGCACCAACATTATCCCTGTAGGGCGCCTCCTCGGCTCCACATGGTCACCCACATCTCCAATCTCCTCTGGATCAAACATCACTATGTCGGCCTTCATCCCGTTCGTGAGAATGCCTCGATCCTTCAAATCGAACCGGTGGGCTGGTGAACCAGTCACCTTCCTGACCGCCTCCTCAAGTGACAGAGTTCCTAACTCCCTCTGATAGACCCGGAAGTACCGAGTGAAGCCTCCATAGGTGTTCGGGTGAGGGTAGATCTTCGGTATGTACTTCGTCTCCCATCGATAGTCGAAGGCGAACGTGTCGATTCCCACCATGGCTCGAGGATGCTTAAGATACGTGGCCTTTTCGGTTTCACTTTGAATTGCGGCCGGCAACGCACGTGTGTCCGGGTCCCTCTGTAGTAGATCGAAGAGAGCGTCTAGGGTGTCCTTGCTCTTTTCCTGAGCCAGCTCGGCGATCGTCTTGCCAATCGCCTCTTTGTCTGCGCTGTCAGTTATCTTTACGCGCGTCGCCCAGTGGGGGTCTGTCCTTGGGTTCAAAGCGTACCATTTGCCAGCGTTCAAAGTCTCCTTCAACTCGGACCTGAAGTCGCTCAGCGCCAAGGCTCTAGCCAATCCTTGAGGCGAGCCGACTTCTCTAACCCAAGGGCTCAGCAGAGCGACAAGGAACGAGCTTGTGAACACGCCTCCCGTGGTGTTCGGGATGACATCGAACCAGACATCGACGCCATCTTTCACGCCTTTATCGACCACCTCTAGCGTGGCCTTGGCCGAGGCCTCTTCGAGTACCGGGGGCGGAGGTGGAGTTATCGTGTATCCGGATAGAAGGTGGGAGATCTGGACTGGAATCCCGACTCGTCTCCCGATTCCAACGGCCTCAATCAATCCTTGAATCTTCTCTTGGGGTCTCGTCTGTTCGCGACGAAGTCCAGTCCGGCGCCAATGAGTTGAATATATCCCACCATGCTTCGCCGCGACCTTCGCCAGCTCAACTATCTCCTCGGTTTCAGAGAAGACTCCTGGAGGATAGTCCAATCCAGTGGAAAGTCCCCAAGCGCCCGCTTCCATCGCGTCTTGGACGAGACCCTTCATCTCTTCCATTTCACTCTCCGTCGGTCTTCGCTTCTGATCTACTCCCATCACTGCAACTCGAATGGTATTATGACCAACAAAGGTCGCAAGATTCAGGCTGAAACGAGTCCTCTCCAGTCGAGCCATGAATTCAGGGAAGCTCTTCCAGTCAATGCCCAGACCGTACAGCTCCTTGGCCTTTCGCTTGAACTCTTCCAGCGGGACGATCTCAGGTGAATAGTACTTGAAGGGCCGCAACTCATAGAAGGCATCCATATCCCAGAATAGGCTGAGCCAATGATCTTTCAAGGGCGCCGGCGTAAAGCCGCAGTTGCCGCATATGCATGTTGTGACACCCTGTTCCAAATAGCTCTCGGCCAAAGGATACAGCAAGATCGTATGATCAGCATGGCCATGAGCGTCAATGAACCCAGGCGAGATTACATTACCCTTAGCGTTGATCACTCGGCGAGCGCTCGCCTCCCCTAGCTCACCTACGCCCACAATTCGATCCGCCTTGACGGCCACGGATCCTTTGAGGGGATCACTGCCAGTGCCGTCCACTATCAAGCCGTCTCGTATCAAAAGATCATATTCGTCCATTGAGGTCACGCGTCCAAACTAGGCATGAACCGCATAAAGCATTTCCCGAAGCTACCAATAGTAGTGAGCTACAGATCTCTTATCCAACCAAGAGGTCACAAGCAATGGTTCTCTTGATCGTTGCAGCTTACGTTAAGGTTAGGAGAAGCCATGCCAGTACCAGTCCTGTAAGCGGGGCCGCGACCCATCCTAGTACTATACGCAGCACTACCTGCCTGTTCATGATGGCGATGTCTTTGGCCTGTCCTATTCCGGCTATTCCCCCAATCGCCGCCTGAGTTATCGAGACTGGAATTCCTAGCTCCGTGAAAAGGTGGACCGTCAAGGCTCCGCCAAGCTGAGCTGCAAGCGCAGCCGCACCAGCCAGAGCCAAGATTCTTTCGCTAACCGTACTTGCCACTCCATAACCGAAGAGATAGATGCCCACCACGGTAGCCACTGACAAGAAAAGTGAGAATAAAGGCAAGCTACCGAGTGTGGATCTTGAGATTCCGTCGACTAGTCCAACTCCGTTAGCTCCAAGAGCGTATCCAGTGTAGAAGGATCCGCCAAGCGTGATCGTAGCGTACATTCTTGCTCGTCGAAACAAACTTCCGATTCTTCTGCTCGCGAGTCTCGTCACATGATAAATCATAATTGAGAAGGCAGCGGCAACCAGAGGCGTCGCAACCCACGAGACTGCAACCAAAGCAGAGAACCTCCAGTTTACTCCGACTTCCAAGAGAAATCCTATGGGAAGGGCCGCTCCAACCATGGCTTGTGTCAGAGACAGTGGCAAGTTCAGAACTGTAGCCACCAACATCACGACAAGAGTAGACAGTAAAAGCACGGCCGTAGCCTTGTCATTTGGGCCGGCGAGCACGCCTCCATAGATAGCGTTTGAGAGCTTTCCTCCTTCAATCACCGCTCCAAGAACGACGCCGAGCCCTCCGACCGTTGCCAAGACCAAATACTCCACAGACATTATGCCAGCGCTTGTTCCAACGCAGGCAGACGCATTGTTGGCTCCTAGAATAACACATACCAAAAGCGCAAACAGTAGAGAAAAAAGGATCAGAAGCTGCACGAGTCACTCAGCCTTTGCGATTATGGCCAGCAAAATGTCTGATGAGTCCTCGGCGGCGTCGGCTATGAGGTCGAGAGATGAGACGAACTCCTTGATTTGCAGAAGCGTCAGCAAGTCGATGTCAGATTTTTGAGAGTAGAGGCGCTTCACCAGTTTGGCCTTTATTCCGTCAGCAAGCTTCTCATGCTTCCTTACCTCGAGTATTCCCTCGATAACTGGATCCGACCCTAGACTCAGAGCTTGGATCGCCACTTCGAGGGCCTTGACCGATTGGGCTACCTCGTTGATCATGTCATACAACGAGTCTTGATCTTTGAGAAGAGAATGGAAGACAGGAGAGTGAAGGTTAATTTCAGTAGCAGATGTTGACGCATCCTTCGCTGCGTCAGCCATGTCATCAATTCCTTCAAGCAGCTCAAGAAAATGTTGGCTCAGTCCAGAAAAGAAGGCTCCCTTGCAGAGCTTCAAACTCGCGTTCTGCTTGGCGTCGTCTGCCAAGGACTCGAACGTTCCTATCATTGTAGCCTCGTTTGATGCCAGCTCCCAATCTTCCTCTGCGATGTAGGTGACCAGTCGTTTCAGGCTGTCTACCTGCTTAAGAACATAGCCTAGCAAGTCATCGTAGAAGCGAAGTATCTGCTTATCGCCTCTACCAATGAATTGGATGCCTCTCCAAATAGACAATTCATGCACCGTATCGGACTATTAACCGAAGTCAGCGGTACTTCCTATCAGACAGCTTGCCTTCCATGTGTGATCTTTGCTGTGATTCATGTTCCTTCCTTGAAGGACTTCAGATATCTCTCCTGCTCGGATGTCAACGTATCGACGTGAATCCCCATTGTTTCCAGCTTCGTTCTCGCCACTTCTTGATCTTGTTCCTTCGAGACGTTGTATACGCCCGGCCTCATTGTTCTTCCCTCCTTGGCCAGATGCAGAAGCGATAGAAACTGGTTTGCGAAGCTCATATCCATTATCTCCGAAGGATGGCCCTCTGCTGCAGCCAGGTTTACGAGGCGGCCCTCAGCTAATAGGTAGAGCCTCCTACCATCACGAAGCGTATACTCAACATTGTTCGGCCTAACCTCACGCTTCTTGACCGCTATCTGCTCCAAGTCTTGGACAGATACTTCGACATTAAAGTGCCCCGTATTGCAGAGGATGGCTCCATCCTTCATCGCCTTCATGTGATCGCCCGTAATGACATCCTTGCATCCCGTTGCAGTGATGAATATGTCACCTACCTTAGCAGCTTTCATCATCGTGGTGACTTCGAAACCCTCCATAGCTGCTTTTAGAGCCTTCAAAGGATCGACTTCACATACGATAACGCGGGCACCCAGTCCCGCCGCTCTCATCGCTACTCCCCGTCCGCAGTGTCCGTAGCCTGCTACTACGAAGTTCTTTCCTGCAATGAGAACGTTCGTTGCTCTAATGATGCCATCAATCGAAGACTGGCCTGTCCCCCATACATTATCAAAATCCCACTTGGTTTCGGCATCATTCACAGCAATTATTGGATATCTAAGTTGCCCCGCCTCATGCATGGCTCTAAGACGATGCACTCCTGTGGTCGTTTCCTCGGTCCCTCCGACTACTCCCTCGAGCTGACTATGGCCCTTCTCATGAAGCCTCATCGTCAAGTCCGCTCCATCATCAAGAGTTAGATTAGGCTTGGACTCGATCGTTTGATCGATACACCAGTAGTATTCCTCAGTGGACAGGCCACGCCAGCCATAGACACTGACACCTTCCTTAGCCAAGGCAGCAGCAACATCGTCTTGAGTGGAGAGAGGATTGCAACCGCACCAAGCCGTCTCCGCCCCAGCTTCCCTAAGCGCTTCAACGAGAACCGCAGTTTCCTTCGTAACGTGAAGGCAACCTGCGATGCGAAAACCTTTCAGAGGCTTCTCGGCGGAATGCTTCTCTCGTAGTTCTCTTAGAACCGGCATACGTGTGTCTGCCCACTGAATCTTCAGTTTGCCCGCCTCGGCAAGATCAAGATCTCGAACCTTAAACGGCACAACTTCACGGCCCATATGAAATCAGACCAATCTAGCAGAGATGAGTTGGGCTAACTTCTAAATGAACCTATGTGAGTAGTAAGAATCAATCGGCCTAGGTAGGAGCCGGATTGCCATATCGCTTTGATGGCTTCAGTTTTCTGCGACTTTTCGTCATTCAAGGTTGATGATGATTGAAACTGAAAGAGTTCGTTAAGCGCTATGGAGAACCTTACTCTAAGCTCCTAGGAATAGATTTGACGAGGGGCAGGTCAGGCGAGGTCTTCAAGTGGTTCCTCGCATCGATACTTTACGGCAAACCAATCAGAGAATCCTCTGCCACAAAGACCTACAAGTGTTTTGAGAAGCGAGGAGTTCTCTCTCCTGAAAAGATCCTGCAGACAGGCTGGGATGGCCTCGTGTCCATACTCGATGAGGGAGGATACACTCGCTACGACTTCAGCACAGCAACCAAGTTGCTGGATGTTGCAGGAAGACTGATGGAACGGTATGGTGAGAATTTGAACAGGCTTCACGAGGTGGCCGCTGACAGCAGGGATCTAGAAGCCAGAATAGTAGCGCTTGGAAAGGGAGTAGGCCCGACGACCGCATCGATCTTCCTCAGAGACATGCGAACGATCTGGCCGAAAGCAGATCCTGAACCTACTCCGCTGATCCGGCAGGCACAGAAGAGCTTGGGGATAAAGGACCTGAAATCCTATGCCAAGCGAAGCAAGATAGATCTTGTCCGATTGGAGACGGCACTGTTAAGGCTTGCGAAGAATTTCCTCAGACAAGGTCTTCGTTCGCCGGTGAAGAGGCGATAGACGGATCGAGCCTAAATCCAGCCTCACCTTGAGGGGATAGCCCACTAGATGTCGTCTAGCGGGAAGATTGGTCTCCTTACGTGTTTGTAGGGAAACTGTCTCAGGTTGGGGCTAGCGACGCCAAGTGCATCAACTTCAATTATCTCCTTGGCGAACGGCTCGTATGCTGCCCTGAAATGCCCTCTTGACTTTACGACTAGAATCTTCTTCTCCGTCGGTTCTATGCCATGCCTTCTGAATATCTCGGGATCGTTAGGGGCCATCTTTCGTTCGGCCACTATAAGCTCGATGCCATCAACCTCCAAGACTACGCTTCGACCGATCTCGCCCTTCGAACCGGTTCCCATGGGGCCCTTATGGATGAATACCCCATCGGTGATCGTCTTGACCCGGCCAGTAACCTCGACTGGTGGCCCATGAAAGCTATCGGTCTTTCCTCCAACCTTCATAGTGATCGTTGCTCCTACACCCGCTTCAACGGCTCTGGCTACCGCTTCAGGGTCTTTGATCAGAGCGAACCCAACGTTTCTTGCACCCATTTCGACAAGGGTCTTGAGCACTACTGTTCCGTCGCCTGAACCTCCGCCACCCGGGTTGTCTGCGACATCCGCCAGAATTACGGGCCCTTCCTTTGCCTCAATCGCTCTTCTGACAGCGTCAGGGACGGGTGTGAGTGGTTTCAGAAATTCTCTTCGAAGGCTCCAAGCAAAATCTGAAAGTTCCTGTGCATATCTCTCAGCCAAATCTTGATCATTATTCGTTATGACTACTACGCTAAATCCTGATTCAGCGGTGTCGGCAAACGGGAACCCTCCTGCCACATTGACGTTAATGACAGTCGGATTCCTCTCCATGGCATATGCTCTCTCAAAGATCTTCACCATCGGGCCTTCGGTCGTCCTCATGTTAATCGTGGGCGGCATCATGGGAGGCTTACGCAAGGCCTTTACAGGTTTGATCTTTCCATCAGCCATGGCGACGGTAGCGTTACACGCCTCGACCGCCCGCTCATAGGAGTCGACGTGAGGATTCGTGTTATGGCCGAAAAGCAGGTCGCAAGACTCCATCAACAAGTTCGTTATGGTAGCATGAAGGTCCAGCGTACAGGCGATCGGAACTCTTGGTCCAACAATTTGCCGGGTATTATGCAAAAGATCTCCTTCAGCGTTACCCACCCCTTCTGCCACCATAGATCCGTGAAGCAATGCAACGACGCCATCAATCTTTCCGGCTTTCTTGATGTCGCTCAGGATCCTCTCCTTTACGAAGCGATATGTGTCCGCGGTCACGATTCCTGAGGGCATCGCGTTCGCAGCAACAGTCGGAATCAACTCAACATTGTTCGCTGCCGCTGCATCCATAACGCCCCCTATAGAGGTCTTAGTGCCCTTGAACTCCTTGAACATCTCCTCGCCATAGAAGAGGGAACGTTCCTGAAAGTGGTGGAGTTCAGTTTTTACCGAGCTGAATGTGTTCGTCTCATGACTCAGCATCCCAACGATAAACCTCATCTAAACCACAGCTCCATGCATTTCACGTGACAAATCCAGTACTTATTATTTGACATATCGTCAAGAAGTTGCAGCGCTGTGCAAGCATGCGAAAAAAAGCAACGACGAGATCAGAAACTCCGAAAATGCTACGTGCCACTTCATCCTATAACTCGACTTGGATCGCTCTCTCCAGAGCCTTCATCCAATCAGAAGCCTTACGAGGGCGCGCGCCATCGGGCGTACGGGCCAAACGAACCCTGAACCGAACGATCCTCCTCTCGTCCTGATACTCTGGGGCAGGCACGTTCGGAAACCCCGCATGTTTCTCAAGAAGACTATGAATCCTGCTGACAACCTCTTCAGGTATTGGCTCGGGTGGAAATGGGATTGCCTCCGGCTGAGGTGTCGTTTCAACAACTATCCAGTAGTGGGATCCGGGTGTAGCCGCGTCCCAGTGCATTCCGAAGGCGTAGTCCCTCCCATCGATCCTCTTGACGAACATGATTTTACCCTACGTAGTTCATCATTGAACCGAGATATAGCATCTAGCAGTCGACTGATGGCTCCTCATCTGCCCCCGTCAACTATCTTGTCCGACTGATCTCCTTGGCCACCTTTTCAGCCGTTTCCAATGTGTATTCGATGTCTTCCTTCTCAATACCCCTGTGTGTGACCATCCTCACGCGCCCTACCTCTTGCGCGCCGGCCTTTACTCCATATTTCTTCAGTTCAGCAACCCACTGCTTTGCGTCAACTCCGACTCCACTTACGTCGTAAACGACTATGTTCGTCTGAATCCGCGGCAGATCTACGGCGATCCCCTCGATCCTTGACAGACCTACCGCCAGCAGTCGGGCATTGGCATGATCGTCCTTGAGGCGTTCAACCATCTTCTCGATTGCTATTATTCCAGGCGCCGCGATTACTCCCGCTTGCCTCATGCCTCCTCCCAACATCTTCCGGTACTTCCTTGCGCGATCGACAAATTCACGCTCGCCGACCACTAGTGACCCTATGGGTGCGCTCAGGCCTTTGGAAAGACAGAACATCAACGTGTCAACATGTTGTGTAAACTCTCGTACATTAAGTCCCAAAGCCACAGCTGCGTTGAATATCCTCGCACCGTCCATGTGCACTCTCAAGCCTCGACTCTTAGCAAGATCTGAGACCGCTCTGATCTGAGACGGCGACCATATCGTCCCACCGGCGCGGTTGTGAGTGTTCTCGATGCAGATCAAACTCGTAGGAGGAAAATGAATGTTAGGAGGCCTCAGCACCTCTTCTATGTCTTTTGGAGCCATCACTCCCATGTCGCCCTTCACGAGGCGAGGTATCAGTCCGCCCAGAGCGGAGAAGGCGCCAACCTCATAGTAGTACATGTGGGCCTCTGCCTCCAAGATGACTTCGTCTCCTCTCTTCGTTTGACTCATCACGCTCACAAGGTTCGCCTGCGTTCCACTTGTTGTCAGTAACGCGGCTTCCTTACCCATCTTCTTGGCAGCAAGCTCCTCCAACCGGTTGACTGTAGGATCCTCGCCATAGACATCGTCGCCAAGCTCAGCGGTTCTGATCGCCTCTAACATCTCTTCAGTGGGAAGCGTGACCGTGTCGCTTCTCAGATCGACTACTCGCACTTCAACTCGCCACAGCTCACTACGAATGATCAGACAGATATATGGTCTCTTTGAACCTTCAAGCGCATCCCTCTTCGTCAGACAAGTAATAAATCGTGGCCGAGCATCACTATAGAGGTCCTTTCACAGAAAGGTTGAAACGAGATATGGATGAAGCAATTCTCCAGCTGCATAAACGTGCTACCATAGTAGATGCGCATATTGACACACTACTCGACATAATGGTTCCACCCGCCAGACCCGTGAAACTCCCCACGCCCCGAAACTTCGCAGAACGATCAGAGAAGGGGCATGTCGACCTACCTCGACTCTTAGAGAGCGGTGTCGACCTACAGGTCTTTGCTGCGTACATCCAGCCCGAATACAAGATCGAGAGAGCCCTTCATCGGGTCATGCAACTGGCCGACAGGTTCTGTCAGATGCTTGACACCCACAAGGACCAGCTCATGCCATTCACCAAAGTCAGCGATGTCCACGAGGCCGAAAGAAGCGCGAAGATAGCAGCCATGCTCTCAATCGAAGGCGGAGAAGCTGTCGAAGCGGATCTAGGCATCCTCAGAATGTTGCACAAGCTAGGCGTCAGAGCGATCACTTTGACTTGGAACGAGAGAAACCAGATCGCAGATGGAGCAGCAGAGGGTCGAACGAAAGGTGGCCTGACCAACTTCGGCGTCGAGCTCGTAGGCGAGATGAACAAGATCGGCATGGTCGTGGATGTTTCGCATTTGAGTGATGCCGGGTTCTTTGACGTAATGCAAACCACGAAGAGCCCAATAATCGCGTCCCATTCGAACTCCCGTGCAATATGCAATCATCGACGAAACCTTACAGATGAGATGATCAAGCTTCTCGCAGACAACGGAGGCGTCATGGGAATGAATTTTGCACCAGCTTTCGTAGACGAGAAGAAAGATAACGCAAGTTTGGAAAGAGTTCTTGACCATGTGGATCATATAGTCAAGCTTGTTGGGGCCGACTATGTGGGCCTAGGCTCAGACTTTGACGGCATCGAGACTACTCCTAAGGGACTAGAAGATGTGACCAAGATGCCCTACTTCACAGAAGGACTTGCGAAACGGGGCTACAAGGAAGAGGATATCCTAAAGATACTTGGAGGCAACTTTCTGCGCGTCTTCAAGAAGGTCATAGGCTGATGGAATAGCCTACTGACCTGCCCGGCAAATTCACGCAAGGCATGTCTGACATCATGCCGGCAGAATTTGGAGAAACCCCCATATAGAACGAAAAACTGGTTTATATCGGTGAGTCTGTTGAAGAGGCTGTCACTGATAGTCAGCCTACTCGTGTTAGGCGTATTCTTGGCGAACGCTGCGTCCGTGAGCGCAGTCCCTGACCAAAGGAGATTTTCACTAGCATATTTTGATGTTGATGTTGCCTATCCTTCCAACGGAAAGCCGGGAGAAACAATCACCGTTTCCATAACCGCGACCGCAAAGAAGGACTGTGAGGTCCAAGACCTATCAGTTGAGTTCTTCGTGTACTCCGCCTCTGGAGATCCCAGATCTATCGGAAGCACACCGATCGCCAAGCAGGTTAGCGCGGTTTCGGGAAACTCCTTCCAAAAGAGTGCTGCATACACTATTCCGACAGATGCGCCACGAAGCTTCCTGATGGCCGTGGCGTCAGAGACTATCAGAACCTACAGTTACACCTACTCTTACTACTATGCGTACCCGTACTGGTGGTGGTACAACGCCACTCGCTATTGGTGGGGGTGGTACCCTGTCTACTACGGCTGGAGGACTTACATGGACACAGTAGACAAGGAAGCAGGCCCGCTCACATATGTCTTAGCCACAACGCCGGAGTATATTCAGCTTAAGAGTGATTACGATAAGTTGACCTCGGACCACAACAAGCTTTCCTCAGAATATTCTGCGCTAAGTACCCGTTATGCCAAGTTAAGCGATGAGCATCAGAAACTGCTTGTAGAGAACGAGAACCTCACTCAAGCCCTTGCTGTAACCAGGGCCTTAGCGTACTGTCTGATCGTAGGCATCGTTGTGGTCGCAGTGGTACTGTACCTGCAGAAGAAAGGGACGATAATCGTAAGACTCCAGCGACCAACAAAGCAATAGCAACCTCCCTCCTTTTCTGCCCGGTCGCCACCAAGCGTCGCTGTCCAATCTCATGAGTCTCGTGGACGATATTCGAGCGGCCAGCTCGGGCCATGATCAAGACAGATTTCGTAGAGCTGGACTTCGTTCACATGTTTCTGTCAACCTTCCTCATAAGCCGTAACGAACCGGATTTTCAAATATGGTTGTCTGAGCCTGAGAAGATCCTTCCAAGGGCTTCTTGAAGCGCAAGCAAGGTCGAAAACTGATTTCATCCATGAGAAATCTGGTGAGAGTTGGAGGTGACATTAGTGGAGGGGCCTTCGAGAGTAGACAAGAGGGTCGGCAGACCACCAGCGTATACTCCGCCGAGACCAAGATACCAGAGCCGAAGCCTCAGTCTGCCAAAGACCCATTGGGACTTCCTAGAAGCTCTGCGCGACCGCAGACAGGACCCAACAGTCAGCGACACAGTCAGAAGCATCATAAACATGGTCAAAGAGCAAATCCAACAATCGAACGACTCTTCCGTCGCGAACCAAACCGCTCAGATCAACAGAACTCAGCGGCCAATATCGCTGATGTGAACACTCTTCACTTCGGACAACTCTAGATTGAAAATCTCTTGACGATAGGTTGCGATAGAAATCCAAGCCTATCTCGCCGATCGCTACAACCTTGCCTTCCCTGGCCAGATCGCCTAGTGTCCTCACCGTACTCTCAGTGAACGAGTTGGCGTTATGCGGGTGAATCCCGACTGCTGCGAACACGCCTTCGTGTTGCTTCGCAATCTCAATGGCCTTGACATCTCTCATCCTCGCACGTTCAATGACCTCGGCCCTATCTGAGCTGAACGATGGCCATTGTAGATGGGTATGAGTGTCAACAAGCATCAGCCTCGGATTTCCCTCCAATTAACCGACGATGTTCCTGAGCCATGCAACGATTCATCGCGACGAGGAGACCAGCTCTTGACGCCGCTGCGGCAGCGTCAACGTTCACTATTCCGAGCTGCATCCACACGACCTTCAAGTTGCCAAACCTTTCTCTCAGTCTAATCGCCTCCTCCACGACGGCGGGAACATCCTCGGATTTCCGAAATACGTCAACAATCTCTATTTCTTTAGCCAACACATCGGGAACCACATTTAGACTGGGGAAGGCTCGCACTCCCATGATCGATGCGGCCGCCGGATTTATCGGAACGATCCGATAATTGTTCCCCGCAAGGTACGCTGCGACTCTTCTACTGTCATTGCGAGGATCCCTTGAAATGCCCACAACAGCTACAGTCTTGTAGCTTGACAGTATTCTCCGGATCTCCTCATCAGAACTCATCGCATCGACCTCGCTAATCAAGCTCATAGACCGAGTGCCTTAAAGGACTGCTTGAAAACTTGGGAACAGTCTGAACGACGCAACGGTGATGTCAGATGCGATACAGAACTTTAGGCAGGACCAAACTCAAAGTCTCAGAGATCGGGTTTGGCGGCATTCCCATACAGACGATCAGTCACAGCCAAGCAGTCGCCGTCATTAGACGAGCCTTGGATCTTGGAATCAATTTCCTAGACACGGCTCGAGTGTACACAACAAGCGAAGAGAGGATTGGAGAAGCGGTTAGGGGGCAACGAGGTAAATGTGTGATAGCAACCAAGACGGTTGCACGGACCGCTCAGCAGGCAGAAAAGGACCTTGACGAGAGCCTCTCGCGACTGGGAATATCAAGCGTCAACTTATACCAACTCCATAATGTAAACAGCGACGAGGCCCTGAAGGAAGTCGCCAAGCAGGGAGGAGCCCTAGACGCCTTCAAAAAGGCTCAGCGAGAAGGAAGAATAGACTTCATCGGAATAACGAGTCACCGGCCAAGCGTTCTCGTCCAAGCAATAGAAAGCGGCGAATTCGACACCATAATGGTTCCACTAAACTACGTGGAGCGCACACCACTTCAAGAACTCATCCCGCTCGCGAATAGGCGAAACGTAGGAACGATCATAATGAAGCCCTTGGGAGGAGGAGCCTTCACGAACGCCGCTGAGGCATTAAGGTTCGTGCTCAAGCAACCTGTCTCAACTGTCGTACTAGGAGTATGCTCGATCGAGGAAGTTGAACAGAATGCGGCGGTTGGATCTACGCCGCTGGTACTTGATAGAGAAGCGGAAGACCGCCTCGAAGAGCAGGCGAAGACCTTGGGTCGGCTCTTCTGTAGAGCGTGCGACTACTGTCAACCATGCCCTGAGAGCATTCCAATATCTTCTCTTCTGCGAGTAGACACATTCATCAAACGCATGGGTTGGGACGGGTGGTACTCAAGAAATCGAAACACCATGGAAAGATATGAAAAATGCCAGCAGTGCCGGCAGTGTGAATCAAAGTGTCCCTACCAGCTCCCCATACTGGAACTTATGGCTCAGAAGGTACGATGGCTTCGTGAACACTATGGACACATAATGGTGTAAAGGCGTCTCTCGGGAGGCAAGCCAAACGCAAGCCGAATCATTGAACTCGAGGTCAAGGATGTGGTGGGCAGGTCCGGCGGTCGTCTACCTAGGATCCTTGGCGTCCTTGATCCTCAACCAAGCTGCCGGTCAGATTGCAAGTACATTCATTTCATACATTGTGCTTCAGATGCTAGTTTTCGCCATACCACTATCCGTCATCGTTTTCTGTGTCAGAGTCCTTGAGAATACGACTTTTTGGCGATCCACGGGATTCGGGAGAACCTCTTGGTGGAGGGTTGTGCTGTTCACGCTCATCTTGAACTTCCTGTCATATCTTGTGAGTTCATCATTGTTCATGGCTGGAGAATATCTGACTCCCAGACTACCTGAAGAAGCACGATACGATCCCGGGGCGGTATACACGGCTTTCCAAGGCCTACCGAGAGCGGCATATTGGTACATGATCTTCACCTCTGTCGTCTACGCCGGCTTTGGGGAAGAGGTGACTTTCAGAGGATATATTCTGAATCGACTGCTCAGAAAGGGCCAACTCTTCGCGGTATTAACAAGTGCACTCATGTGGAGTTCACTGCATCTCTGGTATCTACCCACACTAGGCTCCACGGGGATATGGCAACACATCGATGTGCTTCTTACGGGCATGTTGTTCGGCATAGCGTACGTGAAGATGAAGAGCATTCTGCCACTCATCGTAGTTCATGGGTTTACAGATATGCTGCTTCCGCTATCCTTCCTTTACCCTGGAGGCGTTGTCGACACCGGAGCCTTCATTGTCTTGATACTTGGCCTGCTTACAACCGCAGGTTTCACTGTCTATTGGCTTTACCAGAAGTTTGTCCGCTCGGGTTCGCGCGCTTGAGTGCGGTCAGAACTGCGCCTCACTCCGGACATTCCTCTATAATTCTCGCCCCGGAGGAAGTTCCGATTCGTGAGGCGCCGGCTTCGATCATTATCATTGCGTCGGAGTATGATCTTATGCCACCTGCAGCCTTAACACCCATAGAGCTACCGACCGTTTTCCGAATGAGTCGAATGTCCTCGACTTTCGCCCCTTCGGCGAAGCCAGTTGAAGACTTTACAAAATCAACTCCGATGTCTTTGGCCAGCAAACATATGTTGACCTTCTCCTCGTTCGTGAGGAAGCACGCCTCGATGATGACCTTAAGAATCATGCCTTTTCCCTTCACGGCAGCGGCCACCGATTCTATGTCCAACCTTACATCGCCGAGCCGTCCGGACTTTAGAGCTCCAATGTTTGCGACCATGTCTATCTCAGAGGCCCCGTTTCGGATCGCCTCCTCCGCCTCGAATGTCTTCGCTTGAGGAGTTGTGGCCCCAAGCGGAAAGCCTACAACGGAACACACGGCCACATCAGAGCCATCCAAGAGCTTCGCTGCGAGTCTGACATTCCCTGGGTTCACGACGGCTGCCTTGAATCCGTAGGATCTAGCTTCCGTGCAAAGGCGAATTATGTTGTTGTCTGTCGCGTCCGGCTTCAGGTTAGTATGGTCTATCAGACCGGCAAGCTGAACTCTTTTCAATCCTTCTCACACCTGACTGACATGGATGCGTGCGCACGCTAAAAGCCCTCCTTACCGAAGGCTTCCTCAAATATTAGGGAGCACCAAACGCATATGGGTCAGATGAAAGGTTCAAGAAAGGCTAGCATCAATTCAGAGGGTTGAGAGGGAGACGTAAACGTCAGAGAAACTCAAGACGGCTCTCAAATCTGTTGTGGCCGCGGGCTACCAGTTCGACGAAGACTGCCTCGACCTACTGCGCCTTCTCGAGGAGAAACTTGACCTAGAGCAACTCACAAAGGCCATCATAGATGAGGCAACGAGAGCCAAGCTCTCACCGCCAATAGTCGACAGGCCGTTTCTTGAAAAGGTCGCCCTCAAGATTAGCCCGGAACGAATTCCCTCTCCGACACCTGTTTCCCCCAACGGGGTCGCCGCGGCCATCCCTTATGCCAAAGAGGTAGAGGCGCAGGTTCAGATTCTGGACGACTTAGGCATGGAGATGGGATCGAAAGCATCTGTCGATGACTTCTGCCGATATTTCCGAACAAGGTTCAAGAAGCTCCGGGAAATCTTCAACGAACGACTGGACGCCCGCGGCGCCGGCACTATCGGCGAGGCATTGAAAGCCCAACTCAACGAGAAAGTTAGATTCGTCGCCATGATCATGGACAAGAGACACCGAGCATCGCAGATCTTCCTAAACGTAGACGACGACGAGCATTCAGCTGTGCTAATCGTGCAGAAAAACAACGTCGATGCCTTTGCGACGGCTCAAAGTGCTCCTCTGGATCAAGTCGTCTATGTTGAAGCCGTTCGAGGAAAAGGTGAGATCTTCATCTGCGAAAAGTTAAGCCTCCCGGACATCCCCGAACATCGACCCAGACGATCAACTGAGCCTGTGCTTGCCGCATTGCTATCGGACATTCATGTTGGGAGCAAGATGTTCCTGCGCGAGCAGTTCGACAGACTCATCCTCTGGCTGAACGGAAAAGCCGGTACAACTGCCCAACGAGAACTCGCCGGCCACATCAAGTACGTGGTGATTGCAGGCGACTTGGTCGATGGCGTAGGGGTTTACCCTGAACAGGATCGCGAACTTGCGATTCCTGACGTTTACGCTCAATACAAGGTCGCGGCACAGTTCGTCGAACAAATACCCGATTATATTGAAGTAGTCTTCATTCCGGGAAATCATGACGCCACCAGACAGGCGCTCCCGCAACCTGCGGTGTCTAAGGAATTCGCTCAGCCGGTGTACGACGCCAGGAGCATCCGCGCGCTGGGAAACCCTGCACGCATCACATTGCATGGGGTACACTTCCTAGTCTACCACGGCCGTTCACTTGACGATGTCGTGGCAACGGTTCCGGGCGTTACCTTCCAAGCATCCGACAAGGCCATGGAGCATCTCCTGAGGTGCCGTCACCTGGCGCCGGAGTACGGGAAGAGAACTTCGATCGTCCCGGAACGTGAGGACAGGCTTGTCATACGGGACGTACCCGATGTCTTTCACGCAGGCCATGTCCATGTCCTAAAGCACAAAGAATATCGAGGCACAGTCATAGTGAACTCCGGTGCTTGGCAAAGCCAGACGGAATACCAACGAAAGATGGGTCTGGTCCCGACTCCTGGAGTCCTACCGATCCTCAATCTGCAAACTCTACAGGTAAACCAAGTTGACTTCACGCAGACATGAGAAGCCCTTCCTGAAAGTGTTGGCCTTCGAGGACGGATCCTTCGCAAAGGCCGATAGATACTGTCTCCTAGTAGGTGTCTTAACCGCGTACAGCTTCATTGAGCGGGTAGTCCTAGATCGAATACGCGTGGACGGAACAGACGGTACGCGGAAAGTCATCTCATTGGCGAAGCGCTTGAAAGGCGCGAACGCGATCATGCTGCCCTCGGTCTCGCTGGGCGGATTCAATGTGGTCGATCCGTATAGACTCCACAGGCAGCTCAGGTTACCCGTCATAGTAGCCAACCCAGAAAGGCCCCGGCTACGAGCGGTTCAAGAGGCGCTCAGGCAACATTTCCCAGATTGGAAGCAGAGAGTTCGTGTCTTCGACTTAATGGGTTCACCTAACGTGCTGCGGCTCGGATGCAACGGAGTACTCTACTTCTATTCAGTAGGGCTTCCGGCGATGATCGCTCGTACCATCCTATGTCGCCTCATCCGTTTCGGAAGAAGACCAGAGCCTCTTCGAATTGCTAGGACCTTGGCACGTGCTTTAAGCCCTACGCTTCCTCTCAAGACATCGCGGCGAGTATGATGTTAGGCGTGAAACCAACGCCTCATCCGAGAATATGTCCAACAATGTCTTGGGGGGTATGCCCAGCCGGATCTTCTTCGTTCTGCCATGGCGGCCAAGGCTGACCACGCGAGCGTTCAGAATTCCCATTATGTCTAGCTCGTTGAGCAAGCCGCTCACTCTCCTCTGCGTCAGTGGCTCTACGTTCGTTATTCCGCAAAGTTCCTCGTATACGTTGTAGACATCACCGGTGATCGCTCCTCCTTCCGTCCGATCGTTTATCAGATATGTCGCCGCGAGAACAATTTTCGAATGAAGCGGCAGCGACCTTAAGACCTCGGCAACACGATCGTCCTCTATCTTGCGTTGCGCTAGCTTCACGTGACCCTCGTCTACGGTGTTTGCACCTTCTCTTTCTGCGAGTTCGCCAGCAACCCGTAGCAAGTCCAGGGCCCTTCGAGCGTCTCCGTGCTCTCCTGCTGCAAGGGCCGAACATAAGCGGAGAGAGGACTCCGGTAGCGCGTTCTCAACAAACGCGAGCGTCGCTCGCGCGAACAAGATATCGTAGAGTTCGTCCGCCAAGTAGGGACGGAACACCAGCTCCTCCTCACTAAGCGAGCTCAGGACCCTGGGGTCGAGGAAGTCCTTGAAGTGGAGGTCATTCGATATGCCGACGATGCCTATCCAACTTCCTCTCAAGGATTCGTTTATTCTCGTCATTTCGTAGAGGAGGCTGTCATCATTATGACGTTTGACCAAGGCGTCGACCTCGTCAAGAACCACAATCATGCACTGTCTGGCCGATGCCATCGCACTACGGAATCGATCGAAAACCTCCCCGGAGGCCAATCCTGTGAACGGAACACTAACCGATATTGCGTGACAGAGATCAGCGAGCACCCGGTAGTTCGTCCCGGCCAAACGACAGTTAACGTACGGCACCCGGACAGGCGCGCCGGTCTCAGCTGCTCTCCTTTCGAGGTGTGAGAGGACCAGTCTGGCCACTGCCGTCTTCCCTGTCCCCGTCTTCCCGTAGATGAAGGTGTTTGATATCTTGGAGCCGTTGAGCGCAGGGGCGACTATAGCTCCGAGTCTGTGTATATGTTCATCCCTGTGAGGTAATGTCTCGGGCATGTAGTCGTGACGAAGCACATCTCTGTTGGCGAAGATCTTTGTGCCGGACAGAAACTTGTCGAAGACGCGATCAAGAATTACGCCGGAGCCCAGGCAAGAAGCCTCCACGCGTCGCAGAGTTCGAGGCGAAATATTAACGATTCTTGTACAAAAAAAACGACCGGGAACAACACTTCTTTGCAGTCACAGCCGTTGCTCCCTTTGGGCGTCAAGACAACACGGTGTGGGCCGCCACCCCTTCACTTCCACTGGAGGCGGCCGAGCCCGATGGGAGTGTTGTAGTTAATGATGCGGAACGAGAGCCCAAACGGTTAAGGGCGACTCTTTTCTTAAACGGTTTTGGTATACTGCTCTGTACTTGTGGCACTTCCCGGCTCGTTCGGCCTTGCTCTGCGCCGGCGTTCGCATATTGCGTTCCAATGGAAACTAACGGGCTCGGGTCCACTGGAAACGACGCAGTTAACCATTGCGAACGTTTCAGGGGGGAGGGCCCCGGCCCGCGCCATACGCATCTTCGAAGACGAATTGCGTTCACTTTCGGTGAACCGCAAAGATACTGGTCTCTCCAAGGTGAAGCGCTGCTCTTTGTACCTAGGGGCCGCCCAAGATGGACTCGTTCGGTGAACTGATTGAGTACAAGGTTCACCAAAAAATGTATTAACCTGTGAACGTGAAAGAGCGGCGAGAGCTTCGTTGGTGAGATGGTGCCGGCCCGCAAGGTGAAGGTTGAATTCTTCGACGATGCCGGTACGAGGCACACAATCACCGTTGAAGGAGCCGTCACCAAAGATAAGATCAACAGGGTCCTAGACTACGTGGAGCTCATGGGTAGACTGCAGACTTCCGGGCATGAAGATCCTCGCGAGCCATCCCGCGAGAAGTTCGAAAGAGTCCGTGACCTCCTCCAGCAGTTCCAAGGCAGAACCTTTAGGTCCAGCGAAGTTCGACAGGCCTATCAACAAAGACATGGGGAATCGATCGCTCTGAGCACGGTGTGTACCTACCTTTCGAGGTTCGTAGACAAGGGCGTGATCCTGCGCTCCGGTTCGTCGGCCGAATGGTTGTACACGACGAGGCCCCAGGGCACAATTCCGTGGGACAGCGTCTTCTCCAAGTGAGTTGTTAGCTCCAGTAGTCGGTCCTTCGCAGATCCCTTGCCGACTTTCGGCTACTCCATCGCCATGATGCTTCGGGAGAGCGCGTACCTACATTTTTAACAGTGACCCTAATTGTTCTGACTCGCTAATGGCTGGGGCGAGCATTGGGAAAGGTCGGCGCCAAGCTTCGCTTCAAGGGAATTGTCCAAGGAGTAGGCTTTAGGCCCTTTCTCTACAATTTGGCGACCTCGCATGGGATAGTGGGTTACGTTCGCAATATGGGCGATGCCGGCGTCGAGGTCCATGTTGAAGGAGATCACTCCAGAGTGGATGAGTTCATTCATAAATTGAGAGCGAGGCCCCCACCGATATGCCAAGTAACTGACATGAGAGTGGAGTTGACTGACTTCTCCGGGAGGTTCCATGACTTCACGATCTACGCGAGTGACAAGCGACGATCTATCTCCAACTCGATGATACCGCCTGACATAGGAATCTGTGAAGAGTGCACAGCAGATATCTCCACGCGGGAATCACGGTGGCATTCGTACCCATTCACATGTTGCGCTTCGTGCGGCCCAAGGTTTACTGCTGTATTCGATCTTCCCTACGATAGGGATCGGACTAACATGGTGGACTACCCACTCTGCCCAAACTGTCACAAGGAATACGAAGATCCCCGGGACAGACGGTTCCACGCTCAGGGAATCTGCTGCGTTCGGTGCGGCCCGAAGATGAAACTCTACGGTAGCGCAGGGCGCATTATTGAGGAAGACCGAGCGCTAGAGGAAGCAGCGCGACTCCTCGACGAAGGTGCAGTCATAGGAGTGAAGGGAATAGGCGGAATCCACGTAGCAGCGTCCGCAGCTCAAGACGAGCCTCTTCTCAAGATTCGCAGGCGAAAGAAGAAACCTTTCCAACCATTCGCAGTGATGTCGAGAGACAGGGACAGCGTGCGCAAGTTCGCCTATGTCTCAAATCTCGAGGCACAACTTCTGCAAGATTGGCGAAGGCCGATAGTTGCTTTGAAGAAACTGCCGAACAGCATTCTCTCCGACTTGGTGGCGCCAGGCCTAGACACAGTGGGCGTTATGCTGCCCTACACCGGAATTCATCTTCTTCTAACAAGTCATTGCCGAGAGACGGCTCTTGTGATGACGAGCGGGAACATTTCGGGGCTACCAATGGCGATCGCCAACGACGAAGGAGTGCAACAACTCTCGGATGTGGTTGACTACTTTCTTTTTCATGATCGTACAATTGCCTCGCGCTGTGATGATTCTGTTGTAAGGGTCTTAGGAAGTGCTCCCACGCTGATTCGACGATCGAGAGGATTCGTCCCAACACCGGTTGAGGTTCCTGTGACGGCCAAGCGTGATGTGATAGGGGTAGGTGCCGAGTTGAGAACTGTCGGAAGCGTTCTCCACAGGAATCAATGCTATCTTACGCAGCACATTGGCGACGTAGAGAACCTCGAAACGATGGCCTTCCTTCAGGACGCTCTACAGCGCATGTTGGGGCTGGCTGGAGTATCGCATGAGGGCCTGATCGTTGCTCACGATACACATCCGAGATATCTGACGTCGAGATTAGCGAGGGCGTTGTCTGACAAATGGAACAGCAGACCGGTGCCTATCCAGCATCACCATGCTCACGCAGCGTCCTTGATGGCTGACAACGCGATACCGGTGGATGAACGCATAGTCGCAGTAACGGTAGACGGGGTTGGTTTCGGCACGGATGGTGAGATTTGGGGGGGAGAGGTCTTGGTGGCCTCGTACAGAGAGTTTGAGCGGGTAGGACAGCTTGCTAGACAGCCCATGCCGGGCGGAGATGTCTGCACCATCTTCCCGTTGAGGATGTGCGCCGCGATGCTTGCGAAGCATCTTCACAATGACAGAGTGAGATCAACTCTTCTTTCCAAGCGCGGATCCGGGATGTTGGAAGAGGCGGATCTGGCAAGGATTGAGACGCAACTCATGAGCGCTGTGGCTGTTAGTTGGACCTCGAGTGCAGGGAGGGTGCTCGACGCGATGGCTGCCGGATCGGGTGTATGTCTCGAAAGAACCTATGAAGGTGAGCCTGCGATGAGACTGGAGGCAGTCGCCGCAGAGGGGAAAGCCATGACACTGCTTCAGGAAGATGATTTGGTGGTTCGCCGAGATGGTGTCTGGATTGTTGATACGACTAGACTACTGCTTGAAGCAATTCTAGCCGAGAAGAGGATCCCGGTCCCAGACGCTTGCGCATCCTTCCAAGACACTTTGGCGAAGGCTTTGGCCCACATCGCCACTCAGGTTGCGAAAGAGAGAGGGATTACTCGGGTCGGCATAACGGGAGGAGTGGCCATGAACGCCGCCATAGTGGAGACAACCAGACGATACGTCAAAAAAGAGGGCTTGGTGTTCGTCCAACATAAGAGGGTGCCTCCCGGCGACGGCGGGATATCCCTAGGGCAGGCAGTCGTGGCTGCTTCGAACCTGTGACATCACGATGTCACAAGCCTCTTCGCCAAGCTCCTCGCACTAAATCTGCGATTCCCCTTTCAAGCTCTTGGGCAATAAGTCTCGTTACTCTCAACTCCTCCTCCGTCGCCATCTGCGGTGATATCCTTCGTTGATCCATGTACGTCCTGACTCTGCTGGCGATCTCTAGGAAGGAGGTGAGTTCAGGTGTATCGAAGACGCCAACGTAACCAAGGAGAAGAATCGTATAGATTGACGCCACTACGTTCTTTCTGGCTTGAGTCACGGTCCTCTCGAATGATCCCCGAGTTAGATTGGGTCTTTCATGGCGAAGTTTGGCTTTCTCTTGCCCCGAAAGACGCCTACCGGCTAGTTCTTCTCCCAACAGAGAAATCAGAAGGCTTTCGAACTGAGTTTTCGTCAAATTCGAATGTTCGAGCAAAATCTTGAGAATTGGGTCCTGAAACGTTACGTTAAGAGGTCCCGTGACGCTGAGTTGAGAGGTAATCACGTAAGGTCATCCCGGAATACGGATTCGTATTCGATGAGCATAAGCAGTCTTGACTCTACTATCCCAAACTGTTCTGCAAGACTTACGCCAAGTAAGCAACTTCTTGCAGCTTGCCAGGAAGAGTGGTTGCCCTGCTGGCTTCTTTTTTCCGGTACACCGTATACCATATATGGGCGGTTACCGTATACCGTATACGGCTGAAAAAAATATGGGTCAAAGGCGTACGCCTCTAATCGCGTTCGGGAACCAGAAGGGCGGTACAGCGAAAACAACCACAACCATCAACATAGGTCCGTGTTTGGCCGACGAAGGCCGCAAGACTTTGATCTGCGACCTAGATCCGCAGGGAAGTTGCAGCTTAGGTCTAGGCATCGACAGTTACAGGCTTAGGCATACGATGTATGATGTGCTCTGTAGAGACGGTAATATTGGCGACGCCGTAATTCCAACGGAGATACAAAATCTCTGGCTCTTGCCCGCGAACATAGAGCTAGCTGCAGCTGAGTTTGAACTCATCTCGGCCCTCAGGCGGGAAGAGATCTTCAAGCAGAAAGTTGCACCGATCGCAGGAAACTATGACTTCATCCTCTTGGATCTCCCCCCTTCGTTAGGGATACTGACGATTAACGGCCTTGCGGCTTCATCGCATTTGATCATTCCAATTGAGACGGAATTCTATCCTATGGCCGGCGTCAAGATGATGTTGCAACTGCGCGACCTCGTCACAAATAGGCTCGGACACAGCTTGGAGACAAGGTTCCTCCTAACGAAGTTCGACGCCAGGACTAGGCTAAGCTCTGAGGTGGCCGACATGATACGTCAAAACTTCAAGGAACAAGTCTTTAGGACGGTCATTCCGCGAGCTGTGAAGGTCGCAGAAGCGCCTTCGCACGGAAAGCCAGTCACATTGTATGCCCCCGAATCACCGGCGAGCGCTGCCTACCGAACACTCGTAAAGGAGGAGATACTGCAGCTTGTCTAGTGAGAGAGAGCGGCTCGGACGTGTCGCCAAGAGTCTCTTCGCCGCAGAAGCTCCGGCTCAGCCGCGGCCGACAGAGCCCGAGCCTACGCAACCTGCATCCGACACAGAAATCTGGAGAGAGGCCGTCAGAATTGCAGAAGAGGAGCCTCGCGTAACCTTTGTCAGTAGCAGAGTTAAGGCGATCTTGGTCTATCTACGCAAGACAGTACCAGATGTCAGTGTCTCAAGGATCATATCGCAAATTGCTGAAGACGCTGTCAAACAGAAGTATCCAGAACTGTGGCAACGATTGACTCAAAGATGAGTATGGTTCGTACTGTCGCGACCAGAACAACCTCGCTCTTTGCAGCTCGCAGGTCAGGTCCTAGATGGCTTTCGCCTTTTCGTAGAGCCTTTTGAGTAGATCTGGCCGAAGGTCACGAAGTGTTGGGAGGAACGTGCGCATCCGTCTGAGATCACCATAGTCGACCTGTGCGACCACGAGGTCCTCCAGATCGTACTTTGCCTTTGCTAACACCTCTCCGTTGGGGTTCAAGAGATGACTGCCACCCCAGAACCGGAGTCCATCTTCGATCCCGACCCTGTTCACATACGCAAGGAAGACAGAGTTCTCCATTGCACGTGCCTTTGCGAAGGTTTCGAAATACTCCTTCCGGACTCCCGGGGAGACAGAAATGCAGACGATCATTTGTGCTCCCTCAGCTACGAGGACACGAACGATCTCGGGGAAGAACAGATCATAGCAGATGGTTAGACCGATCTTGCCAATGGGCGTGCAGACAACGACTGGCTCGAATCCTGGACGAAAGTACCTCTTCTCTTCGAAGATGGTAGCTGTAGGGAGATGCATTTTCCTGTAGTGGCCGAGGAAGCCAGCCATTCCGATCAGGATGCATGAATTGTAGATGACCCCTTCGGCGGTCGCCTGCTCCGGCATGCCGAAGATGACGTGGACACCATTGTCACGTGCAATGTTCTCGATGGCTTTGACAGAAGGCCCGTCGATGGGTTCCGCGAGATTGTAGAATAGGTCTCTGCAGACGTATCCTGTGAGAGACAGTTCCGGGAAGATCACCAGATCGGCTTCATGCTGTCGGGCCCTCTCTACCCACGCCTTCATGGTGCTGATGTTATGTTCCTTGTCGCACCGCTTGGGCGAGAACTGCGCAAGGGCTACGGAGACTTTGACCATCTTTTGCCTCGTTCCCCGATTCTGCGGAACTTCCTCTCAACTTAAATGTGTTGTTAGACGCCGTGCGGCGCTATGTGTCAGGAAGCACATATATGAGTGGCCGCGGAAGCCAATCGCAGGGATCCTCCATGAGGCTGACACCCGAAGTCTTGAGGATAGACCCATTCCAGACAGAGGACAGAATCACAAGCTTCGTAAGGGACTACATTACTCAAGTCAGGGCGCCAGGAGTTGTTCTCGGAATTAGCGGAGGAATCGATAGTGCAACCGCTAGCGCGATCTGCGCCAAAGCGATTGGCGGCGCAAAAGTTCTTGTCGTGAATATGCCTGAAGCCGAAACACGGAATGAGATCGAGATCCAAGACGCGCAGCTTGTTGCCAAGATGTTTGGAATGGATTTCGCGACCATCGATATTTCTGAAATGATGAAGACATTCTCTCGGAGCGTTCCCGTCTTTGATCTCAAGGATAGTCTTGCTAATGGGAATACCAAGGCTCGCGTGAGGATGGTTGTACTCTACTACTATGCGAATAGGATGAGGCGGCTAGTTGTTGGTTCATCGGACAAGAGCGAAGTCATGTTGGGATACTTCACCAAATGGGGTGACAACTGCGCAGACGTTTTGCCGCTTGCTGACCTGTACAAGACTCAAGTACGTCAACTGGCCGTCCACCTCGCTCTCCCGCCGACGGTGATTGAGAGGCCACCGACCCCAAATCTTTGGCCTGGACAGACCGCCAAAGGCGAACTGGGACTAGACTATGACCGGTTGGACCTAGTTCTTTGCGGCTTTGAACATTTCATGACCGTAGAAGAGATAGCTCAAGACCTGGGTCTACCTGCTGAGGTTGTGAAAAGGATCGAGGCTCGATGGTTGGGGTCGGAGCATAAGCGAAGAACCCCTCTCTCCATGAAACTCGGATACAGATCTGTAGGCCACGATTTTCGTCTTCCATACAATGTCTGAGCGGGAACCGGATTGAGCGCTCCTCTTGGAAGGTTGAAATAGAGCGGAAAGAAAGGGTGCGCCAATCAACGAGGGTGCATTAGGTGGGACGTCGACGCCGGCGCGTAGTAAAGATAGTCAAGAAGAAGCTGCCAACCGTCTTTTCATGCCCAAGCTGCGGAGAGGAGTCTATCAGAGTAGCACTAAGCAGAGCCAGCCATCACGCAACAATCCAATGTGCGGGATGTGGACTCAAGGAAGAGATCGAAGTCTCCCCGGCAGATCAGGTAGTTGATGTCTACTGCAAGTTTACTGATAGGTTCTACGGCGTCGGAGAGAGTCAGATATCGAAACGGGAAGACAAGCTTGCAGAAGAGGTCACAGGAACGCAAACACCGGTTGAGATTCAAGGGGAACCCGAGGAAAAAAACCGGACTGCGAAGAAGGATGCATCGACACGGACGGTCTCCGACTCGCCCGAAGGAGAACTTGAAGGCAATGAGGCATCAGGAGAACCTACAGAGGAGACTGAGCGGGCTCCAGATGAAGAATCACAGGGCGAGCAAAGCCCTCCTTAAATGTTTCAATCAGGATTATAACTTCCTCTCGAGGCCATAGTCTCAAATGAGATCTCTTAGTTGATGCCTCGTTGAACAATTCGTCATACACTCGCGAGATTCGGCACAGATTTGAAGAGATGTACTCGCTCGCAGAACAGGCGCGCTTCAAAGGCATCGACCCTTCTCCTAAGCCGGAGTCGGCCATTACTAGTGATGTGGCAGAAAGAGTCGAAAAATCCGTTGGGCCACAAGGGGTCGCAGCTCGCATCCGGGAACTCACACAGACCATGCCTCGGGAAGAGGTCGCGTTCAAGATAGCTGAAGAGATAGTTCTTGGAAAGTTTGGCATCGGCGGAGAGGAAGCCGGAGAGAATGCGATCCGCACCGCACTGTCAATTCTCGATGAAGGAAGGACTGTAGCTCCAATTCAGGGAGTGACAGGGATCAAGGTCAAGACGAACCCTGACCGATCCAAGTACTTGGCAGTGTACTTCGCCGGACCCATCAGGTCTGCCGGCGGGACCGAGATGGGGCTTACGCTTGTGGTGTCAGACTATGTCCAAAGGATGATGGGCCTCGACCGTTACAAGGCCACGGAAGAGGAAGCAAGAAGATTTCTTGAGGAGATTCGGCTGCATGAGCGCGAATTAACTCGTTTCCAATTCAGAGTATCCGACTCGGAACTGCTGAGTGTATTCATGCGTCTTCCCGTAGAAGCGACCGGGGTTGAGACAGACCCCATCGAGGTTGTCTCATTCAGGAATCTGCCACGTATTGAGACCAATAGAGTCAGGGGCGGCGCGCTCAGAGTTGTCAACGATGGGTTAATAGGCCGAAGCCAGAAAGTCATTAGAATAATCGAGAAGATAGGAATAACCGGATGGGACTGGCTTAGGGAAATTCGTAGTGCGCCCACGGAAGAAGAGGAAGCACGTAACTCCATGTTCATGGACGATGTCATCGCGGGACGTCCGATCTTCTGCTTTCCAAACACTCGAGGAGGCTTCAGGCTGCGGTACGGGCGAAGCAGGAATACAGGACTTGCTGCGCTCGGTATGCATCCGGCTACCATGAGAGTTCTAAGGGACTTCGTTGCAACGGGGACACAGCTTCGAGTAGAGGCGCCGGGCAAAGCTGGAGTCGTGGCCCCCGTAGAGTCGATCGAGCCTCCGATTGTGAAGCTGAAGGATGGGTCGGTTGTTCGCGTGGAGACCGTACAGCAAGCGGCTGAGCTGGCAAAGTCGATTCAACAAGTACTATTCGTAGGGGACCTGCTTGTAGCGTTTGGCGAGTTCCTGGAGAATAACAGGCCTTTGCTTCCTTCAGGGTTTGTCGAGGAATGGTGGGCGAAACTTCTTGAGAAGGAACTCAGTGGTAGTGACATTGATGCGTCCGCGCTTATGCAGGCCGGATTGTCGAGCAAGCGGATACACGAAATTCTTGCGAGCCCTCTAATTCATGTTCCCTCGGAGAGAGAAGCTCTTTCTATATCAAAGCTATTCGGCGTTCCCTTGCACCCGCGCTTCACGTATTTCTGGGAGGGACTTTCGTTCGAGGACCTAGCCTACTTACGTGACACTTTCTCGTGCAGTGAAGCGCGACCTGGCATCGAGACGGTTGCAAGCACCTTGCCCGACACTCCGAGGCTCAAGGAGGTGCTTGAGGCCCTTGCTGTTCCACACATGGTGAAGGAGGGGGCCATAGAAGTGCCTGAAGACCACAGGTCGGTTTTGAGATATTGCCTAGGCATTGAGAATCTTGATGTTCCATTGGCTCCTGAACTTCCCGTGTTGGGTAATATCTTCAGAGTGTCGGGCCTCAGGGTGCACAAGAAGGTCGGATCGTACGTCGGCGCGAGGATGGGGAGACCGGAAAAGGCGAAGAGAAGGGAGATGAAGCCTGCAGTCCACTGTCTCTTTCCGGTTGGCCTGCACGGCGGGCCTCGTCGTAACATAGTGGAGGCTGCCCGAGCCAAGAGGTTGATCACTGTTGAGATAACGAAGCGAAGATGTCCTTCATGTAGAATGGTGACACACGAGAACATCTGTAGTAAATGTGGCAGTTCAACACTCATCGAGCATGTCTGCCATAGGTGTGGAAGACCGGTCTCTAGCAACAGATGCCCTTCTTGCAAAATCGACGCGGCATGTTATGAGTCGAGATCAATTGATGTTGGAGAGCTTTTCCAATCGGCATGTGACCACCTAGGTGTCGATCGAGCACCCGATCTTGTCAAGGGTGTAAAGGGGCTTACGAGCGAGGCCAGAACCCCTGAACCCATTGAGAAAGGAATCTTGAGGGCGAAGTTCGGACTCTCAATGTTTAAGGACGGAACGATCAGGTTTGACGCCACCAATGCGCCCCTCACACACTTCAAAGGTAGCGAGGTCGGAGTCGAGGTTGAGAAGCTCAAAGGACTCGGCTACGATGTCGACTTCAGGCAGAGGCCGCTAGTTGACGGAGACCAACTATGCGAACTCAAAATGCAGGACATAGTGGTTCCGGAGAATTGTGCAGACTACCTGGTATGCGTGACAAGATTTGTAGATGAGCTTTTGCAGAAGCTCTATGGTTTGCCGTCGTACTACAACGCAAGGACGAAAGAGGATTTGGTCGGGCACCTCATACTAGGAATGTCGCCTCATACCTCCGTCGGCGTTGTTGGAAGAATAGCCGGGTTTACCAAAGCCAATGTGTGCTTCGCACACCCCCTGTGGCATGCGGCGAAGAGAAGGGATTGCGACGGAGACGAGGACGCGATAATGCTTGCACTGGACGTTCTGTTGAACTTCTCTAGGGCATATCTGCCAGCTAGGATCGGAGGGATGATGGATGCCCCACTTTTGCTGACAGTCGTATTGAATCCCGCCGAGGTTGCTAGACAGGCATTCAACATGGAGGTCGTTGAAACCTTTCCTTTGGAGTTCTTTGAGCAGTCATCGCGTCAGACTGATCCGAAACTTGTTCAAAACATCATCGAGACGGTGTCGCAACGCCTTGAGGTGGAAGGATTCAGAAGCGAGGTTCCGCTTGAAGGGTTCGGCTTCACGCATTATGTGAGCGATTTGAACGTGGGAAATCTAGAGAGCCAATACAAAAGGCTAGGAACTATGCTCGAAAAGGTTCAGGAACAGATGCAGCTAGCCGAGTCAATAATTGCGGTCAAGGCTACAGATGTTGCCAAGCGAGTGCTCTCAACACATTTAATGCGTGATGTTACCGGCAACCTGAAGGCTTTTTCGACGCAGAAATTCAGATGCACTAAATGCAACACAAAGTTCAGGCGCATCCCGCTAAAGGGAGTATGCCAGCGATGCGGAGGCAAGTTGGCTCTTACGGTCCATAGAGGAACAATAGAGAAATACATAGAGGTCGCGCGGGACATCATAAAGCGATATGATCTTGGAAAATACCATGAAGAACGGCTTCAACTCATTGAGGATGAGATAGAGTCGCTTTTCATGGAAGAGGATGGGAAGAAGCAAAGGGTGTTGGGCGAGTTCATGTAGTGATGAATTATGCCCAAGATGATGTATCACCCCAAGGCGCATCTGACAATAGTGCGGAATGTGAAGGCCGGTCTCATCTCTAGGACCAAGATCATACTCTCGATAGAGGACGGCGCGAGAACCGTGGCCGAGATTTCTAAGCGATCCGCGCTCAGCTACGGATGCGTTTCACACCACCTACGTCTTCTTAGAAAGGAGAAGATAGCCGTTCGATCAGGGGGCAAACGAGGGTACGCTTGGGCATTGACCGCGTTCGGTCAGCAGAGGCTGCAGTCCTAGGCGAAGGGTGGCCTTTTTAGGTCTGCCGCGCTACCAGACAGTAATGACCGAAGCTTGACCAGACCACTCCTAACATGCGATGTCGGCAGTCTCCCTTTCAGCGGAGATCTTGAGAGCTTCACGAAGGGAGCTGGCCTTTACAACTCGCTCTTGGAGCTTCTCCATCCCAAAGATCCGTCAGTATCCGAACCATGTCGGCTTTTCGAAGAGAAGATCGTCGAGGGGCTTTTGGGAAAGCTTCAGGCAGGGATTGACGTTCCAAACTTTCCTCAGTTTAGAGACATGAACGAGATGTTTCTTCAACTCATAGAAGGTGCAAAGAAGACAAAGAGTGGATATGAACTCACCGGCCGGCTAAGGCTCAGCTATGAAAGGAAGGTTCTGCCAGAGCTTGAGGCTGTCAAGCGAAACGCGTCAAGAATCAAAGATACGGTCGGGCATCGGATCGCATTGAAGATCTGTGTGACCGGCCCGTACACCCTATCCTCTTTGCTCGTCAATAGGACGGCGGAGGCTTTTGGACAGTTCAGCGATGTACTTCAACAGATCGTTGAAGCCAGCGTCGTCGTACAGAAGAATGTGGAGGTCGATCTCGTTTCTATCGACGAACCGGTATTTGGTCTCGCGGGCGACACGCTTCTGGACAAAGGCGCGCCGGGACGAGAAGCACTACTCAGAGCATGGGAGGGGATTTGTCACAAAGTTAAGACCAGAGGCGCCAAGACCATCGTCCACCTCCATAACACGGTGGACGGGCTCTTCTGGAATGTGAATGGCCTTGACATAATTGAGTCACATGTAGGTGATCCCCTCTATGAGTCCGCAAAGTCGAAGAAGGCTTGTGAGGCAGCTGACAAGTTCGTCAAGGCGAGTATTGCTGTGACAGACTTCGATCGTTTGGTTCGGGAAAGGATCGCAACGTCAAATCCTGCCCTCACCGAGGCCTCGATAGGACCTCTTCTTGCTGAGACTTGGGCCTCTATCAACAAGGGGGACACAGATCCAGTCATTTTCCTAGAGTCGAAGGAAGTAATGAAGAATAGGCTGAAGCGGATCCTGAGATTATTCGGAGAGGAACGGGTTTCTTTCGCTGGACCTGAGTGCGGAACAAGAAGCTTTCCAACCACAGTCTGTGCGCTCGAATGTTTACGGAGAATATCTGAAGCAACAAAGCGGAAGATATGAACTACGTCCTACCTCGTCTGACATAGGCAAGGTATATGGTGGCATCGAGGGCAGCCTTTACCATATTTCTCAAACGATGCCTTCGCCAAGTCAATCCCAAAAAGATTGCAAACGCCGCACAGCCAAGCGAAGATATCGGCGGCCTCCTCCGCCGCTTCCTTCTGGTCCTTTTCTAGCACAGCGCTTGTGAATTCTCCAATCTCAGAGATCATCCACAGCAAGGTGCCATAAATGCCTCTGTGCTTGTCCCTGTGAATGTAAGTTTTCTTCATAAGTTCCTGGAATTCATGTATCGTTTTGCCTCTTATTCGCATTGACATTTCACAATTCTAACTATCTCCGCTGGGGTTTCAGATTTTCTCTAAACGAGGATTCACGTGGGACCAACTTGTGTCGAGGACGCGGTCATAGGCATTTATCCAGATGGACTCCATACTAACATGAGTGAGTGATCAGGAGCGTTCGAGGACAGGTAGATGAAACCGGAATCTTTGCCGAGCTTTGGGAGCTACTTTGGCGCGGCACTTTTCACCTGTGGGATCACGTGGTTCTGGGATTACGTTGCGTCAATCTACTTTCCTGGTCAGACGGCATTGAATCTGACGCTTCTTTCTACGCTGGTCTACTTGGAAGCAGCGTTCTTGGGGGCCTTTGGCTTGGCACGCAAAATACAGGTGAAGCATATTCATGTTGGGATGAGTGTTGGGTTTGGCGCTTGGATGACGAACATGGTGTTCCGACTTATTGTCTTTGGACTGCCTGAAGCGCTTTTGGGAGTGATCATCTATTTGGTGAGCTTTGTGGTGGGGGGAATTCTGGGCGGCCTCTTTGCAAGGAGACTTCATGGCGTTGAGGCAGGCGAGAAAAGTTAAGAGCCGCAGAACACGAACTCTTGCGTAGTGGCGCCATTGGAGTCTATCGCTGGCTTAACGCCCGAAAGAGAGAAGGAGATCATCGAGAAGTTAGCAAGGCGAGTAGTAGATTCAGGACTTGGTACATTGGCGGTGATGACATTGCAGTCGGTAGCTCCTCTCTCATTTGCGTGGACGCAGGTCGGCATGGTCGTTGGCTCCCCGATTCTAATGACTCTTGATTTGTTGGGAGTGAAGGTCTATGAGTACGCGGGATTGTTTGCCGAGTCAACGCGATCTCGAGAGAACATGGAACGTTTGATTTCGAGGATAGAGGAACTTATGAAGGCAGAGGAGGAGGCCAACAAGGCAACACGAGAGGCGGGGAAGCATGAGCCGCGAAGCTGGCTTATTAAGCTGAAGGAACTCCTCACCTGAGACTTTTCCATATATCGAAAAACGTTATAACCGCCGTCGGGTTACGTAGTAGCGGAAAATATAGGTGACAGCATTGTTAGTTGCAGGAAGAATTTTCGCGCTTGGAATGCTAATAGCTCTGTGGATTTTCATTGTCGGTTGCATGGAAATGGCGAAGAAGAAGCTCCCTCAATTTCGGAAGATTGCAGGACTTGACGCATTACCTGAGATGGTTGGCAGAGCGGCTGAGATGAATAGGCCCGTTCACTTCACAACAGGTCTAGGTGAGCTGACTGGCACCGTTGCACCGCAACTCGTGGCAGGACTGGCTGTTCTTGGGCATGTCTCGGAGTTGGCCGCCAAGTACGGCGTCAAAATCGTTTACTCCGTCTACCAAGCTCAGGTGATGCCGCTGGCGACTGAGATCATGAAAGAGGCATACATCAGAGCTGGAAAGCCCGACGCGTTCAACGTTGAGGATCAGATCAGATATTTGTCGGGTGAACAGTTCGCTTATGCGGCTGCTGTGCAAGGCTTCGCTGAAAGAGAACGCCCCGCAGCAAACATAATGATCGGGCCCTTCTATGCTGAGTCGCAATTGTTCGCTGAAACGTTCTTCAGAGTCGGCGCTATCCAGTTGGCGGGAACGGCTAGAGGATACCAGATTCCCTTCTTTGCTGTCGTGTGCGACTACCTTCTGATAGCTGAGGAGATCTATGCGGCAGGAGCGTACCTATCCAAAGATCCAGTACAGTCTGGCAGCATACAAGGACAAGATCTAGGCAAACTCGTCGCTTGGATCCTAACGTTCATCGGTGTGCTCGCAACGGCAGCTGGCAGCCCAATCATCATTAATTTGCTGAAAGCATAGGTGAGAGCAATGTCCTTATTTGTCAGAAGACAGCTGCCAATCATAATAGTGTTCATCACAGCATTGCTAGTGATGGTAGACTACTTCCTGAAGATCGAAGGGACGAGTCCGGCCGTCAGAGATCTACAGAACTGGGGAATCATACTCACGGCGTTCACTTTGGGCTTCGGCGCGGTGAACCTGTTCTATCTTCATACAAGACATATCTCTAGGCGCACGCGTGGACAGTGGCCGTTCAGTATTTGGTTGCTTGTGATGATAGCGGCGTTCTCTATCGTTGGCGTTGCATTAACCCCAGCCTCAAAGGAATACTCATGGATGTACAATTCGACGTACTTTGCGCTTAGCGCAACCATCTACTCTTCGACAGGCTTCTTCATTGCTTCAGGTGTCTATCGATCTCTCAAAGTGCGTAACTTGGAGGCGGCGATTCTTCTGCTTGCAGGAGGCGCAACCCTGTTGAGAAACGCTCCTGTGCTTGCAGCGAACGTACCATTTCTCATAAGCCTCGACTCTTGGCTAAGCGCAGTTCCAACAACCTCAGCTCAACGCGGGATCATGATTGGAGCCTCCCTCGGAGCCATCGCCCTTGGCGTCAGAACAATGATTGGCAGGGAGACAGGTTTCCTCGGTCGCCTAACTGAGGCTGAAAGAGGTAGGTGAGCATGAGCAAACAAGGAAAGGGATTATGGAGAAGACTAGAGGAGGTCCCAAGGGAAGTCCTATACCTTCTCATATTCCTTGCTATCATTGTGCCTACTGTGTCTCCCATCGGCCTTGCCGTGCCGATATCGGATGAGGCCAAGGCGTGGTACAACACGGTCGACAAACTACCTGCAGGAACGGCAGTCTTCGTAGACTTCGGGTATTCGGGTGGAGGAGAGCCAGAGCTGGGCCCAATGGCGGTCGCGACATACCACCACATGCTCAGAAAGAAACTCAAAGTGATCGCCATGTCTACCTCCTTAGAAGGACCCCTACTCTTCGAGAGGGCGATGGCTGAGGTTGGACCTGAAAAATACGGCGCAAAATACGGAGTCGACTATGTTCACATAGGCTACATAGCGGGAACAGAAACGGCCATGGCAGCCGTAGGAAAGGATCTGAGAGCAACAACAACTACGGATTACAAGAAAGTCTCTCTTGACCAGTATCCGATCATGGCGGGGATCAAGGATGCCAGTAGCTTCCAACTGCTCATATGCTTCACGACGGGAGGCGACCAGTCAGAAGGCTGGGTCCGGCAGTGGGTGACGCCGTACAAGACGCCTTACATCGCCAACGTGCTGGCTCTCATGATACCGACCATGCTACCCTATCGGAAGGCGGGACAGCTGTTGTCGCTTACGGCGGGTGCACAGGCGGGAGAAGTGGAGCTACTTATTAAAGTGCCTGGACGCGGGATAAAATCGGCTGATGTGATCAGCGTGTGCCATCTTCTCATGGTTGCGTTCGTCATACTGGGGAACATCGCCTACTACGGAAGGAAGGCTTCAGGAGGATGAGCCAATGGCAGCAGATCTAGCGTCTGTCGTCCAAATATGGTTGGCAGCGTTGTTCAGCCTATGGATCTTCAGCATCGCGTTTAGAGACAACGTGTTCTTCAAGTTTGCTGAGCACACATTCGTTGGAGCTGCAGCCGGACACAACATCGTCTACGGCGTCGACAACGTGTTGAGGTACGGTTGGACTCCATTCACAAAGGGTGCCTTGCTCTATGTTGTGGCGTTCTTGCTTGGAATAGTTCTCTACACAAGATACCACAAGAAGTACTTCTGGATGAGCAGGTTTCCGCTATCGGTAATGGTTGGCATAGGCATCGGGCTGTCTATGAGAGCCACGGTCACAGCCGAGTTCATCGCGCAGATCCAATCAACCGCTGCGCTCAAGATTCTGGGAGTTGACGCATGGACAGGCTTCAGCAACCTTCTCTTCATCATAATAGTGCTAACAGTGGTCTACTTCTTCATATTCACGTTTCCAAGTGTGCACAAAGGAAATCTGGGAATCATCTCAAAATTCGCACGGTACGCAATGATGGCCTCGTTCGGCTACTCCTTCGCTAACGCGTTGCTCTCAAGGTTCAACATGATCTTCGGAAGAGTCGACTTCCTTTACACATCATGGTTGCCGCTCCCTGGAGCCATGGTCGCACTGCCGATAGTGTTGATACTATTGGCCTACGCCATGATTCCTGCTCAGAAGCGGCCCTGGCCCAAACCAAGCAAGCCAAGCTAAGAACAACGCCGTCCCTAAATTCCACCCTTTTTTTTCGATCACTTCACTTAACGTTACCTAGGTAAGCGTCTTCAACAGGTTAGGTCCAAAGTTACTTATTGCGAAAACTGCCTCTGCATGGTGAGGAGCCATGTGGAACTACCTTGTGAGGAATGGTTTTGTTATTGATGGCACTGGCTCGCCATGGTACAGAGCTGATATCGCGATCTCAGAGGGAAGAATTGCAGATATAGGCACCAAGCTCCCTCCCTCAAAGGCAGATGCTGTGATTGACGCGAAAGGATTAGTTGTAGCTCCCGGCTTCATAGACATGCATAGCCACTCTGAGCTACCCTTCATAGCGTATCCTACCGCTGACTCCATGGTCCGGCAGGGAGTAACTACAGAGTTGACATGCAACTGTGGGACCAGTGCGAGTGGTCCACTGAGAGGCGCGGCACTTGAAGATGTCAAGGCGGACGCGAAGAACTACGGAATCGATGTTGACTGGACAACGTTAAGCGACTACATGAAGCGGTTCAAGCAGCAGGGGTGTAGCATGAACGGCGCGTTCCAAGTGGGGCATGGAACCGTACGGCTATGCGTGATGGGGTGGGTGAACAGGGCTCCGACAAGGGCTGAGCTTGACGAGATGAAGGCCCTAGTGGCTCAGACAATGGAGGAGGGAGCCTTCGGCCTGTCGACAGGATTGATGTACACGCCGGGGAACTATGCAGAGACAGAGGAGATAATTGAGCTTGCGAAAGTTGCGGCCAAGTATGGAGGCATCCACACGAGCCATGACCGCAGGTTGGGGTGGAGTCATGAGCCGCGGGGCGGAAGAGACTTCATCGTCCCCACGATCGATAGTGAACTCCTAGCCATTAAGGAGACGATAAGAATCGGCGAAGAGGCAAGCATCCCCACCACTTGGAGTCACGCAAAGGCGTGCGGGGAAGTCAACTGGTGCAAATCTTTGGCTTGGTGGTTCAAGGAGATAGAGTTTGCGCGTTTGAGGGGAGTAGATGTCCGATTCGACGTGTATCCATGGACCTTCAGAGGCGGTCTAGTCCGCGGTTTTCCAACATGGGCTGAGGAAGGAGGTCCGGAGAAGATGAGAGAACGCCTTAGGGATCCCGAAACACGAAGAAGGATTCGGGACCTTGTGAAGGAAGGTATGGAGAGCATAGAGGCCGAGCACACATGGGAGACCGCGCTCATCCTGAAGGCAAGCGACGAAGACAAGGACCTGATCGGCAAGCGCATGACTGAGGCGGCCCAGATCCGAGGAATGGAACCGGTAGATCTCTACCTCGACAGGCTCGAAGTGGGCAAACCCCTTGAAGGGATCAGTGAGGCGATGCATGAAGAGGATGTGAAGGCGCTCCTGCAACATCCTCTGGCTATGGTCAGCACTGACGGCTCCGCTATACCGGCAGACCCAGCCAAGAGGTCGCATCCGCGCAACTTTGGAACATTTCCGAAGATATTGAGAAAATACGTGCGCGAAGAGCGCGTTCTGTCTCTGGAGGAGGCGATACGAAAGATGACCTCGGCTGGGGCAGCAAGGCTCGGACTGATGGATCGAGGCCTGCTCAGGCCCGGCTTCTCTGCTGACATAACTATCTTCGACCCTCTCAACGTAAAAGAACTGGCCACATACTCCGATCCAATGTGTTACCCAGAAGGCATCGAATACGTATTCGTTAACGGCATACTCACTGTCGAGCATGACAGACATACAGGCGCCCGTGCAGGAGTGCCATTGAAGCATATATCAGCAGAAGACTAGACCCCCCTTCTTGCGTTTGATCGAACTCCCTTAACTGTTCCCAACACTGCGTCTCAATCTTACGAGTAGGAATTAGTCTGCTCCCTTTCCGGCAAGAGCTGTGAAAAGCAAGGCAACACGAGCTTTCCTGAGCGTGTATTATTCGTCACTAGACTGTGCTCTCATAGAGGACAAATCAGAAAAGTCGAGCTTGTCTAACTGTAAGCGGTCGAGTGGTCAGAATGACCGACATTGTGGTGTTCGGTGGACTCGTTCTTGACGGAACAGGGAACCCGTGGTTCAAGGCTGACCTTGGAGTAAACCAAGGCAGAATAGCGATGATAGGTAACTTGCGATCAGAAGATGCCAAGACTAGAATCAGCGCTGAGGGCCTTGCTGTTGCACCCGGCTTTGTCGATATGCACTCCCACTCAGATGATGCGTTGCTTATCAATCCTAAGGCAGAGAGCAAGATACGCCAAGGAGTGACTATTGAAGTAATTGGCAATTGTGGAGATTCAGGAGCCCCAATCAACAAAACGATCAAAGAAGAAATGAAAAAGACCGGGGCGGCGCTAATCTTCGCAGGAGTGAAGGTCGATTACTCTACGCTACAAGAATATGCAAGGAAACTTGAGCGACAAGGAATATCGGTTAACGTGGCGCCGTTGATCGGACACGGCAATCTCAGGAAAATGGCTGTGGGGTACGGTGATCGTCCGCCGACAAGGAAGGAACTGGAGAGAATGAGAAACATCCTTGCCGGCGCCATGAGGCAAGGGGCCTTCGGAATGTCAACTGGGCTCATCTACCCTCCGGGGAGTTACTCCAAAACCGCTGAGATCGTCGAGCTGGCAAAGGTCGCCTCATCCTTCGGAGGGATATATACGTCTCACATTCGAGGCGAAGGAGAGACGCTTCTGAAGGCTGTGAAGGAGGCGATCACGATTGGTGAAAAGGCCAAGATCCCAGTTGAGATATCCCATCACAAGGCAGGCGGAAAAAGAAACTGGGGAAAGGTGAAGCAAAGCATCAAGATGATTGAGGGGGCCCGAGCGCGAGGAATAGACGTAACATGCGACGTGTATCCTTACGTTGCCTCAAGCTTCGGCCTTGTAAATATGCTTCCTCAATGGGCACATGAGGGCGGCCCGGAGAAAATCACGTGGCGACTGAAAGATCCTAGAACGAAAGGACGGATGAGACGCGACATGTTGAAGGGGGCACTCAGCTCGGCACACTGGGACCGAACCATGATCGCCCAATGCCCGAGACACCCAGAGTACCAAGGCAAGTTCGTGGCTGATATCACGAAAGCGAGACGAGAAGATCCCTTCGAGTTTGCTTTCAACCTTCTGATAGAGGAGAAGTTGGCTGTAGGAGTTGTCCGGTTCGGCATGTGTGAAGATGACGTAGAGTATGTCATCCGTTACCCGAATGCAATGATAGGGAGCGACGGCTCAGCACTTGCCCCGTACGGCCCACTTGGGAGGGGGCATCCTCATCCAAGAAACTTTGGGACTTTTCCACGGGTACTGGGTCACTATGCGAGAGAGCGTGGAATAATCACTCTCCCCGACGCAATGCGGAAAATGACTTCGCTCCCGGCGCAGAAACTTAGGCTGAAGGACAGAGGAGTGATTCGGCCAGGTGCGTGGGCGGACGTGGTGATCTTCAACCCAAAGACAGTGATCGATGTGGCAACATATGGAAACCCGAAGCGATATCCGAGAGGGATAGAGTACGTGATCGTTAATGGCGTTCTTACGCTTAGCAGAGGAAAGCACACTGGCGCAATGGCCGGTAAAGTTCTGAAACGTTCGTAGGGACTAAGGTCAGGGCTGCGCTCGCTGACAGAACGGGCAGAACTTTGCCGCTATAGGTATTGACTTCCCGCAGAAGGCACAGTACTTCAACTGGGGTGGCGTTGGAACTGGCGTCACCGGTTGTGGCTGAACGGCTGGTTGTGCGGGCTGAGCAGGTTGAGCCGGCGTGGGCGGCGTTGGTTGGACTCGCGCTGTGGGTGCAGGTGCTGTCGGGGGTGCGGGGGCAGGCGCTTTTCCTTTGGTCAATACCTCTTGAGTTGCCTCATATGACAGCTGATAGATGAGGCGGATCATGGTCGCTATGGAGCCGAGCAAAAGGATAAGGTAACCCAATATCGCTACAACGATCCCGGCGAATGCCTCCGTCCCCAATGCCACAGGCCGTCGGTTGAGTAGGTCAGTGAGAGCGTTCGTAAGAGGCACTGTCGCAAGTGCGAGGCCAATCGCTGCCATAACTCCGCCAACGATTCCCCAGACAACAAGCCAGAGAAAGTAGATCAACGCCCTTTTGAAGGCGCTGAGCCAGCTTAGAGGCATACTCCTTCGTAACCTCAGTTAGGTATGTCGCATCGTACCCGTTAAGAGCCTTTCTGCCATGAAGCGATCTGAAATGTAGCCAAAACTGCCATAGTTCTGCGTGTTGATTACAAAAGATTTGATCGCATTACCCTTGTGCCGTCGCTATCACTCAGTTCCTCACGAGTCGGCTTGGAAGAACTCCTCGTGCAGACCCCGTCACCGAACATCCGGCTGAAGATGCGGGCTGCTACTTAGGAATTTGCAAGCCTCCGGGGCAATAGTCACACAAAAATCTCTTATCTACCCGGCTTCCTTCAGTGGGACAATTCGAGTTGAGTGAACCATGCTTCCTAGCTTCACAGAGCAAGACGTGAGAGAGGCTACCAGACTATTGCAGGATCTTGTTCGCATAGACACGACCAACCCTCCGGGAGATGAAGGTAAGGCATCAGAGTTCCTGAAGGAGATCTTCGATAGCGAGAAGACCGAATGTGACATCGTTGGTCCTGAGAATCGTGAAAGCTTCGTTTCACGACTTCCTGGGAGAGCCTCAAAGCCACGGCTGCTCTTACTTTCACATACCGATGTTGTTCCGGTGACGGATGTCTCCAAGTGGAGGCATCCCCCTTTCTCGGCCGAGATTGAGGGGGAGTGGCTGTACGGGAGAGGCGCATGCGATGACAAGTTCGATGTAGCTGTAGAAGCGATGACGATGATTCTACTTAAGCGGCATAATGTCAAGTTAAATGGAACATTGATTTTTGCGGCGACTGCAGATGAGGAGGCTGGGGCACAGTATGGCTGTAGCTGGCTGGTTAGCAACGTTCCTGACAAGGTGAAGGCCGAGTATGTTCTCAACGAGGGCGGAGGTGCACCAGTTAAGATCGGTGGTAAGATCTTCTATACGGTGGGCTTCGGTGAGAAAGGGATCTGTTGGTTCAAGCTGAAGGCAAAAGGTAAGGCTGGGCACGGTTCGATTCCAACGCTTGGTGACAATGCGAATCTGAAGATGGCTGAAGCCTTCAGCAGATTGTCGAGATACAAACCTGAGATTGTGATCCTGCCAAACTTCAAGGAGGCGCTTCTCCAATTTGCGGGGGCCTTGATGGGTGAGCAAGGCGAGAGAATAGTCGCCGAGATGGCCACTCCGGACAAGATTGACGCACTGTTGAACCAAGTCGCCTCCTTTGAGAAGGAGTTCGCAGAGATGGCTAGGGCCCTAACAAGGATGACGATCTCGCCGAACGTGATACGTGGAGGCAACAAGGCCAATGTCATTCCGGATGTCTGCGAGGCTGAGGTTGATACGAGAATCCTGCCCGGACAAGACGAGAAGTATGCTGTCAGCACAATCCAAAGAGCAATCGAAGGAACTGGAGTCGAGATAGAATCGACCCGCTATCAAGCGTCTTCGTCGTCGCCAACCAAGACCCCCTTCCTCGACACTCTTTCCCAAATCCTGAGGAAACATGCAGGCGACGTGAACGTTGTAGCTCAACTCAACACAGGTATGACCGATAGCCGCTTTTTCAGGCAGATGGGGGCTGAGGCATATGGATTCATACCAAGTAGTCCTACGCAGAACATCAAGGAAATCCTTCCGGGAATTCATGGAGACAACGAGAAGATCGACATACCGAGCATAGAGTTTACTACCAGATTCCTGTTAGAAGTGTCTCAGGCCGTCTTAAAGTAGAAGCCGCGCGATTAGGTGGCCCCACCCCCTTAGGCAGGTAACGGTACTGGTAACGGTAAATGGTAACGGGTGGGAGGAGCGACATCAACTGTTGCCGCGTAGCTGGCTTAGGGGCGTCAGCGGATTGAGTTGACGCTTCAGGAAAGGCATATACAACGAATTCGGGCAGGTTGGGATGGTCGGGAACCCTGGTGCTTACGGCGCCTAGGAGAGAAGGCTATGAGAACCGATTTCTTCGGAACGTTTTCGATGGTTGCACGATGCGAAAGAACAGGTGAACTGGGCGTCTGCGTTTCAACAGCGGTTCCCGCTGTGGGAGCGGTAGTTCCGCACGCAGAACTTGATGTGGCGGCGATCGCGACTCAAGCCACATCTAACATTGTGTATGGCGTCAAAGGGCTTCAACTCATCAAACTAGGACTGTCGCCAAGCAATGCTCTGGATGCTCTGCTTCGAGAGGACGAGAAAAGAGAGGTTCGACAGGTGATAATGATCGACAAGGATGGGAGGACCGCAGCCTTCACCGGGAGAGAGACGGTTGAGTGGAAGGGGCACCTCACTGGAAGGAACTATGCAACTGCAGGAAACATGCTTGTGGGATCGCAAGTGATCGAAGCAATGGCGAAAACGTTTGAGTCTGCGGACGGGCCGCTGGAGGAAAGCCTGATGGAGGTGCTCGAAGCCGGGCAGAACGCAGGCGGAGACAAGCGAGGCAGAGTTTCCGCTGCGCTACTAGTCATGAAGAGGCTTGAAGCCGATAGTCCTAGGCCGTGGGTCGATCTACGCGTGGACGAACATCTGGATCCGATACCAGAGCTGCGACGCATCTATGAGGTATTCAAGGCCAGGTACTTCTCTGGAAAGAAAACTTGACTAAGAGAGTTCTTCCGCATACCCGTTTCAATGAAGACTAAGCACTTTGGCCGACAGAATGGCGTAAGCATACCTAACTATTATGCCGGTCAGAGCTTTCGCAATTCTTATAGGATGTGTGTACGGTACTAACGTACGGTGATACGTATGCCTAGGCGGGGATACCTCTCCGTGACTTTACCGCAGCAGACATTGGTCAAGGTAAGGAAGATAGTTCGGAGCCCGTTGGGCACGAACTACAGAAGTGTCTCTGAATACATAGCCAAGGCGGTGGAGGAAAAGTTGGAGAGGAATGGCGGAATTGACCTAGTATCAGTAAAGGAAGTGTCTCTTGAAGACGCGAAAAGCCGGATCTTAGAGTACCTCTCCTCCCATACGGGTGCCTACTATCCAAGTGACATAGCCTTCACTCTTGGGATAGATCTCGAAGTGGTGTTCGAAGCTGTAAGAGCATTGATGTCCGAGAGCAAAGTCGAAGTAGCCGACTTGAAAAGGGAAATGATCGCTCGATGACAATTCTATTTGAGATCGGCGACGGTATCATAGGTGAAAGACTGGTCTACGTAGCAAGGAAAAGGTCGGGTGAGAGGCTCATCGTAAGGGCTGGAGCGCATAGGGGAGTAAGTGGCATTCTATACGATGCCAAATGTTGGATTGAATCTCCGATCAAGATGACGAAGAGATGAACGAGGCCCAGGTCCTAGAAGTGCTAACATGATGAGAATCACGGTTTTTGGGAGTCGATGAAGGTGACTCTTCAGAAGCAGAAGCTTAAGGAAGCTCTGGAACTCGTGAGAGCTAAGAAGATGACCGTCTGGAAGGCTGCTGAGGTAGCAGGGGTTACCTACAGAGAGATGCTTGCCTTCCTCAAAACGCACAACATAACATTTCCGCTGTCCGAAAACGAGTTGAGGCGCGAGGTCGATGAGGTCCTCGGCTATCAGTAGCACAGGCCTTCTTGCTTATTCAGTAAACAGAGTGGAATAGGAAAGAATGTTAGGGAGATCTTAGGGAGGGGTGGAGGACAGAATGAGGGACATTTGTCACAGCTTCAATTCTCTGCAGAAGAACGTTCGCCTTACTGACCTCCAAATGCACACTGAACGGTCCAGCACTTCGCCAAGGCTGCACCAAACCTTCTGAAGTTGTCTGCCTTGTGTTTGTCGGAGAAAGGTTTTCTAGGTTTATCTCGGCATTATCCCCAATTGTCTTTGATGTGCGGGAGTTCCCAAGCCAGGTCTAGGAGGTAAGCCTCGACTAGAGGGGCAGGGTTCAGGACCCTGTGGCACAGGCCTTCGGGGGTTCAAATCCCCCCTCCCGCACCATTCCTAATCGGTAGAATAGGAGAAATTCAAGCCCCCTTTCTTGGCAAATAGTTGCGATAACCGTCCTCTCCTTTCGTGACAGATCGGATTAATTGATGTTCTCAAGGTCGCAGTTAATGGTACCTAGGGAAACTAGCCAGATGTATAGGCACCTATCATAATCTCTGCGAAGAATTCTTTCTTCGCTTTGCATATGGGGCAGATGTATGGAGGGTCCTCTCGAAAGACAACATAGCCACATTGCTTACAGTACCACAGCTTCATCTCACTCTTCATAGGTTTCGGCACAGTGCCAACAGTTGAAGTTGGCCTAGGTGAAGGCGTTTCGACTGGCGTTGCATACGCCCTCATCTGCTTCTCTTGAGGCCTTCTCTCCGGGATCGACATGACAGGTGTCTTGCCTTCAAACGCATCTTTCCTCACATAGAGACCGCAGTAGCAAGTTCCAAACTCTTCCACATCTGGATCCCGATAGTCACAAGGACAAATAATGTCTCTATCGAAATCGAAGTTTCCAGAAGCCAATCGACACGGACAGGAAGGATAGCCGTATCTCTCTTCGTGCTTCTTGAGGCCTTCAAGCAAATCCTTTAGAAAGCCTTCGTCAGGATTCAGGTAGTAACCGCGACTCTTTGCATCTGATTCGGCCCTTATCCGCACGGACTCTAGGGTTATCGAAGTCCAAGCGCCTCCTTCAAGTCATCCGCCCTGAACCCTGTAATCAGACGTTTACCGTCAATCAACACTGCTGGATAGGCTTGGCAGTTCCGCTTTCGGAGATCATTTTCAATCTCCTTTCTGTCTTCTGGGCTTGCTAGGTCAACATCCACATACTCATAGTGAACCTTCCTGTCCTTCAGGAACTGTTTGGTGCGTTTACACCAAGCACATGTGCTCAGGGCATAGACAAGCACTTTGTGATCCTTCATTTCGCCCGGCACTGCCACGACGTTCACGTCCTTCGCCTCATAAGAGAGAATTGGTCTTCACTATGTCTATCTTATGGGTTAGCCCAGTGACCGTAGGTGTCTTACAGTTCCGAGATAGGTTCCGTCGAGCAAGTGTAGTTCAGCATTTTCGAAGTCAACTGCTGAGGACCGTAACACTGGGCCTATCAGAGTTCGTTCCTTCTTTCCGTATTCGATTCTCTTATTGACTGATCTGCCTCCCAAGTTCTCATTGAAGGAAGGCATCACAATACATTGTTGATCAACAAGATCAATGCCGAACTGCTTCTTCGCTTGCTTCTCAGCCTTTCCTTGAGGTCTGATCTTCATATGCTTGAGCAAGGCTCTTGCGATTTTTCGACTCTTCGATCGAGCCTTCACCCAGACCTGTCTCACCATTCGAAATCCAAGCTCGTCTGTGAATGTGACTACGGGATGGAGGTGCGCCATAACCATGGTTTCGCATCCAAGCAGATCGGCTTTAGGCCAAGCGTGGCCATGGAGGAGCGCGATCCTATTCCAAAGAGTGATGCCACTTGATGAGTGAATCTTAACGTTGGGGGTGGTTAGAGCCTCTAGGTTTCCGTCATGGTTTCCTGACAGAACTTGAATGTCTTGAACCATCTCACTGATCTTCTGGAAGAACTCGGGAACATCCCTCCACTCTTCAAGCTCAACCTTTCTCACTGTGTGCTTCACATCTCCTAGGAAGATTATCGATGATGGGTTGGTTGCCTTGATGAGCTGGATCATCTTCTCAAGAAGCTTTGGAGTCTGTGATGGGACGTGTATCCCTTTCTGGGCGAGGGAGGCCTCCCATCCTATATGCAAGTCCGCAACCACCAGCACCCTCTCTGACAGGTTCTCAAGAAGGAGCGCCGGATATGGCTCCACGGGCCTCAGATGACTAGCGGTCGCGGTCAAGTTAACTCGCCATGGTAATCTAGCTCTCCGCTAATAACCATTGATTGCTCGGAGTCATGGAAAAGAGATTAGTGCGGCCTAAGGCGCATTGAGCGATAGGAAGCTCTCCAATTGGAAACAGCGGAGAAGAAGGAGCTTCGAGCCATTGACAAGATCTGCTCCGAGATAAGGCTGTCTAAGGAGATTGACGGCAAACTGAGAGCGAAAATGCTGGCTCATTTCGCTAGTAGATTCGAGAATGCCTTGAACCTGATCGAGAAGAAGAGAGTTAAGAAATTCTTGTTCTCTCCCAGTGGGCGAGTCGTATGGGCTGTGAAAGGCAGGAAGGCGGAGTATCAAGTCATCCCCGACTCAAACTTCTGTAGCTGTGACGACTACTATTTCAGGGTAATCGACCGGAGAAGACAACTGTGTTACCACATTATTGCGCAACGACTAGCTGACGCGCTTGGAAGCTACGTGTTCGAGGCGCTTCCCGACTCCGCCTACAACAAGATTACGGGAAGATGGCATGTAGAGGAAGAACCTTAGCGGGGAAGATGCCCAAGACTGATTGAGCGGCTCTGATAACTTCTAGGGCGAAAGGAGAACTTGTGGCACATACAAGGGGCTGTTAACTGACGGCGCATGACGAAGGATGTTCTGCGGCTGTTTGGTGGCGTGGGAATTGACATATGTGTAGTCTTGATCTGACGTTGATGAGAGGGCTTTTATCGCGGTAGTCACCTTGGCGTTGTTTGAGTGTAGAACTCGTTCTTGAACGCCTCTCCGTAATCTACTTCAAGTCAGATTGCCTCGACCTTTCGACGGCCGTAGGACTGGAGAATGCAAAAAGCTTAAACGCTGTGATCCGACAGTCTATAAGGGGGGTAGAAGTCTTGAAAGTCGATATAGATCTAGTCAAACCAAATCCCTGTCAGCCGAGAGGTGAGACGGAATGAGCCAAGTGAAGATGCTACAGCAGATTCCTGTGGGGAAGATCAAGCCGAGCCCCTATCAACCAAGACTCAGTTTCAACTTAGAGGATATTCGGGGAAGCATTCAGAGGGATGGAATACTTGTCGCCTTAACCGTCCGTCGGAAGGAGGGCTACTACGAACTCGTGGACGGAGAGCGACGGCTACGGCTAGCGAAAGAACTTGGCTACAAGGAAATCCCCTGCGATATTATCGAGGTAGATGATGAGACGGCCAGACGATTAGTGTGGAAGGTGAATACACTTAGGCAAGATTATACTATCAAGGAAAAGGCGCACTACTTCCAGAAACTTCAGAAACAATACGGGATGAGCATCGAGGGAATAGCAAGAGAAACTGACTACAGCAGGCGAGCCGTTACAGGGTATTTAAACGTCTTCAAACTTCCAGAGAAGTATCAACAATATGTTTGGGATGGCCAAATAGGTATAGCGGATTTACTAGAACTCGAACCCCTCTTTAATGGGGGTGCGAGTACTCGCACCCAGATACTTAGTTGGCTCAACCAAAGGCTCAAGGGGAGCTTGCGTACTTCCGTAGAACTGAGAGAGGCACTCAAGCCACATGTCAAAGAACTCCAAGAGGCACGTGTAGAAGCAGCTCAGAAAGCCATTAAGAAACTAGAACCGACTATAGCGAGGCTCAAAACATCCGAGGACTACGAAAGAGCGGCTGAAGCTCTCAAGAGAGAGGCTACTAGGAGACGTGAGGAAGCAATGACTCCTGAGGAGCGAGCCGCCAAAGAGAAAGAAGAAAAGAGGAGACGAGAGGAGGAAGAACGTAGAAGGGAGGAACGGGACGAAGAGGAAAAGAGGCGGATAGCCGAGATTCAGAGGAAGGCTCTCGAAGATAAGAAGTTTCTTCAGCAAGTTGCCGAAAAAGTTGTGGCTGAGAAGGCGGCAGTTCTTACTGAGGAAGATCGTAAAGCTTTGATTGCCGAAACAGTAGAAAGTGGTTATAGACCTGATATGGTGGAGGCTCGTGTTCGAGATATTCTTGTATCCAGAGAGAAAAAGGTTGAACCCATTATTTCCCGTACCACCATCCCGTCTGACAGCCAATTGTTACTGGAACCTCTTAGAAGCTATGTTAGACAGATGCGGCTATGGGACTTGAAAGTTGCAAGCAAGCTAACTGAAAGGGAGAAAAAAGAAGCGGTTACACTCTTCAATGAGATGTGTGGAAACATAGTTAGAAAGTGGCTTAACACTCTCAAAACCTAAGATTTTCTATTAGGTGAAAATGTTTGGAGCGTGATAGCGAGGAGCCCCTTCACCCAAGATTGGCTAGGAAAGGTCTGGTCTACAGACTATTCGCGATGTATTTGAGAGACCACCCGCCAAACAAAGAACCTTTCTCTATTGAGGAGTTAGCTAGAAAATTTAATGTGTCAAGGGCAAGCATGTATGTGGCTGTACGACAATACCGCCAAGACAGCCTAGATTTTCTACGGAATGTGCCTGTACCTCAAGACCTGAAAGACGCAGAAAACGGTTTTGAAAGAATGCTTGAACCACTTCATAAAGAAGGCTTCTTCTACATCGAGCCTAGCAAACCGCACAGCTCCCGATGGATCGAGCCCAGTTTTTACAAGGCAGAATACCATCAAATCTACTATCTTGACATGCATGCCAGATGTATGAGAACAAGAATGGTACGTCTAATCGATGTGTTCAAAGTTCCGCAACTCGGTGCCCTTGATTTGCCGAGTCTTCAAAGAAGAGTGGAGGGGGAGCTTCTGATGTTAGAAGGCGAAGTTGAGGATAGAAAAAGACGTATTGAAGACATAGAGAGGTCTATGCAAGAGGAGCAGGACGAGGAAGAAACAGAAAACAAAGCCTAGAGCACCACACCAAATGCAACACACCTAAAACAACAAACTAAGATTCAACAGAACGGCTCATTTGGCTCTGTTCGGTTCGTAGCTGTTCTAATCGACTGTTCGGAACCGGCTGGTTGAAACTGATTCGCTGAGCTTGACAGTTAGTAGCCCTATCAGTCCAAAAAGAGCACTCCACGCTGTTACGGCGAACCATCCCTTCATGTCTAGCAGTTGGATCGAACCCCTCACGTAGTAGAACCAGAATACCCCGATAGGAAAAGTGCTCCAACGTAGCCCATGAAACCAACCTACAGCGAATAGTTGTCTCGTAGAACACCCTTAGCCGAACAATCATCGCCCGAAAGTTATCACTTCAAGGCAGAGCCTCAATTCACCCTAGAAGTTATCAGAGCCGATTGAGCACACGTTTTTAAACCCTGTCCGGCATTAGACGGGGCGATGCAAGGAGCTTCGGCCATGTCAGCTGACGAGTTCTACGGCATACTCATACTAGGTATTCAGATACTATCTTTCATAGCTTTACTCCTAATATTCGTCTACGTGGCATATGAGAGGACGAGACCCACATAGGCCATTCAATACGCAATGGCAAGCGATACCGCTTAGGAAACCCTTCCATGGACTCATTCTGTCTATCCTTGAAGGCGCTCCGATGAAGCGGAACACTTCTGACTCCTCAGGAATACAAGACCAAGGAGGATCTCAGAATTTTTCTAGGGGGGTGGGGGAGCCGTCGTTAAACGACGGCACTTCAAGGTATCAGGGATACAGAATGGAGGCGTCCGGCTAAAGGGAGTAGCGTGACAGTTGAGTGTCTTCTCGTTTCTGCGAACTGACTTGCAGAAGCTTCTCGATCGCGAAGCCATCGCCGAGCCCAGCACCATCCAAGATCTCGCCATTCCCAAGATTCTTCAAAGAAGAAATGTCTTAATCATAGCTCCTACAGGAACAGGTAAGACCTACGCCGCAGTCATGCCCGTCTTCGAGCTATTTCTGCAAAGGAGAGAAAGAGAACCGACAAAAGGGATCTCCATTCTATATCTTACCCCGCTGCGAGCCCTGAACCGCGATATTATGAGAAGGCTCGCGGAGAACGGTAGGCAGCTCGACATCAAGGTGCAGGTTAGACACGGCGACACTCCTGCAAATGTAAGATCGCTGCAGGCAAAGTTTCCTCCAGACATGTTGATCACTACACCCGAGACCCTTCAAGCGATTCTCCCGGGAAAGAGGATGAGGGAACACCTGAGGGGCGTGAGGTGGGTTGTGGTCGATGAGATACATGAACTGGCAACGGATAAGCGGGGAGCTCAGCTGTCTGTAGCCTTGGAAAGGCTGCGAAACCTAACCGAGGGCGATTTTCAGAGAATCGGCCTCTCGGCAACGATAGGGGAAGACCTCAAAGTTGGGCAATTTCTCGTTGGAGAAAACAGAGCCGTCGAGATAGTTAGGTCTGAAGAAGCACGAAGGTTCGAAGCCGAAGTTGAGTACATCAAACCTAGCGAGAAAGACTACAAGGATTCGGAGAAACTCGGGATCCCAGCTCCCACAGTAGCAAGGGTGAGAAGGATATGCGAACTGATATCGCAGCACAAGTCAACGCTTGTGTTCACAAATACCCGTGAACATGCAGAGGCTCTGGGATCGCAGATACATGCTCTCGATGAAACCTTGCCCATCAAGGTTCATCACGGCTCATTGTCTAGGGAGGTAAGAGAAGAAGCTGAGAAGGAATTCCAGTCAGGGGTTGTCAAAGCGGTCATATGCACATCGTCACTGGAACTTGGGATCGACATTGGCTCTGTCGATTTCATCATCCAATATATGTCGCCGAGAGAAGCCACACGGCTCATCCAGAGAGTGGGAAGAAGTGGGCATAGGATCCGAGGCGTTCCGAAAGGCGTCATAATTTCAGGCTGGGCTGATGACATCTTAGAATCATCCGTGATAATCGGTTACGCAAGGCAGGAACAACTTGAGAGGGTCAAGATTCATGAAAACGCTCTGGATGTCCTCGCCCATCAGATAGTGGGAATACTCTTAGATCAAAGAAGATGTAAAGCAGGAAAAATCCTAGAGATCATTACAAGAGCGTACCCATACAGAGCCCTAGAACTCGAAGACTTCATGGCCACTCTCAAGCAACTTGACGATCTACGCATCTTGACACAGAGAGAAGAAACCGTCCAAGCGAAGTTCCCGAAAGCCTTCCACTACTACTACGAGAACCTCTCAATGATACCTGACATCAAGCGGTTCACCGTCTTCGACTTCATAAGAAGACGCAAGATCGGAACCCTTGATCAAGAGTTCGTAGCACGAAGCTGCAAGGCAGGCGTGGAATTCATCATGCACGGCCAAGCTTGGCGAGTGGTTGCGGTTGATGAGGGGAAGCTCTCGGTCGAGGTTGAGCCTGTTCCACCCAGCCTGACGGCTATCCCGAGCTGGGAGGGAGAGATTATACCCGTCGATTACGCCATATCGGAGCAGGTGGGCGCTCTTAGAAGAAGAATTGCGCAGAATGCTCTGCAAACATCTCGCTTTGATGAAATCAGGTCTGAACTTTCAATTAATTCTGAGGCGATGGAGCGAGTCTCTAACACTCTTAGAGAGCACGTGGGTGAATACGAACTCCCAACTGAAAGTAAGGTAGTTGTCGAGAAGTTTGAGAACTGCGTAGTGATACATGCCTGCTTCGGCAACATTGTGAACGCAACCCTAGCCGCTGCACTAGCCCCACTTCTTGCCTCGAAGTATGGGATCAATGTTGCAACCCAGACCGACCCTTACAGGATCGGACTCATCGTTCCGATCAAGATCTATGCCAACTTAGTCGCTAATGAAATCAGAGATCTGAGGCCCGAGGACCTTGAGAAAGTAGTTCTAGGTTCGATGGAAGAGACGGAACTCTTTGCTTGGAGACATTGGCACGTAGCTCGACGATTTGGCGCAGTCGAAAGAAAGGCAGACTACAAGTCGAATCGAGCGAAATTCCTAGTTTCAGTCTATAGAAACACACCGATAAACAAGGAGGCACGACGAGAAATCCTTCTAGAGAAGCTCGACCTAGACCAATCAAGGCTACTCCTACAGAAGATCAGTCAAGGAGAGATCTCGATCGAAGCGATTGAACAGAAAGGGACCAGTTGTTCCCCGCTTGCCATGCCGATAGTAGACAAGGTGATCCCCCACGACCTTCTCCGTCCTGCAGTTCCCGCGAAGGCCCTTGCTGAGATCGTCAAGGAGCGGTTGCTATCCGAGACGATGAGGCTTGTCTGCTTTTACAAGGCCGACTGGGAGGGGCTTCGAACAGTTCGGACGCTTCAAGAAACTATTCGCTGTCCCGTATGCAAGTCAACGTTGATCGCGGCGACATATCCTCGTGATGAGAACCTGATCAAGATTGCAAGAAAGAAGTTGAAGCGAAAACCGCTGTCTCATGAGGAGGAGCGCGAATGGCAGAGAGGTTGGACTAGTGCCAGCCTAGTTCAAACTTCCGGTAAGCGAGCAGTAATCGCGATGAGCGGAAGAGGAGTGGGCCCAACCACCGCAATCCGCATCCTGAGGCGCTTCTGCAGAACAGAAGAAGAGTTCTACACAGAGATACTCAAAGCGGAAAGAGAGTACGCCAGAACCCGCATGTTCTGGGATTAGGGCCTCATAGGTCAAGTGCGGGTTCAGGGTTCGGATCCTCGCTCGGATGTCTTGCATAAGCCATTGAGGAAGGCTCATAATGAAGAGGCCATAAATGTAGACACGAAAAGAGATCAAAGGAACTTAGTCACAGACATTTGGAGAAACGGCCAAGTGGTAGTCGCAACTAGACAAATAATTTCAGTGATGTTCATCCTCTCGGTGGCGATGTATGCAAGTTGCCATCAGGCCCATGCGGCCGAGCCGCTGAACCTCTTGAAGAATCCTGGTTTCGAGGAGGTCGGTGTGTGGAAAACCCTCACTGCCGATGCGAATGATGTCGCAGATCCTAGGAGTCCGAGCCAAGTCCATAGCGGAAACTACTCTGCCTACACCAAAGCGACCACCATCGGCGGAGACGGATACGCTATGGTATCTCAAGATATCTCCATATCGATAAGCTCGAATCTGGAACTGTCCTTTTGGCTTTACGTGAGGCACCACGAACTTCCGTTCTATGGGTACATAAAGTGCTTCGTAACCAGTTCCGGAGGCAGGTATCTTGATGTCGGAATCTGGTCGGATGACTCACCCAAGCCAAAGGCGAACGAATATCACTCCCGCACACGAGTGGAAAAATACGACGCATGGTTCAGGATCAGAGCACCCCTAGGAAAGCTCTGGATCAGTGAAGCAAAGTTTCCAGAAGACGATACGATAACGATAATTTCGTTCGGAATCTATAACGGGCTTGTGTACGCTCTCCCCAAGAACCTTCTTCAACTCGAAGCATTCTTCGACGATGTGTTCTTGGGGCCGTCATTGGGTGAGGAGGAACCTAGTTCTCCTTGGCTCACATATGCAGCAGCTTGCCTCATCGGTGCGGCGACCATCGTATCCATCATAACTGTCAGAAAGCGGCTGCAGTCCATAAGGCATCCTCGCTCCACCTATGAGACTTCTATTCGCGGAACACTAGGATTAGAATCATGAGGAGAACACCCCTTTGTCTGAGGATGTCATTTGCACGATCCTGATGCGGCGCAAGGATCTCTCAAGGGAAATGGTGACAGATCTTATCGAGAAGAAGAAGACTGAATCGGGAGGCTTTCTCTCTGAACAAGGCGCGGCGATGCTCGTCGCCCAAGACCTCAACGTAGAGGTCGAGCGAGGCGTTCTGGCGGAGATCAGAATCAAAGATATGGTAAGCGGCTTGAGCGACGTGACAGTCACAGGGAAAGTCACGGCAGTTTCAACTCTTCAAGAATTCACACGCAAGGATGGCAGTCCCGGCAAGGCTCTGAGATTCGTTCTGGCAGACTCGACAGGTGAAGTGAACTGTGTGGCTTGGGACCAACAAGCTGAGAGGTTGGCGAATCAACAGCTTCACGGCAGAACCGTATCGATATTGCATGCGTACACGCGTGAAGGTCTGGGTGGCAACGTAGAACTACTGATAGGAGACAGAGGCGAAGTTCAACTCGTGCAAGAAATTCCCCAAGGAAGCCGGCAAATCGCAGGTCAGCTCGCCAGTATTGCAGACGCTTTGAAATGCGCAGGAGAGATCGACCTCGTAGGTATCGTGAAAACCCCACCCAGGATTGTAGAGTTCAAAAGGACCGATGGGCTGGGAAGAGTTCTTCGAACGAAAATCATGGACAAAACCGGAAGAATAATGCTGGTTGCTTGGAACGAAAAGGCAGACGAGTTACGCGACTTGACGGTAGGAAAAGCAGTTCGAATATTCGGGGGAAGGATCAAGACCTCTATAAACGGAAGCCCGGAAATTCACGCAGATTCGATGAGTCGAGTAGAGCTTCTTGAATCTACTCCAACTGAACTGGTCAATGTCAAGTCGCAACCGCTCGAGATCTCGCAGGTCAGGGCTAACATGCGAGACATAGATATCTTAGCAAGAATAATGAAAGTTCAGCCTCCGATGGAAGTGAAGAGGAGAACCGGAGAGACGACAAGGGTCATGCGGCTCCTTCTCGGAGATCGTACGGGCATTATTCAAGCGTCCCTCTGGGATGACAAAGCGGAACTCGATCTAGAGGCAGGAGCAACTGTTCTCATAGAGGACGCAACGAGCAGGGAACGCTTGGGCGAGGTCTCGATAAGCGTAGGAAAGTCAGGGGCCATCACAGTGGATCCAGAGCTAGGATTCAAGATCCCTCAACCGACACCGAACAAAATTGCACAGTTGCCACACACTGGAGGACCAGTTCTCGTTGAAGGAACGATCGTCAACCAACCCTCCCTAAGACAGGTTCGAACTTCGAATGGCGAAATGGTCGATCTATCTGAGGCTCAACTGAGGGATAACTCAGGTGAATGTAGGGTTGTATTCTGGAGAGATCTGGCAAGGCAGGTTGCCGCGATGAAGCAAGGTTCCAAGGTGAGGCTGTTCGGAGTTTACTCGCGTCTCGGATACAAAGGTGGAGTCGAGTTGTCGTCAGGTCTAATGACATTCGTCGAAGCGGTCAGCGAGCCGACATCTCAGAAAGTTGATAGGATCGTCGAGTTGAAGGAGAATGTCGAGGGGGCCATTCAAGGAATAATCCTAGAGCTATCAAGCGCGTCTCATGCTTCGCTAGTATGCGGAAGATGCGGGTCGAAGATCGAGTTCCAAGACGACGTAGCGATCTGTGAACGATGCCAATCAAGCCAAGACCTAGCCATATCGGCAACCCTCTTTCTCAGGATTGATGATAGGTCAGGCTACCTTGACGCTGTCGTTGAAGGTCCCGAATCGAATATTCTGCTCAGCCAAGACGCGAAGTGGATTCTCAGAAGCCTCATCGAAAGGAAAGCGCCAAGAATCCAGTTGACAGTGGAAACCTTGAGCCGATTGATTGGAATGAAGATTTTTGTGAAGGGAGTTCTGGTTAAAGACTCAAGAACCGGCAGAAACGTTTTCCGGGTGAAGGAGCTTCGGGAGACATCGTCGAAACGTGAGCCAAGTGCCTTGTTGGGCGGGACCTTGTGAACTCAGAGACTACTTCGATGCGAAAGCTTTCTTGCCAGCATCGAAAGCATTGAGGTTCTCCTTCGCGAACTTCTCAGGAATGTGTCCTTTGATTGTTTGGATGAGACTTTCCTCTTTGACAGGGAGCAGGCTGGTCGCTGCTAGTGCGCCCAACATCACTATATTCACCGTTTTGGAACTCCCTGCCTCCTCGGCGATCTTGAAGGCATCAAGGACGGTGACGTGCTCGGTAAAGATCTTGCATTGCTCTACGACTTTCTTGAGGGCGGGATACTTGTATGCGCCAGTGGAAACCGTGACGGGGACTATTGGCTTGGAAGTCATAATGATCCTTGTGTCTTGATTGGCGAACTTGAGCACCCTGAGCGTCTCTATGGGCTCAAGTCCCAAGATCGCGTCTGCCGATCCTTCCGTTATCGTAGGCGAGTACCTATCAGAGCCAATTCTGACGTGAGAAACTACTGAACCGCCTCGATGCGCCATTCCATGTATCTCGCTTATGATCACGTCTAGACCTTCCTTCAACGCGGCGTCGCCAAGAATCTCAGTCGCAAGTATTACTCCCTGTCCACCCACGCCTGAGACTATGACGTCGAAGGTCTTGGGATTCATGGTGTTCACCTCTGTCTAAATATCTCATATGCTGGCATGTACACTCTGCTGAATCGCAGTTCCCTTATGCAGTTCAATCTCTACGCAAGGCCTTCGGAAAACCACGACAGCTGGCCCGTTCTGGCGAATCGCCTCCTTCATTGTAGAGACCGCACTTTCAAACCGGAAAGGGTCTACAACTCTGACATAATCTATTCCGCAGGCCTTCGCCAGATCCTCGATCATTATTCGTTTTGACACTTTTCCTGTAGCTGTGATCCCTGTTCCCGGGTGAGGCTGATGGCCAGTCATCGCCGTGGTCAGATTGTCAAGCACCACATACACGAATCTGTGATTGTTATACGCAGCATTCACGAGACCCGGCAAGGATGCGTGAAAGAACGTTGAATCCCCTACTACGCCGACCACTGGATCAGTCGTGACTTTGCTGAGGCCAGCTGCCATCCCTGCGCTTGCCCCCATGGATATCATAACATCTCCTACGGACAATGGGGGTTGATAGCCAAGCGCGTAGCAGCCTATATCTGTCGCGACTACAGCCTTCCCTCCCGTAGCAACTTTGATCACATGGAAAGACGCGATGTGTGGGCACCCGGGACACAGCATGGGAGGCCTAGGAGGAGTTACCTTGTCCGCTTGGGTTACCTTCCTTACTGTCATCTCATAATTCAAGGCAGGAGCCTTCCCGACGATCCTTGACAGTCCTACAGCGACGATTCCCGGGGAGAACTCTCCATGCCGCGGAAAGAACCCTCCCAGCTTTCCAAGAACCTTGACATCTTTAGCCAAGCCTTGGGCGATCGCTTTCACTTGAACCTCTAAATACGGCTCCAACTCTTCAACGACAATAGCTTCATGCACGTTCTGCAGAAACTTCGAGATCAAGCCAGTAGGAAGAGGGTTTATCGTTCCTACTTTCAATATTTGAGCAGTGATACCGATCAGACGCAACGCTTCGAGGCAGTAATTGTATGATACTCCTGAGGTTATCAGTCCAAGCGTGCCTCTGCCAGAGATCCTATTGTACGGAGATTGCTCGACGACCTTGCTGGCAAGGCTCATCTTTTCTAGGAGAGCGACGTGTCGCCTTCGCGCGTTTACTGGAACCATAACGAAATGTTCGGGATCCCTCACGAACGAGCCGATTCTCCTTTTCTCGATGGGTCCGAATGTTACTATGCCTCTTGTGTGGCTGACTCTGGTTACCATCCGGATCATGACAGGAAGCTCCAGCTTCTCGGAGATGTCGAAGGCGGAGAGGAGCATGTCTCGAGCCTCTTGAGGGTTCGAAGGCTCTAGGCATGGGATGTTGGCCAGTAGCGCATAGTACCGATTGTCTTGTTCATTTTGAGAGCTGAAACAGTCGGGGTCATCAGCGGAAACGATGACAAATCCTCCCTTGACCCCGGCATATGCAAGAGTGACTAACGTATCGGAAGCAACATTGAGTCCCACCATCTTCATAGCTGTGAGAGTTCTTGCGCCTGCCAGCGAAGCGCCTGCGGCTACCTCCAACCCTACTTTCTCATTGGTTGAGAATTCCACATACATGCCGGCGTCATCGGCGATCTGAGCCAATGCGTCCCCTATTTCGGAAGCAGGCGTGCCGGGATACATCGTGAAAACATGGACTCCTGCCTCCACAGCTCCACGTGCGATGGCTTCGTTCCCAAGCAGAAGATGTTTGTCGCCGGGTTTGTCCAGAAGGAGAACACGGGGGTCACGCAACGCAATCAACCCCTTCGTCAAGACTTGCCCTCAATCAATCTAATATCTGTTCTCAGAGATGTCAGGTGGGGTATTGAATGACTGTAGTTGTGGCTGAGAAGCCTCGCTTTGAAGAGAAGCCAAGGTTGGCATTGAGAACAACTGGCTGGATCCCGCCGTCGTCAATACTCGCGCTGAACAGCAGCCCAAGAAAAGAACGAGGGGCCACGGACAAGGTTCTTCAGGCATTCCTTGAAGGGGCCCGATCGGAAGGAGCCGCCACAGAAATAGTATACCTTCAGGGAAAGGACATTAGGCCCTGCTTGGGCTGCTTCTCATGTTGGATCAAGACTCCGGGCAAATGCGTCCAAGACGATGAGGCTGAGCCTCTTCTTACAAAGATTCAGAGAGCCGACATGCTGGTCTATGCAACCCCCCTCTACGACTTCACGATGACTGCGACAATGAAGGCGATGATCGAGCGAATGTTGCCCCTCCTAGAACCATATCTCGTGGAAGGCCCCGATGGGAATACTATCCACGAACTCAGATCACGCAAGATGCAGCCATCAGTATTGATTTCTGTATGCGGGTATCCGGAGATCTCAAACTTCGATGTTCTGAGAGCTACCTTCCGGAAAATGTGTCAGCCATCCTACCGCCCTTTGGTAGCTGAGATCCTTAGAACAATGAGTACAATCCTCCTTTCGAAGGAGTTCAGCTTTCTTAACGAAAGGATTGAAGAATATCTCAGCCATGTGAGAAAGGCCGGACAAGAAGTCGTGTTGAACGGAAGCATATTTCCAACTACGCAAGCCAAGCTGGAGGAAGATCTTATGCCGCCCGATCTCTATCGAAGAGGCGCCAATGAATGGTTCAAAAGACGCATCGGGAAGCTTTCGGGTCTTTCCTCTTCATGAGAAAGGTGATTAGCCGTCGAGTGGAAATCACCTAAGTTCCAACGTGCAATGGTTTAGGGAGTGTCAGATTCACATTGGCTGCTGCCGATAGTCAGTTTTCGCTCTCTCCAGATCGCATGCCTAAGAGCTGGTACAATATTCTGCCTGACCTTCGGGAGCCGTTGCCTCCTCCTAAGGAGCCGGGGGATGGGCGATCGCGGCTAGAGTTCTTGAAAAGAGTTATGGCGGCCAACTGTCTCGCTCAAGAGTCCTCAACGGAACGATGGATTCCGATTCCGGAGGAAGTTAGGGAGTTGTATATCCAGTCAGGGAGGCCACGACCACTCTACCGCGCTAAACGACTCGAGAGGCATCTAGGGCTGGAGAAGGTGAGGCTATACTACAAGCGAGAGGACCTATCGCCCACTGGAAGCCACAAGGTGAACACCGCACTCGCTCAAGCATACTATGCGGCTAGGGAGGGAAAACATGTTCTCGTCACTGAAACCGGCGCCGGGCAGTGGGGAACCGCTTTAGCCTACGCTGCAAGGTTGATGGACCTCGAATGTGTCATCTTTTGGGTCAGGGCTATCTATGATTGGAAAGTTGATCGTAGGGCGTTGATGAGACTCTACGGGGCAACGGTATACGCATCACCAAGCAAGGAAACCGAAACGGGAAGAGAGCTGTTGAGAACCAGTCCAGATCATCACGGCTCTCTGGGCATTGCGGTCTCAGAGGGCTTGGAATACACAGATAGCCACGAACGCGCCGTGTACAGTCTAGGCTCAGTTCTCAACCACGTTCTAATCCACCAGTCTATTGTAGGATTGGAGTCGATGGAGCAGTTCAAGCTGGCCGGAGAGGAGCCTAACCTCCTGATAGGCTGTTTAGGCGGAGGGAGCAACTTTGGGGGATTCATACTACCTTTCGCAGGTGAGGTTCTGCAGGGCAAAAGGCATTGTGAGTTCTTGGCGGCTCAATCGATGTCTGCACCGAATCTTGTCAAAGGGGAGTATAAGTATGATTTCGCTGATGTCAGCGAGCATACGCCTCTGTTGAAGATGTACACGTTGGGGCATAGAGCTGAGATGGCTCCGATAAGGGCTGATGGCTTGAGATATCATGCTGCAGCTCCGATCATCAGCGCCCTGAGACATCATGGAGTAGTGAACGCCCTAGCATATCCGCAGGATGAGAGAGACATCTTCGAGGCGGCGAGAATCTTCCTGCAGACAGAAGGATGGTTAATCGCGCCCGAGTCAAGCTACGCAGTTCGCGCAGGAATCGATGAAGCGCTCAGGGCTGAGAAGGCAGGTCAAAGAAAGGTAATTGGAATAAATATTAGTGGGCACGGATTTCTGGATCTACCTGCGTACAGGGATAAAGCGTTCGCCGAGATGTAGTGGCTGAGGGCTATCTTGGCGAAACTTCCTTTGCTGCGCCTTCAATCACATCAAGCGCTGAGTCAACAAGTTCTCTGGTGATTGTGAGTGGAGGTACGATCCGCAGGGTTGACAGGCCCGACGTGATTAGTGCCACTCCTCTTCTCCAGCTCTTCATCATAATCTCCTTGGCTTCGTCAGTTCCTGGGATCTTGGTCTTCTTGTCCTTGACGATCTCTGCACCAATCATCAAGCCCTTGCCTCTCACATCACCGATGATACCGTAGTTGTCCTGCATCTCTTTGAGTCTCTTCATTATGTGCGCCCCCTGTCTCGTCGCGTTCTCCATGAGCCTATCCTTCTCGATCGTTTCGAGGACGGCTTGTGCAGCAGCACATGCCACTGGGTTGCCCCCGAAAGTGTTCGCATGAGATCCCGCTTCCCAATCCATGATCTCTGATCTCGCAATCGTGGCGCCAAGAGGGAGCCCGGATGCGATGGACTTTGCGACACAAACCATATCCGGTGCGATATCCCAATGTTCAATTGCGAACCATTTCCCGGTTCTTCCAACTCCTGACTGAATCTCGTCGTCCACAAGGAGAACTCCGTACTTATCCACGAGTTTCTTGAGTTTCTGGAAGTATTCCGGAGGCGGAACAACATATCCCCCCTCTCCCTGTATGGGCTCAAAGAAGAAGGCAGCCGTATCCTCAGGCGGAACGTACTTGCGGAAAGCCCACTCATCTATGAAGTCGATACACCAATAGTCGCAGTCAGGATACGAGAGCCTGTATGGGCATCGATAGCAGTAGGGATACGGAACATGAGTCACTCCGGGCATTAGTGGAGAGAAATGCTTCTTTTGGACCGGTTTGCTGGCTGTCAGGCTTAGCGAGCCCACGAGTCTTCCATGGAACCCGCCTATGAAGGCAAGAAACAAAGGTCTTCTAGTGTGCCATCTCGACACCTTTATTGCAGCTTCAACTGCTTCAGCCCCGCTGTTTGAATAGAAGATCTTCTTCGAGAAGTTCCCTGGGGTTATCTTCTCAAGTTTCTCTCCTAGGTCGACTATATTCTCGTAATAAAAGTCTGTGTAGGAGTAGTGGAGAAACCTTTCGGATTGTTCTTTTATGGCCTCTATGACTCGGGGATGGCAATGTCCTACGTTTAGGCACAGAAGCCCTGAGTTCAGGTCTATGTACTCGTTTCCATCTACATCCCTTACGATGCAGTCTTTTCCCGAATCGATCACTAGAGGGTAGAATCGAATCGTCGATCCTGATATGACCTTCTCGTCTCTCTCAAGGAGTCTTCGTGCTTTGGGCCCGGGAGGAGTAACTAGGATCTTTGGATACTTCGCCTCTGGCATTGAACTGCACAACCTTTCAGAGGCGGGGCTTTACCTGCTCCTCTCTAAAAGGCTTATGGACCATAGAATGACAGTTCGATTCTTGAGGGGTCTATTCTTTCTTGACTGCAATCTCTATTGTGGATATGCTGGCCTTTGTCCCATCTGGCCGTGTGACATCTTCCGATCCGATGTTAATGTTTCTGACTGAGAGGTTCTTCTGGAATTTCTTCAGTCGTTCTACGATATCTACTGCGTTGTTTATCGATTGGCCTCTTGCCCTGAGCACGATCTCGTCTGCGCCGGAATTGAATAGCGTGACACAGGCAACCACGTAGTTCATGACAGGTTTCTTGCCGACCCGTACGAGATTCTCCTGTACCGCTGTCATGCCCGCTCTCTCCGTTGAAAGTGTAGGGACTAAGGACAGATCTTCGTCTGATTAATCTTCCTATAATATTCCCAACTTTCGTCGACATTGAGTTGGATCTGAGACATATCTCGTTCAGTAAGGTGTCTGAATCGTCCCTGCTTCCCAAGATAGAGTTGAACTGGTTTTCTTCTGGATCTCTCAAGTAGCGGGTTACTTGGAGGGGAGAGAGAGAAGATGCCTTTCTCTATTTCAAAGAGCGCCCATACACCTGTTTGGACTGCGAGCCTTCCTAACTCGATTGACATTGCCGGATCGGTTCTCCAACCCGGAGGACAGGGAACCAGAATGTGAAGGTACTTCGTTCCTCTGATCGCCTTGGCTTTCTGAAACTTCTCAACGAAATCCGTTGGATATGAAGGGGACAGTGTGGCAATGTAAGGAATCTTGTGAGCTGCCATTATGAGGGGCATATTCTTCTTCTCCTCCCTCTTGCCTGTTGGAGTCGTCGTGGTCCACGCGCCTAAAGGAGTTGAGCCACTTCTCTGCATGCCGGTGTTTCCATATGCCTCGTTATCGTAGCATACGAAGATGAAGTCGGTCCCGCGTTCCGCTGCACCGCTCAATGCCTGAATGCCAATATCCACGGTTCCACCATCTCCTGCCCAACCAACGACTGTGATATCCTCGATTCCTTGAGCCTTGAATCCTGAGACGACTCCTGACGCTGCAGCGCCCGTGCTGGCAAACGCTATGTTAAGAATCGGAATATTCATGGAGGTCAGCGGAAAGAGGCCTTGAATAACGCTGGTGCAGCATGCAGGGACCACGAAGACCGTCCTCTTTCCAAGTGCCTTGACAGTCAACCGTATGGACAGAGAGGTCGAGCATCCCGCGCATGAAGCGTTACCCGGCAGGATATGCTCCTCTCTCGGAAGTTCCTTGAGCGTGACCATCAGTTCATCTCCTCAACCCGTACCATGTTAACCGCTGATCAACTCGCCCTTTCTCGACGCATTTCAAGGCTCGGATCACCATCGTCTCGACATCTTTCTCCGTGACATCTCTGCCTCCTATTCCGGCTATGAAGTTCACTGCAAGCGGTCTATCTTGGAGATCGCAAAGAACGCTTTGCACCTCTGTAAACAGCGGTCCCTCCATGCCTGAGCTTATCGCTCTATCAATCACCGCAACGGCGTCGACTCTTCCACAGATTCTTCTCACTTCTTCGATGGGGAATGGCCTGAACGTGCGAATCCTCGCCAAACCCACCTTGTATCCGTTATCTCTAAGCCTCTGCACTGCGACCTTGGCCTCGCTCCCGATAGATCCCATAGTAACAACAACCGCCTCGGCGTCATCGCAGGAAACTTCTTCCAAGAGCCCCCCATGGTATGGCAGTTCGAATCTGTCGGCGTATTCCTTCCCCACAGTCGGGACGAGTTCCTTCGCGTTGTCCATCGCCTCTTGGATCAGGTATCTTAGCTCCATGTAGTAGTCTGAAGATGCCAGAGTTCCATGGCTCACTGGATTGTCGATATCCAGCTTCCAACCTGGCTTGTAGCGAGGCAGAAATGAATCCAAGTCTTCTTGGTCCGGGATCTTGAAGGGCATGCTTGTGTGAGAAAGAACAAAGCCCTCGAAGCATATCATTGCTGGTAGGAGAACTTTTGAGCTCTCACATATCTTATACGCCTGAATTATCGTATCAAAGATCTCTTGATGGGATGCACAGTAGAACTGAAGCCATCCGGTGTCTCTCTGAGAAAGAGAGTCATTCAGATCCGGCAGTATGTTCCATGGCGGGCCTAATGCACGGTTGACCACAGCCATGACGATAGGGAGTCTTGCAGCGCTCGCCCAGTGAAGCATCTCGTGCATGTAGACAAGGCCATGTGAAGATGTGGCTGTGAAAGTCCTCGCTCCCGAGGCCGACGCACCTATGGACGCGGCCATCGCACTGTGCTCTGACTCAACGCAGATGTACTCACTCTTCATCCTGCCGGAATCTACAAGTTCCGCAATTATCTCAACAATCGCCGTTTGCGGGGTTATTGGGTAGGCCGCCACAACCTGAGCCTTAGCGGCATGAGCCGCAAGGCCGGCAACATTGTTTCCGCTGTCAACGAGAGTACGTGCCACTCTATACTTCCTCCCGACGCATGGTCAGCGCTTTCGTCCGACATTCGAACGCGCATATTCCGCACCCTTTGCAGTAGTCATAGTCTATGACAGGATAGTCCTCCGCATCGCGGCTAATTGCCGCTTCCGGGCAGTAGACCCAGCAGAGTAGGCACTTGGTGCACTTTTCTCTCTCGAATACGGGTCGAAAGACTCTCCAGAAGCCCGTTCTTCCGCTTGTTCCCTTTGTCGGTAGGGAGAGACAGGTCAGCGGCAATTCTCGAAGCGTTTTCTGCGCCTTCTGACCACTCAACGTACATAGCTCCCAAGGGCGCTTAGTTGAAGCTGAGAAAAATAACCTTTCTGAGACGTGAAGCATACCGACAAAGAGACAAGACTAGGCTAATATCTGGTCGAATAGCTTTCGACTTGAAAATGATGCATACGATCCGTAGATCGGCAGTCTAGAAGAGTTTCGTTGACCTGTGATGGCGCGCTTGTAGGCAAGCCTTACAGCCTTGGAGTTAAGTTCGCCTACATCTCCCGGCCATTCTTCTCGAACAACCTTCTCAGCAGACTCAAGCCTTATTTCACCTGTAGTCTTCGCAAATGCGCCGAGCATAGCTGTGTTTACTACCGGCTGTCCAGCAACAATGAGATTGAGTTCCAAGGCTATCCCGGTTGCATCCACGTAACAAACCTTGTTCCTGCTTAGAAATGATTCAGAGAGTTTGAGCTTCTTGGCAGAGTTAACCAGCAGGCTTCCCCCCTCCCTCAATCCCTGTGTCACGTCAAGAGCCTCAAAGAGGGAGGGGTCTAAGACGACAACGTAGTCTGGCTCATACACTTTACTACGGACAAGTATTTCTCGATCACTAATCCTAGCAAACGCTTCTACAGGAGCCCCCCTCCTTTCTGCTCCGAAGAAGACCATCGCCTGAGGCCACTTTCCTTCCAGAAAAGCGGCTTTCGCCGTTAACTGTGCAAGAATCACTGCGCCCTGGCCCCCTCTGCCGTGAAACCGAATCTCCCTGAGGATCTTTTTCACGCACCTAGGTCGACTACGGGATTGATAACTGCGCATATAAGTCTAAGAAACCTAAAGAATCTGTTCGAGAGGGACCGGAGCCTTATGGCATCCAAGACCTTCCGGTTGCCTGATCAGCCCTGCCCAACCTGCAGAAAGAACTCTCTACAACTCACGGAATCCGTAGAGAATGTTGACTACTTCGGTCCAGTATTGCTAACAACTGTCTTCTGCGGCATATGTGGGTACAGAGACACAGATGTAGCGTTGACTTCTGTAAAGGAGCCAAGCGTAATGAGCGCTCAAATAGCTTCAGATAAAGATCTGGCCATGAAGATAGTTAAGTCAAGTTCCGCCACAATAAGAATGCCGGAACTTGGGGTCTCAATTACTCCGAGGACTTCTGCGCAGGGCTTCGTCACTAATGTTGAAGGAATTTTGGATAGGATACAAGGAGTCCTTGAAGGAATGATTCCGTCTCTTTCTCAGAGGCGAAGGAGACGGGCTAGGTCGGTGTTGGCAAAGCTGAAGAAGGCGCGGGAGGGAAAACTTAGCTTTGTAGTGGAACTCAAGGATCCTCTCGGCAACAGCGCGATTATTGGAAGCGATATGACTAAGATCAAGAAACGCATCCTATCGAAGAGGGAGCTAGAGAGGCTCAGGGAACAATTTGACGGCCGTTCGCCTATCTCTGCACTCCATAAAGACTTGACTCAACGAATGACTGGAGAGGAACCTCTTTGATTGGCGCAAAGATTGGCTGGCAGGGCGGCGTCGTAGTCTCCACTGAGGAGGCCAAGGTCATTCTCGACCCCATAATGAGTAGACGAGCGGCAAGAAATACTCACATCTTCATAACTCATGCTCATGCCGATCATACGAATGGATTCAGAAGTGGTGCCAAGAAGTACGCTACCCCTGAAACAATCGCAATCTATGAGAAGCTGAATCACAGACAACTCGACAATGTTGTTCCGGTCAAGTTAAATCAAATTGTCAAGGTTGGAAACATCAACGTAACTCCTGTCAATGCAGGTCACATGTTGGGTTCGGCCCAATTTCTTGTCGAGACTCCGGATAGGACGGTGCTCTACACAGGTGACATCAACTGCGTCGATACTCTAACTACGGAAGCAGCACAGGCTCCTGAATGTGATGAAGTGATCATGGAGGCGACCTATGGAGATCCGTTCTATGTTTTTCCAAGTCGCCATAGGACCTATGCCAAGATAGTGGAGTGGGCCGCAGCTCAAGCCAAAAGGAGTAGGTCACCTGTCTTTCAAGTTTATGCGGCTGGCAAGGCCCAAGAGATCGTGAGACTATTTAACATTTACACTACTTTGCCCGTCGTAACCAATCCGTCAGTTTCAGAAGTCAACGATGCTCATGCGAAGTTCGGAGTGAAGCTGAACTATGAAAATGCCTTGACAAGAGAAGGCCAGATCTCTAGGGCAGCCCATGTCTTTGTCACAACATATAGAGATGGCTTTTCTCTCTCTGAGAAATCAACGCGAGCGTTGGCCACGGGTTGGGCCTTGAAGATGCAGTCAAGGGGCTTGGCCTCGTTCCCGCTTAGCAGTCACGCGGATTTTAGACAGCTGACCCAATACGTGAAAGCCTCAAGAGCCAAGAGGATCTATGTTTACACTGGCTACGTTGATGTCTTCTCAGATTATCTCAGGAAAAGGCTTGGGATAGAGGCGAAACCGTTGCCAGCCCTAGCTCAGACCGAACTCAGCGACTTCTAGGCGCCTCAATTCAACGAGCAATATTGACGTACTTCAACCTGACAAATCAGGGCTTGGCCCTGAAAGTTCTGTGAGATCCTGAGCGAAAAACTTCGATAAGGAATGGGTTACTGCGGCTGTGCTAAGGTTTGAACGCATAAAGGATGAATATGCTTGTAGCGATTAACCCGACAACCATGACTATGACCACTTCCGGGCGCAGCCTTATTCCTGGTGTTTCCTCCTCAAAGAATCGAAGCAAGCCTGCGCTGGCGGCAGGCATCGGCGCCTCGTCGCTTCTTCTCTTTTCTCGGCTCAATGACGCTCACAGGGACGTTCAGATTTGATTGGTCACCTAAAAGCCTTGTTTGTGAAACGATAGTTTGCACCTGCTTTCTAACCCACTTCGCCCCTCTTGAGTTATCAATCGTCTACCGAATTTTGATGTACTCGTATGCGTCACGAATCGTGTCGAATGCGAAATGGATCTTCTGGAAACCTCTGCGGAACTCGATAACGTCTTCTCTAACTTTCTCTGGAGGTTCTCCCTTAACGACTACTCGTGCCATCAGCTCAGCGATCTCTTTCATCTCGCCTTCTTTCATTCCAAGCCGGGTACACTCCAAGGTGCCGCATCTGATTCCTCCTGGGGCCTCAAAATGCCGACCGAACTTCAGGTCGTAGGGCAACAAGTTTCTGTTCAAGATTATGTTTGCCTGCTCGAGCTTCTTCTCGATCGTTCTGCCGTCTCCGTAACTTGTGATGTCCATAATGAGAACGTGGGATTGACTAAATCCCTTCTTCTCTCCTAGAACCTTGAACCCTCGTTCAAAGAGCGCTTGGCCAAGTGCTTTCGTATTCCTGATGATCTGTTCAGCGTATTGCTTTCCGAACGCAAGCATCTCAGCGAATGCCACAGCCTTGGCTGCGACACTGTGAAGATGATGATTACTCACGCAGCCAGGGAAAGTCGCTCTCTTGATCTTGTCGGCAAACCTCTCCCATGAGATGACTATCCCACCTTGTGGTCCAGGCAGCGTCTTATGAGTACTTGCCGTGACAACATCTGCACCCTCCCTTAGCGGGTCCTGAAATTGTCCGCCTGCGATGAGTCCACTGACATGCGCGGAGTCGTAGCAGACTGTTGCGCCAACACTATGGAATACTTCTACAAGCTCCTTGACCGGGTGAGGAAAGGGAAACACTGATGCGCCAAACATTGCGATCTTCGGTGGATTTCCCTCCTGCTTGGCCATTTTCTCCACCTTGACTCGGGTCTTGTCGACATCAATGTTCATCTCATCGATGTTGAAGGGGAAATACTCGACCTTCAGACCTCGAACTGCTCCGGCAGTCCCTCCCAACTCCAGCTTCCCTGTGCTTATGTGCCCCCCATTCGGTATCGCAAGTGACATCATTATGTCGCCCGGGTTCGCAAAGGCACTATAAACCGCTAGGTTGGCACAGACTCCTGAGACCGGACGCACATCAACGAACTCAGCACGAAAGAGCTTCTTGGCCAGATCTATCGCTAGAAGCTCGACTTGGTCGATGTACACGCACCCTGCATATACGCGTTCGCCAGGCCAACCTTCAGCATAGCGGTTTCCGAAGTCGCTCATAAGCGCCTCTCGAACCGCGGCACTCGGAACGTTCTCGCTGGCGATGAGCGGAATGCTCTCAGAGAACCATTTGTGATGCTGCTCCAAGAGTTGAAAGACCTTGTTGTAGGCGTCTCTCGGACTGGACAATGTTGGATCACTAAGAGGAACTCAGCATGCACCACTCTTTAATGTCTTTTGAGCCCCACACCTTCATCCAACTTGATGCCGGTCATGAGGAGAATTCATGATGTCTGAAGAGCAATGGTTTTTGTGTTGAGGGGCTGCATAATGATTCGGACAGGTAGGGATCTTGGATTCGCTAGTTGCCGAGGACTAAGCGTTCCTCTTACCTAGATATGGTGTTATTAGGGTTGCAGGGCTGGAAGTCGCTGTTAAAAGCTGATCCAACTAACTGGCTCTTGGAAGAGAGCAACCCCTCTGTCAGATATCACACTCTCAGAGACATCCTCGAATACCCCGAGAATCATCCAGATGTCGTCAAATCGAAGGAAGCTATCTCCTCTTCCAAAGTCGTCACGAAGATCTTCCAGAAGCAGAGTAGACTTGGGAGCTGGGAATCTCCAACAAACTTCTACACTCCCAAATACAAGTCGACATACTGGCAGATTATGATTCTTGGAACTCTCGGCCTGAGCAAAGCAGATCCAAGGGTTAGCAAGGCTTGTGAATTGATTCTTCGTCACCAGCTCAAGGAAGGCGGGTTTTCCACACACGCAGCCGGCAGAGCCGTGGAGGAATACTATGATCTCGAGAGGAAGGGGAAGGCACCGGGTGATCTTGAGAGCTGGAAGGCCGAGAAAATAAGAGAACATGAATACTCATGTCTCACAGGGAACGTCGTCAGCGCTCTTCTAAGGTTAGGCTATATCCCCGATGTGCGGGTCGAAAGGGCTCTCAACTGGCTGGTTTCAATTCAAAACAGCGACGGAGGATGGCTGTGTCCTTATTGGAAGGCACATATCAGGGACATGCATAGCTGCTTCTACGGAACCATCTGTGCGCTCGAAGCCTTCTCGGAGGCGGAGACGATGTCCGGCGCTGTGAAGAAGGTAGCTGAGCGAGGAGCAGAATTCCTATTGATGCACCGGCTATTCAAAGCAGACCATCACAACTTTCGAATCATCAACCGCCATTGGCTAAAGCTGTCATTTCCCAGCTTCTACAACTATGACATATTGAGAGGCCTTCGCGTCATAGGCAAGCTTGGATACGGAAATGACCAAAGATGTAACGAAGCATTGTCCGTTCTACTCTCCAAGCAGAATTCTCGCGGCCGATGGACCCTAGAGAGTACTCCAACCGGTAGAATGCACGCAAACCTAGAAACGAAGGGGAAAGAAAGCAAGTGGGTAACACTGAACGCTATGAGGGCCTTGAAATGGATCTATTCTGCTCGCTAGGAGTGATTGAGCTTAGCTCTCATTCTCCATTCCATCTATCGTCTGAAGTTCCACTCGTAAGTTGAGTATTTTCTCAAACGAAGCTCTGAGGCCTGCCTTAACTCAAGCGAGGAAAGAGCCTGTTCAGAAAGTTTGACATTCAATGTCTTTTCGAACCCGAGCCTCAGACTGTCTTCCACTTCCTCAAAAGATACGGGCCTTTCAAGTACGTGTGTCAAAGTCGTGACCTTGGACTGCAATTTCTTGAGTGACATACCTGCCGTCGCTCGCCCCATTTTCAGTACTCTAGTCATTGTTTCGAGGTTGGAGTCTACGAGCATCGTCCCGTGTTGAAGTAGGGCGCTTCGTCTGCGGGTCTGAGCGCTACCAGAGATCTTTCTTCCGTTGACCGTTACGTTTGGGCACTGCCGTGCTTTATCGTTGAAACTCATTTGCGCGTTCAGGCCAAGATGCTTGCACGCAATAACAATTCCACCGCAAAGATACCGGTACGACGAGATTACATCGGAAGGGATCGCATCGAAATTGGCGACAATGCTGTAGGTTAGTTCTCCATTGGAATCGTGGTAGACGGCGCCTCCTCCAGTTGGTCTCCTCACTACGTCTACACCCAGTCTCTTGCAGGCTTCAAGTTCAACCTCTCTGTCAATCTGCTGCGAAAAGCCTAGTGAGACTGCAGAGGGGTTCCACCGATAGAACCTAATAGTGTTCGGAACTGCACCGCCGACTCTAGAGACGAGGATCGTTTCGTCTATCGCCATGTTTGTGAAGGCATCATTGAATCCTGTCCTGACCCACCTCCACTCCTCAATCACGACAAGCCTCTCCTACGATTCGTTCAATCTCCTCTATCTCTGAGGGACGTAAGGGCCTAGGGAAGTTGTATAGCGGACCACTTGGCTTCTCGTTATAGAAAGGCCTGTTACAGCTTGGACACCCAGACGTCAAGTACGGAAGACCAGACCTAATCAGATGTCTGAGTTCTTCCCTTGAAACTCCAAAGTCCACAAGAGCTTCTGACGCGTCAAACTTCATGTCTTCGAATCGAGCAGGTCCGTTAACTATTATGAAACGTGCCGTCTGCATGAGCCTATACCGTGAGATAGGCGGGGAATCTCCCTTCTCTAGCTGGGTTCCCGGAATGGGAGTAAACGCAAATAGAGCCGGGCTTACGCCTAGATCAGCCATCTCCTGAGTGAATTTCAACGCGTCTCGATCTGTTTCACCAAGTCCCACAATTACGTGCGTGGTCACTCGTCCGGCCCCAAACACGGAAACCGCTTGACGAAGTGCATACATGTGACCCTGCCAGCTGTAGGGACCGCCAGCGTCGTGTCCCTTCAATCTGCCAAAGAGCCTCGGGTTAGCAGCGTCAACCGGAACGCTGATCCGATCCACTCCAATATGACGAAGCCTGTGGAGCGCCTGAGAGTTCATGGGCTGACATGAAACGGAAACATCGATGCTCATCCTCGACAAGATCTGAGAAGCGATCGCTACAATGTCCTCGATCACGTTAGCGTAGTTCACAGCTTGGATACAAACTCTGCCTACACGCTCCCTTTTCCTTGTAAGAGCGCTGAGAACTTCCTCTAAGCGAAACACTGGCCAGCTGACTCTTGAAAGGAAGTCTTCCCTACTACGGCTTGCCTTGGCCTGGGAGCAGAAGACACAGTTGGCGGAGCATCTTCCGGGATAGTAGGTGAGCAGATACAGGGTTGTTGGCCCAACATCCAAGAGGCCATTCGCAAGTCCAAGAGTCAGCGCTGATCCTGTAGAAACCCGAACGAGCATGTCTTGCTTTCCCACTGCGAGCCTTTGCACGTTCGTGAGGGATCTCCTCAGGGCGAGCAGGTTCAGATCGCGAAAAATAAAAGGGTTGCTCGCTTCGGCCGGACAGAGACCCGGGCCTTACCGGTACGCAATCAATTCATAGATAGAAGGCAAGGAATCAATTGACGTGAGATTTGGGGCAGAGAAGGGGGTGTAGAGAATCCAAGCGAGTGAGGACAAGGAGAGAAAGATACAGGATGCTGTAGCGAAGCTGTCGATGGTCAAGAGAACTGGAAACTACGCTCGGATTTGTGATGAGTTGACGCAGAAGAGGCTGCGCTGGTACGAGGAGAACAAGGGAAGGCTGGAGCTTGAGGGATCCGATGTAAGGAAGGCCTACGCTTTGCTCCTTCTGAGATACATGGGCTTGAGGCAAGAGGAGATCCCTATTGTCTATGAAGATGAGAAAAAGATTGTCTGGAGATCACGCAATTTCTGCCCCGTCTTGGAGGCGTGCGCAAGGCTTGGATTGGATACAAGAGATGTGTGCAGAGAAGCGGAAGAGAGACCCGTACAAGAACTGATATCCAAGATAAACCCACGTCTGAGGTTCTCGAGAAACTATGAGAAGATTAGACCGTACAGTGAATACTGTGAAGAATCCATTGAGCTTGTCGGAGGGAACTAGTCTCAACTAGTTGCGAGTCGATGATATTCAATGAACAAAGGACTTGGTCTGGACCGGAACGAATTGATACACGACGATTTTCAGTTGAAGATTGAAAGGTACATGAAGCATAGAAGTAACGAAGCAACTAGGATCGCTTCGACCGGAATAGAATGTTTGAGGAAATTCGCTAGAAGTTTTTGGGATAGACCCGTTTGGGTTTTCTAACCTAAGGTTGCCTTCTTCACCAAGGAGGCGCACTTACCAACCAGCTTCCTCAAGCTTCTTTCTGACTTGGCTTCGCAGTAAACGCGTATCTTCGGCTCTGTTCCTGACGGTCTAAGAAGGGCGTAGCTTCCATCCTCATAGTTAACTCGAACTCCATCGTATGTCCACACATCCTTGACGTGTTTCTCCTTCATGAGCTTGGCCTTGATGTGCTCCATGGCGCTGTGCTTGATGCGGTCAGGACAGGGAAATGCCAGTCGTTTCTGAGGATAATCAGGTATGTCCTTGAGGAGATTCGAGAGCTTACCTTTGTCCTCAGCGAGCTTGCTCACAAGCTTGCAAGCGGCGTATATACCATCCCCCCAATGTCCCCAATGAACATCGATAATCTTCCAAGGCTCACAGCAGAGTAACGGCCTATCTCCACCAGAGACAAGAGCTTCATGCGTCTTACCAAGCCTAGTTCTCTCGACGCGCCCTCCGTATCTCTCGGCCACCTCATCTATGCGAGGAGACGTATCGACAGACGTCACAATTCTGCCCGGCCCATATCTTTGGAGCAGAATCTTCACAAAGAGAGCTAGGAGCCTATCATTTGTCACATAGCGCCCCCTCTCGTCAAGCACTGACAGCCGATCAGCGTCAGAGTCATGCGCCACGCCAAGATCGGCTCTCAACTCTGAGACCAATCTAGAAGTATCTTTCAATGTCTCTGGAGTCGGCTCCGGAGGTCTGCCAGGAAACGTTCCATCGATGTTAGCGTTAATCGTGGTCACCTTACATCCAAGTCTGGAGAGTAGCCTAGGCGTAACGTCTGACCCCACTCCATTGCCACAGTCGACGACTATGCGGAGCGGTCTTTCCACCGGTTTGATGTCAGACAGAACAGCTCTTTCATAGTCTTTCGCGATGTCTTGGCGAGCTACAACGGATCCTACCTTATCCCAAGCGACTGTTTGATACGAGTTGTTCAGAATTAACTCTTCAAGAATCGCTTCCTCGTCGCCCGTGTACTCTCGCCCATCGTGGTTGTAGCATTTCAGCCCATTGTCCGCTGGAGGGTTGTGTGACCCTGTTATCATTATGCCTGCGTTCAACTTGTTCTCCCTTGTTCCAAAAGCAAGTACTGGAGTCGGAACCGTTCCGAATTGAACAGTCTTACAGCCACCAGCCATTAAGCCGGAGGAGACTGCGTGTCTCAAATATGGTGAGGAGGTTCTGGCGTCTTGGCCTACTGCAACGCTTCCACAGTTCTTGAGCGATGTAGCAACGGCGAATCCCAGCTTCATCGCCAACTCGGGGGATACTCGGGCTAGGTCACCACGTATTCCTGACGTACCGAACAGCTTCGGCAACAATCATTCCTCAGAAGCTGAGGCTAGGATACCAGTGACGCTTCCCCTTTTCCTCCCGATCCCTATCCCACTTGCTAAGAAATCTGACTGCCTCGACAGCCGCTCTGCAGGCCTCCTCCTCACCGACCGTGCCGAACTCGTCTGTAATCCGGTTGGCGTACACGGCGCAGACACAGCCAGCTCTGAGACCGTAGATTCCGGAGAGCGTGAATATGGTTGAGGCTTCCATCTCAAAGGTCAGAACCTTGACAGAAGCAAGATTGCTTACTATCTTCTCGTATTGCGAGGGCAAATATCGTTGAAAGCCGGGTCTACCTTGGCCAACGTAGAAGCTATCAGCAGACGCGGTGTACCCCAGATGATATCGGATGCCAAGCCTCTCAGCAGCCTCGACAAGTGCCAAGGTCACATCGTAGCTCGGCACAGCAGGATACTCAGGCATGACATATTGCCTGCTGGTTCCATCCAACCTAACGGCGCCAGTTGCGATAGCCAGATCTCCAACCTTTACCTCTCGGTGAAGCACGCCGCATGATCCAACTCTGATGAAAGTGTCTGCGCCAATCGCGGCAAGCTCCTCCATCGCTATGGCGGTCGCAGGGCCGCCTATACCGGTTGAGCAAGCCGAAACCTCCACCCCGCCAATGCTTCCAGACCAGACACAGTACTCGCGGTGCATTGAGACTTCCTTGGCAGAGTCCCACAGTTGGCCAATCTTCGGGACTCGATCGGGATCGCCAGGCAGGAACACGTACCTACCAACATCGCCAGGCTTACAACGGATGTGGTATTGCATACCTCTCTCAATAACTGGATGCTTGGCCGAAATCCTTTCTCCGCTCAATGAGAATCCTCCTGAATCACCAAGATCCAAGTTCGTCTGCAACTATCAAAAGGCAGCTAATTAAGCCAGAGGGAAATTGGTTCTCGCTGACCATCATGCAGACCCACATATGAACGAATCTCTAGCCCGCTTTCTCCGCCAAAACAAGCGCGAATCTTCTCGTCACGAGAACTTCTGATCCTTCCATTCGCTTTTCGAGGAGTCTTCGCCACTGATCTTCACTAAGCTGCTTCTCCTTGTACTGAGCACCAGCAGATGACAAATAGAGCTGATCGATGAAAGTGTCAAGTCGAATTCTGAGAGGATGATGTAGCTCTCTTGAGGTTCTTACCCTGAATCCTGCCTTCTCAACCTCACGGCTTAAGGAATCTGGGTCTAGTCGGAACATGCCCCGGTCCTTGCCTAGGACTCTTCTTTGTAGGTCGTCTAGGAGATTGTTGAAGTCGTCATTTGAGGAATAATCTGCTAGGACAAGCTTGCCGTCAGGCAGAAGGACGCGCTGCAATTCATTAAGTAACGAGCTTCTATCAGCGTAGTCGGAGAGTACGAAGTAGCACGTGACAGCTGGCATAATATTGCGCCGTAACGGAAGGTGGTCGATGCTGGCTCTCAATAAGTCTGCCGATGGTAGTCTGGCTTTTGCTCGGTTGAGCATTGTCAGAGCGAAGTCCACTCCTATGACGTGAAAGCGCTGAACGAGGCTGCTGGCAGGTATTCCGTCACCGCATCCGACATCGAGGACCGGACCTTCGAGATCTCCGAGAAAGCGAAGAGATTCGTTCATGATGCTCCGTAGAGCTTCGCCGCGCTGAAGGAGACCACTTCTTCTCCCGAAAGTTTCACCTCTTCTCTGCCATAAATCCATCAGCCTTCTCAAACTCATAGTGAGTTCTTCCTACCAAGAACGTCAATACCGAAACTCTACCACCTTCCTCAAGTCGGTCTTGAGACAAACATGTCTGGTTGTCTTACTTGAAAGGTGTCCCGACATATCACATGCTTGAACTAGTCCCACGGGGCCTAGGGGACAATCCTTGTCTCGTCATGCCCGGAAGTCTGTCGAAGGATCGGTCATCCGATATTATTACCGAGTCCAAGCGAAGAGTTGACGCAGCTATGAAGCTATCAAAGAAGGTGAGACCATGTCTCTCCTCGATCTCGCACTGCCGAGCGATCAGTTCCGAATCAAGGGTAGAAGCTTCAGCTACTCCATTGATCTCCAGTGCCCTTCGCAATCCTAGCATCGCTTTTCTGATTACCGGAGGACTCTTGTCTAGACTCCTCAACACTATCTGAAACTCTAAGATCGAAGTATCCGGCGCGTATACGTGCAGATCTTCCTGACGCAATTCAGCCAATAGCCTCAATGCTTGGCTGTGCAGACGATCCTTAGGATTAAGCGCGAATAGAACTTCTGTGTCTAGGACGGGCAACCTTTGTCAACCATTCCTCCGCCTTCTTTTCATACTTCTCCTCGGAGTAGCTGAAATCGCCCAGTGTTTCAACAAGGATTTCGTACGGATCTTCCGGGAGAGGCTCTACGATGATCCTCTCACCTTCTGCCGTGACTATGACTGTTTGCCCCTCCTTCACTCCGAGCCTTTTCCGTATGCTCTTTGGTATCACAAAGGAGAACCGTCTGCCAATTCTAACTTCTTCCGCCATTTTTCCATTCATCTGATGAAACCCGTATTCGTCAGATATAAACGTACGGCTGCCAAGGTCAGTCTCAACGGATATTGAGAAGCCGAAGTTACGGAAACCGCCACTCGGCTGCAGGCCTTGTTAGCAGAGCCTTGGCCGGCAGGGCGTGTGAACGGTCTAAGCCCCGAACCTTGGAAGCACTCTTTGCAATGTTCGGGTCAGGATTATTGCAAGCATGATGGAAACTCCGGCTTGTCCCAAGGTATCTCTGGCATACGATATGATTGCCAGAGCCCAGCCTTTGATGAACATGTTCACGTAGAAGTAGACTGAAGCCATCACCACGCCGCCGATC